>JACCEB010023976.1_pt1 | contig 10611 bp, 9 predicted proteins | sample 7454761 | NCBI WGS metagenome assembly JACCEB01 (sample SAMN15323454, study PRJNA562643) | freshwater metagenome | isolation source: river surface water | place: USA:Blue River Watershed | collected 2017-08-18 | reverse complement strand
TACTTGGTCTTCTTCTTACAACGCGTAAAAAAATGTTTAAGGGGAAAACCGATGTGTTGAAAAATAATTTTTACGAGGGCCTCAAAAATTCAAATGTAAAAAAAATGAAAAAAAATGGTGCTGTTTCTGGTTGTGCTATACCTTTCGAATAAATTTTTTATATATGGTATAAATATAAAATGAGTTCAAAAATAAATGAAGTTGCGAGATGCAAAGACAAGATTTGTAATATAAAAAAAATTGAAAAAAGTTATGAAGGAAGAAAAAAAAGTATCCAGAAATCATTGAAAAACATTGAAAAAAAAATTATAATTAAAGAGAAAAAATCTGAAAACACTACTTTCCTAAAAGGTTTTTTGGGAGAAATGAAAAAAACTTTGAAACTAATGAATAAAGACAGTTATAAGAAAAAAGAAATCGAAAAAATGAAAAAAGTTTGTGAGAATGCTTATTGCAATAAAGGTTGTAAAGAAACATTATTTCAGAAAGGGCCTCCTAATAAATTACCTAATAATGTTGTTAATAAAATAAAAAAAAATAAAATTCCGGACAAAAACAAAAAAGCTTTATCTAGTTTTCTTCTTGAAACGCGTAAAGTAATGTTTGGGAAAAAATCGGATGTTTTGAAAAATGATTTTTACAGCGGACTTAAAAATTCGAATGTAAAAAAAATGAAAAAAAATGGTGCTATCTCAGGTTGTACATTGAGGCTTTTGTAATAAAAAAAATTTTTATTTGTTTTCGAAATCATAAATTGATTTCATGACTGCAACCAACTCTTTTATTGAATATTTAATGTGTTTTATTTCACATTTAATTTCTTCTATATCATTTTTTATTGAATCTGTTTCTAAAAAGTTTTGTTGTGTGTGGTTTGGATGTAAATCAGTTAGTTCTGTTATATCCAAATATTCTACTTCTTTTGTCTTTCTTTTGCTAAATTTTTCTCTTTTAAGTATTGTTTCTTTGATAATATCATTTTCTAGTTTAGTTTTTTCAACAATCTCTTCGATTGGAATATTTTTCAAATACATTTTATATGCAATTTCTCTGCGTCGTGAATTAATACCTCCAGTAGTTCTTTTATGGTTCTTTGCTATCGTTGCAATATTTAAATTGTCATTTAATTCTTGTAATAACATGTTTTCTTCTTTTCCTGTCCATCTTTGACCAATATTCTTTTTGTCTTCTTCATCTGATTCTTCAAATGCAAAATTGTTCATTTTTATTATTATTTTAAATATTATTTTAAATATTATTTTAAATATTGTTTTACACCTTTAAAGATTTAAAACAGCACCTTTCGGAGAAATAAAAATTTAACAAGGTTTTAATCATTTTCGTGTAGAATTTGAATTAAGTTATTATTTTTATCTTCTGTTTTATTTATAATAAAACTTTGATTACATTGTAAGCATTTATGTTTTTTTGCACAAATCGGTCTTGATATATGAACCTTTAAATTTTTAATATTACCACTTCCACAATTAGGACACTCCATTTTTATATAACACACAAATTATCTTTATATTTTTTACAACAAAAAATAATAATGTTATTAAATTGAAAATATATAAAAAAAACAAAAGGTGCTGTTTTAAATCTTCAAAGGTGTAAACTGTTTTTTTCAAAAAAATCTAAAAAACTGAAAAATATTTTTTGTGATTTAAAACTAAATCATATTAAATTAATTTAAAATGAATAAAAATATATTAGAACTTTACGAATCATACATTTATGATAGGAGTAAAGACTTAGTTAATTCAGGTAAAGAATATAATGATTGGAATAATTTTGACTTAGCAAAAATTTTTGAATACTACACTTGTATTCAGTTATCGAAAGAATACAACGATGTTTTTTATGAGTACAACGATATTGAACCGGGTTTTAAGGAAGTTAATCAAATGAGTAGGAACGATACAGGTATAGACTGTTGCAATTTAAAAGATACAATCGTTCAGTGTAAATTGAGAAAAGACACATTAAATTTACATGAATGTGCAACTTTTTTGGGTAGTCAAAATTATTTTAATGAGGAAACATTAATGACAGATATAAGATGGAGGAATTTAATTATTGCAAGAAATAGTTGCTGTAAAATGACTGATAATTTATTGTCGAGAAGAAGAATTTTTATTGACAAGGCTTACAATCGTGTTCAACTATTAGATTATTGCAAAAGTTTAATCGACAATCCGCCTGTAAGGAAGGTTTATGAGGAGCCTTTAAATGAGTTGAGATATTATCAGAAAGAAGCGATTGAAATAATTACGGGGAACAAACAGAATAGTATTATTTGTCTTCCGACTGGTTGTGGGAAGAATGCTGTTATGATTCATTCTATGATTCCTGGAAAAAAATACTTGGTGTTGGTTCCGTACATTATTTTATTGGAACAAATGAAGGAAGAGATTATTCGTTGGAAACCAAGTTTTAAGAGTAAGATTCAAACAATCGGTGATGGTGAAGGCGAGTTTAAAAACAAAGATATAACGATTTGTGTTTATAATAGTGTTTCAAAGGTTGCTGAATTTGCAGGTGAATTTGAAAAAATTTTTGTAGATGAGGCTCATAGAATCAGTACTCCGGAAATTTACAAAATTGATGATGACGAGTATGAGGAATCGTTTTCTGGGGAAGATTCTGATTGGGATGATGAGAGTTTCTCTGAGGATTTTTCTGATGAGGAATATTATTCTGGGGATGATGAAGACTCTTCAGAAAATGTTTTAGATGAAAAATATGAGGGAGAAGATGACAATGAAGATGACAACGAAGATGAAAACGAAGATGACAACGAAGATGAGTTGAAAGTTTCTTCGGGATTTAAAAGAATAATCAAGGGTTTTAGGAAATTTAACAACAATGTTTATATGTCTGCGACGCTTGATGAAGAAGATGGGTTTTTGTATTATAAAAAAGACATTCGAGACATGATTGAAGAAGGATTTTTATGTGATTATACAATTCATGTACCGATTTTTAGGGATGACCCTACGAACAGGAATATTTGTGAGCATTTAGTAAAAAATTATAGAAACATTATTGTTTATTGTAATTCTCATAAGGAAGGAAAGGAAATTAATAGGATTTTAAATTTGATTCAAAAAGGTTGCGCTGATTATATAGATTGTTCTACAAGTAAGAAGAAAAGGAATGATATTTTAGACAAATTTAAAAAAGGGTTGTTGGCTTTTTTAATAAATGTACGGATTCTTGTGGAAGGCTATAATTGTCCTAGTGTGAAAGGTTGTTTTTTTGTACATCTTCCAAGTTCAAAAACGAAAATTATACAAATTATTGGGAGGGCTTTACGGTTGCACGAAGATAAAACAATTTCAAATATTATTTTACCTTTTAGTTCTAAGGAAGACGAGAAACCGATTTCAAATTTTTTGAAGGAGATAAGCAGGAATGATAGGAGAATTCGAAAATGTTTTGAGAGCAAGCAGTTGGGAAGTTATATTAATATAGAAAGGGAAGATGTTGATGATGAAGAACAGAATGAAGATATTGAGTTCAGGTATAATTTAGTCTATGATAGTTGTTGTGTGTTGATGAATGAAGGAGAGGTATTTGAGAAGAAATTGGAGGAGTTGAAGGATTATATAAACAAAGAGTCAAAATTACCATCAAAAGTTGCTAAAGAAAGGGTTGAAAGAAAATTAGGGTCATGGCTAAATACTCAAAAACAAAATTACAAAAACGAAAAGAACAATATGAAAAATATTGACAAAAGAAAAAAATGGGAAGAGTTTATAAACAATTGTGATTATTTTTTAACAAATGATGAGTTGTGGAATGGTACATTAAAAAATATAACGGAATATATATTAAAAAATAAAAAAATTCCTTCTCAACATTCACATATAAAAGAAGAAAAAAAATTAGGATCATGGATTTTTACTCAGAAAAAAAATTATAAACACAACAAATTTGTTTTAAATTATGTTGATAGAAAAGAAAAATGGGAAGAATTTATTAACAATAACAACATTTTTTCACAAAATGAAAAATGGTTTATTACTCTGAAAGATTGCATTAAATTTATTGATGAAAATAAAAAAAATCCTAGTATATATTCAAATGATAAAGAAGAAGTGAGACTAGCAATGTGGATTCGTTCAAACAAAAATAATTATATAAAAAAAATTGGATGTATGAAAGATGAAAATGATAGAAAGAAATGGGAAGATTTTATTAAAACATATTATATAACAAAAGACAAGATTGATATATGGGATTCTACATTAAAAAAGGTAATGTCATTTATTGACACTAAAAAAAAGAGTCCTTCCCAACATTCAAATAATACAGAAGAAGAAAAATTAGGTAAATGGATTAATACAAATAAAAATAACTATAAAAACAATAAAAATATTATGAAAAATATTGAGGAACGAAAAAAATGGGAAGAATTTGTTAATAACTATAATATATTGACATATAATGAAAAATGGTATTCCAATTTAGAAATTGCAATTAAATTTATTGACACCAAGAAAAAGAGTCCTTCTCAACATTCAAATGATGCTGAAGAAGGAAAAATTGGTAAATGGATTAATACAAATAAAAATAATTATAAAAACAATAAAAACATTATGAAAAATATTGAGGAACGAAAAAAATGGGAAGAATTTATTAATAACTATAGTATATTGACACACAGTGATACATGGAGTTTAAATTTAAAAAATGCAATTGATTTTATTGTTAATAACAAAAAACTTCCTTGTGCTTATTCAACTGATAAAGAAGAAAAAAAAATTTATAGTTGGATTAGTATTAATAAAAATAAATATATAAAACAAATTGGATCTATGAAAGATGAAAACAATAGAAAGAAATGGGAAGAATTTATTACTAAGTATAATATACGAACAACAGATGAATCATGGAATAATACTTTAGAATTAGTGATTAAATTTATATTTGACAACAAAAAAAATCCGTCAAAAGGTTCAAAAAATTTTTTTGAAAGAAAATTGGGAGCATGGGTTTCGGGGCAGAAAAAAATATTTAAAACTGATGATGGTATAAAAAATATTGAAAAAAAAAATAAATGGGACGAATTTATTAAAAATAATTATTAATAAAATTATAAAAATTAGTTATGATTTTATTAATAATTATTTAAGCCAATAAAAAGTATAATATTCAACGATACTTAAAAAAAATATTATTTTCAAGCGTTTTTTTTATTAGCGTTTTTATTATATGATTTTTTTAATTTTTTTTTTTTGGCGTTTTTATAAAATTATAAAAACGCCAAATATACTTAAAGAATACTTATTTATAAAAATGTAGAACAACAAATAAAGCAAATAAACAATATAAAATGAATAATTTTCAAACAAAGATAAACAATTTTTATAAAAAAAATAGCACACTTTATAAAAAACCACTTGAAAATATTATTAACAATATGTTAGAAAAATGTAGGTATATAAATGGTGATAGTCTTGAAAGACATGAATGGGGAGAAAATCCTAAAAAACTTAAAAATATTCCAGAAAATTTTGGAGAAGAAAAAGAAAAAGAATTAATAGGTGCTCTTGGTCAGAATGAAGAAGAAAAAATTGATAAACCAACAACTGAATTACTTTGGGGAGATATTCAACTTGGTAAAAGAGTACATGCATGTATAATAATGTGGTTTTCAATTTATATTTTAGAACGTCCTGTTTTATATGTATTTAGAAATTTAGGTATTGATGAAAAACAATTAACAGCAGATATAATAGGAAGAGAAACAAGTAATTTTAATATAGAATTTATAAAAAAATATTTTGACGACTATAAAAAATCAATTATTTCTACAGACGATTACAACTTAATTGGCGATAATGTATTTGAAAAATTTAGATTAAAAGAATTTTCAAGTATAAAAAATGAGAATGACTTTGATATTATTAATAAAATTAATCATGATGACATGTTTTGTTGTTTAATGAATCATACTAAATTAGAACTGATAAATAAAAAGTTTGACAACTATATTTATTTCAAAAAAGAACTTGTTAACATAACAATATTAGTTGATGAAAGCGACTTGATGGCACCAACATCTTCAAATGACAATAGTAATAAAAAAGATTTAGAAGACACTAGTTTATCAGAAAAACTATTATCAAAAATTTATAGGAAAGCTATTTATTCAATACTCATTACAGGAACTTCTCACAGTTTATTATATAACGTTACAACAAGATTAACAGATGAAACAGAAATTCAAATAAAAATGTCAAAAGTTCATAAAATGAAACGTGCAGATGATTATTATGGATTAATTAATCAAAAAATTAATTATTCAACTGATAATATAATTTCTTGGTGGGATACTTCTGAAGACGAAATGTCTAGTAAAAAAGTAAAAACAAAATATAGTATTTACAATGATTATAACATCAATATAAAAAATATTATAAACAAGATTTTAGATAGAAATTCGTCTAAATACAATTCACTTTTAATTTCTGAAGAAAAAATAAAAAAAAATCAAGAACTATTAATAAATGAAATATTAAAAGATTTCAAAGATTTATTTGTTATAATTTTTAATGGAGATAGTTTAAAATTGTATTTATCAAAAAAATATGAAGGTGAAATAAAAGTATGGTCGAAATGGGATTCAGTGATGATGAAAGAAAAAAGATTGTACGAAGATGGAGGAATTTATGTTAAATCTTATGATAAAGATAAATCTGAAAATTTATTACCAAATGGATATATTTATTTTGATATTGATAACAAAAAATTTAGTCTAAAATTAGTTTATAAATTATTAGGAATTTTATTTAAAAAAAGCGAAATAAACATAGAAAAAAAAACAATTATCACAATAACTGGTAGATATGGAGAAAGAGGATACTCTTTTACAAGTGATGATTATAATGAATTTTCATTGCATTTAACAGATCAATACTATGTTTCTCATTCTACATTTAATTGTACTGATATTCTTCAAAGAATAAGATTACAAGGAAAATATAATGACATTGAATTAAAAAATGGTAAATCACAATTAACATTATGGACAACAAAATATCTAAAAGATGTAATTGAAACTTTTTATATTCCACTTATACAAAATATTGAATCTGGAATTATGGATTGTAGATCTTCTGATGATATTATAAAATTGATTGAATCAACATTAGACATAGAAAATAGATTTACTGATTACATTCACACAATTGATGTTAGAAAAAAAAGAAAAAATTTAACCTTAAAAACAAACTATGATACAGACATTAAAGGGATAAAAATAGCATTTATTAAAAATTTATCAGAAGACAAAATTGCAGAATATTGCCAAATAAATAATTTTCCAAAATATAATTCTGTTAACAACATTAAAGAATTAAGTTATAAAGATTTCATTAAAGAAAAAGGAATATATCCATTCGAAATACCAATTTCTTTAAAAAAAAATGAAATTGAAGATATTATATTAGACAAAGAAAATCCTAATTATGATAAAAATAAGGTAGAAATTTTTATTAAAGAAAAATTTCCTCAATTAAAAGATTTTTCTTTTAATGACATAAAATATTTTAATAAAGAAAATAAGAATGAAAGATATAATGGTATTGAACTAGCTATTAAGAACAAAGAAGTATATGTATATAATAAATATATTCCTCGAAAACCATTGACATTTTCTATAATAAATTATGAAAAATATGAAAATATACATATTTGTGTTGTTAAATCTGAAAAAGATTTACCAGTTTATAGAAATAAAAATAAAGAAGAACTTTATAAACATAATTATATATACAAAAATCCATATTTTGTTTCAAACGATAAAAAGTATGTTTCATATTCTGAACTGAAAAATGAATTTAAGATAAAAAACAAAATTAAGAACAAAATTAAAAATGAAAAAGAAGATGAAAAAGAAGATGAAAATGAACATGAAGAAAATAAAGACGAAAATGAAAATGTTATCAACAATAAAAACCAATTACCAAATGAATATTATTATAAAACTTTAGATGGATGGTTAATTTTACACACGAATGAAGAAAATAAATACAAATATACAAGTATTCGGGTTAGACAAAAACAAAATATACACATGAATGATAGTATTGATAATATAAATAATAACGATAATACAAATAATAATATAAACATAAACAATAATATAATTAGTTTATTTGTTAATACAAATTTAATAAAATCAAATAATGAAAGATTTAGAACAGGATTAAATGAAGTGTATGAACCTTATATAGAATGGTGCAAAAATAATAATTACACAATACTAAAAAAACAAGAATTACAAAAAGAACTACTAAAATTAGGTATAAAATATTTTTCAAAAGAAAAAGGATTTGACATTAATGGTAAACATGGTAAAAGAGGTTTTAATTATGAAATTGTTCAAATTAGACAAAAACAAAATATACACATAAATGATAGTATTGATAATGATATTATTGATAACAATAGTATTGATAATGATAGTATTGATAATGATAGTATTGATAATGATATTATTGATAGCGACAGTATTTACAATGATAGTATTGATTATCATAGTATTGATAATGATAATACAAATAATAATATAAATAATATAAATAATAATATAAATAAAATAATCAGTTTATTTGTTGATACAAATTTAATAAAATCAAATAATAAAAGAATAAGAACCGGATTAAAAGAAGTATATGAATCTTATAAAGAATGGTGCAAAAAAAATAATATCACACCATTAAAAGACAGTAATTTGAAAAAAGAACTTCTAAAATTAGGTATAATATATTATTCAAAAGAACAAGGCATTGACATAAATGGTAAACATGGTAAAAGAGGTTTTAATTATGAAATTATTCAAATTATATAAATATTTATTACAAAAAAATATTTTTACAAAAATGTATTTAAAGTTTTTTTATATAAAATATATTGGAACAAAATCAATATATTAATAAAAATGAATGAAAATTATATTATCTATTCTTTTATGATTCAAGATAAAAATAATTTAAATGATATAAAAGATTATATTAAAAAACATATAAAAAATGAAGATTTCAACACTCATTTTTATAGATTGAGAATTAACATTTTTTTAAAAAAAAAAATTATAAGTTATGACTCGTTATCAAAAAATTATTTTCTAACAGAAGACGGAAATAAATTATTGTTAAATGAAAAAATATACTATTCAAGAATAATTATTAGATTTTTTAAGAAAATCAAAAAAAGATATAAAAATTTTGAATTAAAAGAAAAAAGATTTGAACAACAAAAATTAAGAAAATATTTATTGGAAAACAGAAAAAAACAATGTGTGTTTTGTGATAAAAAATTACCTTTGTGTTTATTAGAAGTAGCACATTTAAAACCAAGATGTATTCTTTCATATGAAGAAAAAATTGATGACAATATAGGTGAATTGATGTGTAAATTTTGTCATTCTTTGTATGATAATGGTTTTTTAGGTGTCAATAAAGGATATCTCAGTGTTTCAGCAGTAATAAAAAAATTTGATTTAAATTATGAAAATAACAAATTTTTACAAGTATATAATTCAAAAAATAGTATTTATTTTGATTTTCATTATAAAACAATATTCAATGAAGATACATTTAATTCTTGTCAATAAATGGAACTTATAAATATAAATTACTTATACATAATATAAATTTTATGATCGTCTCCTTTATTATGATGTTGTCCTCCACCACCATTCATATTTTTATTTAAACATTTTTTACCAAATTTAGAATGTAGTGATTGGATTAAATATGTTTCTGCTAAATTTATTTGATTTACTTCAGTTTCTTTTGAACTACTAAAAATTTTTGTAATAGTCATATTACAAAATTCTTTGTCTTTTTCTTCGTGTTGTTTTTGTCTTTGTTCTAATGTTTTTTCTGTCTGACCTCCATAAACATTATTAACATTTGTTATTGTAGAAATCTTTTTATCAATATGATTTTTATATAATGGTTTAAGTGTTTCAATATTACTCATTGTTATATTATTATGTAAAATAGTCTTTAAATTATTTATATAACAAACAGTTTAAAACAATATCTTTAAAAAAAAATATCTCTTCAAAAAGTTGAAGATTAAAAACATCCTTCAAATGGCTTAAAATCCGTAGTTATAGTAGCTTTGGTTGCCCCCCCTCATTTGGCTTAATCCAGTTATTTGGTTCTGAGTGAGGCACAGGCACCCTCTGTCGGTTGAATACATCGCTCCGCCAGATTCACAGCACTCAGGGCTTGCATAAGTCTTTGCAAAGGTAAACATACTGTCCTTCGGAAGGTTGCTATAAATCATCTCTTCCTTCAATGGTAAAGGTGTTCCTTGGGCGACCCACTGAAGGGCGCCCTTCGTGGGGACGGAGCACGGACTACCACTCCACTTGTTGGCACATTGTGTTTGTAATTGTAAGTTATCGTAGGAGCCTATTATACCAGATCCAAGCGACCACGAGAGGGGAGATGCATATCCAGCCGTCTGAGGGCTCATAACTCCACCAACACGATTTATTGCATTATTACTTTCATTAATCATCTTATTGCTTTTAAACATGATATATAACTTAAAAAGAAAAAATTTTTTTACATATAATCAAAG
>JACCEB011278460.1_pt1 | contig 10612 bp, 13 predicted proteins | sample 7454761 | NCBI WGS metagenome assembly JACCEB01 (sample SAMN15323454, study PRJNA562643) | freshwater metagenome | isolation source: river surface water | place: USA:Blue River Watershed | collected 2017-08-18 | reverse complement strand
CTAAACTCATACTACAAATATAATCAAAATTCTACAATTTGTTTAGTATTATATAGAATTTCATCACCATCATAACCAAATCTATTTTTAATAACTCTAATTTTATCATTAGATATTGTAAATGCTAAATCAGAAGCATATAGTGGACCACTTCCACCAGTAAAGTTTTTAATATCATTACCTAAAGAGTTTACACCACTTCTATATAAAGGTGTTGTTAAAATAAACTTAAACTGAGGAGTTGATGGAAATTCAGAAACATCCGTATAGAGTTGACTTCTTAAATGCTCAACAAGAGCTCCTATTTGTCTTTGTCTATTCCATAAATCATCTGACTTAAATCTAATATTATTTAAATCTAAAACAAGATATTCTGGATTTTTTACAGAAGTATTTTCTAAAATAGATTTAAGTTTCAAATCTCTTAAAAATGATTTAAAAGAAAAAGATGAATCAATTTTCTCAATCTCAACATAGTTAAAATTGGAAATTAATTCATCTTTTATTCTTTCATTCTCGAAGGTATAACCAACTAAGGTCATGGTTGATTGTTTGACTAAATCAAACAAATCGTTTACTTTTTTCATTAAGAAAGGTGTTGCTGTATAAGTTCCTCTAATTGTTCTTTGTTGGAAACTCCAACTTTTCTTTCTACTTCTTCACCATTCTTGAAAATAAGAATAGTAGGAATACTTCTAACAGAAAGTTCACTTACAATATCTCTATTGTTATCTGCTTCTAATTTACCTACTGATAATTGACCTTGAAATTTATTAGAAATCTCATCAATAATTGGAGAAATCATTTTACAAGGACCACACCAAGGAGCCCAAACATCAACAAGTACTAATCCTCCATTTTTGAATGTTTCCCAGTTTTCACTGTTCAAATCTGTTATATATGCTACCATAAAATTATTTTTTTCTATTTATATTGTTTTATAATTAATAAGTTTATTAAAAAGTTTTTATACTATTTTCAATAATATTATCTTCTAGTTTAAGAATCTTATTTACTTTTCCTTTTGTGTCGTTAACTATCTGTTTTCTAACTGATAATTCTAAGATTAAAGCGGTATCATCATCTAATTCGATATCTTTATCGATTTTTTGTCTTTCAAGAATGGATATTGCTATAATAGGATCTTCTTGATATCTGTCAAAAAACTTTTTAATTAAATCTATTTGTTCAGAAAGTTTGAGACCTTTTAGATTTTCAATAGAGTTTGGAGCATTTTGTGAGAACCTAATTAGTAATTCAATATCTTCTTGTGACACTTCTTTATCAATATAACTAACATCGTTAAAGAAATAGTCTAACTTACACCATATATCTTTTAGTTTTTCATTTCCATATATGTTTCTCATGTAAAATAAGAACGTTATTGAGTTATAAATTCTTTTAATATTTACATCATCAAAAATTTCAACAATTGAAGTCTGAGTAAAATTGTCTTTTTTTAAATTTGGAATTAGTCTATAAAGATTAACAATCTCTTTATGTTCTCTTTTAACATATTCTTCAGATTCTAAGTCTCTATCAATATTGAAATACTTAGATATTTCTGACTCTAAAAGAAGATACATTTCATAGTATCTTTCTTTGAATCTATATTTTATTACATCATTGAATCTATAATCAAGAGAATGTTGTATTAACTTCAACTCAAATTCTTCTAATTTAGCACCCATTTCTCGTTTCTTTTTAACAATTCGTAAGGCGGTATGAGAAGGTGTCATTAGATTACAAACTTTTAATTCACCTGACTGTAAAAAATCCTCGAATTCTTTTGTCCAGTAAATTTTATCTTCTTCAATTGAATATCCAATCTTTGTTGCGTTAATATCAAAAGATCTTAAAATTAAATCCGTATCTGGTTTATTTGCTTTATACTTAACATTATTAAAGATACCATCTTTAGTAGATTCTGTTACAGTGTAGAAATCTTTAGTAATACTACGAAAACACATACCTGTGTAATCCTCATAATATTTATTTTCAATTTCTTTGTAATTGAAAAGAGTTTTAGAGCGGTCATTTTCTATATAATCAACAACTCCATCAAAGTGAAAAATATCAACATCATTAATAACAGCTTTATTTCCAGAAACTAATTCCCATACAATATTTGATATGGCACCTCCTGCAACAAGACCAGACTTAGGTAATCCCCAAGTCTGGTTAATTATTTCTATTGCTTTTCTACCTAGTTGTTCGATATTCATGATTAAAATGGTTTAATTTCTAAAATTTGTTCTATAAACTCTTTAACACAAGAAGAGCATTCTTGTGTTAAAGTATCGACGGTATTATACATTATGTTAATATTTCATCAACCACACCTAATGATAAAGCTTCTTCTGATGTCATGTACCAATCTTTCTTGGTATCAAATATCTCTTTTAATTTCTTTTTAGAGATATTTGTTTTTTCTTTAACAATTGACTCTAGTTGTTCTTGTAATCTTTTAGACTCTTCAATTTTTTCTTCCATTTCTTTAACTGTACCAAAGGCTCCTGAAGAAACTTGGTGGTATAAAGGAGTTGAAAGTTTATGAGCAAATCTTTTATGTCCAGAAATCAACATCATAAATCCACAGCTCATTGCACATCCAGTAACAATTGTGTGAATAGGTGTTACACTTCTTTCCATAACAGAAAGTAATCCAAAACATTGATAAACATACCCACCATAGGAATCAATATAAATTTTGATTGGTTCTGGTTCGTATTTTAATCCATAGATAGAATAAACCTTTTTCAAGTGTTCATCATCCTGGTTGATTTCAATTATTCTCTGAGTAATGTCACCAATTGAAGCTTGGTCGACTTGTTTAATAAAGAACAAATCTCTCTTTTTTGGTAAAGGTAAATTTTCTGCCATTTATTTTTATTTTAAGTTAATATTACATATACATTTCATCAATCTCGTCAAATTCCTTCTTACTCTGTGAGATTAAGATTAGACGACCATTTCTGATTTGTGATTTAATTGTTGATAGATTCTTACCTAATTGGTCAGCGATATCTTTATAAGCCATTTTTTTAACCTCACGCATTTCGATTACAGTTTTATAAGGTTCTTTTAGCTCATCAATGTGTTTTTTAAGTACATCAGCCTTTTTGTCATAGACTTCATAAAGATGTGTTTCATTTTCTTCTTCCATCTGAATGAAATCTTTCATAGTTGTACCTTCATCATCAAACTCAACATCTAAAGAGATACTTCTTTTTGAGTTTTTGAGGTCTTGAAGTGTTAGATTTTTTGCTATTGTAAATAGCCAAGTTGAAAATTGTGATTTCTCTTTTTCATATTTATGAATTTTCTCAAGAGCAATCATAAAAGAATCTGTTGATATATCTTCAGCCTTTTGAGCGTCATTACAAATTCTTGATGTAAAATAGATTAGTTTTGGGTAGTACTTTGTGTAAAGTGTTGAGAAGTCTTTACCAGTTCTTTCTTTGAATAGTTTCTCCTGTTCGGAGAATAATTTCGCCTTTGATTCCATATTTGCCGTTTATTTTTTTTATTGACTTGCCGTCAATTGCCTTTTATTGCCGTTATATTAAATATTATATGATTATATATTAAAAAGTTTGTTTTTCCTTGGATAATTTGCAAAATTCAATGAAATTAATGAACTAACTCTTCTTCGATATATTCCCAGACAATATTGTTATAACTTTCATAAAGGTCACCATCTTCATCCTCAGAAAGGTCAATATATCCCTCATCAAGCATGTAGTCTAACGTGTCGTCGACGATTTCATCCATTTCAAGACCAAGTCCGTCTAAAGTTTCGTAATAAAAATGCCTGATTTGTTGTTTTTGTTTTTCTGTAAGATTCATATTTCTGTTTTTATTTGTTACTAATTATTGATTCTATTTTATTATTTCTTAAGTCAGCAAACGTGCCAAAGTTTTTTGTGTCAATTTGACATACTTTACCTTTATTTTCATCATCTGAACATATCCAAACACTAACTCGTTCAACATCACCAGATGGTGAATATGAAGCGGTTCTTAATTCATAGACTTTACCAACGGTCAATCTAGAATGATTTATCTCAGGTTCACCACCTAAATAATATAAAGTTCTTTCTTCTTTACTCTTTTTTTGTATCTCAGAGATATACTTTATATGTGGAAATTTTAGTTTATCAAAACTCATGATAATATCGTTTTAATTTTTTGGTCTCTAAAGAACGACATCAACTCTGGTGACAAATTGTTAATACACGCTCCCTCAAAATCCTTTCCTTCTTTCTCAAAGTTGATAGCAAAATATGGTTGTTCCCACTCACGGTATTTTTCATCAATACACATAAATCTATACCAATGCTTAGAAAAAGAACCATCATCTAAATATCTACCAATGATACCCTGACGATGAACTTTACCTTGTAAAAATTTCTCAGGTAAGACACGTTCTTGTACACATAATTCTATAAAAGCTGATTGTGCTTCTTCTACTATTTCTGGTATATGTTGTATATAAGGTTCATATGCACTTTTAAGGCGAACTTCATTACCACTTTCATATAGTTTGTCTTTAACCTTATCAAGTGATGGCGGTAAATAACTAAATATCTCGTCTATTTTTTTAGTACTCATTAATTTAAAATTTCTTCAATTTTTTTGTTTCTAACATCAGCAGCGGTTGTAATCCAATGTATATCCTTTAATGGTACCCAAGATTTATCAACCATTCCAGTTAATCTTTTTCTTTCATAATCTGTGTTGTATTCAGAACGATTTGGTTTAAGATCAACGACCTCTATTTTTGACAGAGTATCAGTTGACTCCAACTCTCCCACTTCAAAGACACATTCAATTTTACTTGTTCTACCCGTAACACCATCAGTGACAGTATATTCTTTTACTAAAAGACCTCGTCTTGAATATTTTTCAACAACTGGTTTCTTTTTCCACTTAATAAAGCCGATTGGAAGACCTAAAATAAATCCTATTAAAATTCCTAAAAATATCATTGTAATAATTTTTCTAATTGTTCAACTGTAATAATTCAACTCCTAAGTCAATAGCCTTCTTTTCTTTAGATGAACCACTACCAACTGCTTTCATAACTAAGTATGTAGTGTTTTTACTAACACCACTACCAATTTTACCACCGCGAGATTCAATAACAGATTCTAAATCTGGTCTACGAACTCCAGTGAAGACAAATTGTTTTCCTTCAAGGTCAGAACTAACAGCAACTACTTTTACTTTTTCTTCAATAGTAATTGGTAGTTCCTTAATAAAGTCAAAATATACATCATAACTATCAATGTACGACTTAGCTGAAATTTCAGCAAATCCTTCAATAGACATAACTTGTTCTAAAGTAGGTTTAGTTGTAAATTGTTCTAAAAGAGCTAATTTCTTAGAACCTAATCCCTTAAAAATACCTGTAGCGTGTTGTAGTTTAGACAACTGAACTCCGGTTACAGATTTTTTAATCGAGTTAAAAACAATCTGAGATTTACGTTTACCAAAACGGTCAATCTTTTCTAAGTCAGAGATAGTGAGATTAAGAATATCTTTAATTGTTTTATATCCAGCATCCCACAATTGAGTGATAACACCTTCAGATATATTGTCTGCTTCTAAAATCTCAAAGAAAGCAACAATCTTTTTTAATTTTTGTTCATCAGTTTCAGTAAGAGTCATTAACTCAACACCATTTTCATTCCAATCGATGTTTTCTACATTTGGCATCTGAAATTCAACCGGTGTAATAACATCTGAAATGATTGGAATAACCATACCACTTCTTTTGACTACAACTTTTGCACCAACACCAATACCCAAATCTTTTACAAATCGAGCATTGTTACCAGTCACATTAGATACAGTAACACCATCTAATTTAATAGGTTTAACGTGTAGAGTGGGTTTAAGATATCCTTGTTTAGAAATATTCCAAGTAATTCCGATGATTTCAGTCTCAGCAGATTGCTCAAAAGAAGGATGTTTGAATGCTCTTGAGTAACAAGGATTGTTAGAAGAAGTTTCTCTTCCTAATGTATATTGTAAAGATAAATTATTGATTTCAATGATAAGACCATCAATTTCATAGTCGATGGAATATTCTTTAAATAAAGAGATAAGTAATTCTTCTGTTAGTTCAGATATTTTACAAACGTGATATTGTACTTTAACTTTTTGATATTGATTTAAGTAATCAATAACTTCTTGTTTTGTGTATCTCATTTTCATTAAATCAGGTGTGAAAATAGCACCGTATTTAATATAATCACAGTCTTTAAGAGATTGAGTTGCTTCTTTAGAGTTTAATAGACCAGCAACAAGGTTACGAGGATTAGCAAAGTCACTAGAATACTTTTCAGTAAATGTCTTTTTAGACATCATAACTTCACCATATGTAAATTGACAATCAATTGATGAGAATGGAACAACATTCTCTACATCATACAAATGATTGTCAATTAATTTATAATGTTCGTTTGATTTTTGACCAAATTCACCATCACCTCTTGTGAACGCATCATTAGTTAGTTCATTTACACAAAGTGATAAACCGTCAAATTTAGGAGTAATAATAACTACTTCGTTTTTAGAAATACCTTTAAGACGACACCAATCATTGATATCATCCATTGATTTAATTTTATTCATTGAAGCCATTTCAATCGGTAGCTTCGCTTTTCTTGATTCATCCGAAACTGAATGTCCTACTTTTGTCAAAATCTCATCATCTGGTGAAAGTAATGACAATTCTTCAACTAATTTATCATATTCAGAATCAGAAATAATTGGACTTCCAACTCTATAAGCGTCATTCGCTTTAATAATCTGTTCTTTTAATTCATTAATCATACTACAAAGATAATAATTTATTTTTAATAATCAAACATTTATCTATCTTAATATCTTATTCAATTTATCTTCTCTTTCTATTAATTTCCAATTTTCAACTACATCAAAAACTAATTCTGGATCAATAGTTTGACCATCACAATCACACCAATTGACTTGATAACATTCAGCTTGAGCCCAATCATCAGCATCTTCTGTTATGTAGGAATAACCAACATTATACTGTTTGTCTGAAATAGTGAATTGAAATTCCTCACCACTTTCACTATAATATTCATCACCATATGAAATCCTAGTTAGTTTACCAGGATAATCCTTTAGTGATTTCAGGTAAGAGAAAATATCATTTACATTCATCTATTACTTCGTTTAGATTTTTGTCACGGTTATAAGACTTTTCATCATACACCTCAATGACATAACCATCAATCTTAAACTCAGATACCCAAACGTCATATCCTTGTTTATATCTTGGATTTTCAGATAATGCTTTTTCTTTAGCTGCGTCACTGGATTCAGCAACTACTGTAATATTAGGTAGTGAACCACTATGCCAACCACCATCATTGAATGTTACTTTATATATCTTCATACTACAAATATAAAAAACAAAAAACAATTGTCAAAGAAATGAGTAAAATTTAATATATAAACAAAAAATCATTTTAAATAAAATGGCAATTCAATCGTCTTTTCCCAGAGTAGCAGATCAGGTACTTTCCTTTAATAAAAATGTCGTTGAGATTTTATCGAAAATCAATAGTATAACTCAAACGGCTGAAAATTCAACCACTATAAATATCACCGATGAAACAGGAACATTAAGGTCATTCACCTTACCTTCATTTACATCACTTAAAGCTGATATTGAAAGATTGAATAATAATATTAATTCACTTTATAGCATTGATGCTGCGGGTGCCTTAATAGCAACTGACAATACGAATAAATTTAAGAAGATTATTACAGTTGACTTAAACAGAGAACCAACTGAGTTGTCAAGTGTTGGAGCCGTTACTCAATTTAAAACAGCACCTAACTGGTTTTTTGACTCATTATTAGATCCTCTACTTTCTGTAGAGTTTGATTTAAGTACTCAAGTTGAAGATAATGTTAGAAAATGTTTTGTAAGAAGATATATTGTTAATTTTGCTACAGATATTGATGGTAATTTGACAAACTTAGGTCAATCAGCACTAAACAGTTTTAATGACAATTTTATTGGTAATCCAAATATTGTAATAACTGAATTTGAGAACTGGCATAAAAATACACCTGGTGTAGTTGAACCATTGAATCCGAAGTTTGATGAGCAAATGTTTGACTTTGAGCCAAACAATCTCAGATATGATGGAGTTTTCACGGTTCTTAGAATACAAGAAGATAGATTAAATAGAAAATTGTGGTATGTTCTAAACACATTAGATTATTTAGAAGTTGAAACATCAACTATTATTAAATTGTCTGTTGGTGTTGAATTAATGGTAAATTCATCTAAGACTTCTACAAAATATAAAATAATTGAAGTATCAACTGCTGAAGCAAACCCAAGAATAAGAGTAGAAAGAATAGAGGGTATTGAACCAATTCCAGTAGGTGTTGGTACTCTAAAAATTTACTCACCAGTTAGTTACACAAAAAGAGTAAGAGTTAGTGTAGGATTTGATGAAAGAAATGTAGTTTTTATCAAACCGGTAAATGCTGAAAATAACTTAGTTGCAAGAAAATGGAGTTTAGGTACTGGTTACTATACAGGAGATTTAACCTTAAATTCTGATTCATCTGCGAATGGACTAACTATGCAACAATTCTACACCGATTATGTTTATGATTATGGTGAAATATTAAAGGATTTAGTTGCTAAGAAAACACCTAATAAGTTAGCAGGTACTCCAGTTGCTCCAACATTAAACTTAGATAACTTTAAAGTTGTACAAATAAATACACACTTGACAGATACACCTGATGCTAATTTAATTAAACAAAAACACAACTATCAATTAACTCTAAAATCTGAGGTAGAGCAAATACAACAAGCTCTAAATGATAGACAGAAAAAAGTAAAAATTACAAAATTCAAATCAGATGCTCAGAAACAACAGTCTAAACTTGAGATTGATGATTTGACTAAAAAGAAAGAAAGTAGAAGTAAACTTTTAGCTACATTGACTCAAGAAATAATTGACTTAGCTAAGAGTCCAACTACAAAAGTGGATCCTAAATTCAGAGTTAGAGGTTTCTGGTCTATGCCAGAGGCTGTGGCTACAAGAGGAACTAAACCTCAAGAAATCGTTCAATTTAGAGTTCAATATAGATATGTTAGTAAAGATGGAAAAGAAGCACCAGTTGAAACTTATCAAGTTGATGATGTTCAGACTAAAGCTGCTTTCTCAAACTGGACAGAATTTAAAACAGATGCTAGAAAAAGACAATTTGATCCATCTACTGGTGAATATTTCTGGCAGATAGAAGATGTTGAAAACGCTGACACTCCTAACATAAATCAAATTGATATTTCGATTCAAGTTGGTGAGAAGGTAGAGATGAGAATTAAATCTATCTCTGAAGTTGGTTGGCCTGAAGCCCCAGTTGAGTCGGACTGGTCTGAAATCATTTCAGTTGAATTCCCTGATGACTTAAATAATGTGTTAAATGAAAATGACTTTATTTTACAAGAAGCAACTAAAGAGGATTTACAAGTAAGAATGCAATCTGAATTATCAGCTAGAGGACTTGATGAACACTTATCAGAACAAGTTACTGTTGATAATGTTACTTATCATCATGATTCTGAAAAAATATTATCAGGATTCAAAGACTCGAATGGTACATCTCTTTCATTATTTGAATATTTGAGAAGTTTACAAGATAAAATAACTTCTCTTGAAGAAAAGATAGCAAGAGCTAAAGGTGAACTTGAAGTTGTTATTCTTAGAAATAATCAAGAGTTTGTGGTACAAAATGGTTCAGAGACTGTATTTAATATAGAGTGTGAAGATTATCTTGAATCATTTAGTGGTACAGGTATTCCTACTGGTAGAGTTTACTCAAACAATATTTATGTAGTTAAGGACTTTGTTATTAAGATTAAAAATAAAGCCACATCATCACCGTTAGGATTATTATCATCAAAAACATATATACAAAATGCAGATGTTTATAACACAGCAGTTCCTCAAAGCTTCTGGGTTAATGATAAAGATGAATTATTAACACAAGACTCAACGGGCCAAACTAGAACACAATTGAATAATCAGTTCATCTGGCAAGTAAACTATGATTCAATAACTGACGAAACAGTGACTAAACTATCTGAGAATATTGGAAACTCATTTACAACAACCAACTCAATTACAAGTATTCTTTCAAGTAATGAGTTTAACTTAGGTTATAATGAGACAACAATTTTAGATTTTATTGGAAATAACAGATCTCTTTTAGAGCCATCAAAATGGATTGATGCATCTACATCTGTTGCGTCTACTAATAAACTATTAACATCTATACACCCAGTTGTTCAAGATTTAGAAACAATAACAGAAACTAATAGTCAAAAAGTTAGAACAGTAAATACAGGAGATTCAAACGCTGTTATAGTACCATTAAATATTTATTTCAAGATGAACTCGTTAGATACAACTCAGACTGGATTGAACTATGAGTACATAAATTTAAATGGTTCTAAAAAAACAACAAAACATATAAAGAAAGTTAAGTTTTTACTGGAAAACGAAGCTGATAATAGACCTTTCACTTTTAGTTTGAAGTT
>JACCEB010692064.1_pt1 | contig 10620 bp, 9 predicted proteins | sample 7454761 | NCBI WGS metagenome assembly JACCEB01 (sample SAMN15323454, study PRJNA562643) | freshwater metagenome | isolation source: river surface water | place: USA:Blue River Watershed | collected 2017-08-18 | reverse complement strand
TGGTGCACCCGAGAGGATTCGAACCTCTAACCTTCTGATCCGTAGTCAGATACTCTATCCAGTTGAGCTACGGGTGCGCGTAAGATGACTTTAAAAGCCTTTATTTTGGAGAGATCAACTGATTTCGTTGATTTTGATGGTTAAAATTAGCCGAAAAAAGCCAATTGAAACTTTGGCACTAAAAGTTAGCACCGAAGAGAAATTAAGAAATTTCCAAATACACATTTAGTGCATTTGGAAATCTTAAAACAAGGTGACGCAAAATTGAGATTTAACCCAATTTTGCAAGTTTTTTATTCAGATTTTTTCTTTTTTTCCGCAGCCTCTTCCGCCTTAGATTCAGACTTTTTTACAGATTTTATTCCTAACTTATCGCGAATAAGATCTTCGATTTCCTGAGAAACTTTTGGATTTTCTTTTAAATAATTTTTTGCATTTTCTTTGCCTTGGCCAATTTTATTTCCTTTGTAGGCATACCAAGAGCCTGATTTTTCAAGAATTTCATATTTTACAGCCAAATCAATAACTTCACCAACTCGTGAAATTCCTTCGCCATAAATAATTTCAAAATCGGCAATTTTAAAAGGTGGAGCAACTTTATTTTTTACAACTTTAACTTTTGTTTCATTTCCTAAAACCTCTTCCTGATCTTTGATTGCAGTACCTTTGCGAATATCTAAACGAACAGAAGCGTAAAATTTTAAAGCGTTACCACCAGTTGTAGTTTCAGGAGAACCAAACATTACGCCAATTTTCATGCGAATTTGATTAATAAAAATAACCGTGGAATTGGTTTTTGAAACGGTTGAGGTCAGTTTTCTTAAAGCCTTACTCATCAAACGCGCCTGCAAACCCATTTGATTATCAGCCATTCCGCCTTCAAGCTCAACTTGCGGAACGAGTGCCGCTACAGAATCAATAATGATCAGATCAATTGCACCAGAACGAACAAGAGTATCAGCAATTTCAAGAGCAGCCTCGCCATTATCAGGCTGTGAAATAATCATCTCTTCAAGATTGACACCAAGATTTTTTGCATAAGTTGGATCAAATGCATGCTCAGCATCAATAAATGCACAAGACAATCCCGCTTTTTGCGCCTCAGCAATTGCATGAATTGTAAGGGTTGTTTTGCCGGAAGATTCTGGTCCATAAATTTCTACAATTCTTCCTCTTGGATATCCGCCAACTCCAAGAGCTAAATCAAGAGCCAAGGAGCCGCTCGGAATTACTTCAATATCAGTGACTGGGCGCGAGCCAAATTTCATGGCCGAACCTTTGCCAAACTCTTTATCAATTTGCGACAATGCCGCCTCTAACGCTTTTTTACGATCATTCATATTTTTTGGTTTTGTGGTTGAAAAAATGGCAGGGGATTGTCGCAATAAATCACGAAATCACCTGCCACTAATAAGGAAGTGCGGTTATTTTTTTAACAAATTGACCATTGTTTCGCCAAGTTTTGCCGGACTATCAGAAACAGCAATTCCAGCGGCTTTCATGGCCTCAATCTTACCTTCAGCTCCACCCTTTCCGCCAGAAATGATGGCGCCAGCATGACCCATTCTGCGCCCCGGAGGAGCGGTGCGGCCAGCAATAAATCCAACTGTTGGTTTTTTACGGCCTTTTTTTGCTTGCTCTCTCAAAAACTCAGCAGCCTCTTCTTCGTCAGTTCCGCCAATTTCGCCAATCATAATCATGGCCTGAGTTTCAGGATCAGACAAAAACATATCCAAGCAATCAATGAAATTTGTTCCATTTACTGGATCGCCACCAATTCCAATACAAGTGCTTTGTCCCAATCCAGCTTTAGTTGTTTGATGAACAGCTTCATATGTCAAAGTTCCTGAGCGCGAAACAATTCCAATATTTCCTTTTTTGTGAATATGGCCTGGCATAATTCCAATTTTACACTCTCCAGGAGTTATGACGCCAGGGCAATTTGGGCCAATAAGGCGAGATTTTGAGCCAATTAAAGCTTTTTTCACTTTAACCATATCAAGAACCGGAATTCCTTCCGTTATGCAAACGATTAATTCTATTTCTGCATCAATTGCTTCAAGAATCGCATCAGCTGCAAATGGAGGCGGAACATAAATTACAGAAGCATTGGCATCGGTTTTTTTGCGAGCATCAAAAACGGTGTCAAAAACTGGCAAACCTAAATGGCTAGTGCCGCCTTTTCCGGGAGTTACACCGCCAACCATTTGAGTTCCGTAAGCAATTGCTTGCTCAGAGTGAAAAGTGCCTTGAGATCCTGTAAATCCTTGGCAAATAACTTTAGTATTTTTGTTAATTAAAACTGACATGGTTTTTGAATTTAATTATAAATTTTCGGCTTCTTTAACTGCTTTAACAATTTTTTGCGCAGCGTCGTCAAGATCGTTAGCAGCAATAATTGCCAAGCCAGATTTAGAAAGAATTTCTTTCCCAAGCTCAACATTCGTACCTTCTAATCTAACAACCAAAGGAACGCTTAAACTAACTTCTTTTGCCGCCTCCAGAATGCCGTTAGCGATAATATCGCAACGCATAATGCCGCCAAAAATGTTAACTAAAATTCCTTTAACATTTTGATCTGAAAGTATGATTTTAAAAGCCGCAGTGACTTTCTCACGGGTCGCACCACCACCAACATCAAGGAAATTTGCTGGAGACGAACCATAAAGCTGAATAATATCCATTGTAGCCATCGCAAGACCAGCGCCATTAACCATGCAGCCAATTTTGCCATCCATTTTGATGTAATTTAGGTCATATTTAGAAGCCTCAATTTCAAGAGGCTCTTCTTCATCCAAATCACGAAGCTCCTTTACATCGTCATGACGATGAAGAGCGTTATCATCGAAATTAATTTTTGCATCAAGCGCGATAATGTCACCTTCCGCAGTCTCAACCAAAGGATTAATTTCGATTTGCGACGCATCAGTTTCGTTAAATGCTTTATACAAAGAGAAGACTAATTTTGAGAATTTTTTCAAAGTTTCGCCACTAAAACCAAGTGCAAAGCCGAGCTTTCTTGCGTGACAAGTTTGAATGCCGGAAGCAACATCAACTTTAACTGAAATAATTTTTTCTGGATGTTTTTCAGCAACTTCTTCGATTTCAACACCACCTTCAGTTGAAGCCATAAAAACTACTGATTTAGTTTTACGATCAACAACGACCGAAAGGTAATATTCTTTTTTAATATTTGAGCCCGACTCAACATAAAGCCTTTTAACAACCTTTCCTTCTGGGCCAGTTTGATGAGTAACAAGAGTCATGCCAAGAATTTGTGAGGCCTTTTCTTTAACTTCATCAACAGATTTAACAACTTTAACCCCGCCAGCTTTTCCGCGACCGCCAGCATGAATTTGCGCCTTAACAACAAAAACTTTATGACCAGCAGCTTCCAATGATTTAGCAGCTTCAACCGCCTCAGGAACAGAGAAGGCAGCGTGTCCTTCAGGCACGGCAACGCCAAATTTTTTCAACAGACCTTTGGCCTGATATTCATGAATATTCATTTGTAATCTTGATTTGAATTGAGAAGTTTTGGTGTCAAAACTCATGACTAAAAATTAAGCCAGAGTTTGAATTGCGAGTTGCAAGAAGATGTTTTCAAATTTTGCCGAAATTTAGCGAATTATCTCACAAATTACGCAAAAAAGATTTGGTTAAACAGCCTCAGGAAGTTAAATTTCAGTGCGACCAATGACTTTAGGCACTGGCCCCAAGAAGGCGGCGGACAATAAAATTCAATTTTAACTTGGCAATAAATAACTAAACTCCATGAAAAACATTCTCGTAACCAGAGAGGAAGAGAAATCGCAGCACCTAATAAAAGCTTTGCTTGAAGGTGGTTTTACTGCAAAATTCGAGCCGCTTTTTCAAATATCAAAACCGCCGATAAAAATATCGGATTCTACAAAATACAAAGCCGCAATCATAACAAGTTCAAATGCTTGCGAAGCAATAATAGCAAACTGTAATTGCCAAATAAAAATTTATGCAATTAGCGAAAAAAGTATAAAAAATTTGATTGCCGCCGGCTTTAAAAATATCAGCTATGCCTCACAAAAAAACGCCAATTCATTGCTACAAAAAATTTTACAAACCCAACCAAAATCTGAGCCAATTTTATATTTTCACGGACCAAAAATAACCGTCGATTTTGTTGCAAATTTATCAAGTCGAGGCTTTGAAATTAAAGGATTTCTAGCTTACAACTTAAAAGAAAACCAATGCTTTTCTGCCAAATTATTAAAATTTAGCGAATCGCAAAACTTTGATTCGGTTTTAATTTTTTCACAAAATAGCGCCGAAATATTTGCAAAACTTTGCCGCAAACATAATCTGCTTGAATATTTTTCTAGGCCGCAAATATTGTGTTTAAGCGACGAAATTGCCAAAAAAATAAAATCTCTTGGCTTTCACAAATCCTCGAATTTCGAACCAATCCCCTCTCTTAAAAAAATTTATGACTGAAGAAAAAAGCCAAAAAATGCTTGTGGATATAGCTTTGAAAAAACCATCGAAAAAAACTCAATTTTTTCTACTTAAAACGGCGCTAATTTTCAGCGTTTTAGCCTTTGGATATCTTGGTTTTCGTTATTTAGTTTTTCAAAGCGCCAAAAAACTTGAATCACAAAAAGAGCTGCAAAAATTTGACAATATTGAAAGTGAAATTTTTGACTTATCAATTCCAGCTGACGACTCTGAAAATGGTAGCGGGGTCCATGATTTTTCAGACATGGCAGTTAATGATTTGCGCGAAAAAGGCGCCGAATTTGTTTACCAAATGTTGTTAAAAAATCAGGTTCAAATTTCGGTTTTAAGCAAAAAAATTGAAAATCTTGATGAGGAAATTGTTAAATATAAAAATCAGCAGCGAATTTCTCGCATGATTTTGCTTTATATTGACTTGCGCACTGAAATTTTTAGCAAAAAACCATTCGAAAAAACCATTGAGAGCTTTGAGCTTGTGGCAATAAATGACAGCATTCTAGCCAGTAAAATTGCCGCTTTAAAAGAATCTGCAAAAAAATTTAACTCCCAAGACGAGCTAAAAAACGAATTTTCGCAAATCATTCCAAAGTTAATTATTGCCAAAAAAACCGATAATGAAGGCGGATTTTGGGCAAAGATAAAAGCAAAAATTTCGCAAATTATCATCATTCGCCAACTCAATAGTGAAAATCCGGCAGAAATTGATTCGCGCATTGTCAAAATTGAAAAACTATTGACCGAAGAAAAATACCAAGAAGCCTTAACTGAACTGCTTTCTTTCGAACAAAAATATCACGAAATAACCAGCGAATTTCTTGATCACCTAAGTGCCGCAATCGAAATTAGGTCAATCGACAATGAAATTTTAAATCACCTAAAAAGCCTTTCTTAAATATGTTAATTATTTTGTGGTTTTTGTTTATCACCATTGCTTCCACTTCTTTTTTGGCTTGGCTTCTTGATAATAATGGCTCGGTTTTAATTCAATGGTTTGGGTTCGAAATTAGAACCGACATGTTTACGGTAATTTTGCTGGCCGCATTTTTTAGCCTGCTAATATTTTGCTTCGCCTATCTGATCGCAAGAATTGCAGCAATAAAATTTCCCAACCTTCTCAAAGTTCTTTTTAAAAAATCTCACTTCAAAAATTTAGAAGCTTTGCTGAAAAGACATAACAAAGCTTTTGAAGTTATGGCAGAATTGCTTTTATCTCTTGAGGTTGGCGACAATAAATCATCGCAAATTTTGCAAAAAAAAATCGCCAAATTAACCAAAAGATCAGCTTTGAATAATTTTTTCTTAGCAAAAATTGCCCAACAAAGTGGCGACTATCAAAAATCTGCCGAATTTTACGAAAAATTTGGCGAAAACCAACATGCCATGATTATGGCGCTAAAAACCAAACTAGATCTAGCAATTTCAACGGGCGACGAGATTTCCGCGATAGCTTACGCCAAGCAAATAATTGCCAATAAAAATAACAATCTTAATGCCGCCAAAACGCTATTTTCCCTTTATAAAATTCGCGGAATGTGGCCCGAAGCAAAATCTCTAATAAAGGAATATGGCCAAGACTATTTCAAACAAGAATTACAAAACCACGATTTAGCCGTGATGAATGCGGCTTTGGCTTTTGAAGCTTATCGTGAAAAAAAGTTCTTTAACGCCATAAAATATGCCAATTTGGCTCTAAAAAAAGAAAACAACTTTTTGCCAGCAATTGAAGTTAAGCTTAAATCTTGGCTCAAACTCGGATTTGTTTTTAAAGTAAGATGGCATCTGAAAGGTCTATGGCGTGAAAATCCGCACCTAATTTTTGCTGAAATTTTTGACTTAACTCACCGCAAATCAAAGGCTAATTTACGAATTTCGGCGATAAAAAAACTCGTCAAAACTAATGAAAATGTTCTTGGCAAACTCGCCGTTGGATTAGTTGCATTTCGCGTTGGAAATTATTCTTTAGCGCAAGATTTTTTAAATTCCTCCATCTCTCAAGAAAAAACTTATCGGGCTTATAAAATCCTCTCCTTTGTGCATAAAGCGCTGGGAAACAAAGAAGAGCAGCAAATAAAAATTAAAAAGGCCGAAATGCTCAATAAAGACGATCATTACACCTGCAATTCTTGCGGACATTTAAGTTCGCTTTGGAGCTCAAAATGCAATAAATGTGATTCATACGATTCACTAGAATGGAACTATTAATTAACGCAAAAAATATGACCGAAAACCTTGCTCAAATAATTGAAAAAGCTTTTGAAAATAGAGCTGAAATCAATCTTCAAACCACTGGAGAAATTCGCGATGCTGTCAATAAAACCATGTCTTTGCTCGATAGCGGATCCATCAGAATTTGTGAAAAAAAAGACAATCTCTGGCAAGTTAACCAATGGATTAAAAAAGCGATTTTATTGTCATTTCGATTAAACGATAATTTTCTAAGCAAATCGCAATCACTAAGCGGAGATTCAACAACCTACTTCGACAAAGTTCCTCTTAAATTCGCCAATTGGACTGAAGAAGATTTTAAAAAATCTGGCTTTCGCGCCGTTCCGGGAGCGGTTGTACGCCATTCCGCTTTTATCGCCAAAAATGTAGTTTTATTGCCATCATTCGTGAATCTTGGCGCCTATGTTGACGAAGGATCAATGATTGACACTTGGGCAACCGTTGGATCATGCGCGCAAATTGGTAAAAATTGCCATATTTCGGGCGGAGCTGGAATTGGCGGAGTCCTTGAGCCGCTGCAAGCAAATCCAGTTATCATTGAAGATTATTGTTTCATTGGCGCGCGCTCAGAAATTGCCGAAGGAGTTATTGTTGAAAAAGGCTCAGTAATCTCGATGGGGGTTTATATTGGGGCCTCGACAAAAATTATTGATCGCGAAAGTGGCGAAATTTTCTACGGCCGAGTTCCAGCTTATTCAGTAGTTGTTCCGGGAAATATCGCCTCAAATAAAGGGGATAAAAATTTATCACTTTACGCCGCAGTAATCGTAAAAAAAGTTGATGAAAAAACTCGCTCAAAAACTTCAGTAAACGAATTACTTAGAGACTAATGCTAATTGACGGTAAAATTCTCACAATTTTGGTTTTTTTAATAATCAATTTTTTGATTATTTTTACTGTCAAAACCCGCACCACAATTGTTACCAGCCTAATAATTTCTCACCTTGTTGCCGTTCTTTTTTTCAGCCTTTCAATTTCAAACTACAATTCCTTCAAAGAAATTGTTTTGGCGCTCATAGTCTATTCGATGGTGATTTTATTTCTAATTTCAAATTACAACCCAATTTACCTCGCATCTGAGGAAAATTTAAAAATCAAAAATAATAGAAAAATCTTACTCTTCTTTGGTGCTGGCGCGATTTTTTTAGTAATTTTTTTATCATTATTTTTGGTGATTAAAAAAGTTTCGGCCGTGTCAATTTCTCTGAATGAGAAAAAATTAGCCAAAAAAGAGAAGATTTTAGAAAGGCCGATGCTGCTACCTTCCCACCCCGTTCACATTGCGGTAAAAAAATTCTATCTTGGCAAAAAATTTGATGATCAATGGATTGACGAAAACGCAACCCTAAGCGAAGTGAGTCAAAGAAAAAAATCGCAATTAAAAGAAAATTTATCGGATAATTTTTTGCTCAAAAGATCTTCTGATGTAATCGTTTTAATAGTAGCCGTCACAACAAGTATAATGCTTCTTGGCTCAAGAAAAAAAACTACCAATAATGAATCCGTATAATTTATTTCGTCCGCTAATTTTTAAAATTGAACCGGAAAAAGCGCATAATTTAGCAATTAATTTTCTTAAATTTTGTCCGCGCGCCGCAACAATTTTCACCCTAAACCACAATTATAAAAATCTTGAACAAAAAATTTGGAATATTGACTTTTCCAATCCAATTGGCATGGCCGCTGGCTTTGATAAAAATGCCGAAACAGCTTTAACTTTAGAAAAATTTGGCTTTGGCTTTATTGAGGTTGGAACAGTTACGCCAAAAGCTCAGGCCGGAAATGAGAGGCCAAGAATTTTTCGACTTGCGCAAGATCGCGCCATAATCAACCGACTTGGATTTAACAATTTAGGCGCCGAAATTTTTGCCAAAAATATCGCCAGAATTCAGCCAGAAATTCAAATTCCCCTAGGTGTCAATATTGGCAAAAACAAGGATACAATCGAAGCTTTGGATGATTATTTGCTGCTACTCGAAAACTTCTATGAGCAAGCCAATTATATTACGGTAAATATTTCTTCGCCAAACACTAAAAATTTGCGCGATTTGCAAAATGAAAATTATTTAGACGGATTTTTGGCAACAATAATGAACAAAAAAAATGAATTAAAAAATCGCACCAAAGCGGATCGACCAATTTTGCTAAAAATCGCCCCAGATTTAAGCCCAAAAGAACAAGAAAAAATCGCTGAAATCGCCCTCAAAAACCAAATTGACGGCATGATAATTTCTAACACCACAATTGATCGTAACTTGAATTTAAAAAGCGCGCAAGCCGTTGAAATTGGCGGATTAAGCGGCGCACCACTTTTTAAAAAATCCAACGAGGTTTTGAAAAATTTCTACAAATTAACTAACGGAAAAATTCCGCTAATTGGAGTTGGTGGAATTTCTTGCGCCGATGACGCTTACGAAAAAATAGCTTGCGGGGCCAGCTTGGTACAAATCTATTCCGCCTTTATTTATGAAGGCTTTGGCTTAGTTGAAAAAATAAAAAAAGAGCTAAGTTTAAAGCTGCAAAATCAAGGGATGCAAAATATTAAGCAATTAATCGGAGCGGCCATTGAAGATACATGATAGCGCAACAATAACTGCAAATTCCGACCTCAAAATAGCAGAATTAAACAGGGCAATTGAAGGCCTACAGCAAACCAATAATCCAGTTTCAAGATTTGGTTATCACCGCACTATTCTTAGCTTTATTCACTCTGCAACAAGGCAAGATGTGAAGAGTTTTATGAAGCATGCTAGCGATAAGTTGCTAGAATTTGTTTTACAAAGATTTCTTACGGAAACGCTGAGAGGGCCTCAACATTACATTGCCATGAAAATCGCTGGAGGCAATAAAGCGATAGCTTTTTCTAAAACGCTTCATGAATTAATGACGAATCGCGATGACTCTTCCGAAAAAGAGCAAAATAGAATAGCCACACTAAGCAATAATCCGCTTGAGCAGAAAGACTCTTTTGGTTACACACCTTTGCAATTGCTCATTATGCGGCAATATAAAAATTCTGTAAAAAACCTCCTCCTTCTCTCTGGATATAAAAATTCCATAAAAAACCTCCTTCCCCTCTCTAGCGCGAATCAGACTTTCGATTCTCCAAATGGTGTAAAAAATTTATCATTACTTCATTTATTGGCAGAAAATCCAGAACTGGCTGATTTAGCCCCACAATTTTTTGAGAAGCAGAAAGATAATCTGGCCGCCATTGATAATTATGATCGTAATTTTCTGCATCGGGCGGCATTTAACAAAAACAATAACGCTGATTTACTGAATAAATTCATCAACTACTGCAATCAAAGTGAGATTGGTGAAGTGGATTTGCAGCGAAAGAATATTTTTAAGGAGTTATTAAATCAGAAAGATTCGCTCGGATTAAAGCCTCATTATTACGCCGCTAAATATAACAACAAAAAGTTTCTTGAGTTGATTTGCGCTCAAGGAATTAACTTTAAAAATGATGCCGAGATTCTTTTTCAGGCCGAAACTCCAGAGATGGTTAATTTTTTATGTCAAAATGGCGCTGATCCGAATTTTATGAGAGATAACAGGATAAACGCTTTCTTTGCGAGCGTTACTAAAAACAAGCTAGAATTAGTTAAAGCTTTTGTCAAAAATGGCGCCCTGATCAATGAAGTTAATAATGAAGATATAACGGCACTAAATCTTGCAGCGATTTTGGATGATAAAAAAATTTTAAACTATTTTTTAGATCCAGCTAGGCATAGTGTATTTTCACAAGATCTTACAAAGACAGAAGAAGTTAGGTCGTTAAAAAAGATTTCTCTGGCTAAAATAATTACCGGACTCGCCTGCTCGACTAAGAGTTTTGGATTAAATTGGAATACGCAGAAGCTGGCGATTCCAAAAGCGATTGCAGAGGCAAAGTTTAGC
>JACCEB010023731.1_pt1 | contig 10622 bp, 8 predicted proteins | sample 7454761 | NCBI WGS metagenome assembly JACCEB01 (sample SAMN15323454, study PRJNA562643) | freshwater metagenome | isolation source: river surface water | place: USA:Blue River Watershed | collected 2017-08-18 | reverse complement strand
TTTTATAATATAATGTTGAATATTATTTATTATTTTATTATAAATTATTGAATTTTTTTCAGGAAGTTTATTTAAATATTTACATAAAAACAAATAATCATAAATTGATGCTATATTTCGTACATTCTGATTCATTTGAATATTTATTTTATTATTAATATTCATTGAATAAGGTATAAAGTTATGATTTGATTCAAAATAATTATTTATAAAATCAATAAAAGATTCAATATGCAAAGTTAATTGTGGTTTAGATAATAAGTCAGAAAAAGATATCTCATATATATCACATGTATATGCATAAAATGTATATTGGGATTTGTTTTTAGAACTATATGATGCTTTTACTATTATATCATTTTTTATATTATTAAAATTTTTATTTGGAAAAACATTGGGTAAATATGTTGCTCTCTCTTTAGTTCTATTATCTATAGCTATTATACCATAATTACTATTATTAAATTTTTTATTTAATTCTTCTATCATACCATTCTCTTTATTTATAATATAATATGGTTTCTTCATATAATATATCTGTAAAGTTGCAGAAGGATCAAATAAAATTGAATCACTAAAGTGTGATGATCTATTATCCTCCCAACATGCACTATATGACACATCAAATCCTTTTTTAATTATATTCTCTCTTGTCATCCCATCCATATTAAAATATCCTATACATCCATGTACATTATCATTATTTGTTGGATTATTTATATTTAATCTTTGACGATGAATTGATGCAAAAATACCAAATAAATTATCAGGTATCTCATAATTGTTATCATCCCTGTCATAATTTATATTAAACATGTTCTTTATCAAATCTAATAAATATTTTTCTTTAAGTTGGTTCATCTTTCTAAATGAATAGAATATAAAATTATAAATAAAAGGTTTGGTATTAGTTATTTTTCCAGAAGTTATGTTTAAAAAGTTTAAGGACATTAAAGTTGATTTCACTCATGGTGATATATAAACTTTCTTTAATGGTATTAAACTTATTACTTTTCATGAAAAGATATAATTCTTCAATATTTTGTGGTGATTCAACGATACCTCTAGCGAAGTTAGTGAGACCAAATTGACCATGAATATCTTTTAAGAATCCGGTTGCACCGGAAGCGAATATAAGTTTAGGTATACCGAAGTGACCTTTTAATTCATTTGAATAATAGAATTTAGGTTCATCATTAACTTTAATGGAGTAAACACAAGGATATTTAAAAGTATCAGATTCTTTGTTACTCATATTTTTTTTATCAGAGCCGTACATAGTGCGGTCATAAATAATATTAAGTTTTTGTTCGTTATCATTAGCGATTAAAGAATAGATATAATTAAAATTCTTGTTGGGTATAAATATCTGATCTTTAAGGAAGAGAGTATTTAAAACACCACTTTCATCAATGATGTTGGTTGGTATTTGATTGGGACAATTTTGTAAAAGGTAAAGATCAAATCGTATATTACAATTAAATAATTTTTTACCATGTTTGTCATTGAATATTTTTAAGAATAACATTTGTTTTTCTTTTAAAATATCACCACAAATACCGTTAACATTGCGCCATCCGGAAGGATGTAAAGTACCTAAATAACCATTAGGTGATAACCAATCTAAAATAGATTTATTGACAAAGTGTTCCCATAATTTATGATTACTACCTTTATTACCGGATCCATCATTAAATGGTGGATTCATAATAATAGAATCAAATTGATTGGATAAATTCCAATGAATTATGGGGTTAAAATCTAGTGAGTTTCCACAATAGAAGTTAAGTTTAATATTTTGAAAGTTCTTTTTGAGGAGAACGTTTGTTATATAAATATTAAAAAGGTCAATATCAGAATAATAGATACAATTTTCAACGATAAATTGATATCTTTCATTTTCATTTTGAATGAAAGTGAGAGAGTTCATAAATTTATGTATAATTTTGAGAAGAAAGGTACCTTTACCGCAAACGGGATCGTATACTTTTCTAGGTTGACTCCAAAATTCAGTTGGTATTTTATCTAAAATTTCATTAACTATTTCGTTTGGTGTTGATACATTACCATAAGCTTTAACTTCTAATTCAACGGAAGATACATATTGATGTATCATTCGATGAAGAGTTTTAGGATAGGGTAAATTGGATGAAAATAGTTCTTTCATAAGTTGAATATTATTGTGAAGTGGATGATTTAGAGGAAAATAGTTTTCCAATAGATTCATAAAACTTTCGATAAAAATATTCTTCTTTTGAAGATTAATAAGATCATCTGATGTAAACTGGTACCAATCTTTCATTTTTTTAATAAATAGTTCTTTAAGAACATTATTTTGTTGGATAAATTTTAACATGGAGAAGATGTTATTAAGATCAGGTTGATAAATAGTAAGTAAGATACTTAAAAATATCACATGATTTAACATTTCTCTAAATCTTTCCAAATTTTCTTTTTCAGTATGATTTTCATCAGAACTGTTTGAATTAGTATTTTGATTATTATTATTAGTATTTGATGGATTATTTATTAAAGAATGGTCATTATGTAACAAAAGTACATTATCACCATTTTTTTTCAAAATAGGTACATGAATACCATTTAATAAGGACAAAGTGTCATTATCAATAATAATATTTTCAAGAAAACGGTCTTCAATAATTTGTTTAAGACGTTGACTATCGGCATTTTGGAACCAAGATTCATAAATGCGGTTAGATACATCATCAGTATTAAGTTCTTCATCTTCAAAAATGGTATTATACCAAGATTTTTGATCAATTTGGAAAAGTTTATATTTTAATGCTTTTTGAAGAGCATCTTTACAAAATAGATTGTTAAAAGTATTTTGTGAATAACTAATCATTAATTGAATTTGACGATGAAAATTAATATCAACAATATGACCATATTTTTTTGTATATTGATGACGACCTAAACGAATAGGTTCATCATAATCATCAGTCATACAACGATACATAGCTTGGAAGATGGGGTTCATTTCTTGCCATTGATTAAATAGTAAAACTACATCACAACGGGGAATAGAGACACCCATAACACATTTTTTGCCACTTAAAACAACTAAACCTTTTTTAGAACCAATAATTTGGTTATATTTTTTATTAATTTTTTCAAGTGCATTCTCTTCGACATTGTCATTGAGAGCTAAAATATCAAAATCGGGATTAATGGCTTCATCTTCAAATAATTTTTTGAAGGATTTAGATACATCCATAATACGTTGTCCTTTACCGAAGGGTAAAAAACAGATAATAATAATGGGATAATCTTTATCAAAACCGCGTAATCCATCTTTTAAATTGTATTGTTGAATATTTTGCAAAATAGATTGGGGTTGGTTAGTTGTATTTTGTTCAGTACTAAAAACACCCCGACATAATTGGACTAAACCATTATGATTAACAAAACCGTTTTTATCGGGATTTAATTCAAATAAAAGTTTTAATGATAAAGCGAATTCGGATTCATTCATTTTAATTGATTCAAAATTAGTTAAAACATCTTTCTTTATATTGACTGAATGAATAACTAATGATGGTAATCTATTAAAAAAAACCTCAACTTCACATAATTTATCATTATTTTTATATTCCTGTATTAATTCTTGCATAATAGGTCCATGTTTTTCGATAAGTTCAAATTGATTAGAATCCGAAGTTATATTTTTACATAAAGCAATGGATTGTAAATCGAAAAGATTTAAGTTATCTTTTTGAATTTGATAAAAATCGATAGCGATACCATAAGTACCGGATACATAAAACTTGTGTGCATTAAAACCATAAATTTTAAAGATATCTTGACTTAAATCAGTACAACCACCATTATGTATCTCATCAGTAAAGAGGAGATCAATAATTGGTAATTGAATCTGAGATTGGTCATTGATTCTGTATTGTAAAAATTGTTTAGAAGCTAAAAATATATTTTTCTTTTTTAATTTGGATGCAAAATTTTCATCAAGATCCTCATCAATTTTCATGAAAAAATACTCTTCAAATTCTTTATATTTTCTTAAATCCTCCAATAAAGGTGGTAAAGAATCATTTGGTGCTGTCGATACAATCATACAATTACAATTCTCTAAATTTTTTGAATATTCCAATATTGTTCCTAACATAATATGTGATTTACCCATTCTGGGTAATTGTCCCATGACACCTTCAGCGAAGGGTTCAGCTCTCGAAATTATTTCCAGATTTTTTCTTACTGCATATTCCTGATGGAAAAAGAGTTTAAAATTCTTTTTACTCTTTTTCAAACTTATCTTATTAGGTATTTGTTCACTCATTTTTAAAAATTTTACGGTTTATTTTTATAATACAAAGTAAAGAACAAATGAATAAATTAATCATTTTTTTTTCTATAAAAAAAATGAAAATTATTAACCAAAATCTTTGATAAATATGGTATAAAATATAAAAAACTTCACGTTAAAGTATAAAAAGTAAACGTAAAAATGAGTGAAAAGAATGAGAGTACAGTAATGAGAAAGAGATTAAATTCACATTTTTCATCAAGAGACAGGTCAAATATAGATGATAATTGGCGGGTTAAAAAAGAACCAGTTAAACAACAGATATCACCAACATCATCATTAAAGAATGATGTATTAATGCAAAATACAGGAAATATTGATAATATTGTAAATAATATAAATTCAGTAAATACAAATGTAAATACAATTAGATATGGACAAGAATCTTTAAATGGAGATGTTAGGAAGGAGATGGATAAACCGGTTAGATATAATAGAGAAACTCCAGATCAAAACCAAAATAATAATTTTAATATGATGAATGGATTGGGTCCAAGTACAGCAGTACCATACCCACCACAATATGGATATCAATATCCTAATCAGTATCCAAATCAATATATGATGCAATATAATCAATATCCACCTATGAATCCTTATTCATATTATTCACAACCTAATATGGTTAATAATGGTTTATATAACAATAATCAATATAATCAACCAAATTTAGTAAATCAATCGAATTTAGTAAATCAACAAAATGCAGTAAATCAAAAATCTGATTTTTTGGTACCAAAATATGAAGAAGCAAAGAAGGATAAACCATCTAAATATGGTATTATTAATATAGCATCATTTAAAAAGGATTATCCAAGATTTTTCGATGAGGTATTATTTAGATATATGTGTTATGATGATTATGATATAATTGATTCATCATCTAATTAATAAATTTAATTAAATATTAAATTTAAATTTTTATAAAAAATATATAATAAAAATAATTATTATATTAAACGTCTTTTTCTTATTATTCTTCTTTTTAATGGTTTTTTAGATACATTTATCAATGGTTTTGTTATATTTTCATCATTTTTTGTATTTGTATTAATAGGTTTTTTTAAGTTGATTCGTTTTCTAAAAATAATATTCTTTTTAAATTTTTGAAGAGGGTTTTGATAGGATTTGTTGTTGAAGGGGTAACCGCACAAAGTGATATCGGGTGTATTTTTTTTGTTGGGATTATCGAGAGGTCCTGGGATAGGATCGAAAGATCGAGTAAAAGAGTGATTATCTTTGCGGATGAAGGTGCATTCGAAGGCTTTGGGTATTTTTTGGAGTTTACCGTTATGTTTAATGGTGATACAATTATTGCAGTTGTTACCATGGAAGTGAATTAATTTATGAGTTTTATTAATTTTCTTAATAACATCCCAATTAAGAGGATGATGAAATTCGATAGCAATTTGTTTGAAGTGTTTAATGTCGTTATGAGATAGAGATTTGAACCATGGGTATTCACCGCGTTCGATATCCATTTTGAGGAAGATATTTTGGTGGTTATTAATAAGATATTTAAGATTAGAGAATCTGTGGTTATTTTTGGGACCGATCATTTTCTTAACAAAATGAATTTTATCTTTATTAGAGTTATCGGGAATATTGTTGACGGATCCATCGAAAGCATAACAGTGGATATCGGAATCGGGGTTTAATTGGCGATAAGAATTAAGGAAGTGATCTTCAAAATCGATATTTTGTGCCACACCACCGGATAGGAGGAGATCATATTTTAAATCTTTATCCCAAGCAATGACATAACCACCGTCACCATGTGATCCAATACGTATTTTGGGGTAAGGACTAGTAAAGACTTCAAGATGATTCAACATAATATTTATATAATAGAAAGATAAAAAAAAAATAAAAAATGATTTTAGATAAAAAAAATGATTTAAAATATAATAAATAGTTTTAAATAATTATAAAAAGAAAAGAATATAAAAGATGGAGAACGTAGAAGAGATCACAATAATAGATCATATTGAGACTGAAAATGATATAAATTATGAGAATGATGGTATAAACGTAAATGAAGAAGATGAGATTCAAGAAGAGAAGGAGGAAGATCCTGATATGGATGATATAACGAGTATATTAAATAGGAGTTATATGAGAAAAGCCGTACAAACAGATGAATCTGACGAAGAAGAATCTGAAGAGGATGAAGAAGAGGAGGAGAAGTTTGAGAATGAGTCATGTGATAGTAATGGAGAGTTTACACCGGAAAATTCTGATGAGGAAACTGGATCAGAATCGGGATCGGAAGAAAATTCAGATTTAGATGAGGAGATACAGAAGATAAAGAGGAGTCGAAGTAAGAAGGAGAAGATAAAATTCGAACCTTTAAGTGAACATTATGCATATAGATTTATACATAAATTATTGAAGTATATGTTGGAGAAAGAATCGAAGACAGATGGAGAGGAGTATATATATAAGGTGTATGATGAAGATAAAACGAATTCGGCATTTTATGGATTAATGAATAATGATAAATTATTTTTAATGACAAGATTAGATGAGGAGGTTGATATATTATTATTGATGTTTTTATTTGAGGCTATAATAGATAATAATTATGGTATATTTGATATGATAAGAGAGAGAATTTATGAATCATCTTTAGATGATATAGATGAAAAGAAGATCTGTCATATAGATTGGATGAAGAAAGTCTCGGGATATGCATGGTTAAATTATATAAGTGAATCGAATTGTTTAATGGGATTGGATATAATGAAATATATAAGTGATCATAATAAGAAGTATTTGATGGAACAGAATGAGTATGATGAGGGTAATCTTATATATTCAATAACAGATGATATGTCATTTTATACAATACAAACATTATGTGAATTATCATATGACAAAGTTAGATCTTCAAGAAGATAAACAATAAACATGTTTTTTTTTTCACATTGTGAAAAAGAGATATATTTTTATAAATAAATTATTATAATGAAAAATTATAATAAGAGTATAGAAGAAAAAAATTATAAATAAAGTAAATTTGATTTAAATAAAATCATCAGGATGAAGAACATCGATTTCTTTAATCCATTTAGAACTAAGATCACCATTTTCTTCATTATCAGAATCACCAAATTTTTTGTATAAAGATATAGTATTGTATATATCATCATAATATAAAACAAAATTTTCATCAGATCTAGAAGCAAGATAACCAATAACGGGATTAGTATCAAGATAATAGTACATAGAATTAATAATTTTGATATCATTATTAGGTGGTCGAACTCGTTCGGATTTACTAATAATAGATTTAAAGATCATATAATGAAGATAATAACCAAAATGTGCAAATTGATGTTCTTCGAGTATTTCGTGAAAATCATAAACATTTTTATTAGTTCTATTTGAATAAAGAACGGTATGAATAAGAACTGGTGTTGTATTATACATTTGAAAGATACCTTCTAATTCTTCATATTCTTTAAGAATCTCATCCGTTATTAAATGAATGGGATTATCGGGTACAAGTTCTTTTTTTTTACCTCGAGTATCAAAAATCTTAGATCCATCACTAATAAAAAGTAAATCTCTTTTACCGGTTGTATAATCAATATAAAAAATTTTAAGATATTTCCAATCAATTTGAATTAAAAAAAGATCATCAGGTAAAGAATTATATAATTGAACGATAGTTCGATTAACATAATCTCTGCGTAAACTGTTACACATCATTTTTTCAGCATTATCATGATCATATTCCAATAAAGTTATATTTTTATCAATTTTATTTAAAGGTGTTGAATCTGCATTTTCGTGTACAAGAATATTAACATCATCTAATTTATCAGTTTCAATCTTATATTTTAATAATTGTATTAATTTGTTCCTTTTATATTTTAGTTCCAGTGAATTGTTATTTACGTTAAATCTATTTTTTAGATTATTTATATCCTTTGTATTATGTCTTTGTTGAACATAATTCATAATTTTATATTTAATTTATATGAATATCCTTAATACGTATATTTACTTTTTTTTTAAGACAAAATAAATTATAAAAAATAAAAGAATATAATTTTCATTTTTTATTATAATGAATATTTAGAGAATGACAAATTATAAGTGTCCATTTACGGTATTAGCTGAATATAGAGATATATTAGGAAAACCGAATGAGGGTGTACATGCTAAAAGAATAGGTCCATTTGCATTAAATGATTTTATAGGTACAATAATAGGTGCAATAATATTGAGTTATATAATAAATACGACATTTATAAAGGCTTTTATATTTTTATTTATATTGGGAGAGGTATTGCATTATATATTTTGTGTTGATACGGCATTTTTGAGGATATTATTTACAAAAATAAAATTATAGAGAGGAAGAAAAAAACTTAATAAATAATAGAAAGATAAAAATGGAGTTACCAAAGTGTATTGAAAAATGTAATTATGGATATCCGGATCAATGTAATTGTAATACAAAATTTATGTGTTTTAATTGTGAAAAAACAAGTGGAAATTGTAAATGGTGTGTATCAAAAGAGAAGAATAGTGATGGTAAAATGGTGACATATGGAAGATGTATATCAGCAAATACTTTTGATGATACAAAATGTCCACCAGAAATACAAGTACCAAATATTTATGATGAATTAAATGGATTGTGTTATACAAATAGTACTGAATCAACAACTACTGATTCATCTAATGCTGAGACAACAACTGAAGAGACCACAACTGAAGAGACCACAACTGATAGTACAACAGCTGAAGGTACAACAACAGAAAGTACAACACCAGAGGCATTTATGAATTATTATGAAAACAATAGATATAGATCGAATATAGCATTTATATTATTCTTTTTATTATTTATAGTGTTGATAGTAAATTATACAAAGTTATTAAAGATGAGATTTTAGAAAAATGAAAAAAAAAATGATAAAAAGAGTATAAAAGGTATAAAAACGAATAGGAAGAATAAAAGAGATAGAATGGATTCTTTAGAAGTAAAATCTGTTGAAAAGAATATTCAACAAATGGATGAAAAGCAAGAGACAATAAACAGTGAGGTTATAAACAATGGGAATACAATAAGAGATGAGAGAATAGATAGGTATTTACAAAAGACGGAGAATATGAGAATGTATTTGGCGGGTATGAAAAAAGAGGAATATAGACAAGTATTTGGGGATTCATTTACAAGAGATATGGAGTATAAAGAGATGATAGATGAGATGAGTGATGAGGATTTTGATTTATTAAATTTAATGTATATGCAGATAATAAGGTATTTAGAGAGATCGGAATATAATTTTACAATAAATTCGGGATGGACAAAAATAAGAACACATAATATATGTATAATAGTGGATGAAATAAAATTAAAATTATATTATGTTTTTGATTCATCACTGCAACATTGGGATTATGGTTTGAGGAAGTTTATAAAGAAGAATAATATAGAATATAATTTTTTGTTAAAATATGAAAATAAACAGATAGATAATCAGATAACATTATATGATTATAGGTTGGATATACAAACAAATGTATTGGGTGTATATGAGGGTGAAAAAAAGAGACATAGACATACATTTTCATTAATGAAGGTATTAATAGAATCAAAAAAGATAATACATAGTTTACGATTTTCGAAGATAAATAATAGATTTGTAAGAGATAATGAATTGGAAGAAGAGAGTATTATAGTACAAAGAATGAATGCATTTTTACATAGAAATAATATAAATAGGGAAGATAATACATGTACAGTATGTTTTGAAAATACGGAATATAAAACAAAATGTGGTCATTATTTATGTTTTCAATGTAGAGTGAAGTTGATAGAGAAGGAGAAGAGTAAAACAAAATGTCCATATTGTAGACAGAAGTTATATAAAAACTTGTTTAAGGATTTTGAAAATGATTTTTGTTTTGATACAAACAATAATCTGACGGAAGATGAAGAAGAGAGTGATGAAGAATAATTAAATGATGATCTGTGTTTTGCGTTCATCCCAAAAATCCTTATCTAATACTTTGGATTTTTCGACATTTTTTTCCATATCACAATAATATATAAATACTTTGTTTTGTCCATTATCATTGAAAACCACTTCAGCATAAATTATTGGCTTTTTGACTGTTTTTATTTTATTTTTATAGATGTTATCAGTAATATTTTTTTTGACTTTATCAATATCTCCTTCTATGCTATTTTTATTTTTTATATTTTTTATTTTAGAAGTAATATCTAAAAAGAATCGTCTTTGGTTATTTTTTTTAATTA
>JACCEB011205328.1_pt1 | contig 10630 bp, 9 predicted proteins | sample 7454761 | NCBI WGS metagenome assembly JACCEB01 (sample SAMN15323454, study PRJNA562643) | freshwater metagenome | isolation source: river surface water | place: USA:Blue River Watershed | collected 2017-08-18 | reverse complement strand
GCACCTTCTGGCCCTCGGGGCCGGTCTGGTGGGTCTTGAGCTGCATGCCCAGGATCTGGCTGGCCAGTTCCTTGACCTGCTCGATCGACTTGGCCACCTTGACGCCGCCGCCCTTGCCACGGCCACCGGCGTGAATCTGCGCCTTGACCACCCACACGGGGCCGCCCAGTTTCTGGGCGGCTTCGACCGCCTCCTGCACCGTGAACGCGGGAATACCACGCGGCACTGGCACACCAAATTGACGCAAGATTTCCTTGCCCTGGTACTCGTGAATCTTCATGAGGTTTCTCTCAGAGGGGGGTTGGATCGGTCCGTCCGGACAGGGTGATTCGCCCGCTGCCAGGCACTGGACATTGCAGCCTGCGACTGTATCATGTTGCAACGCACCAATTTTGCTTCCAACGACTTACATTGACTTGACTCAAGCCCCGAAACGGGCCGATCAAGCCAGGATCGAATCATGTCCGCACACAAAATTTTCATCGACGGCGAAGCCGGCACCACCGGCCTGCAAATCCGCGAACGCCTGGCCACCATGGCGCAAATCGAGCTCCTCAGCATCGACCCGGCGCGCCGCAAGGACCCCGAGGCCAAGCGCGAGATCATGGCGCGCGCCGACCTGGTGGTGCTGTGCCTGCACGACGACGCCGCGCGCGAGTCGGTGGCCATGATCGACGCCCTGCCCGGCGGCGGGCCGCGCGTGGTCGACGCCTCGACCGCCCACCGGGTCCAGCCCGGCTGGGTGTATGGCTTTCCCGAGCTGTGCGCGGGCCAGGCAGCGGCGGTGCGCCAAGCGCGCCGCGTGGCCAACCCGGGCTGCTACGCCACCGGGGCCATTGCGCTCTTGCGCCCACTGGTGGACGCTGGCCTGGTGCCGGCCGACCATCCGGTGTGTCTGCCGTCGGTGAGCGGCTACTCGGGCGGTGGGCGCACCATGATCGAGGACTACGAGGGTGGCCGCGCCCCCTTGTTTGAGGCCTATGCCCTGGGCCTGCAGCACAAGCACATCCCCGAAATCATGCATTACAGCGGCCTGCGCAGCCGTCCGCTGTTCGTGCCGTCGGTGGGCAATTTCCGCCAGGGCATGCTGGTGCAACTGCCCCTGCACCTGGACCAGCTGCCGGGCCGACCCAAGGCGGCCGACCTGCACGAGGCGCTGCGCGCGCACTACGCCGACAGCGAGGCCGCAGGCGGCTTTGTGCGGGTGCTGCCGCCCACCGAGAACGGCAAGCTTGACGCGTTGGCGCTCAACGACAGCAACTGGCTGGAGCTGCGCGTGTTTGCCAACGAAGCCGCCCGCCACGCGGTGCTGTTTGCGCGCCTGGACAACCTGGGCAAGGGCGCCAGCGGCGCGGCGGTGCAAAACCTGTCGCTGATGCTGGGGCTGTAAAGCCCGTCGCCCCGCACGGCGGGGGCCGCTGCGCTAGCCCACCACCTTGCGCACCACCTCGGCGGCAAAGCCGCGCGCGAGCAGAAAGCGGGCCTGGCGGGCGCGCTCCCGGGGGTCGGCGGCGGGGGCGTCGAATTTGCGTGCCCACACCGCCTGGGCGCGCTCGAGCTCGGTGGCGCGCAGCTGCTCGAGTGCCTCGCCCATCGCCTCGCTCGACAGGCCCTTGGCCTGCAGCTCCTGGCGCACGCGGGCCGTGCCCAGCTTGGCGGCGCGGCGGTGGATGAGCGAGTCCACCACCCGCGCCTCGTTGATGAAGCCACGAGCCTGCAGCTCGTCGAGTGCGCGGGCCAGCTCGCCTGGCTCGGCCTCGTGCGCGGCAAGCTTGCGCTCGAGCTCGGCGCGCGAATGCTCGCGCTGGCTCAAGAGGCGCAGCGCTCGGCCCTTGAGGCTGGGCGCGGCCGGGCCCATCAGGCCTCTTCGCTCAGGGCCGCGGGCAGCAGGGGAATGCCCAGCGACTCGCGCACCTTGTTCTCGATCTCGTGCGCCAGCTCGGGGTTCTCGCGCAGGAACTCGCGGGCGTTGTCACGGCCCTGGCCGATCTTCTCGCCGCCGTAGGCGTACCAGGCGCCCGACTTCTCGATGATCTTGGCGGTCACGCCCATGTCGATGATCTCGCCCTCGCGCGAGATGCCCTCGCCAAACAGGATGTCGAACTCGGCGGTCTTGAAGGGGGGCGAGACCTTGTTCTTGACGACCTTGACCTTGGTCTCGTTGCCGATGGCCTCTTCGCCCTTCTTGATCGTGCCGGTGCGGCGGATGTCCAGGCGCACCGAGGCGTAGAACTTGAGCGCATTGCCGCCGGTGGTGGTCTCGGGGCTGCCGAACATGACGCCGATCTTCATGCGGATCTGGTTGATGAAGATGACGGTGCAGTTGGTCTTTTTGATGGTGGCGGTCAGCTTGCGCAGGGCCTGGCTCATCAAGCGGGCTTGCAAGCCGGGCAGGCTGTCGCCCATGTCGCCTTCGATTTCGGCCTTGGGCGTGAGGGCTGCAACCGAGTCGATGACCACCAAATCCACCGCGCCGGAACGCACCAGGCTGTCCACGATTTCCAGGGCCTGCTCGCCGGTGTCAGGCTGGCTGACCAGCAGGTCTTGCAGATTCACGCCCAGGTTTTGGGCGTATTGCACATCCAGTGCGTGTTCGGCGTCCACAAAAGCGCAGGTGCCGCCCAAGCGCTGCATTTCCGAGATGACTTGCAAGGTGAGGGTGGTTTTGCCCGAGGACTCGGGGCCGTAGATCTCGATCACACGGCCGCGGGGCAGACCGCCCACGCCCAAGGCGATGTCCAGGCCCAAAGAGCCGGTGGAGACGACCTGGATGTCGGCAATGGCTTCGCCCTCACCCAAGCGCATGATGGTGCCTTTGCCGAATTGTTTTTCAATCTGGGCCAGGGCGGCTTGCAGGGCTTTGGACTTTTCGCTGTTGTCGTCGCTCATGAGAATCTCCTTGAATATCAATGGGTTGGGGCACCGGGTTCAGCAGCGATGTGCTGTTTACTGGATGCGTGAACAGTACTGTAAACGAACTGTACAAAGCTTGAAAGCCTATTTTTGGTCAGTTTGCCTTATCATTTCAGGATGAGCGAAACCAGCTTTTCACTGACCGTGGCGGACAGCGCCTTGCAAGATGACCGTTGGCGGCAAACCCACTTGGGCCGCCTGCTGGGGCATGCCATGCGGCGCTTTGACGAACGTGTGTTGGTCCTGATGGCGGGCAATGAAGGCGTTCCGCTGGCGCTGGCCAACCTGGCCGCGCGCGACCAGATCAGCGCCGCGCATGTGCACATCACCCGGCACCTGTCGCTGGAGGGCTCGCGCTTGACCGATCTGGCGCGCGCTGCCGGCATGAGCAAGCAGGCCATGGGCGATCTGGTGGACCAGTGCGCCGCCTGGGGCTTGGTGCAGCGCGAAGCCGACCCGCTGGATGCCAGGGCCCGCCGCGTGGTGTTCACGCCCGTGGGGCTGGCCTGGCTACAGGCTTTCAAGGATGCGGTGGCCCAAGCCGAGGCCGAGTTCCGCGAGGCCGTGGGCAAGGATGTGGCCACCGTGGTGGCGCTGGGGCTGGAGGCCTATGCACATTGACAGCCTCCCGGCCCACAGAAGGCGACAAGCCCCATCGCCCTGCGCGACCCCCAGTGGCCGTGCCTGCAGACACTAGAATCGGTTCTGTTCTCGCAACCACAGCGGTGGATCGAAAGCCCACAACAACAGGAGACAGCCATGCGCATTCTGATAGCCGAAGATGACCAGGTGCTTGCCGATGGTTTGCTGCGTACTTTGCGCAGCGCGGGTGCCGCGGTGGACCATGTGGCCAGTGGCAGCGAGGCCGACGCGGCCTTGATGACCAACAACGAATTCGATTTGCTGATTCTGGACTTGGGCTTGCCCAAAATGCACGGCCTGGATGTGCTCAAACGTTTGCGTGCCCGAGGGTCCGTGTTGCCGGTCTTGATCCTGACCGCAGCCGACAGTGTGGAAGAGCGAGTCAAGGGCCTCGATTACGGCGCGGACGATTACATGGCCAAACCCTTCAGCCTGCAAGAGCTCGAAGCCCGCGTGCGCGCCCTCACCCGCCGGGGCATGGGCGGCGCCACATCCCAAATCAAGCACGGCCCCCTGGTCTATGACCAATCGGGTCGTGTCGCCACCATCGACGGCAAGATGGTGGAGCTGTCGGCACGCGAGCTGGGTTTGCTCGAGGTTTTGTTGCAGCGTGCAGGCCGCCTGGTGAGCAAAGACCAGCTGGTTGAACGCTTGTGCGAATGGGGTGAAGAGGTCAGCAACAATGCCATCGAGGTGTACATCCACCGCTTGCGCAAGAAAATCGAAAAAGGTCCGATCCGCATCGCCACGGTTCGAGGATTGGGCTACTGCCTGGAAAAGATCCCGGGTTGAGCGCTTGGCCCGACCGATGCCGCAGGTCCACTGAGCCATGACATCCAAAGGCTGGAATTTGCGGGTTTTCAAACGCGAGCAGCGCTCCTTGTTTGGTGAGATCCTGGACTGGATGCTCACGCCCTTGCTTTTGCTGTGGCCCATCAGCTTGGCCCTGACCTGGTTGGTGGCCCAGGGGTTGGCCAACAAGCCTTTTGACCGAGCGCTGGTCTACAACGTTCAGGCCTTGGCGCAGCAGGTCAAGCTGGGACCTGACAAGACCGTGCAGTTCAGCTTGCCCCAGCCAGCCAGTGAGTTGCTGCGTGCCGATGAGACGGATCTGGTCTATTACCAAGTCCGTGGCGCACAGGATGAACACCTCAGCGGTGAGCGCGACTTGCCTTTGCCCAAGCCCAATGAGCCCAAAGGCAGCAGTTACGAGGTGCATATCCGCGACGATGAAATGCGGGGTCTCGAAGTCAGGGTGGCCTACACCTGGATACGCTTGGATGCCGAGGGCAAACGGCCTGCTTTGGTGCAGGTGGCCGAGACACGAGAAAAACGGTCTGTGCTGGCGGCGGAAATCATCAAGGGCGTGATGTTGCCCCAATTTGCCTTGCTGCCCTTGGCGGTGCTGCTGGTGTGGCTGGCACTGGTGCGTGGCATCAAGCCTTTGTCGCAGCTCGAAGAACGCATCCGCGCGCGAAAACCCGACGACTTGAGCCCCCTGGACGACAAGGCGGTGCCAATGGAAGTGGCGCCGCTGGTGGTCTCGGTCAACGATTTGCTGGAGCGCTTGAAAGACTCGATCGTCACGCAAAAACGCTTTTTGGCCGATGCGGCGCACCAGCTCAAAACCCCGTTGGCAGGCTTGCGCATGCAGGCCGATCTGGCGCAACGCTCGGGTTCAAGTGAGGAGGACTTGAAGAAGTCCCTGCAGCAGATCGGCCGCGCCAGTGTGCAGGCCACGCACACCGTCAACCAATTGCTCTCATTGGCCCGCGCAGAAGGCGGGGGCACCCACCTTCTTCAGGAGCTCTGCGACATGCCGACCCTGGCCCGTGAAGTCTTGCAAGATTGCTTGCCACGCGCCATGGACAAGGGGCTGGATCTGGGTTACGAGGGGGTCGAGCCGGGTGCCTTGGGGGCGCAGTTGCAAGGCAACCCGACCTTGCTCAAAGAGATGCTGCGCAATTTGGTGGAAAACGCGGTTCATTACACCCAGGGTGCGCCTGAACACCAAGGGGTGATCACGGTGCGGGTTTTGGTGGACCCTTACAGCAAGGTGCTGGTTGTGCAGGTGGAAGACAACGGACCGGGCATCCCACTGCATGAGCGGGACCTGGTTTTTCAGCCCTTCTTTCGTGCTTTGGGCACCAACGTGGATGGCTCAGGCCTGGGCTTGCCCATCGTCAAGGAAATTGCCCAACACCATGGTGCATCGGTCAGCATTGACGCCACCTTTGCGGGTCAAGCCTCACCCGGCGCTTGTTTTACCCTGCGCTTTGGCGTGATCTGAGGGGGGTGACCCCTCAGGCCTTTGCGCCCATGTTCAGTTGCAGGCGTTCGCGTTCGATCACGCGCGCAACGGCAGGCTCGGCGGCCACTTTTTGTACAAAGCGCCACAAGTCGGGGTGTTCTTCGGGCGTGATGCCAGCGATCGTGCCCCAGCGCGTGAGCGTCAGGCTGTAAGCGTCCAGTGCACCGATGCGTGCCCCGCCCAGCCAGGGATGGCCTTGCTTGTCGCACGCCACCACCATCGCTTGCAACTCGGCCAGCATGCCGCGAAACAGGCCGGTGTTGAAAGATTTCAGCGCCGCGTGGACTTCGGGTTGGTCGGAGAATTTTTGCGGCATGAAAATGTGCGTGAATGTCGGGTGCACCGTGTTGTTCATCCAGGCCAGTGTGGACAAGGCTTTGGCGCGGGCCATGGGCTCAGCGGGCAAGAAGCCTTGTTGCGCAAAGAGTTGGTCCAGATGCAATGCGATGGCCAGGATCTGCGTGATGGGCTGACCGTCGTGCACCAACACCGGCACTTGCCCGCGCGGGTTGATGGCTTTGTAGTCTTCGCTGTTTTGCTCGCCCTTGTGCAGTTTGACCATGCAGGGCTCAAATTCGGCGCCACTGAGCTCCAGCAACACATGGGGCACAAATGAACAAGCACCGGGTGCGAAATAAAGTTTCAAAGGCATGGTGGACTTTCTGGAATCAAGGCCTGCGAGGGGCCGTTGGGAAATCAGCAGGGGAAGCCGTGGGGGTTGAGCTGGGCGTGCCTGCAGGGACAAGTGGGGCCTGAGGGGCCTGAGGGGCCTGAGGGGCCTGAGGGGCCGCAGGCAGTGGCGGGCTCTGGGGCTCTGCACCTGCTGGGTCGGGTGCGGGCGCTGCAGTGCCTTGAGCGGGTGGTGGCGCCAGCGGTTTGATGGCTTCAGGTCGCAATTGCTGTTGCAGGCGCTCTGGCTCTCGGTGGGCTTGGGCGCTGAAACCCCAAGGCGCAAAAACATCCCATTGCCAAGCCAAGGCAGCCGCATTGAGCAAAACCAGCAGGCCCAAGGCGTATTTCAACATGCTCCAGTGTCCCGTCAGATAAAAGGTCGAACGCTGATTTCGGCGCTGTGGATGTCCTGCACGCCCAGCGTTGTTTGCAATCGTAACCCACCACTTGCACTGACACCCAGGGCCAAGCCTTCTTGGCCATCGCTGGTGTGTACCTGTCGTCCCTTGAGGGCATCGCGAAGCTCAAATCGGCTTTGCAGTGGCGCAAAACCGTCGGCCTCAAACTTGAGCAAGGCTTGCACCAAAGGTTGGGCCACACGGGCCAGGGCGTCGGCCGCGCTCGTCTGGGGCAGCCGTTCCGTCAGCGCTGCAGGCGCGGTATGGAGTCCTGCGGCAGGCTGCGCCTGGATGTTCAGCCCGACACCGACCACCACGTGGCTGCGCCCACCCATGGTGGCCGCCTCGACCAAAATGCCGCCGAGCTTGCGGTCTTCGAGCCACAAATCGTTGGGCCATTTGAGGCGAATGTCAGGGTGCAGGTTTTCCGCCAGGCTCAGGCCCACCGCCAGGGACAAGCCCGACCAATCTTTGGGGGCCAAAGACAGGCCGAGCGAGAACGTGAGGGAGTCGCCCGGCTGGCTTTGCCAAACCCGGCCCATGCGGCCGCGGCCGGCGGTCTGGCGCTCGGCCACCAGCAAGGTGGCCTCATGCTGGCCAGACCGAGCCCGTCGCATGAGTTCGCTGTTGCTGGAGTCGATTTCGGGCAGCACCTCGACCGTGAAGTCAGGCAGCAGGGGGTACACCTGTTCCCAAATCCATTCGGCGGGCCATGCCGTGCGGGGCATCATCGTTTTTTGGCCGTCTTTTTCTCGGCCTTGGCTGACTTGGCCTTTTGCACTTTGGGCTTTGCGCTTGGGGCCTTGGGTTTGGCCTTGGCTTCGGATTTCTTTTTCTTTGTCTTGGGCGTTTTGGGCGTGTCGGGGCGGTCCTTGGGGGACAGCAGCGTGCCCCGGCAGTTGGCACTGCCACACCAGCAAGGGTATTCGGCCTTGAGCTTTTGGGTGTAAGGCTCGTCGATGATCAGGCCGTAGTCATAGCTCAGCTCTTCACCCGCTTTGATGTTGCGGATGGCTTTGATGAAGATGCGGTCGTTTTCTTCGTCGGCTTCGCAGTTGGGATCGCAGCTGTGGTTGATCCAGCGCGAGGAGTTGCCGCCGTGCAATGCATCGATCACCTTGTCTTCGTTCACATGGAAGTAGAAGGTGTGGTTCGGGTCATTCGGGTCGTGCGGGTGGCGGTCCTGGGCTTCGTCCCAGCTGATGACTTCGCCCACATACTCGATCAGGGTCTCGCCCTCGGCAAGGTCTTGCAGGGCAAAAACGCCCTTGCCATGCACGCCCGAGCGGCGAACCTGGATGCGTTTGCCGGATGCGCTCGAGTGGGATCGGCTGGGGGAAGAAACAGGGGTTTTGGCCACGACGTCAAAAAATTTGTTATGGTGAATTCATGTGGGCGTGCGCGCAGGCGCGTGCCCGGGCGCGTGCGCACACGCGAGACAACGGATTGTAATGACATGAAGACCTTGGTAATTGCAGAGAAGCCATCGGTGGCGCAAGACATCGTGAAATCACTGACCCCGGTATCGGGCAAGTTTGAAAAACATGAGGACCATTTTGAAAACGACACCTACGTCGTCACAAGTGCCGTGGGCCATTTGGTGGAGATCCAAGCACCCGAAGCGTATGACGTGAAGCGAGGCAAGTGGAGCTTTGCCAATTTGCCCGTGATTCCGCCGCACTTTGAGCTCAAGCCGGTCGACAAAACCAAGAGCCGCTTGAATGCCGTGGTGAAACAGGCCAAGCGCAAAGATGTGAACGCCTTGATCAATGCGTGTGACGCGGGCCGCGAAGGGGAGTTGATCTTTCGCTTGATTGAGCAATACGCCGGCGGCGCCAAATCGCTCGACAAACCGGTGCAGCGCTTGTGGTTGCAATCCATGACGCCACAAGCCATTCGCGATGGCTTTGAACACTTGCGCAGCAACCACCAGATGCAGGGTTTGGCCGATGCCGCGCGCAGCCGCTCTGAGGCTGATTGGCTGGTGGGCATCAATGGCACCCGCGCCATGACCGCCTTCAACTCGCGCGATGGCGGCTTTTTCTTGACCACCGTGGGTCGCGTGCAAACGCCGACGCTGGCCGTGGTGGTCGAGCGCGAAGAACAAATTCGCAAGTTTGTGAGCCGCGATTATTGGGAAATCCACGCCGAGTTTGCGGCCGCTGCCGGAACCTACCCCGGCAAGTGGTTTGACCCCGCTTGGAAGAAAGAGGAAGACGGCGAAAAGAAAGCCGACCGCCGTTGGACCGCCGCTGAAGCGCAAGCCATTGTCGATGCTGTGCGTGGCCAAACCGCCAGCGTGACCGAAGAAGCCACGCCCACAACACAGGCCAGCCCAGGCTTGTTTGACCTGACCAGTTTGCAACGCGAAGCCAACGGCAAATTTGGTTTTTCGGCCAAGACCACCTTGGCCTTGGCGCAAAGTCTTTACGAGCGCCACAAGGCCCTGACCTACCCGCGAACCGACTCGCGCCATCTGCCCGAAGACTATGTGCCCGTGGCCAAGCAAACCTTTGAAATGCTGGCCGACAGCGGCATGCGGCACCTGGCGCCGCATGCACTCACGGCGTTGAACAACAACTACGTGCGCAAAATTCCGCGTGTGTTTGACAACAAAAAAGTGTCTGATCACTTCGCCATCATCCCCACGCTGCAAGCGCCCAGCGGCCTGTCCGAGGCCGAGCAAAAACTCTACGACTTGGTGGTGCGCCGTTTCATGGCTGTGTTCTTCCCCAGCGCCGAGTACCAAGTGACCACCCGCATCAGCGTGGCGGCGGGCCACAGCTTCAAAACCGTCGGCAAGGTCTTGGTCAAACCCGGTTGGCTGGCCATTTATGGCAAAGAAGCCGCAGAAGAAGTGGCCGATGCCAAAGACGGTGACAAGGGCCAGAACCTGGTGCCTGTGCAAGCCGGTGAAAAGGTCGGCGTGGACTCGGTCGAAGCCAAAGGGCTGAAAACGCGGCCACCCGCACGCTATTCAGAAGCCACTTTGCTGGGCGCCATGGAAGGCGCAGGCAAGATGGTGGACGATGACGAACTGCGCGAAGCCATGCAAGAAAAAGGGCTGGGCACACCCGCCACACGCGCCGCCATCATTGAAGGCCTGATCAACGAGAAATACATGCTGCGCGAAGGCCGCGAGATGATCCCGACCGCCAAGGCCTTTCAGTTGATGACGCTGTTGCGCGGCTTGCAGGTGGAAGAACTCTCCAAGCCCGAATTGACGGGCGAGTGGGAATACAAATTGGCGCAAATGGAGCAAGGCAAATTGAGCCGTGCCACCTTCATGGCAGAAATTGCCGCCATGACCGAGCACATCGTCAAAAAGGCCAAAGAGTACGACCGCGACACCGTGCCCGGCGATTACGCCACCTTGAGCGCGCCTTGCCCCAATTGCGGTGGCGTGGTGAAAGAAAACTACCGCCGATACGCGTGCACTGGCGTGAATGGGGCTTCTGAGGGCTGCGGCTTCTCGTTTGGCAAGTCACCCGCAGGGCGCACGTTTGAGCCCGCAGAAGTCGAGCAATTCATGCGCGACAAAAAGATTGGACCTTTGGACGGCTTCCGCTCCAAAGCAGGCTGGCCTTTTGTGGCCGAGATGGCCCTGAAGTTCAACGAAGAAGAGAAAAACTGGAAGCTCGAATTCGACTTTGGCGACGACAAGAAAAACGAAGACAGCGGTGAGATTGTGGAG
>JACCEB010452871.1_pt1 | contig 10631 bp, 9 predicted proteins | sample 7454761 | NCBI WGS metagenome assembly JACCEB01 (sample SAMN15323454, study PRJNA562643) | freshwater metagenome | isolation source: river surface water | place: USA:Blue River Watershed | collected 2017-08-18 | reverse complement strand
TCGCATGAGCGATTCCTGCAATTCCGGAAAAAGAGACACCCACTCCGCAAGAACCAGGGCGCGCCTTTCCCAAAAATACTCCAGCACGCCGGCGGCCTCGAGCTCTTCTTCCGAGCGCAGACGATAGCAGTCCAGGTGAATCGCTTCGCCCCTCGGACTCCGGTACTCGTGCGCCAAAGCAAACGTCGGGCTTCCTTCCGCCGATTGCTCCACTCCCCAAGCGTCCAAGATCAATCGTGCGAATGTACTTTTCCCGGCCCCCATCGGACCTTCTAAAAGCACGTGATCCTGGGGACCGAGTTCGCCTACCCACTGAAGGGCAATCTGCTTGAGCGCTGCCTCAGAGCAAGACGTCTCTTCCTTCCACGGCTGGGGTGGCTGAGAGCGGGTGGGCTTTGATGTCCTGGATGGCATTGTGAATGTTCTCGATGATGTCTGGAGCAGTCATGCTCCGATGTCCTTTTTCTCGCGCGGCAAAATCGCCTGCCAAGCTGTGCAGGTAAACCGCAAGCTTCGTGGCCTGGAAAGCATCCATATGCTGACCTAAAAGCCCGCCAATCATCCCTGCAAGGACATCACCACTGCCTGCGGTTGCCATTCCATCGTTCGGATAATGGTTCAGATAAATCTGATCATCCGCCGAACCAATCAGAGTCGCAGCGCCTTTCAGAAGCACAATCGCATGGGTTCGCTTCACCGCTTCGCGAACTGCCGCGACCGGATCGGCCAGTACTTCATCCTTACTGATCCCGAGGAGACGCGCCATTTCGCCTGGATGAGGCGTAATGACCGTCGGTGCTTTACGCGCTCTGAGCAGCTCATGAAGCCCATGGTCCGCGATCAAATTGAGAGCATCGGCATCCAGCACGAGCGGCGCCGGATAAGCCGGAACCAGCTCTTCCAAAAGCTGGCGCCCCGCATGACGAAGGCCCAAGCCCGGGCCTACGACCGCGCTCGAATACTGGTGCATCGTGCGACGGTAAGACTCCAAATCGGGCTGCGAAACGGTAATCGCGGTCGCCATCGTCTCGTCCGGCAGCTTGATCAGCAGAGCGTCCATGGAATCTTCCCAAGACGCAACGGAAACTAAGCCCGTACCCATCTTGTGGCAAGCCCGCGCGGCCATGCAAATCGCGCCCAAGCGCCCTGGGCTTCCGCCAATCAGAAGAGTGTGACCAAAGGAGTTCTTGTGACCGTACAAATCGCGCTCTTGAAGAAGGGCGGAGAGCGGCGCTTTTGAGAGCAAAAATTTATCGCCTTCATGGCGAAACTTCGGGGGAAGGGAAATATCCACATTGATCAACGTGCCCCGGCGACCCGCACCTGGCGGCAAGAAGTGACCGAGTTTCGGGTAGCCAAAGCTGACAGTCGTCGTCGCTTGAATAGAAGTTCCGTGAATTCGTCCCGTATCGCCGCTCACGCCCGAGGGGATGTCCATGGCGATGACTTCGCGCGCCTTGCGAGCATTGATCATCTCGACGATATCGTAAAACACGCCTTCCAGATCGCCTTTCAAGCCCGTGCCCAAAATCCCATCCACCACGGTGATGGGACCGGAAGAATTACTGAAGAACGAATCCAAATCGCTCGCTGTCTCGACCAAAGTGAGCTTGGCCTTCATTTTTTTCAAAATCTGAAAGTTCTTCAGAACGGCGCCGCGGTAACGATCTTCTTTCACCAAATGGAAGACCCGGACTTTTCGCTCGAGGCAGATCAAGCGACGAGCTACGACGAAAGCGTCGCCTGCGTTATTCCCTTTTCCGGCAAAAACGAGAATCTCGGTGTCCTTACCTGCCGTCGGATGCTGCTCGAGCAGAATCTGAGCAGCGGCGCGTCCCGCATTTTCCATCAAAGTCTGAGCTTCGATCCCGAACTCGTGCTCGGCGGTTTGATCGAGCAACCGCATCTCACTGCTGGTGGTAATTCGGAGGGGAGTGTTCATGACGTTTTAGTCCTTTCCAGAATTTCAGGGGGCTTGGATGGCGGAGACCATTTCGCGCACCGCGCGCTCCATCCCCACCAAAGCCGCGCGACAAACAATGGCGTGGCCGATGTTGTACTCTTCAATTAGTTCACGTCCCGTTTTGTCCGTGATTTGAGTCAGCGCTCGGACATTCAGATAATCCAGGCCATGGCCTGCATGACAGTGAATGCCTAGCTTCTTTGCTTCTTCAGCTGCCGAAACCACTCGTGCCAACTCCCGCTTGGCGGCCGGGCTCGACAACCGATTCTCATTTTTTCTTGCGCCCCCCCGGTGCGACTCCCCGCCTTGCGTCGCAAGGCAGAAACGCCCGGTATGCAGCTCCACTGCATCGGCGCCTAGTTCGAAGGAAGCTTTCATAGCCGCGCGGGTTGGCTCGACGAACAAGCTCACTTTGATGCCCGCTTTCTTCACTTTCCGGATCACAGCGTCGATCCGCTTCCGTGATTTTACGAGCTCAAGTCCACCCTCGGTGGTCACTTCCTGGCGCTTCTCGGGGACTAAACAAACCCAGTCAGGGCGAACTCGGACGGCCAGCTTCGCCATAGCCTCGGAGGCGGCCATTTCCAAATTCAGCGGCAAAAGGCGCGCTTCTGCCAACCATTTCACGTCGGCGTCCTGGATGTGGCGACGGTCCTCACGAAGGTGAATCGTGATTTGCTCGCCTCCCCCTGCCTTGACCAAACGAACGGCTTCCAAAAGATCGGGATAGGGCGTCCCACGCAGCTGGCGAAGCGTCGCGATGTGATCCAAGTTCACGCCCAAGCGAGCAGGTACTGCCGCAGGCGGTAAAACCGAACGACTCATGCGCGGCCACCTTTACCCACCGGTGCGCCCAGATGCTTCTGAATGGCTTGTCCAATCTTACTGGCCAGCGTTCGAAGCTGCGCTTGATCTTCGCCTTCCAGCATTACCCGAGCCAGCGGCTCAGTTCCTGAATAGCGAACAAAGACGCGTCCGCGGCCCTTCAAGGCTTCCTCCGCCTCTTCCATGGCCTCGCGCACTTCGGTGATCGCTTCGAGCGGATCTTTTCGCGATACCCGAACATCTTCACGAACTTGGGGAAAAAGCTTAATGCGATTCTTCAACTCGGAAAGCGGCTTTTTCGAGCGCTTCATGGCTTCGAGCACGCGAAGTGCCGCCACGATTCCGTCGCCCGTGGTGGACTGGTCCAGGAAAATAATGTGACCCGACTGCTCGCCTCCGAGATTAAATCCGCCTTTGCGCATGCTTTCGACGACGTAGCGATCGCCCACCTGGGCTCGCACCATCGTGATTCCATGCTCAGCTAGAGTGACTTCCAATCCAATATTGGACATCGGGGTGGTGACCACGGTGCGATTCTTCAAAACACCGTCCTGAGCCATCTGAAGAGCACACAGACCGATGATCTGATCGCCGTCAACAATGTCGCCGTTCTCGTCCGCCAAAATGCAGCGATCTCCGTCGCCATCGAGCGAGATCCCGATATCGGCGCGGTATTCATGGGTCACCGCCGCAATCGCTTCCGGATGAAGAGCTCCACAAGCGTCGTTGATATTCAGGCCGTTCGGCCCCACTCCGCGGCGAATGACTTCCGCTCCGAGTTCTTCAAAAACCAGGGGCGCCACTTTGTATGCGGCTCCGTTAGCGCAATCCAGAGCAATGCGCATTCCACTCAGGTCCAGCTCTTTTGGGAAGAGGGACTTCAAGAACACGAGATAGCGCCCCAAGACGTCATCGATCCGGTAGGCTTTTCCCACCAAATCTTGAGTGGGTCGGTACTGATCAATCTCTTTAGTCAGCACTAAGCGCTCGATTTCGGCTTCCATCTCGTCGGGGAGTTTGTAGCCATCGGCTGCGAAAATCTTGATCCCGTTGTCGTGATAGGGATTGTGTGATGCCGAGATCATGATCCCTGCGTCCGCGCGCATGCTTTGAGTGACAAAGGCCACACCGGGCGTAGGAAGCGGACCGATCAAAATCACGTCGGCACCCATGGAGCAAATCCCTGAGGCCAGCGCTTGCTCGATCATATAACCGGACAGGCGCGTATCTTTGCCAACGACGATGCGAGCACGCCGACCGGTTTGAGAGCTGAGCCCAACAGGTTTTCGCTTCAGCACATGGGCCACCGCCCGGCCGACAGCCATGGCCACTTCGCCCGTCATTGGCCACTCGTTGGCCATTCCTCGAATGCCGTCCGTCCCGAAGAGTTTACCCATTTTCTTTGGCTCCCGTCTCAGTCCAGAGTCACGCTGACTTGTTCTGGCACCGTCTTCACCCAGTGAACTCCGGCTGGCAAGACAGCTCTCGGAACCACTTGGTATTTTCCTTTAGGCCGGCCCCGCAAATCCAAAACTCCGTAAACTTGCTTAGGATCCAGGGCCCTTAAATCTTCAGTCGTCGCGCGCACCAGGAAGGTTACCGTTTTTTCGGCAACGGTTGCGCGACCACTCGAAACCAGTACCCGCAGCTGCACATTCCGGATTCGCCGATTCGGCGCTACCGACTCGACCTCGAGGAGCACGCGTGGAAGCGGGCCATCCACCATCACTCCATGCCGCGCGATATCGAGGCCGATTTCCCGTTCCAAGCTCTCTCGAACGCTGGCCAAATCGAGCGGCAGGGTGCTGAGCTCGGTGACGCTGTCGATCCGGCTCTCCGCGCCCTTGATTCTCACCACCGGCGGACTCACCTCGGCGTGAATCAACTTCCGGCCTTCAGGCAATTCACCCAAGGTCTCGAGCTTCACCGGCACGTCTCGGCGCTTCACGTATTCGAGCTTCACTAAAATGGCTGGCGGGGTGATCGAGACGACTTTCACGCCGATCGGGAGGCGAATGTTGTCCTGAAAGAAGCGGTAAGTGTTCAGCCCAGGCTTTCCGGCGGTCAGATTCACCCGAATGGGCTCGTCCTGGCGGTCCAGCAAGGACCGCAGAAATGCTTTTGGTCCCGACAAGCGAAACGCGATTTTCTCAGGAACGTCATTACCAGCAACGAGCTCGGTCGGTGTGATGAGCTCCAAAGGAACTTCCTTCACCACTTCGACGTTACGCGAACCGAGCACCACGACCCAAAGAACCAAAGCAACGATGACCGAAATGGCCTTCGTTCCCAGATTGTTTGCAACCGCTTGCCACGCTTTCTGAAAGAACATCACTCATTTCTCCCGCGTGGACTGCAGCCATCCGCGAAGCCTGCGGGGCAAGTTAGCTTGAGCTTTCGGCAGATCCAGCAGCGCCGCCAGACTCTGTTTCAATTCCTGCTCGTTCAAGTTGGTCGTCATCCGACCACCCTTGATCAAGTTAGCGGACCCCGCTTCTTCGCTCACCAAGACCACGATGGCGTCACTATCTTCAGTCAAGCCTAACGCCGCCCGATGCCGCGTCCCGAACTTCTTATCGATGTTCGGATCTTTGGACAGCGGAAGAAAGCAACCGGCCGCAGCGATTCGACCGTTCGTGATGATCACGGCTCCGTCGTGAATGGGCGAATTATGCTGAAAAATAGAATAGATGAGTTCTGACTTCACGCGAGAATCCAAACGCGATCCCGTATCGATGAAGTTTTTCAGGCCCGTTTCACGCTCTAGCACAACCAAGGCACCCACGCGCTCGGCGGCCAAACGAGTTGCAGCTCGCGCAATCTCATCGACCATTTCGCGCTCTTCCTCGGCAGAGGCCCCAGCAAAGAAGGGGTTCTTCCCGACGTGGGTCAAAGCGCGACGCAAGTCATCCTGAAACAGAACGATCACGATCAGAATCAGGTAGTCGAAAAAGTAGCTCAGCAGCCAGTGAAACGTGAAGAGCTCGAAAGTCGACGAAACGAAAAAACCGATTCCAAGAATCCCGAGGCCCGTCAGCATCTGCATGGCACGAGTGCCACGGATGAGTAGGAGGATCCGGTAGACGATGAAGGCAACAATGCCCACGTCCAGCAGATCGATCCATCTCAAGCTCGACTGCAGATTACTGAGCAGGCCTCCCACTCGGTTCGCTTTCCTTTCGCGTCAGACCGGCATCGGAGCCGGAGCAGCGCCCATTCCACCCGGTGCCGATTCCGATCCTGTCGCAGGAGCGGTTCCGGAAGGCGGCAAGTTCGAAAGCGTGCTCGGAGGCTTCCGTTCAATTTTCTCGCCCCGAACGATGCGATCAACTTCCTCGCCGTCGATGGTTTCGTACTCAAGAAGGGCCTTCGCCAGATTGTGAAGGATTTCCAATTTCTGAGTCAGGATCTCGCGAGCCCGCTGATAATTGCGCTCGACGATGTCCCGCACTTCGCGATCGATCGTTTGCGCGGTTTGCTCGGAGTAGTCGCGATGCTGGGAAATTTCGCGTCCCAGGAAAATCGCTTCCTCTTTCTGTCCGAAAGAAAGGGGGCCAAGCACATCGCTCATGCCCCACTCGCAGACCATTCGGCGAGCCAGCTCAGTAGCCCGTTCGATGTCGTTGCCTGCGCCAGTCGTCTTCTGATTCAGCACCAGCTCTTCTGCCAGGCGTCCACCCATCAGGAAAGCGATGCTGTTTTCAGCGCGATCCTTAGTCAGCGAAACGCGGTCTTCCATCGGCAAGGTTTGAGTCACCCCGAGCGCCATCCCGCGCGGGATGATCGTCACTTTATGGATAGGATCGGTTCCTGGAAGGAACTTGCCCACCAAAGTGTGACCGGCCTCGTGGTAGGCCGTGGTGCGTTTTTCCGTCTCGGTCAGCACCATGCTCTTTCGCTCAACGCCCATCAGGACTTTGTCCTTGGCTTGCTCGAAATCTTCCATCTCGAGAACTTTCTTGTCGGCACGAGCAGCCAAGAGCGCCGCTTCGTTCACCAAGTTCTCAAGATCGGCACCCGAGAATCCAGGCGTTCCACGGGCAATCACCATGAGCTCGACTTTCGGGCTCATCGGAGTCTTGCGGGTGTGAACTTTCAGAATCTCTTCGCGACCCCGAACGTCAGGAGCCGAAACCACCACGCGGCGGTCAAAGCGACCCGGACGAAGCAGAGCCGGATCGAGAACATCCGGGCGGTTCGTCGCAGCAATCAAGATGACGCCTTCGTTGGACTCAAAGCCGTCCATCTCGACGAGCAGCTGGTTCAAGGTTTGTTCGCGTTCGTCGTGTCCGCCGCCCAAGCCGGCACCGCGATGACGACCGACCGCATCGATTTCGTCGATAAAGATGATGCAGGGAGCATGCTTCTTCCCCTGCTCAAACAGGTCGCGAACGCGCGAGGCGCCCACGCCAACGAACATTTCCACGAAGTCAGAACCGGAGATCGAGAAGAATGGAACTCCTGCTTCGCCGGCAATGGCCTTGGCGAGCAAGGTTTTCCCGGTTCCAGGAGGGCCCATCAAAAGAACGCCCTTCGGGATGCGTCCACCCAAGCGAGTGAATTTTTTTGGGTCCTTTAGAAAGGCGATGATTTCTTCCAATTCAAACTTGGCTTCTTCAGCGCCTGCGACGTCTTTGAAAGTGATCTTGTTCGTCGACTCGGTCAAAAGCCGCGCCTTGGACTTTCCAAACGACATGGCCTTGCCGCCGCCCGCCTGAAGCTGGCGCATAAACAAGAAGAAGAAACCGAACAACAACATCATCGGAAGCCAGGAAATCAGGAGCTGCTGCCACACCGGCGTGCGCTCGCTGCGCTCGTAGTTCGGAATAATGTTGTTCTGTTGGAGGATCTTGAAGACTTCGGGATTGTCGGTCGCACCGATGGTCTCAAAGGTCTTCTTTCCGTCGACCGTTGGCTCTTTCAGAGTGCCGACAATCAGGTTGTCCTGTTTGAAGGTCACGTCCCCGACTTTGTTCTCTTTCACGAGTTGAACAAATTCGCTGAACTTGATCTCACGACGGCCCCGGGTGCCCGGGTCAAAAACTTTGAACAGGCTGGCGAACAGCACAATCAGAACCAGCCAAAGGGCGACAGTCTTGTGTGACGATTTCATCGGTGTGGACCCTTACCTTGTCCTTCAAAAAGGCTAGCACGCAGGAATTCAAACATCAATGAACTGGGCCGCGGAAGGCCGCGATCTTTCGTTGGTTTTCGCCTCAGGCAAAGAACTCAATTCATTCGGATGCTGCCGCGCCAAAGCAAGCTCCGCCAGAGTTTCGACGGCAGCTGGAAACAGTGCAGAAACCTCGGGCATCAGACGCGCCCGCATCCGGTTCCGAAGAAACCTTGGATTTCGGTTCGCAGCATCTTCCCGCCACCCCAGACCCTCTTCTTTTAGGAACTCCAGGAGTTCGGCTTTGCGTGTGGTCAAAAAAGGACGAAGTTCGCGATCCTGGGCATTCCGAACCTGAATGCCTCCCCAGGAATGCTCACGCGCCCCACTCAAAATGCGCCAAAGAACGGTCTCGGCCAAGTCATCGGCGTGGTGTCCGGTCAACACCCAGGAGCCTGGGTAACGAGCTAAAATTTCAGAATAAAACGCTTTTCTCTGGGTCCTGGCTTGAGCCTCCAGTGATTCGCCATTCTTCAGGTCGGGCACCCCCTGCCCTAGATCGAGCGGTAGCCCCCAAGACTCGGCCAAGCGCTGCACCCACTCGGCATCGTCATCGGTTTCGGGCTTCGGCCATCCATGATTGAAGTGGATCAGTCGGACTTTTCCCTCGCCAGCGATTTTTCTGCCGTACCGGGTCAATAGACGCGCGAGCGCGACGGAATCTGGGCCGCCAGATAGAGCGATGAGGATATGCGAATCTAGAGAAGGGCGAGCTTCAAACTGATCCAGTAAGGCCAGGACTCGGCGAATCAGCGTGCCGCCCATCGGGCCAGGCTTGGGGTATTCCATGCGCAGAAAAGAGAAGTGGCATAATCCCGCCACGTTTCACAACCTCTGAAAGGCACTTCCCATAACCGCCACTGGATCTGAACAGGGTTGATTCCGAAACCAAGCCACGGTAAGTCTTCCGGTCTCCGCAAAAAGTCGCGTTCGGTTGGCTGGGTAGCTCAGATGGTTAGAGCGGCGGATTCATAACCCGCAGGTCGGCGGTTCGATCCCGCCCTCAGCCACCACTTTAATCCGACAAAAGCCACCTCAAACCGATGGTGGACCTAGCGTTTTGCCTGCCCCTCGACGAACTGATCGAGCTGCTCTAATTGCTCAGGCATCGCACCGACTGAGCCCGAATGGATGGCTTCGTCGAGCGCATCCTTTGAAGGATAGACATCGCTCACCACGACCCAGGTACTGCCGTCCACTTCTTCGAAGGCGACCGTCGTGATCGTTGCTAAAGCTTCTCCGCCTTCCTCGTTGGTCCAAATCAAACGAGTGCACGGAATGACTTCAAGGTACTTTCCGAAAAACTCTGCCGTCTGCTCTCCCGCACTGAAAACCAAACGATAAGTTCCACCAGTGCGAACATCCATTTCGCAGGACTCAAGTCGGATCGGGGCAGATTTCGGCACCCACCACTTTTGAAAAATTTTAGATTGAGTCCAAGCCTCAAACACCAGGCGTGACGGTCCATGGATCAATCGGGACGAAACAAGCTCGCGATCCGACTTTCGCTCTGCATTCAATTGGCTTCTCATCTGACTACCCTACCCAAGGTATTCAGTTTTGGACTGCAAATTCGAGCACAAAAAGCGACAATCACAGTCCTCAGCCAACACTTCTCACTCCGCGCCAAGGCCCTCGATCTGGCATAACAAAGGCCATGAATCCCATCACTCAAGTGGCACTCATTTCAGGCGGAAATCGCGGCATCGGGCTCGCTCTCACGGAAGACCTCGCGCGGCGCGGCTTTCAGGTCATCTTAGGTTCGCGCTCGCTTGCGGCAGGAAAAAAAGCTGCAAAGCCCCTGACGAAGCAGGGACTGAAGGTTCTCGCCGTGAAGCTCGACATCACGAAAGCCTCGGACAGAAAAGCGGTCCTCAAGCTGATCAAGACCCAATTTCACCGCCTCGACATCCTCGTGAACAACGCAGGCGTTTTCTTGGACTCAAGCGACGACTCCCAAAAAGCGAAACTCGCCGACATCCGAAAAAGCTTCGAGATCAACACGCTCGGCGCTTTTGAAATGTGCCGCACCTTTTTACCTTTCATGGCAAAGCACCATTTCGGTCGCGTCGTGAACGTCTCGAGCGGCATGGGTCAGCTCTCTGAAATGAACGGCGGCTACCCTGGCTACCGTCTCTCGAAAACTGCACTCAATGCGGTGACTCGGATTTTTTCAGAAGAATACAAAGACCAAGGAATCCTTGTGAACTCGGTCTGCCCAGGCTGGGTCAAAACTCGCATGGGCGGAAAAGGCGCCGAGCTTTCCCCCAAAGAAGGAGCAGAAACTTTGGCATGGCTTGCCACACTTCCCAACGACGGCCCGACCGGCGGCTTTTTCCGAGAAAAATCTCAGATTCAGTGGTGAATCACCCCATGAACTCCCAGAGCAATCGCCCGAGACAATCGCGCTCGTTACTTTCTCTTTTGACTTGTCTCTCCTTACTTTCGCCGCTCAATAGCATTCCAGCATCAGCCGAAACCCTCAGCCGAGCCGCTCTGAAGAAGAAGCTGACTCCGCTTCAATTTGAAGTCACTCAGAACAACGGAACCGAGCCTCCGTTCAAAAACCTTTATTGGAACCACCACGAAGACGGAATCTATGTCGACCTGATCAGCGGCGATCCGCTTTTTAGCTCCCTCAATAAATTCGATTCTGGCACCGGTTGGCCG
>JACCEB011377230.1_pt1 | contig 10633 bp, 8 predicted proteins | sample 7454761 | NCBI WGS metagenome assembly JACCEB01 (sample SAMN15323454, study PRJNA562643) | freshwater metagenome | isolation source: river surface water | place: USA:Blue River Watershed | collected 2017-08-18 | reverse complement strand
GGCCCTTTTCTTATGTATAAGGCAAGGTCGCAGGTAGAGTCTGAACTATGTTGGTCGTAGCTCTCACAGGTGGAATAGGCGCAGGTAAATCTCTTGTTGCGCAGTATTTCTCCGAGCTCGGTGCACGCGTAGTCGATGCCGACCAATTAGCGCGAATAGCGATCGAGCGCGGTTCCGCAGGTTTTGATGAGGTCGTCACTCGATTCGGTGAAAGCGTTTTGCGCAACGGCGATATCGACCGTAAGGCGCTCGGTGAAATTGTCTTTAAAGATAAGTCTGCAAAGGCAGCGTTAGAAGCAATTATTCATCCAAAGGTTCGTGAACTTTTCTTTGAGGTCGTAAACGATCTGGCGGCAGATGAAATTCTTATCTATGAAATCCCGCTTTTGGTTGAAACTGGTGCGGCGTCAAACTTTGATCAGATCATCACCGTCGAAGCTGACCTTGAACTACGAAAGAGCAGACTCTTAAAGCGCGGCATGTTTATCTCGGAGATCGAATCTCGCTTGGCTGCACAAGCCTCGCCGGCTGAGCGCGAAGCTGTTGCTACGCATGTAATTGAAAATAGTGGCGATGAAGATCAGTTGCTGCGTAAAGTCGAAAATCTCTGGGAGGAACTCCAGCGCCTTTCAAAGTAGGCTAGGAAAATGCGCCCGATATCTGATCTCCAGCGGAAGGTTCATCCTTTCCAGGTAATCAGTGATTATGTTCCGGCGGGGGATCAGCCACAAGCGATTGAAGAGATCGTAAGTCGGATCAACGCCGGCGAAAAAGATGTCGTACTGCTTGGTGCAACAGGCACGGGAAAATCTGCAACGACTGCTTGGTTGATCGAACGTTTGCAACGTCCAACTTTGGTGCTTGCGCCGAATAAAACCTTGGCCGCACAACTAGCAAATGAGTTCCGCGAACTTCTACCCAATAACGCAGTGGAATACTTTGTTTCGTACTACGACTATTACCAGCCCGAGGCTTATGTTCCTCAGACTGATACCTTTATCGAGAAAGACTCCAGCGTTAACGATGAAGTAGAGCGGCTACGTCACTCTGCGACCAATTCACTACTAACGCGTCGCGATGTAATTGTTGTTGCCACCGTCTCCTGTATTTACGGTCTCGGAACTCCGCAGGAGTACATCGACCGAATGATTCGTCTCAAAGTTGGCGATGAGATAGAACGCAATCAACTGTTACGCAGATTCGTAGATGTTCAATACTCCCGCAACGATATGGCCTTTGAGCGGGGTACTTTCCGGGTACGTGGCGACACTATCGAAATCATTCCAATGTACGAAGAGTTAGCCATCCGCATTGAGATGTTTGGCGATGAGATCGAAAAGATCATGACTCTTCATCCACTTACGGGTGAGATTATTCGCGATGAGACCGAGATCTATATCTTCCCTGCAACGCATTATGCGGCTGGCCCAGAAACCTTGAAGCGCGCCATGGGCGATATCGAAGATGAACTTCAGATCCAATTAAATCTCTTTGAAAAACAAGGAAAGTTGCTCGAAGCCCAGCGCCTACGCATGCGCACTACCTTCGATCTAGAAATGATGCAGCAACTCGGTTTCTGTTCTGGAATCGAAAACTATTCCCGCCACTTAGATGGTCGTGAACCAGGATCAGCGCCTAACTGTCTGCTTGATTATTTCCCAGAAGATTTCTTAGTTGTGATCGATGAAAGTCACGTAACGGTTCCGCAAATTGGCGCAATGTTCGAGGGCGATGCTTCACGTAAACGTACCTTGGTGGAACATGGTTTCCGCCTTCCGAGCGCACTCGATAATCGCCCGCTTCGTTGGCCAGAATTTCTAGAACGCGTTGGTCAAACCGTCTATCTCTCTGCAACTCCCGGAAAGTACGAGATGGAGAAAGTTGGGGGAGATGTAGTTGAACAAGTAATTCGCCCAACTGGTTTGGTAGACCCAGCAATAATTATTAAGCCAATTAAGGGCCAGATCGATGATCTGCTCAATGAGATCAATATCCGGGCGGCTAAGAATGAACGAGTACTCGTAACAACTTTGACTAAGAAGATGTCTGAAGATCTCACTGACTACCTGCAAGAACGTGGTGTTCGTGTTCGATATTTGCACTCCGAAGTAGACACGCTTCGTCGCGTTGAGCTACTTCGTGAACTTCGCTCCGGTGAATACGATGTTTTGATTGGTATCAATTTGCTCCGCGAAGGCTTGGATTTACCTGAAGTTTCACTGGTTGCCATCTTGGATGCCGATAAAGAAGGCTTCTTGCGTTCAGCCACTTCGCTTATTCAAACTATCGGGCGCGCAGCGCGAAATGTTTCCGGTGAGGTTCATATGTATGCGGACAACATCACCAAATCCATGGCTCAGGCCATCGATGAAACAAATCGACGTCGCGCTAAGCAAGTTGCTTACAACCTAGAACGAGGCGTTGATCCGCAGCCACTGCGAAAGAAAATTGCCGACATTACCGACACCATCGCGCGCGAAAGTGATGACACCGATGAACTTATGGCTGCCCGTAAATCATCAGGAAAAGCCAAGCGATCAACTTCAGTACTCGATATCGGCTTCAATGCCCGCACCGTCATCTCGCTACCGCGCCAAGAGCTACTTGCCTTGATAGGCTCGCTCACCGAACAAATGCGTAGCGCTGCTGGCGATCTTCAGTTTGAACTCGCAGCGCGTTTGCGCGATGAGATTAGAGAGCTCAAAAAAGAGCTCCGCGGAATGGATGAGGCGGGAATTTAAGTGAGCATCGATAAATTAATCGTGCGCGGTGCCCGTGAGCACAACTTAAAGAACGTTTCCATCGAACTTCCTCGTGAATCGCTAATTGTCTTCACCGGCCTTTCTGGATCAGGTAAGTCGAGTCTGGCTTTTGACACCATCTTCGCGGAAGGTCAGCGCCGTTACGTTGAATCACTTTCAGCTTATGCCCGCCAATTCTTGGGGCAGATGGATAAACCAGATGTTGATTTCATTGAAGGTTTATCTCCGGCAGTTTCGATCGATCAGAAATCAACTAACCGAAATCCACGTTCGACCGTTGGAACGATTACCGAGGTCTACGACTATTTGCGTCTACTCTTTGCCCGCGCAGGTCGCCCGCACTGCCCAAAATGCGGCGAAGCGGTCTCTCGACAGAGCCCACAACAAATCGTTGATCAGATACTTACTATGCCGGCAACCACTAAGTTCCAAGTCTTGGCACCTGTCATTCGCGAACGAAAAGGCGAATTTGTTGATCTCTTCGCCGAGTTAGTTACCCAAGGTTATTCACGCGCTCGAGTCGACGGTGAAACCATCTCGCTCTCTGAACCACCAAAGTTAAAGAAGCAAGAAAAACACACCATTGAAGTTGTCGTTGATCGATTAACGGCCAAGGCTGAATCTAAATCGCGACTTACCGATTCAATTGAAACCGCGTTGCGTTTAGCTTCAGGAATCGTCCTCTTGGATTTTGTGGATGCTAAAGGCGCAGAGAAAGAACGCACCTATAGCGAGCACCTGGCCTGCCACGATTGCAACCTTTCATTTGAAGAGCTCGAGCCAAGATCTTTCTCATTTAACTCACCATTTGGCGCTTGCCCTGAATGTTCAGGTATCGGCACCAAGCTTGAGGTCGATGAAGAGTTAGTAATTCCGGATGACAACCTGTCGATAAATGACGGCGCAATTGCACCTTGGTCAAGCGGCCATACCTCTGAATACTTCCTACGTTTACTCGAAGCGCTATCTGAAGAAGTTAAATTCTCGCTCGATAATCCTTGGAAGAAGTTGTCTGTAAAGGCCAAGGAAGCAATTCTCAATGGCTTCGAATACGAAGTCCATGTTAAATACAAGAACCGCTATGGCCGAGTTCGCAATTACTCATCCGGATTTGAAGGCGTCATTCCCTTTATCCATCGCAAGCATGATGAAACGGATAGCGATTATTCTCGTGAAAAGTATGAGTCCTATATGCGGCAAATTCCTTGTAACGTCTGCAAAGGCGCCCGCCTAAAGCCGGAAGTTTTGTCGGTAACTGTGGGGGATAAGAGCATTGCCGAGATCTGCGAACTTTCAATTGCCGATTGCGCAGCTTTCCTTAAGAGTATTTCGTTAAACGCACGTGAGGCGCAGATCGCCGAACGCGTCATGAAAGAAGTGCATGCGCGCTTGGGATTCTTGCTCGACGTTGGCCTTGATTACCTATCACTGGCACGACCTGCGGCAACGCTCTCAGGTGGAGAAGCACAACGTATTCGCTTAGCGACACAGATCGGTTCTGGTTTGGTTGGCGTTCTCTATGTTCTGGATGAACCAAGTATTGGACTTCACCAACGCGATAATCGCCGCCTCATTGATACCCTCACTCGTCTGCGCGATCTCGGCAACACCTTGATCGTTGTAGAACATGATGAGGAAACAATTCGCACCGCGGACTGGATCGTAGATATCGGACCCGGTGCAGGTGAACACGGCGGCAAAGTTGTTGTTTCGGGATCATATGAAGAGTTAATTGCATCTGAAGAGTCGATCACTGGCGCTTATCTCTCCGGCCGAAAATCAATTGCGATTCCAGATAAACGTCGTCCGCTAGATCCCAAGCGTAAGTTGGTTATCAAGGGCGCGAAAGAAAATAACTTAAAAGATGTAGAAGTTGAAATTCCTCTGGGTGTATTTGTCTCCGTTACTGGAGTAAGCGGATCAGGTAAATCAACGCTAGTAAATGACATTCTCTACACAACTTTGGCCAACAAGTTAAATGGAGCGAGGTTAGTTCCGGGGCGCCACCGAACCGTTACAGGCGTTGATCAATTAGATAAAGTTGTTCACGTAGATCAATCACCGATTGGTCGCACCCCTCGATCCAACCCGGCGACATACACAGGTGTTTTCGACAAGGTTCGCGCTTTGTTTGCGGAGACGACTGAAGCAAAGGTGCGGGGATACCAACAGGGACGATTCTCTTTCAACGTGAAAGGCGGTCGCTGCGAGAACTGTTCAGGCGATGGAACTATCACAATCGAGATGAATTTCTTGCCTGATGTCTATGTACCTTGCGAAGTTTGTCACGGTGCGCGTTATAACCGCGAGACTCTTGAAGTTCACTACAAGGGTAAAACAATCGCTGAAGTTCTCGATATGCCGATCGAAATTGCTCACACCTTCTTCGAATCAGTTCCAACTATCGCTCGTTATTTGAAAACCCTTTGTGATGTGGGTCTGGGATATGTTCGATTAGGACAGTCAGCACCGACGCTCTCTGGCGGCGAGGCCCAGCGTGTAAAGCTGGCAACAGAGTTACAACGCCGTTCCACTGGACGAACGATCTATGTCTTAGATGAACCAACTACCGGTCTGCACTTTGAAGATGTCAGCAAACTATTGGGAGTTCTTAGCCGTCTCGTTGATTCCGGAAATACCGTAGTCGTAATTGAACATAACCTTGATGTAATTAAGTCCTCTGACTGGGTTATCGATATGGGTCCTGAAGGAGGATTCCGCGGCGGCACGGTTGTCGCAGAAGGAACTCCAGAAGAAGTCGCAAAGGTAAAGGCGAGCTACACCGGAGGATTCCTTGCAGAAATTCTCGCTTCTAATCGTGCACCGGCTAAGAAAAAGGCTGCCGTTAAGTAAATGGCTGAGCCAGCTAGTTATCGCCCCAAAGAGATTCCAGAACTTCCTGGGGTTTATCGGTTCTATAACGGCAAAGATAAAGTCATCTACGTTGGCAAAGCAAAGAATTTAAAGAATCGCCTTACAACTTACTTTGGTTCAAACCTAGCCCGAAAAACGCACCGCATGGTTAATGAAGCGGTGCGGGTTGATTGGACAATCGTCGCCACAGAACTTGAAGCGCTGGCCCTGGAATTTTCTTGGATTAAGCAGTATCAACCAACCTATAACGTGCAATTCAAAGACGACAAGTCCTACCCATACCTTGCAATTTCAATGCAGGATGATTTTCCGCGAATTTTCATTACCCGCAAAGAGAAGCGTCCCGGACTTAAGTACTTTGGCCCTTATACAAACGCATGGGCGTTGCGAAATACCTATGAAGTTTTACTGAAAGTCTTTCCAGTTCGCTCCTGCTCTGAAGGTAATTTCGCACGCGCCAAACGTAGTAAACGTCAATGCTTACTGGGAGATATCGGTAAATGTGCTGCGCCTTGCGTTGGCTGGGTAACGCCTGAAGAACACCGCGAGATTGCCGTAAAGCTCGATGCCTTTATGGAGAAAGGTATGGAAGATATCCTGCCAAAGTTGCGTAGCGAGATGGATGCAGCTTCAGAACGCGAAGAGTTTGAACGCGCTGCGCGTATCCGCGATCAAATTGAATCTTTCGAAAAGGCACAGCGCTCCACCCAGGGAAACCTGTCAGATGATTTAGATGGCGATTTCATTTCGATTCATGAAGAAGGGTTACACGCCGCAGGCTCAATCTTTATGGTGCGTAGAGGTTCAATTAAGGGATCACGTTCCTGGATTGTTGATCAAGAACGCGCCCTGGAAGGTGATGACCAAGTTGCATCGCTCTTCTTCTCAATCTATAGCCAGAGCGCACCAACCGATATTCCCAATGAGATTTATCTAAACCGCGCGCCCGCGGATCAAGAGGCGCTAGAGGCATGGCTTACCGGTTTGCGTGGTGCAAAGGTTTCGATCAAGGTTCCGCAACGCGGTGAGAAAGTTGAACTACTTCAGACGGTTGCTCGAAATGCTCATTACGCCCTGATTCAATTCTTAAGTAAGCGAGCTACCGATGCCGCGGTGAGCGGTAAGGCGTTGCTGGAAATAGAAGAACAGTTAGAGCTAAAGCGAACACCACTGCGGATCGAGTGTTATGACATCTCAAATATCTCGGGGACATCAGTTGTGGCATCAATGGTGGTTTTCGAAGATGGCATGGCGAAGAAGAGCGAATACCGTCGCTTCATTATCGATACTAAAGAAGCAACCGATGACACCCGCGCTATGCACCAAGTGATCACACGGCGCATGAAGCGTTTGCTAAATGACCGAGCAGTTGATGAGAGCGATGTTGCAGCCATTGGTGGAAAGTTAAGTAAGTTCTCGTATCCGCCGCAGTTGATCGTTGTAGATGGCGGAGCGCCTCAAGTTGCAGCAGCGCAACGCGCTCTAGATGAACTTGGTGTATCCGATGTCGCCTTATGCGGGTTAGCCAAGCGCCTCGAAGAAGTCTGGCGTCCGGGCGAAAGCGATCCTTTAATTCTCCCGCGCACAAGTGAAGGTATGTATCTGCTGCAACGCATCCGCGATGAGGCGCATCGTTTTGCCATTACTTTTCACCGTTCACGCAGATCTAGGTGATGCTCGAATCTATTCTTGATGAGATCCCACAAATGGGTCAGGCTCGACGTGCGGCGCTGTTAGAACAGTTTGGTTCTGTCGCCGCCCTTCGCAAAGCCAGTTTGGCGCAGATCGCAATGACTCCTGGAATTGGCGAAAAAATCGCCGAGATCATCTTTGAATATCTACAGAGATCTTCGCAGAGCCAAGATCTCGAGATCGTAAATACGCAGACTGGTGAAATTACATCACGCTAGTAAGTAGCCAAGGGCAGGCAATGAGGAGAGAATACGGTTATGGCTAATAAAGAGCTGCTCGTCGTAACAGGAATGTCAGGCGCTGGACGCTCTACCGTTGCCCATGCTCTCGAAGATTTGGGTTGGTATGTCGTCGATAATCTGCCACCGGCGCTTCTTCCCGAGTTAGCCCTTCAAACTAAAACTTCAGAAATTACCTCGCTGGCGGTTGTGGTCGATGTGCGTGGAGGAAAATTCTTTGATGCCCTGAGCAATTCTCTTCAAACCCTTAAATCTTCAGGAATTTCCTACCGGTTGCTGTTCTTAGATGCGACCGATCAATCACTCGTTCAGCGCTTCGAATCCACCCGTCGCCCGCATCCGCTTCAGGCAAAAGACCGGATCGTTGATGGTATAGAACGTGAACGCAGCAAACTTGAAGAGCTTCGCTCTGGTGCAGATGTAGTCATCGACACCTCCAATTTAAATGTGCATCAATTGGAAAAGCGCATCGGAGAAATTTTCTCTGCTGGAATGTTGGATGCGATTCGCATAAATGTTCTCTCATTCGGATATAAATATGGAATTCCTGTCGACTCCGATCTAGTTCTTGATTGCCGCTTTATCCCAAATCCACATTGGATTCCTGAATTACGTCCACTTACAGGGCTAACGAAGGAAGTTTCAAGCAAAGTGTTAACAAGTGAAGGTGTCTCCGACTTCGTGAAGAGCTATGTCGGAGTAATACGCCAGATGATGCCGGGATATTTACGGGAAGGTAAGAAGTACGTAACCATTGCAATTGGATGCACCGGCGGAAAACATCGCAGCGTTGCCATCGCTGAAGAAATTGCGAAGCAACTATCATCAGAAAAATCGGCGATCGATATTTCTGCGCATGCAACTCATCGTGATGTAGGTCGTGAATGAGTGGAAATCAACCGCAAGTAGTTGCACTTGGGGGAGGCCATGGGCTGGCCGCCACTCTTTCGGCGCTTCGCCAAGTAACCTCTGAGATCACTGCAATTGTTACCGTTGCAGATAACGGCGGATCTAGTGGACGTCTGCGCGAAGAGTTCCCAATCTATCCACCAGGTGATTTACGTATGGCGCTAGCCGCTCTCTGCGCTGATGACGAATGGGGACGTAGCTGGGCAGAGATCATGCAATATAGATTTGAAAGCGATGGCCCTCTCGATGGACATGCAGTTGGAAATTTACTGCTAGCAGCGCTCTGGAATAAAGGGGAGGATCCCGTTGCAGGTTTAGATCGCGTTGGTTCGCTGTTAAAAGTAATAGGACGAGTTTTGCCGATGTCGGTTGAACCACTTGATATTGAAGCAACTTTTACAAATTCGACTGGCCGTTTTATCGTTAAAGGACAAGTGCAAGTTGCAACCGCTAAAGGTCGCCTTGAATCCCTGCGTTTACTCCCTGAAAATCCAACTGCACGGCCAGAAGCGCTATCTGCAATTGAAAGCGCTGATTGGATTGTGATGGGGCCAGGTTCTTGGTTCTCCAGCGTTCTTCCACATTTATTGGTTCCCCAACAACGTGATGCGCTAGTTGCAGCAAAGGCAAAGAAAATTCTTGTTCTTAATTTAGATTCCGCAACTGAAAACGGACCAGTCATTAATACAGGGGAGTACGCGGGATACACCGCCACCGAACACCTGGAAATTTTACGTACCTATGCGCCAGAACTGAACTTCGATCTGATCGTTGCCGACCAAAGCGTGGTGGCTGGTTCAGATCAGTTAGAGCGCTATCTTTCAAGTACAGGTGGAGAGTTATTGGTTGCAGATCTGCGGGATCAGCGCTCCTTGGTCCATCACGATCCAAAGAAATTAACTTCTCTTTTCTCACACATAGCGGGCTAAACCCTGCTTGGATATGCCCATGGCAATGACCGCAGCAGTTAAAGACGAGCTAACTCGTCTTACAGTAACCAAACCTTGCTGCCGCAAAGCCGAAGTATCTTCACTTCTGCGCTTTGCTGGTGGCCTCCATATAGCAGCAGGCAAAGTTGTTATCGAAGTAGAACTCGACACTTCGCAGAGCGCACGTCGCCTTAAGAAAGATATTGCAGATATCTACGGACATGACAGCGATTTAGCTGTGCTTTCTTCAAGTGGACTTCGCAAGGGTTCTCGTTATGTTGTTCGCGTTATTGAGGCCGGTGATGCGCTTGCGCGACAGACCGGTTTAATCGATAGCAATGGTCGCCCTGTTCGCGGGCTCCCACCACAAGTTGTCGCTGCGAATATTTGCGATGCTGAAGCCGCTTGGCGCGGTGCATTTATTGCACATGGTTCATTAACTGAACCCGGTCGTTCATCGTCACTTGAAATTACTTGCCCAGGTCCTGAAGCAGCTCTCGCTTTAGTTGGTGCAGCGCGTCGTTTAGGAATTACCGCCAAGGCGCGCGAAGTTCGCGGCGTTGATCGGGTTGTGATTCGCGATGGCGATGCCATCGGAGTTCTGCTTACTCGCCTTGGCGCACATGAAAGTGTGTTGGCATGGGAAGAACGTCGCATGCGCCGCGAAGTTCGCGCTACTGCAAATCGTCTCGCTAATTTCGATGATGCCAATCTTCGTCGCTCAGCGCGCGCCGCAGTTGCAGCCGCTGCTCGCGTACAACGCGCTATGGAAATTCTCGGTCCACAAATTCCAGATCACCTGAAAGAAGCCGGCGAGCTTCGCATTAGCCACGGACAGGCGAGCCTAGAAGAACTTGGTTCACTGGCATCTCCACCAATGACCAAGGATGCGATCGCTGGACGAATTCGTCGCTTGCTCGCCATGGCCGATAAGCGCGCATCTGAACTCGGTATTCCTGATACCGAAGCGGGCCTATCTCCCGACCTGCTCAACTAGTCCTACGCAGAAGTAACTCCGCTCGGCTGGTAAGGTTAGCCTCGACCCCAACGTTGTGGCAGTTTGAGATGTGGCAGTTTTATTGCCTTACATCCAGTTGGAGCATGTAAATCGATCCGCAACGGGTCCTGACACTTTCTAGAGCGAGGTTTTCACGTGATTAATGTTGGAATTAATGGATTTGGACGTATCGGTCGTAACTTCTTTCGTGCAGCGCTAACCAACCCAAAT
>JACCEB010784164.1_pt1 | contig 10633 bp, 10 predicted proteins | sample 7454761 | NCBI WGS metagenome assembly JACCEB01 (sample SAMN15323454, study PRJNA562643) | freshwater metagenome | isolation source: river surface water | place: USA:Blue River Watershed | collected 2017-08-18 | reverse complement strand
GCAGGAATTGGTGGATCATATTTCACATTAGGTGCAGTAGGAAGTTTTACAAAAGAAATGACCTCCGGCGCAGGCTTTATTGCTTTAGCATGTTTGATTTTCGGTAAATGGAGTCCAAGAGGCGCAGTGACCGCTGCCTTATTCTTTGGATTTACCACTAGTCTGCAAGGAAATCTTTCAATCGCTGGAGTTGCTCTACCTTCAGAGCGGCTGTTGATGATTCCTTATATTGCCACCATCATTGCTGTTTCTGGCTTGGTAGGACGTGTTCGGGCGCCAGCAGCAGATGGAATTCCATACTCTCGCGGTAATAAATAGTTTAATTTCGTAGGAGAATTACCCCATGGAAATCAATTGGGAAGTGCTCCATTCATCCGCAAAAGAGGTTATGACAAAGGCTTATGCACCTTATTCAAACTTTAAAGTTGGGGTTGCTGGCTTAGTTTCTGATGGTCGAATCGTTGTCGGTTGTAACAGTGAGAATGCAAGCTATGGAGTCGGTCTTTGTGCAGAATGCGGATTAATTTCCTCCCTTACGGCAACTGGTGGCGGTCGATTGATCGCAGTAGTTTGCGTTGATGGCAAAGGTGAGTATCTATCTCCATGTGGCCGTTGTCGCCAATTGTTATTTGAACATGGTGGTAATGAGATGTTGTTTATGACGCCGGACGGTCCTAAGCCTTTGTCATATTTATTACCATGGGGATTCGGCCCTGAGGATCTTAAATGAGTGAAAAGTTTGCTGCAGTTGAAATAATTTCAGCAAAGCGAGACAAATTCGAGTTAAGTGATGAACAAATTGATTGGACTGTAGCGGCTTACACCCGCGGCATTATTGCTGACGAGCAAATGTCTGCCTTATTAATGGCAATTTTGCTTAATGGAATGAGCAACAGAGAAATAGCTCGCTGGACTAATGCAATGATCAATAGTGGTGAAAGAATGAATTGGTCAATGCTGGATCGACCAACAGTTGATAAACATTCAACAGGTGGTGTTGGGGACAAAATTACTTTGCCTCTTGCACCTCTCGTTGCAGCATGTGGAGGTGCAGTTCCGCAGCTATCAGGCAGAGGGTTGGGACATACTGGCGGAACTTTAGATAAATTAGAATCAATTAAAGGTTGGAAGGCAAACCTTTCAAATGAGCAAATGTTAAAGGTGATTCAAGAATGTGGTGCGGTGATCTGTGCAGCGGGAGCTGGATTGGCACCAGCTGATAAGAAGCTTTATGCCCTGCGTGATGTGACAGGCACAGTTCAATCAATTCCTTTGATTGCATCTTCAATCATGAGTAAAAAAATTGCTGAAGGAACTGGCGCACTTGTTCTTGATGTTAAAACCGGCTCAGGAGCATTTATGAGTGATCCAAAGGATGCAGGTTTATTAGCAAGAACTATGGTGGATTTAGGTAAAAATGCGGGAGTAAAAACTCGAGCATTAGTTACCGCAATGGATGTGCCACTTGGATTAACAGCTGGAAACGCCCTTGAAATAAGAGAAACCTTGGAGGTTTTAGCTGGTGGTGGCCCAAGCGATGTAGTTGAACTTACATTACTGCTTGCAAATGAAATGCTTGATGCTGCTGGAATTAAACCAAAGGTGTCTCCTGAGGAGGCTCTAAAAAATGGAATGGCTATGGATATTTGGCGCAAAATGATTGCAGCTCAAGGTGGCGATAATCAGGCACCATTACCTGTTGCTAAGGAAAAGATGGAGATCAAAGCGAACGCCTCTGGAAAATTACTGACCTTAAATGCAATGAAGGTAGGAGTTGCTGCTTGGCGGCTAGGTGCAGGCAGACAAAAACAAGGGGAGGTGCTGCAACTTGGTTCTGGAATTGAAATACACACTAAGCCTGGAGATTTAGTTGTAAAAGATCAAACAATTTTGACATTACATACCGATGAGGCTGACAGATTTGACAGAGCTATTGAGGCATTAACTGGTGGATATCAAATTGGCGGCAGAGATGATGAAGTTAAACGATTACCATTGGTTATTGAACGAATTGAGGCCTAAGTGTCATTAAGTAACAAACCATCAGTTGATCAGATTAAGAGACTGCCCAAAGCACTCCTGCATGATCACTTAGATGGTGGACTACGCCCGGAAACAATAATTGAAATTGCACAAAAAATTGGTTACACAAAACTTCCTACGCAAGATCCTAAAAAATTAGCTGAATGGTTTGAAGAATCATGCAACTCTCACTCCTTAGTTCGTTACCTGGAGACTTTTTCTCACACTATTGCAGTTATGCAGACGCAAGAGGCAATAATTCAAGTAGCCAGAGAGTGTGCGATTGATTTAGCGCGGGATGGCGTGGTCTATGCAGAGGTAAGGGGTGCTCCTGAGTTATTTACTGAAAAAGGTTTAAGTATTGATCAGGTGGTTGAAGCAACACTAGAGGGCTATAAACAAGGAGTAGCCGAGGCTGCAAGAGAAGGAAATAAAATAAGAGTTGAATCTTTGCTTTGTGGCATGAGACAAAACAATCGCTCTCAGGAGGCTGCTGCGGCAGTGGTTAAGTACCGTAACAAAGGTGTTGTGGGATTTGATATTGCAGGGCCTGAAGATGGTTTTCCGCCAACCAATCAAATAGACACTTTTGGATATCTAAGAAAAGAAAATGCCCACTTCACAATCCATGCTGGTGAGGCGTATGGACTGCCTTCAATTTGGGAGGCTATTCAAATTTGTGGCGCAGAGCGACTTGGCCATGGCGTGAGAATTGTTGATGACATTGACTTTTCATCAGGTGAGCCAAAATTAGGATTACTTGCCTCCTATGTGCGTGATCGCAGAATTCCACTAGAGCTCTGTCCTACATCAAATCTTCAGACTGGTGCTGCTAAAACTTATGCCGAGCATCCCATTGGCGTGCTCTCGAAGTTGAGATTTAGGGTCACTTTGAATACCGATAACCGTTTAATGAGTAACACATCTATGAGCCATGAAATGACTCAATGCGTCAAATCTTTTGACTGGAAATTTGTTGACTTACAACGAGTCACAGTTAATGCTCTCAAGAGCTCATTTATTCCATTTGAAGAACGACTTGAGATTATTGAAAAAGTAGTTAAGCCAACTTACTTAGCTATTTCAGCTGAGTAGTTATATCCCAATCGGATGCCAGATAGTTTTTTGCTCCATAAAGCTCAAAATACGTTCTGGATGATTGATGGTCGAAAATCTAGCTATTCGCTTTAAATTATCAGCACCTGCTAGCTTCAACTCTTCCTCTTGTTTTTTACTTAATCCAGCAACATCAACACCGTCAATTTCCATATGCGAACCAACCCAAGAGTAAAGCTCAGAAGTTTTTCCAGTAAGTATATTTACAACTCCTGCTGGTAGATCACTGGTTGCAAGCACCTCACCCAAGGTTATGGCTGGGAGTGGATAAGCCTCACTTGCGATCACTACTGCTGAGTTTCCACCAACTAAGACTGGTGCGAGAGTTCTTACCGCTCCAAGGAGAGAAGGTTTTGATTCTGCGAATATGGCTACAACTCCCAGTGCCTCCGGGGTTGTAAAGTTATAAAACGGACCAGAGACTTGATTTTGTGAGCCTGCAATAGAAGATAACTTGTCACACCAACCTGAGTACCAAACCCAAGTATCAATTGCTTCCTCCACCTGAAGTTTTGCAGCTTTGTTAGTGACACCCTCTAATGCTGATATTTCTTCGATAAATTGTTCACTTCTACCCTGCATGATTTCAGCAATTCGGTAAAGAATTTGACCCCGATTAAAAGCAGTTGCTCCGGCCCAACCTGTTTGAGCTGACTTCGCAGCGACAACCGCATCCTTTAAATCTTTTCGTGAGGCTAAAGCTGGGTTTGCCAGAAATTTCTTATTAGAACCCTTAACCTCATAGGCGCGGCCTGACTCACTTCGCGGAAAGGCGCCACCGATAAAAAGCTTGTAAGTTTTATTTATATCGATGCGGCTCATTTGCTGACCTTTGCTTCAGATACTAAATAACCAGCTAATCCATGTCGGCCACCCTCACGCCCCCAACCAGACTCTTTATAACCACCAAATGGGCTTGCTGGGTCAAACTTATTAAATGTATTACTCCAAATTACGCCAGCTTTTAACTGCTTTGCAGCCCAAAGAATCTTGGCACCTTTATCGCTCCAAATACCAGCAGATAACCCATACATACTGTTATTAGCTTTTTCAATTGCCTCTCCAGGAGTTCTAAAGGTAAGTACAGATAAAACTGGGCCGAAGATTTCTTCTCTAGCAATTCGATGTGACTGTGATACGCCGGTAAAAATAGTAGGTGGGTACCAATATCCCTTAGTAGGAAGCTTTACCTCCGGCGACCATCTATTAGCTCCTTCGGCATCGCCAGAGTTTGAAATTTCCTGGATCTTATTCAACTGTTCTTTTGAATTAATAGCACCAAGATCAGTGTTCTTGTCCATTGGGTCACCAACTCTAATTAAGCTCATTCTCTTCTTTAACTTCTCTAAAATTTCATCTGCAACATTTTCTTGAACTATCAAGCGAGAACCTGCGCAGCAAACATGGCCTTGATTGAAGAAAATTCCATTAACAATTCCTTCCACAGCCTCATCAATAGCTGCGTCTTCAAAAACTAAATTTGCGGCCTTACCACCTAATTCCAGTGTGGCAGTTTTCTTAGTAGCTGAAATTGATCTTGCAATAGCTTTTCCAACATCGGTTGATCCGGTAAATGCAATCTTGTTTATATCTGGATGGTTAACTAATGCTGCACCAGTTACACCATCTCCAGTTACTATATTTACGACACCATCTGGAATTCCGGCTTGCTGACAAACTTGTGCAAATAACAACGCAGTAAGAGGTGTGGTCTCGGCAGGTTTTAACACAACAGTATTACCAGCAGCTAGTGCGGGTGCTATTTTCCAAGCGAGCATTAACAATGGAAAATTCCAAGGAATTATCTGTCCGACAACACCGAGTGCCTTTGGCTTACTACCAAGCCCGGCGTACTCCAACTTATCTGCCCAGCCTGCATGATAGAAAAAATGAGCTGCTGCTAATGGAATATCTGTATCGCGTGACTCCCTAATAGGTTTTCCATTATCTAGGGTTTCAACTACTGCAAACTCTCGTGCTCGCTCCTGCATGATTCGAGCAATTCGGTAAAGATACTTACCTCTTTCTTTGGCCGGCATTTTCGACCACACTTTTGTGTAAGCCAGTCTGGCACTTTTTACTGCTGCATCAATATCTGATTTATCGGCATAGCCGATTTTGGAGAGTAACTCTTCAGTTGCTGGATTGAAGGTATCGAAACTTTTACCCTTTTTAGGTTGTACAAATTTCCCACCAATAAATAAGCCATAATGTGAAGCAATGTTTGCAATTGCTTTTGACTCAGGGGCGCTGGCGTAATCAAATCCGCTCATGAGGCTCCTAATCAACAGTTACGTAGTTGGCACTAGCGTAGTGCCCGGTACGTAACTTCATTCGCTGCATAAGCAAATCATTTAATAAAGCGCTGGCACCAATTCTAAACAGATCTGGAGTGAGCCATTGCTCTCCAGCTGTTTCCTTAACTAGTACTAACTGCTTGATGGCATCTTTAGTTGTTCTAATCCCTCCGGCAGGTTTGACGCCAATTTTCTTTCCGGTCAAGGAGAAATAGTCACGCACAGCCTCTAACATAACCAGAACCACTGGTGCGGTAGCGGCAGGTGTAACTTTTCCAGTGCTGGTCTTAATAAAATCTGCTCCAGCAAGCATTGCCAGAAACGAAGCTTTTCTCACATTATCGTAAGTTACTAATTCACCAGTTTCTAGAATGACCTTTAAATGCGCCTTATCACCGCAGATTTGCTTAATTGCTTTAATCTCCTCAAATACTTGATAAAGCTTGCCAGATAAAAAAGCACCACGATCAATAACCATATCAATCTCATTAGCACCAGCATCAATAGCATCCTGGGTATCAAGTTTCTTAACTGCCAACGAGGCCCTGCCTGATGGAAATGCGGTTGCAACAGCAGCTACAGGAATTGATTGTCCGCCGATGAAATCTAATTCGGTACGCGCAATCTTTACCATGTCGTTGTAAACACAGATTGCACCAACTGATGGAACTGTTAAATCAGTAGGATCAGGTCTAACTGCCTTGGCGCATAGTGATTTAACTTTTCCAGGTGTATCTGCTCCTTCTAATGTTGTTAAGTCAACCATACTTATGGCCATATCAATCGCCCAGGCTTTACTCGTAGTTTTTATACTTCTAGTTGCCAGCATACCTGCGCGTGCTTCAGCACCTACCTGATCAACAGGCTGTAAATCAGATAAAAATTTACGTAGCGATGTTTCGCTACCATCGATAATCATGAGAGTACTTTAGTCAAAGCCTGCTTTATTTGCGAGACCAAGTTCTCTGCCTCATCTTTATTTGAGGAAATCACCTCTAAATAGCATTTTAGTTTTGCTTCTGTTCCACTTGGTCTAATTATTACTCGAATACCATTCTCATAATTCAACCTAACTCCAGTAGTTGGCATCACTTTTGATTCACTCAAATTCTCAGATGATTTAAGCGCATTATTAAGAAGAGTTTGGGGCGGAGAGGTGGTAACTCTTTTAAGTAACTCATCAATTTCATGCAGGTTTGTAACCCTAATCGAAATTTGATCGGTTCTGTGAAATCCATACTCATTGCCTATTTTTTCTAAGTAGTCAAATATCGATTGGTTGCTAGCTTTTAATTCACTGACTATTTGAATCAGTACTACAGCCGCGCTTATCCCATCTTTGTCGTTAACATTTTTTGGATCAACGCAATATCCAAGAGCTTCTTCGTAGCCAAAAAGTAAGTTATCTATCTTTGAGATCCACTTAAATCCAGTTAATGTCTCTTCAAATTTTAAGCTATGTTTATTGGCAATTTTCCCCAACAATGAGGAGGAGACAAGTGAATTTGCAATTGCTAAGTTTGAAGTTGAGCTCTTCTTAATTAAATAATCGCCTATAAGTACTCCTACCTCATCACCACGGAGTACTTGCCATTGACCTTGTGGATTTACAATCGCAATCGCACATCGATCTGCATCAGGATCATTAGCGATAACTACATCGGCATTATTTGCCTTTGCATACTTCAGAGCCAGATCCATAGATCCTGACTCTTCTGGGTTTGGAAATGGTGTCGTAGGAAAGTATGGATCAGGTGCAGCCTGTTCGCTAACCAAAACTGGTGGTGCAAATTTGGCTCTCTTAAACACCTCAATAAAAGTTGCAGCCCCAACACCATGAAGTGGGGTATATACCACCTTCAAATTATTTGTGGCAGTAGCAAGCGCTGCAACAGAATCGATGTAATCATCAATTACTGACTCATCAACAGTGTGAAAATCTTGAGACCTTTTTGGGTTCTTATTTGCATGTGCAATTAAATTAGATATCTCAACATCTACTGGTGGAATTATCTGGGAGCCACGGTAACTGACGCCATTTACTTTCCCACCTAGGTAAACCTTGTAACCATTATCCGATGCTGGGTTATGGCTAGCGGTAACCATAATTCCTACATCAACCTTAAGTTTATTTATGGCAAAAGCTAGAACTGGTGTAGGAAGGGCTCTTGGCATTACATATGTTTTTATCCCGGCTCCAGAGAATATTTCAGCACTATCTTGCGAAAACTGATCTGAACCATGTCGAGCATCTCGCCCAATAACAACTGAAGTTAATTGATTTTTCTTCATGAATTCAACAATTCCTGTTGCGGTTCTGCTTACAACAGCTCGATTCATACATGATGGGCCTGGTCCAATCGGCCCTCTCAAACCTGCTGTTCCAAATTGTAAAAATCCTGAAAAGCAACGTTCTAACTCTTTAGAGTTACCCTCTTTCAACCAATCACTTAACTGTTTCGCAGTTTTTTTATCGGGATCGTGATTAATCCACTCTTCAACTTCATCCCTTAATTGATCTGAGATCACAACTTGGGTAAAACCTTTGCCAACAATTTTCCCATTCGATCTGCGGCAGCTTTGCCTGCAGCTATTACTTCAGCATGATTTAATTTTTCACCAGTTACACCCGCTGCAGCGTTAGTTACTAGAGAGATAGCCAGTATTTGAGCACCTAGTGCATGGGCAGCAATTGCCTCTGGAACTGTGGACATTCCAACTAAATCAGCTCCCAATCCCCGCATCATTCGAATTTCGGCTGGTGTCTCATATGAGGGACCTCGCCAGTGAACATACACACCCTCTGCTAGAGAGGGATCCTCATCTTTAACAATCTGTCTTAATCTCTTGCTGTATAAATCTGTTAGATCCACAAAGTCTGCACCGATTAAGGGTGATGCTGCAGTTAGTGAAATATGGTCTTTAATCAAAACTGGTTGACCAACTTTATAATCAGTATTTATTCCACCACATGCATTTGTAAGAACAATATTCTTACACCCTGCCTTAACTGCAGTCCTGACCGCATGGGCTACTGGCTCCATACCAAGTCCTTCATAGAAATGGGTACGTCCCAAGAAGACTAGGGCATTAGCACCATTTGATAATTTGTAAGATCGTAACTTTCCACCGTGACCTGCAACTGTCGGTGCTGGAAATCCAGGTAACTTAGTTACTGCAAATTCATGAGTTGGTGTACCAAGTGCATCTGCTGCTGAAATCCAACCAGAACCCATAACAAGCGCTACATCATGCTTTTCTTTGCCGGTTATTTTTGCAATAGCTTTTGCAGCTTTTTCTGCAGTACCTATTGGGTCCTTATACAACTTGCTCATAAGGCAAACTTATCCTAAAAAATTACTTATTCTTAAGTTCAGGCCAGTTGTAACCGAGAGAGATAACCATCTTGCGCAGTAATGGAAGTGATAATCCGATGATTCCACTGGGATCCCCCTCAATTTTTGTAATAAAAGGAGCACTCAAGCCATCGAGAGTAAAACCTCCAGCAACATTAAGTGGCTCACCTGATTCAACATAATCGATGATTTCTGCATCAGTCATTTGAGAGAACTGCACTTTTGCTGTTGATCGCTCACTAAGTTCAATTCCCTGTCTTAAGTCGATTATGCAATGCCCAGTGTGAAGATATCCAGTTTTACCACTTAATTGCTTACATCTTTCAATTGCATTGGCTTTTGTAACTGGCTTACCCAATGACTTTCCTTCAAACTCAAAGGTTGAATCACACCCGATTATTAAAGAATTCGCAGGAGCCTTATCTTTAACTGTGTGTGCTTTAAGAATTGCCAAAGCTATTACAAGTTCTGCTGGAGATAGTGACGCAAACTCAGAGGAATCTTCGTCGACGCCACTTACTAAAATAGTAGGGGATATTCCAACACTTTCTAACAGGCGAAATCTGGATGGTGAGGCAGAGGCAAGAATTATTTGAACCATTATGCAGGTAACCTTAATACATGAAACCACCATACATCGGAATAATTACTCAGGCGTGGGGTGAATCTACCTATCAAAATGAAGCGGTGAAATTAGGAGTTCAGATAAAATTTGAAAATATCAGCATGACAGCTGAGCGGCTAGTGGAATTTGCTAAAGATCTTGATTTTATTTATGTAGACCCAAAAATCATTTCTCTTCCCACAATTAAAAGCGCAGAAAAGTCTGGTGTAAAGGTATATCCAAACTCTAAAACTCTAGAGAAAATAGATCAGATCTCATTGCATTCAACTCATGGTGAGTCATTGTCAATTTTGGTGGCGAGATCAGCTCACGCGCAGGCCGTAACTTGGCCAATCACCTTACTTACTGGTGATTTATCCATCACTCCACTTCCTGGTATTACTGATGAGATTTCACAAGAAATTCAAGTTTCAGCACTGAAACTTGCCAATGAAGTGAACTTAGTCGGAGGATTTGAAATTCATGTTGATGCTGTTGATTACAAAAGACTAATTGGTGTGAACTATTTGACGCCAAATGCAAATTATTGGAGCCAGATAGGTTGTGTAACAAATTTTTATGAACAAAGCCTCAGGGCCATTCTAGATTTGCCACTAGGAAGCATTGAGTTACTCTCTAGTTATGTTGTTACAGGAGAATTAGAAACTGACCTAGAAAGTGATGATTATCGGCCTTATCTACATCTAATGGCTCGTAATCCTAAATTAAAGTTTGATCAATCGATTAAGCAGGTTGGAATCATTGGGGAAGAGCTTGAAACCTTACTTACTGAAGTAATCCATGCTCAACAGTATTACAGCGGGAAAATTCTTGAATAACTAAATTCTTTTACTGTATTCAATAGCAGGACAGCGATTCATTACAGTAATCAAACCAGCTTTTTGCGCTCTATCGACCGCAGCCTCATCAATAACATCAAGTTGAAGCCAAACACCTTTAGCTTTGATCTCAATTGCATTATCTACAACTTCACCGGCAATCTCTGAATTAACAAAGATATCCACCACATCTACTTCAAAAGGTATATCTGACAACTTTGCATATCCTTTTTGGCCATGAACTGTCTCAGCTTTTGGATGAACTGGTATTACTCGATGCCCCTTTTCAATAAGCAATTTTGAAACTCGATAGGCAGCCCGCTCGGAGTTATTACTCAAACCAACAACTGCCCAACTCTTTAAGGCTAGTAATTGATCTATCGGATCACTCACTATCAG
>JACCEB011080527.1_pt1 | contig 10637 bp, 8 predicted proteins | sample 7454761 | NCBI WGS metagenome assembly JACCEB01 (sample SAMN15323454, study PRJNA562643) | freshwater metagenome | isolation source: river surface water | place: USA:Blue River Watershed | collected 2017-08-18 | reverse complement strand
CGGACTCAAACTTTGTCCTTTTGCACCGGCACCGGCGCTCAAGGGGCTCGTCCGCTACGCGACGAGCGAGGCCAATACTCCAGAGGCCTTGCTGGAGGATCTCGCCATGGAGTTGCAGCACCTCGTGGCCTCGCCCCCCGAAGAGGTCGAGACGACCTTGCTGATCCATCCGCAGGTGCTGCAGGACTTTCACGACTTCAACGACTTCCTGGAGGTCGCGGACGAGGCGCTGCGGATGTGGGGGCTCGAAGGCGAGATCCAGATCGCGAGTTTCCATCCGCAGTATCAGTTTGCTGGAACAGATCCGGATGACATCGGCAACGCGACCAATCGTTCGCCCTATCCGATGTTGCACTTGTTGCGTGAGCAGAGCATTGCACGGGCGGTCGACGCTTTCGGTGACACCCGCAGCATCTCGGTCGCTAACCTCGAGACGCTCGAGAAGTTGGGTGCGGCGGGACTCGCGGCGCTGAGGCGCGCGGATCAAGCATGACAGACACGCCATCAAACGCCTTGAGCCCGAAGAAACTGCTGCACACCAAGTGGACGGCAGTCGCGCCGCGCAACAAGGAGAAGCATTTCCTCGTGACGAAGGTCATCGAGCCGGAGCCGCCGGGCTCGCCCGTGGTATCGGTGGAGATCGAGGCGGTGCATTCCAAGCGCACCCGCGTCATCGGGTGGCGGGACCTCAAAGATGCGACGCAGTGGCGGCGGGGATGGGTTTAAGGGCGGCGCCGCATCCGCACTCTTGATCGTGCGGCCTTTAGTCCATCAGGCGCGTTGCGGCAGCCTGCAAGAGCTTGATGGAGTAGACGGTGTGCAAGCCCAGTATCGCGCGGAACATCGGGCTGAGTTGCGGTGTTCCAGCGGCACTCTGTGCAGTCGGTTTGATCGCTGATCCGAAGAGCAGGCGGGTCGCGCGATTTGCGCCGTCCGCGTCTTCGCGGATCATGAGCCACGATGAAGTTCGGCCGCTCTCGTCCGACAGCAAAATCTCATGGCTCGTTCGCTCAACGAGGCGCCATACGGCGAACGCCGTTCTCGTGCCGTGTGCGAGCTCGTACGCTTGGCAATCCGTGGTTCGCTGACGAAGTAGCAGCCACAACACCAGCCGCTCGGCCTTGAATAGCGGGGTGGTCAAGAACGCCTCGACGAATTGCGGCAGCGTCACCGCCCTGGGTACCACGGTAGTGAAGCAGTCGGTGAAATGGCCCGCTTGCCGTAGCCTATACAGCAAGGTTTCGGGTGGCAGGTCAGTGGCGTAAACCCGTTCTCTCATTGTGATAGCCCTCGAGTGATCGGGCGCGCCTGTCATGCAGATCGCAGTTCCTTTTGCAGTGGATGCCAAGCGTGGCTTCGATGGTGACGGTAACCGAGACAGGCGTCCTCTTCTGGTCTGCGATGACCAGAATAACTATTATGGAGGTCATGAAAAAGTCGGATGTCATGAAAAACGCCATGGCCCGATGATGTGGGCACTATGACCCACTCGTTGTGAGCTGGAGGCATCATCGAGCAACTTCGCGACATCGTTGAGTGGACTTTCCTGAGATCCTCGTACTCAATTTATCGGCAGAGAGGGAGACCAGCCACCTGGATAGGCAGCGACTTGAGACGCTCCTGCGGTGGTCTGCCTACGGGAAGGTGATAACCCTGCATGGTCAAGTGCAGGCGTTTATTATCGCGCTCGCCGATGGGGCGCCATACGAAAACGATAATTACACTTGGTTCGCATCGCGGATGACTCGCTTTCTGTATGTCGATCGTGTGGTCGTGGGTAGCGAGTTTTCGGGTCGCGGACTTGGTACGCGCCTCTACGAAGATCTATTTCGCTTTGCGCGAGTGAACGGTGCTACCACGATCACCTGCGAGTACAATATCGAGCCTCCCAACGTTGCATCGCGCGTGTTCCACGACAGGTTCGGATTTAAGCAAATTGGAACACAGTGGGTCGCAGGTCGGACCAAACGGGTGTCCCTTCAGGCTGCGGATGCGAACCGCCTGATTGAGCCGGGTTGGCATTCTTGAGGTGACGACCAATATGACGACTGAGACGCCACGGCCCCCGGCCGCAGCAGAGGCCGATGTCACTCTCGATCCGCAGGACTGGGAAGCCTTTCGAGCGCTGGCTCACCGCATGGTCGATGACAGCCTCGATCAGTTGACCACGCTTCGCGATCGGCCACCCTGGACGCCGCCCCCGGCTGAGGTGGCGGCAGCGCTCTCGGGGGAACCGTTGCCGCGCACGCCGCAGGGCGCCGAACAGGTGTATGCGCAGTTTCTGCAACACGTGCTGCCGTACGCGGCCGGTAATCGTCATCCGCGCTTCTGGGGATGGATGAAATCCAACGGCACGCCTCTCGGCATGATGGCCGACATGCTTGCGGCCAGCATGAACGTGAATGCGGTCGGCCTGCATCAGTCGGCCACGCTCGTCGAGTTGCAGGTCATCAAGTGGTTGGCCGAAGCCATGGGGTTGCCAGTCGGTTCGAGCGGCATCATGGCGAGCGGTGGCACGATGGCCAACGTCATCGGCCTCGCCGTCGGGCGCAATGCGCGTGCGGGATTTGACCTGCGTCAGCAGGGTCTGTGGGGTCAGCCACGGCTCACCGTTTACGGTTCGGTTGAAACTCACAGCTGGGTCACCAAGTGTCTCGAACTGATGGGAATGGGGCGGGAATCATTTCGCGCCGTGCCGGTCGGTGACGACTTTCGTGTCGATGTGGCCGCAATGCGTCGCATGATCACAGCGGACCGTGCAGCAGGTCTACGTCCGATCTGTGTGATCGGCACTGCGGGAACCATCAACACCGGAGCGATCGACGATTTAGACGCCATCGCTGATCTCGCACTTGAGGAAGGCCTGTGGTTCCACGTGGATGGTGCCGTCGGCTCGCTCGGCGTTCTCTCGCCGACGCTGCGACCGATGTTCCACGGTCAATCGCGCGCTGACTCCTTGGCGTTCGACCTGCACAAGTGGGGCTACTTGCCCTACGAAGTGGCATGCGTGCTGGTTCGCGACGCGAAGGCACACCGCGACACCTTCGCGACCCAGGCGAGCTATCTCAAGACGGAGGAGCGCGGCGTGCTGGCGGGCGGACTCGTGTTCGCCGAGCGGGGTGTCGAGCTTTCGCGCAACTTCAAGGCATTGAAAGCGTGGATGGCGCTAAAGGCAGAGGGCACCGAGCGTATCGCGGCAGTCATGGAGCAGAACGTCGCACAGGCCCGCCGCTTCGGCGCGGAGGTCGCCGCTTTGCCAGATGTAACGCTCGAGGTGCCGGTATCTTTGAACATTGTATGCTGGCGTGTTACGCCGGCAGGCACGACGCCTGAGCAGCAGGATCAGCTGACGCGTGAAGTATTGCTGCGCCTGCAGGAGACGGGCGTCGCGGTATGCAGCAGCACAGCACTGCGAGGCAGAACGGTCATCCGGGTCGCAGCAGCGAACCACCGTAGTCGCTGGTCTGATTTCGAGACGCTGCTCGCTGCCCTGCCGGTCGTGATCGCCGATGCACGTCGCACGTTGCCCCAGTAACTCGCCTGTCATGCATCGCTTCTTGCTTGTGCTTCTGACCGGTTTGGTGCTCGCGTCGCATGCGAGCGGCATGACCGTGGACGGTCGACTGGACGAGCTCGAGTGGCAGAAGGCCGAACGCTTCGATGATTTCCGTGTGATGGAGCCGCTGTCCGGTGCCAAAGCTGAGCACGGATCGACGATGCGTGTACTGGCGCGCCCCGAGGGTCTGTACCTCGCCATGGAGACCTCGGTGCCGCGCGAGCTGCGGGTGCGCGGTCGCTCCCCCCGCGATGCCAAGCCTCTGCCCGCGGATCCCTTCGTATTCCTTGTCGACTTCGAGGGTGAGGGTCGCACGGCCTACGAGTTCACGGTGACGATCAGCGGCAGCGTGCGCGATGGGGTCGTGCTGAACCAGACGCAGATCTCGTATGACTGGGATGCGTTCTGGCTGCACGGGGTACACGAGACGGACGCCGGCTGGTCGGCCGAGGTGATGATCCCGTGGTGGGTTGCACCGTCGGGGAAGGTCGGCGAGGGTCCGCGCACGATTGGCGTCTACGGTGCCGTGTTCATGAAAGCGCGCTCACGTCGTTTCGCCTTTCCGGCGATCGAGGCGCTGAATCCTACTTTTGTACAGGGCTTTCAGCGGGTCACGGTGCCGCGCTACTCAGGTCAAGCGCTCGACTTCTTTCCCTACGCGTCGGGTGATGTCAACCGACTCGAGGATCGGACCCGAGCACGGGCCGGTATCGACGTGTTCTGGAAGCCGAACGGCTCGAACCAACTTACCGCGACCTTGAACCCCGACTTCGGTCAGGTCGAGAGCGACGATCTCGTCGTGAATTTCTCGGCGACGGAGACGTTCTTCGGTGACAAGCGACCATTCTTCACCGAGGGCCAACAGCTTTTCGATGTGCGCTTTGCAGAGTCGGGTCGACTCGTCAACACAAGGCGTATTGGCGCAGCACCAGATGCCGGGGTTGCCGGCGCAAGCGATGTGCTCGCGGCGGCCAAATATACGGGCCAATCTGGCGCCCTTGAATACGGCATTTTTGCTGCGCTCGAAGATGACAGCCGCGAAGCGCAGGGGCGCAACTTCCTGGCCACGCGCTTGCGGCGCAGTACTGAGGATTTCGCGCTCGGCTGGCTCGGCACTTGGGTCGATCGGCCGACGCGTGATCGTGAGGCGCTCGTCAATGCCGTCGATCTCGACTGGTATCCGCGCTCAGCCGTCGCGGTTCAGGCGCGAGCCATGCGCTCAGATCTTCGCGACGGCAGCATTGATTCGAGCGGCTATGGTGCGACCGCCGCATTTCGGTATCAGCCGGGCGGTTCGCTCTCTCAGGAAGTGGAGGTCGTCTGGTTGGATGACGACTTCAACGTCAACGATCTCGGTTATCAGGAGCGCGCAGACGTCCGCCGGATCACCTCGGACACCACGCTCTACCGCCGCTCCTATCCTGAGGGGCATTGGCTCAGCGCCAGCCAGTGGGGTATTGAGGGCGGAGCGTTCTGGAACCAGCAGGGGCAGGGCCTACCCGGTAGGCTCGAGGTACGTCGCGGTCTCAATCTGCGCAACGGCGACTCGCTCACCTTTGGCGCATGGCATGAGTTTTCCGGGATCGATGATCGCATCACGCGTGGCAACGGTGATTTGCGTCTCAGTGACGGGGGCGGCGCGTGGATCCATTGGAAACAGGCGGAATCGGGTCCCTGGCGGCTCGACGTCGAAGCCAATCTGCGACGGGAGTCATTGGGCGGTTCAGCGTGGGAGCTGACCTTCGGGCCCAAATGGGTGCCGACCGATGCGCTGAACTTCGCGTTGCGGGTCGGTATCGATCACAGCGAGGGGTGGCTGATCTGGTCGGGTGGCAGCGACGTCGGCACGTTCCGTAGAGACGAGTATTCCGCATCGCTCGAAGGTAACTGGTTCCCCGCACCGCGACACGAGCTGCGCCTGAAGTTTCAGTGGCTGGGCCTCGATGCCGAGGGTCGTGCCGGATACTCGGTGGCCGGTGGTCCCGACCCGCAGCGCCTTGCCACGTCCCCCGAGGACTTCAGTCTCGCGCAGTTCGGTTTGCAGTTGCGCTACCGCTATGAGATCGCACCTCTGTCCGATCTGTATCTCGTCTACGGTCGTGGGGGCGAATTCCTCGAGGAAGGTTCGCAGCGACGCGGTGCGGGTCAATTGTGGCGCGGGGCGCTTGATCGCATCACGGCGGATCAGTTGTTCCTCAAACTGCGCTATCGTTTCTGAGTCCGAGGTGTCTCGGTGTTTGTCTGGCGAGGACGTGACATGACGCTGTCTACTACTGTTGTACGGTTCGCATTGCCCCTGCTGCTGTGGGCGTCTGCCCCGGTCATGGCGCAGCAACCGAGCCGTGAAGGCGAGCGTCTGATGGCGGAGTTCGGTCTGCGCGAGGCGGCATCGCCCATGTCGTCGCAGGCGCGGTGGCGTGTGCCGCAGAAGATCCTCGTCGATACTGGTGTGCCGGGGCTCATCGAAGCACTACGGAACCAAGCGCCCGGCGTGACCTTCGTCGGCGCTAACTCACCTGCATCGGCCGTGACCATGGTGTCAGGGGCTGATGCTGTGATCGGTCGGTCGGCCTTCATCTGCGATGAGCAGCTGCTGGCCGCGGGAAAGGACTTGCGTTGGCTGCAGTCCGTTTATGCAGGCGTGGAAGCGTGCGCGGCACGCGCCGACCTGCTGCGCGATCGGAAAATCGTCGTCACCAACCTGCGAGCGATTTCTGCGCCCGTGATCGCCGAGCACGTGATCGCCTTTACCTTTGCGCTATCGCGCGGTTTGCAGGCCTGGATCCCCTTGCGTGAGCAACGGGTCTGGGCTGAGGACTCGAGTCGTGCGCCCATGTCGGTGATTGCGGGAAAGACCATGCTGATTGTTGGGCTGGGTGGAATTGGCAGTGAAACCGCCAAACGCGCCCACGCACTCGGCATGCGCGTCATTGCAACGCGCGCTACGGCGCAGCCAAAGCCCGACTACATCGAATATGTCGGAGCCGCAAGCGAGCTCGCGACACTGATCGGGCAGGCCGATGTCGTGGTCAACGCCTTGCCGCTGACCGCCGAGACCCGCGGCGTGTTCGATGCGGCCATGTTCGCCCGCATGAAGCGCAGCGCATTCTTCATCAACGTGGGCCGAGGACAAACTGTTGTAACGGCGGATCTGACCGCTGCTTTGAAAAATCGAACGATTGCGGCCGCGGCGCTCGACGTCGTCGATCCGGAGCCGTTGCCGAAAGACAACCCGCTGTGGGCGCAGACCAATCTCGTGCTAACGCCTCACATTTCCGGAGACTCTGATCTCGGGGTGGAGTCCAGCGTCCGGGTGCTGCGCGAAAACCTTCGCCGCTACGTTGCGGGCGAGAAGATGCTGACCGTCGTCGATGTCGAGCGAGGCTACTGAACTCTGCGGGTCATGCGAAGGCGGCCGCTACAGCGTCGAAACGCGCCTCCATGCTTGATGCCGCGGTCATAACAGTCACACACGAGGGCAGGCCCTCCGCGATCAGTGCCCGTGCCTCCCGCCGCACGATAGAGCCTTCCCAGTCGATGAACACGGTGGGCACGGTCAGCCCTACGAAACTCGTGGCGTTTTCGGCGTGGAATGCAAGGCGGTAGGCGAGGTCGTAACTCGGGGTTGCAAGCAGGAAATGATTGGCCATCGATTGCACGATCGCGAGCGGCGAGGGTGGCCGATTCAGTTGATGCTCAGGCGCCTCGGAGAACCAGGGGAACGACAGAAACTGCCGTCGCGCAATGTCCCATACCTTCGCCATGTGGCTGCCGTCCGCGCGAGGGCTGAGGTCCGGAAAGTACCGCGGTTCCCAATCAGCCACCTGTTCTTCGGTGAATAGCCCGCAGTTGTCGAGCACGAGGCGCGTGACACGTTCGGGCGCCATCCGTGCGATGGCGAGAGCCAGTTGCGCTCCCGTTGCAGTGCCGTAGAGGCCGAAGCTGCGGATACCCAAGTCGTCGATGCCGGCGAGAAACGCCCGGGCGTAATCGGCCAGCGTTGTCGGCGGGCTCGGGAGCGGATCCGACTGACCGTAGCCTGGTGTGTCGAGCGCGATCGCCCGATAGCCTGCCGCTGCGAGCGCCTGCATCTGTCCGATCATGAAAGCCGATGACAACGGGCTCGCATGCAGCAGGCATACCGGAGGCCCCTCGCCAAGAGCGCGGTAGTGGATCTGCGCGCCAGCGGGGCCGGTATATCCACGGCTGGGGATGGAGGTCATAGAGGGCTCCGTGGGGTGTTCGAGTCTCGCTATCGTAGCGGTTTGTACACGCGCCGCAGCACCCCGTCTCTGTTCGTCAGGGCTTCCGGTAGACTTCCATGCTTCGTCGGGATACCCATCTTGTTCAATCGACTGTTCACATGGATCGAATCGCTCGTCGATCCTTTTCCTGCTGAGCGCCCCGCCGTACCACCACGGGGCCTGGTGGCGTTTTGCTGGCACTACACGAAGCCGTTCTGGCCGTTGCTGCTCGCCGCAGTGCTGTTGTCGGCGTTGATCGCCCTGCTCGAAGTCTTTCTGTTTGCGTTTCTGGGTGATCTTGTCGACCTGCTCTCCGGTGCCGAGCGGACGAACTTCTGGCAGGTATACGGCGATCGACTGCTGCTGATGGCCGGTGTCGCCCTGCTGGTGTTGCCTCTGCTCAACTTCATCAGTGAGGCCTTGGTGCATCAGGGGCTGCGTGGGAACTTCTCGATGCGCATCCGCTGGATGGCGCATCGCTACGTTCTGAGGCAGAGCGTTGATTTCTTTGCCAGTGACTTTGCGGGCCGGGTCGCTACCAAAGTGATGCAGACTGCGCTTGGCGTGCGTGATGCCGTCATGCGCCTTACCGAAGTGCTCGTCTACGTCTTCGTCTATTTTCTCTCTGCCGTGCTGCTGGTGGCCTCAGCTGATCGCTGGCTGATCGCGCCGCTGCTCGTCTGGCTGCTCGGCTACATCGCGGCCGGTTGGTACTTCGTTCCGAAGCTCGGCAAGCTGTCGGAGGCGCAGGCGGACATGCGTTCACTCGTGACCGGTCGAGTCGTGGACAGCTACACGAATATTCCGACCGTGAAGCTCTTCGCGCATGCCGACCGGGAGGATGCTTACGCGAAAGAGGGTATGGAGGCGATGCTCTCTGCCGTCTACCGCTCCATGCGCATGGCGACCTTGCTGACGGCGACATTGCAGGTGTTGTCGGGCCTGCTGATCTTCGGCATGGGTGCGATGTCCATCTGGTTATGGCATCAGGGGTCCATCAGCACCGGTGCGATCGCTTTCGCGGTCGGTCTGACGCTGCGCATGCAGGGCATGTCGCAGTGGATCATCTGGGAGATCGCCACGCTTTTCGAAGACGTGGGTGTCGTGCAGGATGGCATCGAAACGATTGCCCGCGAGCGTGCGATCCAGGATGCACCGGCAGCCACGCCACTTGTCGTCTCGGCAGGTGCGATCCGCTTCGAGGCAGTGACTTTTAATTACGGCAAGCCTGTCGGTTCGGCGGATCGCCCTGTGCTCGATCGGCTGACCCTCGACATTGCCCCCGGGGAGAAAGTGGGTCTCGTGGGCCGCTCGGGAGCCGGCAAGTCGACGCTGACGAACCTCTTGTTGAGGTTCTACGACCTGGAACAGGGACGAATACTGGTCGATGGTCGAGACATTGCCGAGGTGACGCAGGATTCGTTGCGCGCGGCCATCGGTGTGGTGACGCAGGACACCTCGCTCCTGCACCGTTCTGTGCTCGAGAATATCCGTTACGGCAAGCCGGATGCCCCGATGTCTGAGGTGGAGTCTGCGGCGCGAAAGGCGCATGCGGACGAGTTCATTGCCGCGCTCGTGGATCCCTCAGGACGCCGCGGTTTTGACGCTCACGTTGGCGAGCGCGGCGTCAAACTCTCGGGCGGTCAGCGCCAGCGTGTCGCGATTGCGCGTGTGCTGCTCAAGAACGCGCCGATTCTGGTGTTGGACGAGGCAACGAGTGCGCTCGATTCAGAGGTGGAGCAGGCGATCCAGGAAAATCTGTACGCCCTGATGGAAGGCAAGACGGTGATCGCCGTCGCTCACCGACTCTCGACCATTGCCGCGATGGATCGGCTCGTCATCATGGACCAGGGCGTCATCGTCGAGCAGGGCACGCACCGCGAACTGCTGGATCGCGGCGGTTTGTATGCGACGCTGTGGCAGCGTCAATCGGGTGGGTTTTTGCTCGAGCCCGAGGAAACGCCGTCAGCGCGTCAAGGCACGAATCAGTAGCGCCGCTCGTTTAGCTTGCTTCTGCAGGCTCGGCAACTCGACCGCTTCGTTGACGGTGTGGCTGCCGCTGCCCGTCATGCCAAGGCCGGTGATGGTCGCCACGTAGGGTGAAATCCACGCCGAGTCACCGGCGCCGCGCTGCATCGGGTCGAGTTCGAGCACTGCACCGAGTCCCGCAGCCTCGCTCTGGGCCGCGTATTGCGCAAACAGCGTCTGGTTGCGCGGCGTCGGAGCCATCGGCGGCATGAAATCCTTAAACTCGATCTTGGCTTTGGTCTGCGGCAAGTTCGCGGCGACGATCGCCTGCATCTTCTGCTTGACCCGCTCCAGCTGCTCCGGCGTCAGTGCCCTGATATCGCCGATCGCCTGCGCATTGGCGGCCACGATATTCACGCGGCCCGTCGCCGAGGCCGTGCCGCTGTCTTCGAGTTTCGTGGCGCCGCCGCCGACAATCATCGCCGGGTGGAAGGTGAGATTCGGCTCTCGCAGTTCGTCATGGAAGCGGGAAACAATGCGCGCGATCTCGAACACAGCCCCGTCACCGACATTGGGTCCGAAGACTCCGGAAGAGTGTGCCGCGGTGCCTTCGACTTCGAGGCGCCAGTCGGTCGCACCGCGCCGCGCCGTCGATACGTAGTCCTTGCCGTCGATCGTGACGCCCGACTCGAAACACAGCGCTGCGTCGGCGCGTCGACCGGCTTCGATGAATTCGGCGCGTGAAATGCTGGCGGGGTCGCCGGGGTACTCCTCGTCCGAGGTGATGAACACGGTGATCGAACGATCCTCCAGCGCACCCATCGCATGCAGCGCGCGCAAGGCCTCGATCATCACGACGAGACCGCCTT
>JACCEB011518324.1_pt1 | contig 10639 bp, 7 predicted proteins | sample 7454761 | NCBI WGS metagenome assembly JACCEB01 (sample SAMN15323454, study PRJNA562643) | freshwater metagenome | isolation source: river surface water | place: USA:Blue River Watershed | collected 2017-08-18 | reverse complement strand
TTAAATTGTTGGTCAGATATATATGATATATATAATTTTATATCATATCATATATCAATCTTAAGTGAAAAACGTGAATTTGATAAAGTTCAATCGTTAAAACAATTAATTATGTTAGATTCTAATTTAGCATTATCTTACTTGGCAGAACAGTCTAAAATAGACGATGTTGCTATAATTGAAACATTTGAACAAGTGTTTCAATCATTTAGGCATATTAAAATGCCTAGTTTCATGGATTGTTTATTACAATTTATTGAGACTATTTCATACGGAGGTGATGCATTATCTAGATTAAGTAAGCTAGTGATTCAATTATTGTATAATGGGTATCAAATAAAATCTATGAATGGAATTGTTTTTCAAAAGATATTCAAAAATATGGATTCTAATGAAAAAGACAAATTTATCTGTTATTTAATAGCAAATAATCTTATTTCTTTTGAATCAATTGATATCATATTAAATATGGAATCAATTATTATTGATATTTCACGTGATGCGAATCCGTCAATTATTTTTATTGCGAATGCTACTCAAAAACAAATTGGAACAATGGTCATAACTTGTATGGTCGATTTATCTGAAAAGATATTCGTTGCTATTAAAGAGAACGAATCTGGTGGAGGAAAGCTTAAAAACTTAGTAAGTGTGATTGAAATATTATTACATAGAAAAATCGTATTTGATGTGTCAAATGTTAACGAACTAACTTTTATCAAAATGATTAATAATTTTGATAATTACTATTCTATCATTCTTATGACAAAAAATCTTTTAAATATGAATGATAACAATCTTTCATTTTTAATTGCAAAAAATAGGATTCTAAGACAACAGATAAGTATCTTTTTAATAAAGAATATTCATTATGATGCTGTTGATATAGTAGATCTAAATAAAGATGAACGCAACGAATTATTGTTTATATACGGAATATTGGAATTTATCAATCAGCATGAATGTCATCATAATAATAACATCTCAAATTTACCAGAAAGTTATTTTCTCAATTTCAATAATGAACGCATTCGATATTTATTATTACTTATCATGAATCATCCTGAACATCAATACTAAATCTAGTATTCGCCCTTTATAATTTTACCCAATATTCGTGGAGATATATTGATTTCCCGTTTTTTAAGTTCAAGTCCCAATACCTTCATCGACTCTTTCTGCGTTTTCAGCTCCTCATATAAACTTTGTACTACATCAATGACCTCTTTCCCATATTTCTTCTTTCCGCCCACTTTTTCCCGCTTATCTTCCACCTTATAATCGAGAATTTTGCCATTTGTCGTTCCCACATACCCCTTTATCTCTAGACCACCATGATGCACCTCATCATGATGCGTTTTACACAAAACAACTAGGTTGGACATTTTATCCTTCTGAAATTCATATCCCTTAAAGTTATTCTGCTCCTGAATATGGTGCGTATCAAGCGGATATTCCATTCCATTATCACCGCATATAACACATTTATCCAAATATAAATCCTTATTATAATTCGACTTTTTATCCGTCATAATATTTTTATCAACGCTCAATATCTCATTGCGAACGCATTTTGCCATCGTAATAAAATCATCATCTTTAATAATATAATTAGCAATCTCCAGTCCATATAAATTTGACCCTCGACCCTCCTCCAATTTACGCCCATATATAATAATATCCTTCTCACTGTCATACTCAACTGAAAGATGATAAAACCGCACATTCCTTAACGATTTTATGCATTCTAAATCCGCCAATTTATGAAAATGTGTAGCAAAAATAAAATTAACCCCCTTCTGTGCAAACAAGGACACCGAAGTTCCCACAATCGAGAGGGCCGATGTTTCCTCTGTCCCTTTGCAAACCTCATCCCCTATTACAATCGACCGATTATCAGCATATCGCAATATAGATTTCAATTCACTCATTTCAACCACAAACGATGACATACCTTTAAAAATATTATCATCCCCGTTTATTCGAGTAAATATTTTATGATAAGGATAATAAACAAAGTTGTCTGCCGCGACATAAAATCCCATCTGCGCCATAATAATATTGCAGCCTATCGCCTTCCCCAAAGACGATTTGCCCACACCATTGACGCCATATAAGAGTATGCCGTTGCACATATCATCCCCCTTTACCAATGAAACATCATTCTCCACATAGTTTAACTCCTGATTAATGATTTCAATAATTGGATGCCGAATTTTCCCCGCTTCAAAAAAACTCTGTCCACCGTATTTATCCACAATTTGAGGCCGTGAATAATTATAAATCATTGCGCAGCGGGCGCCCGCCTTTGTCACATCAATCTTTGCAATAAATTCGGACACAGTCTCCATCACATGGTTATATTTCTCATATATCTGATTTAACACAAATAAATATTTATCACGTACTATCTTCTGAATATCATCTTTGAGAGATAAAAAACGCTTTGATAGCTCCATTATTTTTGGACCAACTATTTTCACATTTGCACCATTGTACTTCTCGATTTTATAGTCTTCGCCGCTAACTTTTTTCACGAGAATATCGGCTCGCTTCTTTGTACAATAATAAAAATATCCATCCCGCTCATTATGCTCAATCTTCACAAAATCACTCCCGGGTTCAATTAAATTCGATAAATGTCGCACTTCATTATCAAAAAAGGATTGGATTCCATTCATTTCGGTCTGTATTGCATCGACATCTTCATAAATCCCCTTTTTAAAAAAGGATCCCGAAATATTTGCCAAACCGTATTTGCCCATCTCTAATAAATCAAAATGAGACTCATAAAATGTTTTAAACCCGGTAAAATCTTCAATATTCTTTTCTACCACGTCATACATTCCCAACTCTTTCATATCCAGAAGGCCGAAAAGTGAGAATATATTCTCATAAGAGTAGGTTAAATTTAAAAATTCATAGGGATGCAATAGTTGCAAAGATATTTTACGATGAAATCGTTCAATGTCAATTATCTCATTTAAACATTTTTCAATATCATTTATCTTTCCAGAGTTCATCATTGTATCAATATTATTATAACGAACGGTAAGCTCCTCTGTAGATACAACCGGATTCATGATTCTGTATTTTAATAATCTTCGTCCCAAACTGGTTGACGCACCCTTATTCAAAATATCATACAATGACCTGTTTTTAGAAGCTGATATAATATTTAATTGATAAATTGCATTGTGATAAAGAATTAAATGTTCATTATGTTCCCATGTGGTTGGAATTTTAATCCGCTCAATAATTCTTTCATTATGTTCATACGAGAACTGTAATAATAATAAATAGGATATCATCGCCTCATATTTTCTTTCAAAATCGAGATATTCAATAGGGGACAATAATCCATGGCCTGGAAATATTTTCCCCAAAAAATTATTCTGATATGATAATTGGAAATATTTGGCGGCTATGCCCCCCTCTTCCGAGAAATGAACAATTCTAGACATGGAATTCAATGTTCTCCTAACATCTTCCATCTGAATTTTTGATATATCACTGTGATAAAAGAGAACTTCGCGCGGATTATTTGCCTCAATAAATCGATAAATATCCTCTAACAGGCCATTCTTATCATATGAATAAACATTCCCCTGATATACCATATTTTTCCCAGTTGATAAATCAATGGATGACATACCAATCAAAAAGAGAGAGCCCCCCGTTTTATAACAGTTCGATTCTGTTAAATATATCGATACAATATTATTCGGGTCGCTACTGTTAATCTCATCAATATAAGTTCCGGGGCTAAATATTTGCGTAATCTCGCGCTTTGGATTTGGCGGTTCACTCGTTTGCTCAATTAATACCACTGTGTAATTATTCGATAATAATATTGGCAAATAACGTTTGAGAGAATGAATAGGAAATCCGGCCATCTGCGGATTTGACCTACTATTTTCTAAAATACTTTTATTTCTTCTCGTTAATTGGATGTTCAATAATTCGCATATCTCTTGCAGACTTCCAATCTTCTCTTTCTCATTGTTTAATCCATAAAGTTCAAAAAAACTCCCATTCTGATATAATACGAGTGTATTGTCTCCATATTTTTTTTGGAAGTCGATTTGATATTGTAAATAATCATCAATAATCATTTTTAAAACTATAATAAAATATATAAATATATGAATATAATAAATATATTTATAATATATTCTTTTAAGTTAACAATCTTTCAAAAGAAAATATAAAACTGATTTTTTATTTTTTTATAAAAATAGATTTATACTCAGGGTTATATTAAACAATCATAAAATGAATTATAATTTAACAAGAAAACAACAAGAAGCTTTAGAATATATGAAACATGGCCACAATGTTTTTTTAACAGGCCAGGCTGGGACAGGGAAGTCTTATTTATTAAAAATTTTTATTGAATGGTATCATTATCACAATGATGATGCTAAGAATAAAATTTATGTTACGAGTACAACCGGACTTTCATCTTTATTAATAGATGGTATCACTATTAATAGATATGCCGGAATTGGAATAGGGGACAAAGATGTGGAGCACTATTTCAAAAAAATATCCAAAATTCCTCATATGAGAAAACGCTGGAATGAAACAAAAGTTTTAGTCATAGATGAGATATCAATGATGTGCCCTGAATTATTTGATTTGCTAAATATTTTGGCCAAAAAGATTCGGAAAGATATGCTACCATTTGGCGGAATTCAGCTTATTTTATCGGGTGATTTTTTACAGCTCCCTCCCATCAATTCATCCGAATTCTGTTTTGAATCATTTTCATGGGATGAATGCATTGATAGAACATTTTATTTTAACGAGATTCTCCGACAGAATGACAATATTTTTCAGAAGGTCCTGAATAATATAAGGATAGGAATATGTGATGAGCAGGATAAGGCGATTCTTAATTCATGTCTTCACCGCGATTTTAATAATGAGCATGGAATTATTCCAACAGTTTTATTTTCTAAGAAGAGTATGGTCCAAGAGTACAATACCAAAGAGTTGGAAAAATTGATTTCAAATGGAAATGAATCACGTATATATAAAGCATTTTATAAATTTGGCGATGATAGTGTTCCAGAAACAACGAAAGATTTCCTTAAAGAACTGTTAAATTCGAGTAGCCCAGTTGAGGATGAGATTCAATTTGTTTTGGGAAATCAAGTTATGTTAACTGTGAATATGCCAGAATTTGGATTGGCAAATGGTAGTCGTGGAATAATAACCGGATTTTCTACAAGCCTAGATAAAAATCCAATTGTTAAATTTTTGAATGGTAGAGAGCTAGAGATTGACCGTAAAAGCTGGACACTCGATGAAAATGGCGCATCAATAATGAAAAGACAAATCCCTTTAATACACGCCTGGGCAATTACAATTCACAAGGCGCAAGGGATGACGTTAGAATATATTGTTACTGATATAGGTAGCAGTATATTTGAATACGGACAAATATATGTAGTACTATCAAGAGTGAAGAGTCTTGATGGTCTGGGATTACTAAATATTGATTTTACTAAAATAAAATCAAACCCAAAAATTCTTAACTATTATAATAAACTTAAATGAAAAACTTTAATAATTTTTTGCACATTTATTCATAAACATTTGAAGAAACAATATTATTTTTATTCAATGTATTTGCAACACTATGAATATTAGATGCACTTTTAATTAATGTTGAAACCTCTTTAGCAGAATTTAAATACTCGTTTTCACTTATTTTATGAGAAACGCCTAACGAAAATAACCATACTCCAACGCCTATTAATCCAACTCCAATTATTGTTTTAGAATTCAGAGCTTTCTGTTCCATATTTATAATATATATGAATATTTTTTATTTATTTTTTAAAAATTTATTTTTTTAGAAATTTATTTTTTTGTTATTTTTTATCATTATCGAATAAAACGCCAATTTTCCTTTTTTTCAACTTCTCTAATAATAGTATTTTATTTTTAATATCCATATCAATTTCATTTGACAAATATTCTTTTACATCTTTTCCATAATAATTTTCGAATATTTTTAACATATATTCATCATTCTTCCCAATTGAATATACATTCTTATCAATTGTTATCCATGCATTATCTGCAGTATTATGTGTCATTAATAAACTCTTTTTAATAAGATTATTATTGTAATCATACCCATTAAATAAATTATTTACACAATTTATCAAATTTAATTTTGACATAATTATTCTTATATTATTATATGCTAATTTATTTTATATCTTAACGAAATTACAAGTAATAAAAAAAGTACTATAAATAAAAATAGAACAAAATTTGTAATATTTTTATATTCATAAACTTTTGTGTAATAAACTTTCATATTTTTATTAATAAATTAGATTTTTTATTAGATAAGAATAATCATTAAAATAATAATGGATAAGATAAACCATGGAATTACATTTACTGCATCAATAATAGTATCCTTTACAGAAAACATTGGGATTAATTGGTGACTCATCATAACTTTCTTGCATTTTTCAATTGTATTTTGGTCATTATTACTACTATTCATTTACTATATAAATAGAAATTTTTTTTATATGCGTATCTTTTTTTATTATTTTCTCTATTTTTTCCTATATGAATAACAATATCTCTATTTTAGCAGAAGCGAAGAAAGAATATACAAATCAACTTACACAAATTTTAAAACCACGTCTTTATGAGGGATTTAAATCAATGTATGATGATACTTTGGATGCTCTAGGTAAAGAGATGGAAGAGAGAAATATACAAGGAGCAAGTGTGATTAAGACGTATCAGAAGATATTAAAGGATATTCCTAATTGGAATCAAATAATGATTAATAAGGAATATGAGAGGATTCTTCAAACATCGAAGTGTGATTATTTGGAGGATTTAATTGAAGCCGTATTTGTAACAAATATTAAGATACTTTCATCTGTTCAAATTAATAGTTCGGCATCGCAAAATTTGAATGTGAATGTTCCATCCGCTCATCATTTTATACATAAATGTTATATTGAATGTGCAAAAGAGATTTATAAAAATCCGTACGTATTTGATAATTCTAAATTGATTACTCCTAAGGAAAAACATACAAATTTGCGCGAAGTATTAAATTATGCAGATAATTCCATTAATTCCGCCATTCGTGAATTATTACCCATTCGTGAAATATTAAAGCAGGGATTAACAAAACGAGTTTATCAAGAAGATGTTCCTATTCAAGAGGAGGAGGATGAAGAGGCGAGCACTGTAATATCTGAAACATCTGATTTAACAGAATCGGTTATTGATAATGATGACCATATTGATACTGATAGGCTTCATATTGTTGAACAGAGCGGTGGTGGTGAGCAGACCTCCTTTACAGAGCAAGCTGTTCCTGTTATTGAAGACCGTTCTGAACCAATTATTGAAGACTTATCTACTCCTATTGGGCCAACAGAAAATGCCTTTGTTCCACCTCCTTATTTAGAAGCCCGTAAGCAAGAATCCAATGTTATTGTTTTAGATGAACCTCCAGTAGAACCTTTGAAAGAGGAGGTTGTTATTCATCACGAAGCAGTAGTTGCGGCACCCAATCCACAAGTCGTTAATGAACCAGAAACAAAAGAGATTATATTTGGCGGAAATCAGGGCAATAATAATTATAAACAGAAATTTAATGATATTAAAAAAATTACAAGCGAACCAGGTGCAGACGAAGTTAGGTCTGTTAAAAGTGCAGTATCATCATTTATTGAATATCCTAGAAAAGTGCCAACAATTTATCCTCCTCACAAACAGAAAAATATTTCATCTTCGCAAATTGATAAAAAAAGTTCCTTTTACAAAAAGAAATATGAAGAATATTTGAAGAATCTGGAAAATTCAAGTGTATCTACGAAGAGAACCGAGAATACAATTATTTTGGATGATGCATCTGAATATGAGAGTGATGACAATTTAGATTTTTAGAGAAAATATTAGTTCAAAATACTTAAAAAGATTTCTATTAGATTTATATTATAATATATGAATTTTTCAAGTTTATTAACGGAACCTTATAGTATCTCTCTTATATGTGCACTTATTTTGACATTTATTGCATATTTATTTATTAGAGAATCAATAAATAATGATAAAAAAAATAATAATAAGAGTAATAAAAATAACAAAGACATGGCAAAGAAATTATTGATAACATTTGTCGTCTCTTTTATTTCATTTATGGGAATTATTTATGGTGCGAAATATTTGATGAAAAGTTCGCCCAAAACAGTAATGAGCGGAGGGGCACCAATCATAACTTCCGTTAGCCCAGGAGTTCTTGATAGTTTGGAAATTATGGGGACTGATGTTGATGTTGATCTATTCGATAGTTAAATAGATACTCCTCTTCGTCGTCGTATTCTACGTATTCCGGCTTTTTTTTACATGATATATAATCAAAAAATGAATATATTTTTTGATATATTTTAGAAAGTATATCGTTTAACATATACTAATTCTCTTTATAAAAAATTTTATAACAAAATCTAATTTTCCATAAATTTATATGGTCCAAATCCTTTTACATTAACACTGGATTTAATTGGTTCGACATTAATATCACCGCGTTTGCCATAAACGTGCCAATAAAATCTTCCATTATCTCCGTGAACTTCGAATTTGTTATTTACAACAGTGGAAGCACAGAATGGGTGCATAATTCTTTTACCTTCGTAAATTGGTGTAATTTGGACTGTTAAATCTGTGGCTAATGCGGAAACGTATTCAGGTAGATTTATAGATACAGAATCATTATTCGTTATCTCTCCTGTTCCGCGATAATAAACACCGGCCTCGGGACCTTCCAAACAGGCGTGGACCAAATACTTGGACTGGTCCAATGGATGATCAATTACGAAGGTTTTACTACCTGCTGTACTGTATGCAATTTCTTTTGTAAATGTATTATAAACAAGAACGTTTGTAGTATTAGTAGTGCTGTCAACGGGATTCACATAAAATTTGGATGCACTACCATCTAAAACTGTCCCAGAAGCATTTAATATAATTGAATTAGCACCTTGTTCATAATTTCCTGCACTGTTTCCAATAGCAATTGCACTTGCACCTTGATTATAATTTCCTGCTTCGTATCCGATAGCAACTGCATAACTTTGTTGTAAATTATTTCCTGCATATCTTCCGATAGCAACTGCATCACCTTGTTGTTGATAATTTCCTGCATAGTTTCCGATAGCTACTGCATTACTATTTTGTGTAGATTGTCCTGCACTGGTTCCGATAGCGACTGCAGAACTTTGTTGTGAAGTCTGCCCTGCACTATATCCGATAGCAATTGCATTACTACTTTGTACAGTATAACCTGCCCGATATCCTATAGCAACTGCAGAACCTTGTTGTGTATTATATCCTGCTTGTCTTCCGATAGCAACTGTATCATATTCTTGCCCAGAAGCTCCGGCTTGATAACCCATGGCCACTGAATAAACACTTTGGCCAGTCTGCCCTGCCTGATAACCGATGGCAACAGCACCACTACTTTGTGAAGTTCGTCCTGCCCAGTTTCCGATAGCAACTGCATAACTTTGTTGGCCACTTGCTCCCGCTTGATAACCCATCGCGACTGAATACTCGCGTTGGCCAGTCTGCCCTGCCTGATAACCGATGGCAACAGAGTAGCCAACGGTTCCACCCTGTCCGGTATAACCGGCTTGATAACCGATAGCAATAGAACCGGTTGAGCCATTATTGAACTGTGCTTGATTTCCAATAGCGACTGCATTAGACTTTTGTGCAGTGGATCCTGCAAGATAACCCATGGCAATTGCATACTCACCTTGGCCAGTCTGTCCTGCCTGATAACCGACGGCAACTGAATATCCAGTATTTCCACCCTGTGCTGTATAACCGGCCCGATAACCGATAGCAATAGAACCGGTTGCACAACTAGTTTTCTGTGCGTCATTTCCGATAGCGACTGCCAGAGTTCTTTGTGTATCATATCCTGCACCGGGTCCGATAGCAACTGCATAATCACCTTGTGTATTTTGTCCTGCACTGTGTCCGATAGCTACTGCATTATCACCTTGTGTAGAAGCTCCTGCATAGTATCCGATAGCGACTGCATTATCACTTTGTCTACCCGCTCCTGCTGAAGTTCCGATAGCAACTGTATTAGAACCTTGTGTTGTCAGTCCTGTACTATATCCGATAGCGACTGCATTTACACCTTGTTTATTAGATCCTGCACTCGATCCAATAGCAACTGCATTAATACTTTGTGTATTTTCTCCTGTACCTGGTCCGATAGCAACTGCAAAACTACTTTGTCCAGAATATCCAGCATTTTGTCCAATCGCAACTGCAGAACTGTTTTGTGTGGAATATCCTGCCAAACGTCCTATAGCGACTGCATTAATACTTTGTCCAGAATATCCTGCCTGATAACCCATCGCGACTGAATAACTTTGTTGGCCACTTGCTCCTGCTTGATAACCCATTGCAACTGCATACTCACCTTGGCCAGTAGACCCCGCCTGATAACCGACTGCAACAGAGTAGCCGACGTTTCCACCCTGTCCTGTATAACCGGCTTGATAACCAATAGCAATAGAGCCAGTTGTACCACTAGAACGCTGTGCTTGATTTCCAATAGCGACTG
>JACCEB010350605.1_pt1 | contig 10642 bp, 11 predicted proteins | sample 7454761 | NCBI WGS metagenome assembly JACCEB01 (sample SAMN15323454, study PRJNA562643) | freshwater metagenome | isolation source: river surface water | place: USA:Blue River Watershed | collected 2017-08-18 | reverse complement strand
ATCACACGAGTCCAGCAGGCGCATCGCAGTCGCTGGCGGCAATGGAGAGCCAGGCCAGTCGAGAAATTCGAAAACTGCTGGACGCAGTCTTAGAGCTTGAATACACCCTGATTCCCCATGGCCTGCATATCGTGGGTGAGCCCAGCCCGCCTGAGGCCAGAGTGGACATGTTGATGTCGATGGCCGAGGCCTCGCATGGTCTGGTGCTGGATCGCAAGGCGGTGGCGGCGCTTGTTCACGGGGAGACGCCTGCAGAGGCGGCCGCGCGCAATTTTGAGCGGCACGAGCAGCTTGTTGAGATCTTCGAAAAACTCCGTGATGCCAATCAGATGCTGCTGGTCGAGACCGAGGTCGAAGGCATCTTGAAAGCCTTAGATGCACGGTTTATTCGGCCAGCGCCTGGCGGCGATGTCTTACGCACCCCTGAGGTCTTACCCACCGGTCGAAATCTTCACGGCTTTGATCCCTTCAAGATTCCGAGCGCGTATGCCGTGCGTGATGGCGCCCGGCAGGCCCAACGACTCTTAGACCGCTATCAGTCGGATGGCCATCCCTTGCCGGAATCGATTGCGATGGTGCTCTGGGGCACGGATAACTTAAAGACCGAAGGCAGCCCGATCGCGCAAGCACTGCATCTGATGGGCGCTGCCCCGCGGCTTGACAGCTATGGCCGTGTGGCAGGTGCCATGCTGATTCCCTTGGCGGAGCTCGGCAGGCCGCGCATCGATGTGGTGATTACGCTCTCTGGCATCTTTCGCGATCTGATGCCACTGCAAATCAAGATGCTGGCTGAAGCTGCTTATCTCTGCGCTACTGCCGAGGAGCCCACTGAATCAAACTTCATTCGTAAGCATGCACTGGCCTATCAGGCTGAACATGACTGTAGCCTCGAGGAGGCCTCGCTTCGGGTCTATGGTAATGCCGAGGGCGCGTATGGCTCCAACGTCAATAGCCTGATTGAGAATAGCCGCTGGGACGAGGAAGACGAACTGGCAGAGACTTATTCGCGCCGCAAAGGCTTCGCCTATGGCCGCGCCGGCCGACCGATCAAGCAGCCTGCGCTACTGCAAAGCGTACTTAAGGATGTGCAGCTGACTTATCAGAATCTTGATTCAGTCGAACTCGGAGTAACAACGGTCGATAACTATTTCGACACACTGGGTGGCATCACGGGAGCAGTGAAGCGGGCCCGTGGTGGCGATGCACCGCCGGTGTATATCGGCGATCAGACGAAAGGAGAGGGCGCTGTTCGTACCCTCAGTGAGCAGGTTGCCCTTGAGACTCGAACCCGGATGCTCAATCCGAAGTGGTATGAGGGAATGCTCAAGCATGGCTACGAGGGCGTGCGACAGATCGAGGTTCACATCACCAACACCATGGGCTGGTCGGCAACGACGGGCCAGGTGCAGCCCTGGGTCTATCAGCAGCTGACCCAGACCTTCATGCTAGATCCAGAGATGCGCGATCGGCTGGCCCGCCTGAATCCGGCCGCTTCGGCAAAAGTCGCCAATCGGCTTCTTGAGGCCTCTGAGCGCAAATTCTGGAAACCTGATGAAAAAACACTGGCTGCACTACGGCAGGCCGGAGAAGAACTAGAAGACCGCCTCGAGGGGGTCATAGAGGGAGCATCACCATGAATGTCGCCACCGTTCCATTTTCTGAAATCAAACGCACAGGAGGCCGCCCGGATGGCGAGGGCAGCGTCCAGGTGCAGCTCGATCCGTCGTTAAAGATCGGCAATGCCAAGGTCTTTGCGATTTATGGCAAAGGCGGCATTGGCAAAAGCACGACCTCATCGAATCTCTCGGTGGCGTTTTCAAAGCTTGGTAAGCGTGTGCTGCAGATTGGCTGTGACCCAAAGCATGACTCGACCTTTACGCTGACCAAAAAACTCATGCCTACCGTCATCGATGTCTTAGAGTCGGTCGATTTCCATCCCGAAGAACTGCGCATTGAGGACTTCGTTTTTACGGGCTATAACGGTGTGATGTGTGTCGAGGCGGGCGGTCCACCTGCAGGCACGGGCTGTGGCGGCTATGTGGTCGGCCAGACAGTGAAACTGTTAAAAGAACACCATCTGCTCGATGACACCGATGTAGTGATTTTCGATGTACTTGGTGATGTGGTTTGTGGTGGTTTTGCCGCACCACTCCAGCATGCGGAGCGGGCCCTGATTGTGACCGCTAACGACTTTGATTCAATCTTCGCGATGAATCGCATCGTCCAGGCAATTGGTGCGAAATCAAAAAATTATCGCGTCCGACTCGGTGGCGTTATTGCCAACCGCAGCGCGGCAACCGATCAGATTGATAAATTCAATGATCGAATTGGTTTAAAGACGATGGCCCATTTTCCCGATCTCGATGTGATTCGCAGAAGCCGTCTAAAAAAATCAACGCTTTTCGAAATGGAAGACTCTCCGGAGCTGCAGCGTGTTCAGGAGGAGTATCTCCGGCTGGCGGAAAAACTCTGGAATGGTGTGGATCCGATGAATGCTGATCCCATGAAAGACCGGGATATTTTTGACCTGCTGGGGTTCGATTGATCCATCCCCCGTGCGACTGCCATGAACGACATCAGCCACATCCAATATCTCAAGCAGCGCGATCGCGTCGAGCATTATTTTGATCGCACAGCGGCGCAGACCTGGGCTCGGCTGACGTCGACAGCGCCGGTCAGTGGCGTGCGGGCGACGGTGCGTGCAGGCCGTGATCGGATGCGGGCAACACTGATGTCCTGGCTGCCAGAAGAACTCTCTGGCCTGCGACTTCTCGATGCGGGCTGCGGAACGGGCGCGCTCTCCATGGAGGCCGCCTGCCGTGGCGCTGATGTTGTTGCCATTGATCTGTCGCCAACGCTGGTCAACCTTGCCCGGGAGCGTGCCTGCATGCAGCCTGCCGCCCAATGCATTGATTTTCGTGCGGGCGACATGCTTGATGATCAATTGGGCGAGTTTGATGTGGTGGTGGCCATGGACTCCCTCATTCACTATCAGCCCCGGGATGTGGTGCGTGTGCTGGCTGGTCTTGCTGCCCGCACACGACGCACCATTTTGTTGACCTTTCCGCCGCGCAACCTGGCCCTGGCCGCGATGATGTCCATCGGCAAGCTTTTTCCCCGAGCTGATCGTGCGCCCTTTATTGAGCCGGTAGCCTACGAGCGACTCTGCGGCCTGATTCAGCGTGAGCCTGGGCTATCCGCATTCCGTATTGGTCGCACGCAGAAAATCTCCAGTGGTTTTTATACCTCGCAGGCCCTCGAGTTGGTGAGGATTCAATGATGTCCTCGCGTACGCTGAAATCTTGGCGCAAATGGACGCGCGTGAGTCCGCGATTTCTGCCCTTTGCGGATGTCGCGACCCATGAGCTGCCGCTTCTTCGGCTGTTTCAGTTATCGCTGTTTCAGGTCTCGGTCGGCATGTGCATGGCGCTTCTGATTGGCACACTGAATCGCGTAATGATTGTGGAGCTTGGCGTCGGCGCCTGGTTGGTCGCGCTAATGGTCGCGCTGCCACTCTTGTTCGCACCGTTTCGTGCCTTAGTTGGGTTTAAGTCAGACATTCATCGCTCCGTGCTGGGCTGGCGCCGCGTGCCTTACATCTGGCTGGGCACGCTGTGTCAGTTCAGTGGGCTATCGATCATGCCCTTTGCTTTAATTCTGTTGTCGGGCGATAGCCACTGGCCAGCCTGGGTAGCGCATGCAGCCACTGGTCTCGCGATTTTGTTGGTGGGAATCGGACTGCAAACGACGCAGACAGCAGGACTGGCGCTGGCCACGGATATCGCGCCGCAGGCCACCCGGCCCCGCGTCGTCGCCATGATGTACGCCATGCTTTTAGTGGGCATGGTCGCCAGTGGCATCGCATTTGGTTTCTTATTGACTGAATTCAGTCAGATCAAGCTGATTAAGGTGGTTCAGGGTGCAGCAGCAGTCGCCGTGGCGCTCAATGTCATTGCCCTTTGGAAGCAAGAGGCCCGAAATCCCGAGCGCACTGCCCAATCGATTACTCGGCCGGCCTTTCGCGAAAATTGGGGCCGGTTTTCGAGTCAGCCAAGCACACTGCGATTTCTTTTAGCCCTCGGGCTGGGAACTGCGGCCTTCAGCATGCAGGATGTCATCTTGGAGCCCTATGGCGGTGAAGTCCTTGGCCTATCGGTATCGGCCACGACCGTACTAACAGCCCTCATGGCCATCGGTGCCTTATGCGCGTTTGCTTTGGCCGCCCGATGGCTGACACGGGGAATGAATGCGTTTCGGCTCTCCGCACTCGGCGCTGTTGTCGGGCTGGCAGCTTTTTCCTGCGTGATTTTTTCCGAGCCCTTTCAGGAGCCGCTCTTATTTCGTATCGGCGCAGTGCTCATTGGTTTTGGTGGCGGCCTTTTCTCAGTGGGCACGCTGACTGCTGCAATGAGTTTTGAGCCAGCGTCGTCGTCCGACCCGTTCGGCAACAGTGGGCTCGTGCTGGGCGCATGGGGTGCTGTCACGGCCACCGCTACAGGCCTATCGATGGCCTGTGGTGGCGTGATTCGTGATGCGGTCTCGACGCTTGCGCTGGAGGGGCGAATCGGATCCGTGCTGGTGACGACCGGCACCGGTTACAGCTTTGTGTATCACTTAGAAATTTGTTTGTTGTTAGCAACGCTGATTGTGATCGGTCCCATGGTGCGCCTTGCGGGGCGTCCACGCGGGCCGGCATCGTCAGCATCAAAGTTCGGTCTTGCTGAATTCCCCGGCTGATTAGACATAAGGAGAGTCATCATGGGAACTGGTGCAATTACTGCCTACATCGATGTCGCACAGATCGTGCTCTACATCTTCTGGATTTTCTTTTTCTGGCTGGTTGTCTGGCTGGTCCGCGAGGGCAAGCGCGAGGGCTATCCGCTGCAAAGCGATCGTCGTGACTATGCGGACATTGAAGGCTGGCCCCCACTGCCCTCGCCCAAGACTTACAAACTGGCCGATGGACGGGAGTTCTCAGCGCCTCATGACCGGGATCGCAGCGCGGCCCCGCTTGCTGCCCAGCGTACGGCGAATTTTCCCGGCTCCCCAATTGAGCCAACGGGCAATCCGATGGTGGATGGGATTGGCCCCGCCGCCTGGACGGCCCGAACCGATGCACCCGATCACATGCTCGATGGCAGCGTCAAACTCCAGCCACTGCGAACAGAGCGCGACCACTCGGTCTCGGTCAATGATGTCGATCCTCGAGGTCTGGAGGTGCGCGGCCACGACGATGCGGTGGCCGGTAAGGTCGTTGATCTCTGGGTAGATCGGGCGGAAACCCTCTTTCGTTATCTCGAAGTGGAGCTGCACAACGGCAAGCGCGTTCTGCTGCCGATTCCGTTTGCGCGCATCAATAAGCGTGGCGTGAAAGTCACTGCAATTACGGGAGCGCAGTTTGCCGATGTGCCTACCACACGTCATCCAGATCAGGTCACGCTGCTTGAGGAAGACAAAATCTCCGGCTATTACGGTGGCGGCTACCTGTATTCCACGCCGCAGCGACAGGAGCCGCTGGCATGAGTCTGGACCACCGTCACGGGTATCCGCACGAGCACGAGCTCGAGCCACAGTACGGTCTGCCCGAGGCACTGCCCGCTAACGAGCGTTTGCTCTGGCAGGGCTCTCCCAGTTGGGCTGCATTAGCGCGGACTGCATTTCATGTGCGAAAGCTCGCCGTTTACTTTGTGATCATCATTGCACTACGGATGACGACTGTCGTACTCGAGGGCGGCGGCCTAGAGAAGGCCATAATCTCTGGGCTATGGCTGAGCCTGCTGGCGTTGACGGCGATGGGAATTCTGTCGGGCCTTGCCGTGATTGTCGCCCGCACCACGGTTTACACCATCACGTCTCGTCGGGTGGTGATGCGGATTGGAATGGTCCTGACGGTGTCATTTAATTTACCGTTTAAGCGCATCGCAGCCGCAGGCCTGCGGCTACATTCGGATGGATCCGGCGACATTCCCTTGACACTCATGCCCGAGGATCAGATTGGCTATGTACAACTCTGGCCCCACGTTCGGCCCTGGCGCTTCGCCCGCACCGAGCCGATGCTGCGCGGTCTCAAGCAGCCCCATCACGTTGCCAAGATTCTGACGGAGGCCTGGGCAGCATGCGTGGGCGATCGGGCCGCGATCGCTTCAGGCCAGCGTGAAATGGGCCCGACCGAAACTAGCGGGCTTCGCGGTGATCGTCCGCGCTTCGCGGGCACTGCGGCGGAGTCTTCGGCCAATGGAATGCGTCATGCCTGATGCCCACTTTGCTACCCAATCCAGCGCCTTTCAGACATCACGCTGGCTCCCGATTGCGGTGGTGGTAGGGCTGGCCGTACTGATGCTTTCGATTGCGTCGTATCGGGCCACGGGTGTCGCGATTCGTGAGCCAGATTCCGCAGCTGCGGTTGTGCGCGAGTTACGTTTTGAGGATCGCGCTGATGGTAGCGTTGCCGTGATTGACCATCGCACCAATCAGAAAGTAGGGGCGATCGCTGGCGAAGCAGGATTCGCACGCGGTACCTTGCGTGGCTTTGCCCGTGAGCGGCGGCTTCGTGGCGTCAGCGCCGAGCATCCGCTTGAATTGGTAGGGCGTATCGATGGCCGTCTGACACTCTCCGATCCCCAGACCGGCCGTGTCGTTGACCTTGAGTCATTTGGCGCGAACAACTCTGGCGTCTTTGCGCAGCTGCTTGCTGCGGATGGAAGACAGTGATGAAAAAGACTACAACACCCTGCACAGTTGAAATTGCGAATACTTCGCGGGATTTTTATGCCCATGTTGCGCTTGAGGACAACTCCATCCGCCCAGGAGATCAGGTCTTAGTCCACAACCCACCGACCGAGATTCGCTGGGGTGAGCAGCTGCGCGTTGAGCGCGAGGCGACGATCTCGCGGGCCAGCTGGTTCGCCCGCTGGTGGACCAAATGGATTGCCCGTTTTGAATTGACCACGCTTTATGAAGTCAGTTTTTCCACGGCCCGATTCTCGAAATCGCGCCGCTATCCCCGGCCCACTGCACGACTCGACGAGCGGCCTCATTCCACCAGCAAAAGGCAAATCGCATGAATACACTTGCCCATCCTTATCCCGCCAAAACGATTGACACCAACGAGGCCACCGAGCGGGCCTTGGAGAGTACGGTCTTAAATCCACGCTTTTACACGACTGATTTCGAGGCGATTGATCGGCTCAATATCGATCACATCCGGGGCCAGTGGGATGCACTGATGGCGGAGTTTGCAGACGATCGAAATAAAGACCACTTTCAGCGTCCTGCCGAGACCATGAATCGGGATTATTCCCACCTTCCTGATGGCCTGTATCAGGAGTTCGTTGATTTCCTGATTTCCTCAGTGACCTCGGAATTCTCCGGCTGTGTGCTGTATGCCGAGATCAAGCGGCGGATCAAGAATGAGGACATGCGAGCACTCTTTGGTTACATGGCCCGAGATGAGAGCCGCCATGCCGGATTCATCAATCAGTGGCTAAAAGACTTTGGAATTGGCGTAGATCTTGGCTTTCTGGCAAAGGCAAAAAAATATACCTACTTTCGGCCAAAGTTTATTTTTTATGCCACCTATCTGTCTGAGAAGATCGGCTATGCCCGTTACATCACAATCTATCGTCAGATCGAGCAACATCCCGAGCTGAAGTTTCATCCGATTTTTGGCTGGTTTAAAGAGTGGTGTAACGATGAATTCCGTCATGGTGAGGCCTTCGCCATGTTGATGCGGGCAGACCCGAAACTCCTGCAGGGTGTGAATCTGCTGTGGATTCGATTTTTTCAGCTGGCTGTCTATGCCACGATGTATGTTCGAGACCATGCCCGGCCCGAATTCCACCGTGCGCTGGGCGTCGATCCTACTGAATACGATTTTCAGGTGTTTCGCACGACCACCGAGATCTCCAAGCAGGTCTTTCCAGTGACGTTAAATCTCGATGATCCGCGCCTGCATCAAGGCTTTGAGAAACTGCGCATCATTGCAGAGCAGGTCGCTGAGGCCCGTGAGCAGGGCGGAATGCTCGGCCGCATTCGGCAGGCCTGGCATGGCCTGCGGGCAGCGACCGTCTTCTGTCGGCTACTGGTGCTGCCGGCCCGCTATCACACGCTTCCGCAGGATGTTCGGCTCGCGCCGACCTGGTGATGTCTGACGTCTTCGCGGCGCTGCTCTACACCATCTTCGTCTGGTGGTTTAGCACGGGCATCATCCTGTTTCTCAATGGCATGCCGCGGCATACGTTTAAGTGGACCATGTCGGCCGCTACTGTCATTCTGGTGGCGGCGCTCTCCGCCTTACAGCTGACGAGTCATGTGAGTGAAATCTGGGCGGCCTACTGCGCCTTTAGCTGTGCGGTGCTGGTCTGGGCATGGCAAGAGATTGGATTTTTACTGGGCTTTGTTACGGGCAGCCGAAAGACCGACTGTCCCGAAGACGCCCGTGGCTGGCGCAAGTTTGGCCTCGCGGCCGAGACGATTCTTTATCACGAGCTGGCCCTGGTGGTGCTGGGCGCCATGGTCTGGCTCGTCAGTCGTGAGGGTGTCAATCAGGTTGGATTCTGGACTTATCTCGTGCTCTGGACGATGCGTCAGAGCGCGAAGCTTAATGTCTATTTCGGCGTGCGCAATTTAAGCGAAGGCTTCTTGCCACATCATCTGAAGTATCTTCAAACGTATTTCCGGCGTCGGCCGATGAACGCTTTTCTGCCGATTTCGTTAATCGTCTCGTTTGCGATTGCAATACCGATTTGGCAGTCAGTGGCCTCGGCCCCACCAGGCAGCTTCTCGGCGGTGAGCCTGACTCTGATCGGCACATTGCTCTCCTTGGCAATTCTGGAGCATCTGTTTCTGGTGTTGCCCGTGCCGCTTGAAGGCCTCTGGCGCTGGGGCCTGCGATCACGCTCGGCTGAGTCGTAGGGGGCTTTCTAGTTTTTGGCCTGACGGGATACACCCATCACCAGGGCCTCCCCCTCCAGCACGCGCTTACCACCGACAGAGCACGTAGTCTCAAGCCGAACCCGATTCTTTTCCGGAAAAATTTCGAGCACCTTTACCTCAGCGGTAATCGTGGCGCCTGGGTGCACAGGCGCAAGGAATTTCATGGTCTGGGTCAAAAAGATGGTGCCCGGTCCCGGCAGGCGATTGGCCAATACCGAGGAGATCAGGCTGCCGGTCAGCATGCCATGCACAATCCGTGTGCCAAACCGCGTGGTTTTTGCGTAGTCCTCGTCAAGATGGATCGCATTGGTATCCATCGAAACTGCTGAAAAAAGAATAATGTCGGTCTCGGTAATGGTCTTGGATTGTTGAGCGGTCTGACCGATCTTCAGATCTTCAATATAAAAGGCGGGATGGATAATGGACATGGGGCTCCCTATTGCGGTTGGCGTTATAGTGGTGGCTCAAAGCCGGTGAGAGGCGTTTCGCACTGGTGAGGCCGGTCGTTCCGACGCGCTTTGGATTTTACGATGAAAGAGTTTGTCGAACATTTCTTAGTTGCCCACCTGGGGACCACGCTGCCAGTCTGGGCCAGCGGCCTGATCTCGCTGACCAATGTATTTCTAATTCTGGTCATTGCATGGGCGCTGCTGTCGTTTTCTGGCCGCCTCATTCGCATGCTCGAGAAAGGCTGGGCCTCCCGACATAAGAATCCTGAAGAACGCAAGCGGCTTGAGACTCTCACGCGTGTTGTGCGCTACATTGCCTCGGTGGTGGTGGGGGCCGTAGCCATCATGCTGGTGCTAGCGGAAATCGGCATCTCAATTGCCCCCATTTTGGCGACCGCTGGTGTAGCGGGCCTGGCGGTTGGTTTTGGCGCCCAGAGTCTGGTGAAGGACTATTTCACCGGATTTGTGATGCTGATCGAGGATCAGATTCGGGTCGGTGATCTCGTCGAGGTCGGCGGCAAGGCCGGCACCGTCGAGGAAGTCACCCTACGCTATATCCGCTTGCGCGATCTCGAGGGCGCAGTCCACTTTGTGCCCAATGGCGTGATCGCCACCGTGACCAATCGCAGCCGCGAATTTTCTTACGCCTTGATGGATCTGCGTATCAGTTATCAGTCGGATCTTGATCAGGTCTATCAGGCTATTCGTGAGGCAGCTGAGGTGTTCGCGCGTGATCCGGAATATGCCGCCCGCCTGCTGCAGCCCATCGAAATCATGGGTGTTGATCAGTGGCATGACTCCCATCAGATTGTGCGCTGCCGGTTCAAGGTCCGGCCTGCAGAGCAGCAGGCAGTACGCCGCGGGTTCCTTAAATCGTTAAAACAGCACTTCGATGCCCAAGGCATTCGAATTCCCGCTAAAGAGAGTTAAGCGGATCAAGCCATCCCAGCACCATCATGAGCAGGGTGCCGATTGAGATGGCTGGAACCAATCCATTTTTTTTGCTCATCATGATCGCTAAGGCTGATCCTGTTGCGATCAGCCGATAGGCCATCGGCGTTTCGGCGAGCACTCCTACGGGCAGCACGATGATGCGCACCACCAAGGCGGCCACCATTGCATAGGTCACACAGGTAATCCAGCCAAAAAGCAGACTATCTTGTTTGATTTTTCCTGAGAGCATGACTCCCAGACCGCGCCAGGCATAGGTGCCAAGCGCTGCGAAAAGCAGAATGCTCCAGGCCCACCATGCTGATTCT
>JACCEB010840355.1_pt1 | contig 10643 bp, 8 predicted proteins | sample 7454761 | NCBI WGS metagenome assembly JACCEB01 (sample SAMN15323454, study PRJNA562643) | freshwater metagenome | isolation source: river surface water | place: USA:Blue River Watershed | collected 2017-08-18 | reverse complement strand
GCAAAGATCACGGCATTGGTGTGCAAGGGCCGCAGGCGGCCATAGCTGAGCCAGGAAACCCCGAGGTTCAACGCTGGCCATGTCAGCTGGGCTGCGATGATCACGCCCACCAACATGCCCACCACACCCCAGACGACCGTCATGATGGCGAATTGCCTGACGACCTTGTCGTTGTAGGACGTCGCCTGCATATTGGCAAATTTCATTTTCACCTCTGTTATTTTTAAAAATCCACTTTTGAAGTGTGCATGGGCACACACATGCAGGACTTGATGAAAATCAATCCTCACGCAAAATTCGCTCGCCTTCGGCGTCCACATCTTCAAATTGGCCTTTGTAGATGGCCCACCCAAGTCCACCCAAAATGAAAAACACCAAAATGACCGACAAGGGAATCAACAAAAAAAGAATGTCCATAAGGGCTTCAATCGGTTTGCATGTTCGGCGCGGGCCTGTCTTGATGGGATGGCAGGGGCTGTGCCAGTCGCAGGGCATTGAGCACCACCCACAATGAACTGAGCGCCATGCCCAAACCAGCCGCCCAAGCAGGCAGCCAACCGAGCAGCGCCAAAGGCACACAAGAGGCGTTGTAAAGCGCCGCCCACCAAAGGTTTTGCTTGACGATGCGCAGCGTCTGGCGGCTGCGCACCAAGGTGCTGACCAGTGGCTGGAGTTGCCCACCCATGAGCACAAAATCGGCTTTGGACTGGGCCAGCGGCACCGCCTGACCCAATGCGAAAGACACATCGGCCCCGGCCAAGACCGGTCCATCATTCAGGCCATCACCGACCATGGCCACGCGGTGACCTTGCGCTTGACAGGCCTTGAGAGCCTGCAATTTGTCTTGCGGGCTGCAAGCGCCTTGGGCATCCATCACACCCACGGCCTGCGCCACCTGAGACACGGCGACAGGGCCATCGCCGGACAAAATTTTCAACGCCATGCCCATCTGTTGGAGCTGAGTCATCACAGCAGCAGCCTCTGGGCGCACCTCTTCGGCCAGCTCAAAGGTGGCCAGCCAACCCGCGTCATCCGCCAGACTGACTTGCAGATGGTGACCCGAAAAAGCGGGTGCTTGGCAAAAGCGGGCCGAGCCCAAGCGCAAAGACCGACGTTGCCCCGCTTGCATGGACAACATGCCCTGAACGCCCTGCCCGCTGTGTTCTGCCACGTCCAGGGCGCGCAGATTTTCTAAAGTTGGCAATGTCCCTGCAGCTTCGGCTTGGCGACGGGCCTCGGACCACAAGGCGCGCGAGACCGGGTGCAAGGAGTGCCGCGCCAGACTGCCTGCCCAGGCCAGCGCCTGGTCTGCGGCCACACCATTGCGGGTGTGGATATGAAGAACCTGCAAGGCATCGCGGGTCAAGGTGCCTGTTTTGTCGAATATGACCGTGTCGATGGTGGCCAGATTTTGCAAAGCCGACAAACGCCGCACCAGCACACCGCTGCGTGCCAATGCCCCGGCCGTGGCCAACATGGCGGCCGGTGTGGCCAAGGACAAGGCGCAGGGACAGGTCACGATCAGCACCGCCACCGCCACCATCACCGCGTGCGCCGGGTCAGTGGGCCACCAATAAACGGCGGAAGCCAACGAGGCCAGCAGCACCGCCAACAAAAACGGCTTGGCCCATCGGTCCACCAGCTGCGCCATGGCGGGTTTGGACACCGATGCACTTTCCATCAAGGCCACGATCTGGGCGTAGCGCGTGGCCGCGCCCACTTGCTCGATTTGCACCTGCAGTGTCCCGCTCAGGTTGTGGCTGCCAGCGATCACACGGTCACCGACTTGGCGTTTGAGCGGCAGAGACTCACCGGTCAACAAGGCCTCGTCCACCTGGGTCTGGCCCGACACAATCTGGCCGTCACCTGCAAACGCCTCGCCCGGCAAGACTTCGATCACATCGCCCACGGCCAAACGGCGTATCGACTGCAGCGCCCATGTGCCATCGGCTTGGCGTTTGCGCACGCTGTCGGGCAAGCGGTTGAGCACCGCCTCCAGAGCGCCCGCTGTGCGGTCACGCAAGCGCAACTCGAGCCAACGCCCCGTCAGCAAAAAGAAGACAAACATGGTGAAGGAGTCAAAAAAGACTTCGGCACCAAAGGGACCGTCCGGCTCGAACGTGCCCAGCGTGCTCACCACAAAGGTCACCACCATGCCCAAAGCCACAGGCAAGTCCATGCTGATCTGGCGCTCGCGCAGGTCACGCCAGGCCGTGCTCAAAAAAGGCGTGCACGAAAAAAACATCACCGGCAAGGACAGCACCCAGGAGGCCCAACGCAACAAGCCCATCGACTCGGCCGAAATCTCGCCCGGTTCGCTCAGGTACGTCGGGGTGGCGTACATCATGACCTGCATCATGCAAAGCGCCGCCACGGACCAGCGCCAGACCATCCGGCGGGCCTCGTCACGGCGGCGCTGGTGGGCGTGGGCATCGTTGGCAGGCAAGGCCCTGTAGCCCAGGCGCTCGACCGAGTGCATCCACTCGGAGGGACGCGTTTGATCGGACGACCAGACAATCTGCCCCCGGTGGCTTGCGCCACTGATTTGCACCTCAGACACCCCCGGGACGCTGCGCAAAGCGTCTTCCAGGGTGATCGCGCAAGCGGCGCAATGCATGCCCTCGAACACGACACTGGAGCGCCAACTGCCCGGCGCATCCTTCTCAGGCAGGCTGAAAGCGGTCCACTCCTCGGGTTCGTCAAGCAATCGCAAGCGCTCTGGGTCTTGGCCAGAGCGAGCCTGGCCCTGACCGGCATCCAGCGCGAGCAGATCCTCAGACAAAACATTGACTTGGGTCATGTTTTGAAGATAAGCCACCGCCAGGGCGCAAAGCTTGACCTGCATCAAGTGATGGTGACGCAGCGCCTTTTATGCTGGGTTTTTCACTTCGCTCAGGAGCGCAACATGTACCAACGCATTCTCGTGGCCACCGATGGATCCACCCTGTCCAAAAAAGCCGTGAACAGCGCGATTGCGCTGGCCGCCACCTGCGGCGCCGAACTCATCGCCCTGAAGGTCGTACCGCGCTACCCTCAGGCTTACTTTGAGGGCAGCATCCCCCTGTCGGCCGAGGAAATTTCACGGGTGGAAAAGCAATGGACCGAATCAGCGCGGGCCCAGCTGGCCTCCATCGAAAAGCAAGCCAAGGGCAAAGCGGTCAGCACCCAGGCCATCACCCTCAAATCCGATGTGGTGTCGGACGCCATCATTGCCGCCGCCAAAAAGCACAAGGCCGACCTGATCGTGATGGCTTCACACGGTCGCAAAGGGATCAAACGCTTGTTGCTGGGCAGCGAAACACAACAGGTTTTGACGCATTCCCACATCCCTGTGCTGGTGCTGCGCTGAGGTCAAGGCATCGTCTTCAATGGCTCCAAAAGCCCATTTAATACCCACAAAATGAATGAATGAAGGATAAAATGCGTACTTTTTAACAGCTTTGAGACATGACAAACTGGTTTCGAGCACTGAGATGGAAGTTAACTCTGCCCCGCTCTTTCCGGGGAACACACAGGGTTTGGGCATTTCTGTCCCTGGGGGTCTTGAGCAGCACCTCCTGGGCCCAAGATCTTGTCATCGAAAGCTGGCGCAAGGACGATGAGATTTTTTGGGAAAAGGTGCTGATTCCTGCCTTTGAAAAAAAGCATCCTGGCATTCGCTTGAGCTTCAGAGGCGAAGAGCCTCTGTCGTATGACGCGCTGCTCGATGCACGTTTAACCACCCGGCGTGCAGGTGACCTGATTTTTTGCAGGCCCTTTGATGGCAATGTTCGCATGAGGTCCAAAGGCCATCTCTTGCCTTTGAATGAACAAGAGCTTAGAAATTTCAATCCCAAGGCGCGACAAGCTTGGACCTCGGACGATGGCAAAACCACATTCTGTCTGCCTGTGGCTTATGTGATGCACGGCTTGTTTTACAACAAGAAAATATTCAAGGACCTGAATCTGCAGCCTCCCGTCACCGTGGATGAATTGCTGCTGGTGTTGAAGCGCATCGGAGCGGCCGGCAACATCACGCCTTTGGCCCTCGGTACAGCAGACATGTGGGAATCCACCCAAGTCGTGTTCACCGGCATGGGGCCTAATTTTTGGGGTGGCGAAAAAGGACGCCAGGACCTGATCAAGCGGACGGCCAAATTCACAGACCGCGGATTCGTCAAAGCCTGGGAAATGATGGCCAAACTCAAGCCACACATGCACCCCAAGCAAAACTCGCTGTCCAACAGTGACATTCAGCAAATGTTCGCAACAGGCCTTGCCGGAATTTATCCATCGGGCTCGTGGGACATCGATTACTTAAGAAACACCAGCTTCATTCACCACAAGCCGATCGACATGGGCGTGTTCAAGCCCCCCGTCGAAAAGGCGGGACAAACTTGTCACATCTCGATTCACCCGGACTTTGGCATTGGCGTCAACAAAAACAGCCCCAACCCTGAGGCGGCCTTGAAATTCATCGCCTGGCTGGGTTCCGCTGAATTCGCCCAACTCCTCACCGACACACTGGTGGGTTTCTTTTCCTTGTCGAATCACCCCGTCAAGGTGAGAGACCCGCTGAGTCAGGAGATGCTCAAATGGCGGCAAGAGTGTCGGGAAACGATCCGGTTGAACAGCCACAAGATCAACCGGGTTTGGCCCTCCATGGAGGAAGAGCTTTGGTACGCCAACGTCAAGGTGATCAACCAGGAAATCAGCCCAGAGCAAGCCGCACGTCACATCCAGGATGTGCACGAAAAAAACAGCTATCTCCCCTGATTCCTGAACCCAATCGCGCCCCTTGACTGCGCGCTGCAGACGGGGCCCCGATGTGACTCATGGGATGAACAGCGTCTTGTATTGGTCACGCAGCAAGTTTTTTTGCACCTTGCCCATGGTGTTGCGGGGCAGTTCAGGCACCACAAAGCAGCGCTTGGGGATCTTGAAATTGGCCAACTTGGCCTTGAGTTCGGCCAAAACGGCCTCGGGCTGCACCGATGCGCCGGGCTTGAGCGTGACCACGGCCACCCCCACCTCACCAAAGTCCGGGTGCGGCACACCCACCACGGCGCTCTCAGCCACCCCCTTCATGTCGTTGATGTAGCCTTCAATCTCGGCAGGGTAGACGTTGTAACCGCCGCGGATGATGAGGTCTTTGCTGCGCCCCACGATGGTCACATAACCGCGCTCGTCCACTTTGCCCACGTCACCGGTTTTGAAAAAGCCGTCCGAGGTGAACTCTTCGGCGGTTTTTTCGGGCATGCGCCAATAGCCCTTGAACACATTCGGGCCTTTGACCTGAATGCCACCAATCTCGCCCACCGGCATATCCTGCCCATCGTCGCCACGAACGCGCAAAGTCACGCCCGGCAAGGGAAAACCCACCGTGCCACCACGCCGCTCGGACTGCTTGGCATAGCGCTTGTCGGCCGCATAGGGGTTGGAGGTCAACATGGCGGTCTCGCTCATGCCATAGCGCTCCAAAATCGTGTGCCCTGTGCGTTCTTGCCATTCGGTGAAGGTTTCAATCAACAAGGGGGCGGAGCCGGCAACGAACAAGCGCATGTTTTGAACAGCGGCTTTGTTCAGACTGGGCTCGGCCAACATGCGCACATAAAGCGTGGGCACGCCCATGAACACGGTGGCCTGCTGCATATAGGAAATGACCCGCTTGGGGTCGAATTTCGCCATCCAGATCATTTTGCTGCCGTTGATCAAGGCGCCGTGGATGGCCACAAACAGTCCGTGCACATGAAAAATGGGCAAGGCATGGATCAGCACATCCCCCTTTTTCCAGCCCCAGTAGTCCTTGAGTGTCAGCGCGTTGCTGAGCATGTTGCCGTGGGTCAGCATGGCCCCCTTGCTGCGCCCCGTGGTCCCACTGGTGTACAAAATGGCCGCCAAATCGTCCGCACGGCGTTGCACGGGGGTGTGACGGTCGCTTTGCAAGGCGGCGCGGTCCAGCAAGCTGCCGGTACGGTCTTCGTTGAGGGTGAAGACATGCTGCGTTCCCGCCTTGAAGGCGATCTTGCTGACCCAAGCAAAGTTGGCACCACTGCACACCACCACGGCGGGCTCTGCATTGCCAATGAAGTACTCGATTTCGGCGCTTTGGTAAGCAGTGTTCAAGGGCAAAAAAACATACCCCGCACGCAAGGTGGCCAAATACAAGATCAAGGCTTCGACGGATTTTTCGACCTGCACGGCCACCCGGCTGCCCTCTGGCAAACCAAGGGATTGGAGCAAGTTGGCCACCATGGCGGTGGACCGCTCCAAATCCAACCAACTGTATTGAAGGCCTTCATCGGTCTGAACCGCCACCGTTTTGAGATCCGATGGAAACGAAGCCCTGAGGGCAACAAACAGATTGTCTTGGGTCATGGTGGCAAAAATCAAACGTGAAAAAGGGCCTGGTCACAGGCCCGCAGAAGTCAGTCCAAAGTTCAATCGAGTTTGGCGCCCGAGGCCTTCACCACTTGGGACCACTTGGCCAATTCTTTCTTGATGAAAGCTTCGAACTGTGCACCCGTGAGGTTGGGGAACTCTGCACCTTGGTTGGTCCAAACGGCTTTGGCTTCATCGGTCAGGCAAGCACGTCGGAATTCTTCAATCGCCTTGGCCTGCGCATCTGGCGTGATGCCTCTCGGGGCCCAAACGCCATACCAGGTGGAGACCGTGTAATCGGCAAGCCCAATTCGCTGGAGCAAGGCACATCGGGGAACGCCGCATTGCGCTTGGTGCCAGAGACCATCAAGGCCTTGATGCGTCCACCCTTGATGTGGGCAGCCGAAGACCCGAGACCGTCAAACATCATGTCCACGTTGCCCCCAATCAGGTCTTGCAATGCAGGGCCTGCGCCACGGTAAGGAATGTGGGTGATGAAGGTCTTGGTTTGGAGCTTGAACAACTCACCGGCCAAATGGTGCGATGTGCCGCTACCGGCAGAGCCATAGTTCAAACGGCCGGGGCTCTTTTTGAGCATTTCCAGAAATGACTTGAAATCTGGTGAAGTGATTTTCTTGGGGTTGACCACCAAGACCTGAGGGACAGCCGCCACCTGAATCAAGGGAACCAGATCGCGCTCCAGGTCGTAATCCAGGCGTGGGTACATGCTGGGCGCGATGGTGTGGTGCACAGCCCCCATGAGGTAGTTGTAGCCGTCCGGGGCAGCCTTGGCCGCGATGCCCGCGCCCAAAGTACCGCCAGCGCCACCGCGGTTGTCAATGATCATTTGACGGCCAGTCAGCTTGGCAAATGCCGCAGACATGGGGCGCGCAAAGGCATCGGTGCCTCCGCCCGCGGGAAAAGGAACAATCATGTTGACCGGCTTGGTCGGCCAAGCGCCTTGGGCTTGAGCCCAAAGAGGCAGTGAACCCGCTGCGGCCGAGACGACTTTCAAAAAGTCGCGCCGTTGGCTCAGATTGATGCTGGATTTCATGGGAAGTCTCCTGATGTTGGATGGCGCATCATAAAGAATGCAAAACAATCCCAATGAATAAAGGTGTTTGGTCTGACTAAGGGTTTTCCAGAGTTTTGACTGTCATCTGACACCTGGGTGACGCTTCAAAAATGAGAAGTGACCGGGTAAGGATGCTTATAAATTCGCAAGCCTTTGGAGAGCCTTTGAAAAGCTTTGTGCAGGTTCAAACACATCAAACGTCACCACCTGCAAACCACAAGCTTTTGCGCCTTCGATGTTGCGCGCTTGATCGTCCACAAAAACGGCCTGAACAGCCGCGACACCCAAGGCCTGCAAACACGCCTGATATGCGCGTGGATCAGGCTTGAGGATCCCGGTGTACGTGGCATCCACGATCACGTCAAAGTTCTTGAGCAATGGAAGTCGTTCGCGAAAATCCGCACCATAAAAAAGATCGAGTTCGTTCGACAAAATGCCCAGTTTGTAGCCCAGCGCCTTGGCCTGCTGAATGGCAGACACCGCTTCTGGCCGGATCACAGCCGCCACATCGGACCCTCGGGCTCGCTGGACAAAGGTTTGCATCTCGGTCCACTCCTCACCCAGCAAGCGCCCGACCTCACGGGTGCGCTGCAGCCAGTAGTCGCGCTCACTGATCTGATCGGCCTGCATGGCTTGCCACAGCGTATCGGTCTCTGGCGCAAACGGACCTTGCCAGGTGAGCGTGCCTGCAGCCAGGCCCAAAGCCGCCTCACTCAGGGCATGGGTTTCAAACAGGGTGCGGCTGATGACGCCGCCAAAGTCCAGAATCAAGGCCTTGTCTTCGGGTCTCGCAACATCAGACATGGGCCACTTTCTGAGCCACAGCGGGCATCAACAATCCACGGGCCAGCCAGTCGTCAAACACCGCCAGCACTGTCTGCACAAACGCCGCATCGTTGATGTGCGCATCAATGCGCGAGATTTCTGCAAAGCCCCAGTCGCAGCGCGACATCTCATCCATCATGCCAGCCAAGCCTTCGGCATCATGCAACGGTGCGCCGGCACGGTCCCACTCTTGAATCCCTTGGAGTGGCAGCACCAGATGCACCGGGCCTTGTGCCTGACGCAAGCGGCTGGCCAGTTCACGGGCGAATTCCCGTCGCATGTTGACATCGATCCCCACCGAAGCGATCAATCGGTTGTGGTCGTGAGATGGGCGCCCTGCAAAGCGCTCAGGCATTTGCCCCCATGCCGGGTAGTCCACAAGATCCGTGGCTCCGGGGGCGACGATCATCGGCACGCCTCGGCGGCCAGCACCCATCAAGCGGTCAGGTCCGGCGCTCACCACGGAGCCACCCATCTGGTTGACCATTTCCTGCAAACTGAAGTCCATCACACAAGCAAACTGGCCTTGCGCGGCCAGCGATTCAAACGCCCGGCCCCCCATGCCTGTGGTGTGGAACACCGCCAGATCAAACCCTCGCTTGTCGAGTTCTGGCTTGAGTTGGACCATGTATTTCAGGCAGCTCGACCCCAGAGAAGTCATGCCCACCACGGGTCGTGCAAAACGCGGCGCACGCGCCACAAGGCAAGCCCCTACCACGGCCCCTGCAGCTTGCGCCAAAGCCGACTGGCACAGGCTGTTGAGGCCATACAAGCCCCCGGCCCACAGCACCATCATCAAGTCGGGCGGCATGCGCTCGGGCGGCAACAAGGGTGAAAACGCCACCGTGGACAACACCACCTTGGGAACGCCCAGTGGCAAGCTGCTGGCCACATCAAGCGCCAGGTCGGTGCCCATGGTGCCACCCAGCACCAGCAGGCCGTCGATCTGCCCTTCACGGTGCATCTCGGCTGCCAGTGTGCTGGCACCAAGAGCCATGAGGGCCATGGCGCTGTTTTCATCGCCGCTGTCCATCACTTGCTGCAGCGTCACGCCCGCCGCCAGGGCCACATCGGTGTTGCCCACATCGGGTGTGACCCGCCCTTTGGCCAGCACCCCCACGTCCATGATGAGCGCCTGGCCACCAGCGGCCTGCACCTGTTCACGCATGAAACCGATCTCGTCGCTCTTGGTGTCCACCGTGCCGACGATCAGGATGACGGGGCTCTTCATGCGCGGCCCTCCTGCACAGCAGCAAAGGCGCCTTCAAGCATGTCGCACATCAAGTCCACCTCCTGGCGGGTGATGACCAGGGGCGGTGACAGGATCAGGTTAGGCCCCGAAATGCGCACCATCAGGCCCGCCTTGTAGGCGGCTTTGGCCACCCGCGCAGGGATGTCACTGGTGCGGGCCATGGGCGTTCGCTTGGCTTTGTCGCTGACCATTTCGATGCCCAGCATCAGGCCCACGCCACGCACATCGCCCACAAAGCTGCAGGTGTCCACCAGCTTGCGCAAACGGGTTTGCAGGTGCGCGCCCACCTGGGCTGCATTGCCCGGAATGTCCAGCGCCTCGATCTGGTCGAGCGTCGCCAGCGCCGCGGCGGCTGCGATCGGGTGCGCGCTGTAGGTGTAGCCGTGCGAGACGGATGCCGTGCCCGTAGTGTCGGCGTCGAAAACCTCGGCGATGCGGCGATTGATGGCAGTGGCCCCCAGCGGGATGTAGCCCGAGGAGATGCCCTTGGCCAAGCACCACATGTCGGCGTTCACCCCCCACAGGCGCGTGCCAAACATTTCGCCACTGCGGCCAAAGCCGGTCACCACCTCGTCGGCGATCAAGAGCACGCCATACTTGTCACAAATCTGCCGCACCAGTGGCCAATAGTTGGGCGGCGGTACGATCACACCGCCCGCGCCCTGCACCGGCTCGGCAATGAATGCCGCCACGGTGTCCGGCCCCTGAAACACGATCTCGCGCTCCAGTTGCTCGGCGCAGATTTCACCCAGGCGAACGGGATCATCGGTGTAAGGGTTGTGATAAAGCCAAGGCGTGTCGATGTGAAAGCAGCCTGGCAGCAGTGGTTCGTAAGCGCGGCGGAAATTGGTGTTGCCGTTCACGCTCATGCCGCCAAAGTGCACCCCGTGGTAGCCCTGGCGCAGGCTGATGAACTTGAAACGGTCTGCCTGACCCTTGAGCTTCCAATACTGACGCGCCACTTTGAGCGCGCCCTCGACCGCGTCAGAGCCTCCGGTAGAAAACATCACCGTGGCCACACCCTCGGGCTGCATCAATTGGACCAGCCTTTTGGACAACTCGATCGCACGCACATGGGTGGTGCCGCGGAACACGTTGTAAAACGGCAGCTCGTCCATCTGCGCCACGATG
>JACCEB010243745.1_pt1 | contig 10643 bp, 8 predicted proteins | sample 7454761 | NCBI WGS metagenome assembly JACCEB01 (sample SAMN15323454, study PRJNA562643) | freshwater metagenome | isolation source: river surface water | place: USA:Blue River Watershed | collected 2017-08-18 | reverse complement strand
CACCGGGTATACCGTCTGGGCCACGGCCTGCTTGTCGATGCCACTTCCCATCGTGGCATTGCCCTGAGGGTCAAGATCAACGAGCAGCACGCGCTCGCCGAGCCGAGAGAGCGCTGCGGCCAGATTTACGGCCGTCGTGGTCTTTCCTACGCCGCCCTTCTGGTTGGCAATCGCATAAATCTGGGCGCTCATTTTTCCCGTCTCGCCAAAATCAAGTGCCGCTCGGCAGAAAGTCCGGAAACGTCCAGACGAATCGCTGGGAGGGTCCGGAGTTCTATGCTTTGATTGGCCATTTTAATAAGTAATTGTTCACTAACTTCTTTATTCTGACGCCCTGTCATCGCTGCCCACCAGGTCCCGGGAGCGGAAATTCCTGCTGTCAGCGCCAGAAATGACTGCAAATCCGCAAATGCCCGGGAAGCGATCAGATCCGCCCTCAGCTTTCCAGAGAGGTCCCTGACATCAGATTCGATCACCCGCACCCGGCCAGCCCAGCCGAGCTGTCCGATGACATGCCGCAAAAAAGCTGCCTTTTTTTGTTGCCGCTCAACCAGAGCAAAGCGGGATTCTGGCATGACCGCAGCCCAGACGACTCCTGGTGCGCCCATGCCACTTCCGACATCTGCAATCAGGCCGTTAGCAAAGCCGCCGCAGGCCTCTAAGGCCGCTTGCCAGGCCGCTAGGCTATCGAGGATGTGTTTGGTGACTTGTTCTTCTGGAGACTCAATCGCAGTAAGGCTATGGACCTGATTCCAGCGGTTGAGTAGCTCCAGGTAGCGGCCCAGCATCGCGGCCTGAGGTGCTGAGAGCGCAAATCCGGCCGATGCGCATGCAGCCGAAACACGCTCGTCTGCTGGCCCCAATTCCCGGGCCGCCTGGGGCTGACCCACAGGCTAGGCCGCCTTCTGATCAGAGTCGAGCTGCTGTCCTGCCCGCAAGCGCTTGAGATGAATCCAAAGCAGCGAAATTGCTGCGGGCGTCACCCCCGAGATTCGGGCCGCCTGGCCAAGCGTCGTGGGCCGGATTGTCTCGAGCTTTTGCCGAACCTCAATCGACAGGCCGCGGACCGCCCCATAGTCCATGGCCTCTGGGATGCCGGACCTCTCCTGGGCCTGATTACGGGCCACCTCATCCTGCTGGCGGGCAATGTAGCCCGCATATTTGGCCTGAATTTCAACCTGCTCTACAACCGGATCTGGCAGCTCCACAGGGGGCCGCAAGGACATCTGGCCCTGATGGTCTGCCATTGCGGCCAAATCCCGCCATCGGACCTCAGGCCGCTTCAACAGCTCCATGGCAGTGATCTCTCGATCCAGGCCAGCCGAAACCACCGACTCAAGGCTACTCATCGGGAAACGCTTTGGCCCGACCAGCGCCTCGCGCAGCCGTGCTGACTCGTTCTCAATTAAGTCCCGCTTTTCACAAAATGCCTGCCACTGCGCCTCGCCGATTAAGCCCAGCCGTCGGCCAGCTTCGGTGAGCCGAAGGTCTGCATTGTCCTCGCGCAGACTCAGCCGATACTCCGCACGACTCGTAAACATTCGGTAAGGCTCGGTCACCCCTCGGGTGACAAGATCATCGGCCAACACGCCCAGGTAGGCCTCATGCCGGGCCGGCACCCAAGGATCCCGCTGCAAGACCTGAAGTGCTGCATTAAGGCCCGCCAAGAGGCCCTGGGCTGCCGCCTCCTCATAGCCAGTCGTCCCGTTAATCTGGCCGGCAAAAAACAGGCCCGAAATCGGTTTGGTCTCAAGCCATGGCCTCAAACCACGGGGGTCAAAATAATCGTACTCAATGGCGTAGCCCGGCCGAAGGATATGGGCTTCTTCGAGGCCTCGCATCGAGCGGACAAGGGCCAGCTGAACATCGAAGGGAAGGCTTGTTGAAATACCGTTGGGATAGACCTCGTGGGTCGTCAGGCCCTCGGGTTCGAGATAAATCTGATGGGAAGCCTTATCTGCAAAGCGATGAACCTTGTCCTCTATTGAGGGGCAGTAACGCGGGCCAACCCCCTCAATCACGCCGGTAAACATCGGCGAACGATCCAGGCCCGACCGAATAATGTCGTGGGTCTCTGAATTGGTGTGGGTAATCCAGCAGGGCACCTGCTGCGGGTGCATGGCCGGATTTCCCATAAATGAGAAGACTGGAATCGGCGATGAATCCCCGGGCTGCTCTGCCAGCACCGAATAATTAATTGTCCGGCCATCAATTCTTGGCGGGGTGCCGGTCTTGAGCCGGCCCTGGGGCAGCTTCAGCTCTTTTAGGCGGGCCGAAAGTCGAATCGAGGGCGGATCCCCCGCCCTGCCCCCCGAGTGATTTTCCAGCCCGATATGGATTTTTCCATCTAAAAAAGTGCCGGCCGTCAGCACGACCTTATGGCCCCTAAATTCAATGCCTGACTGGGTTCTTACCCCCGAGACTCGATCGGCTTCGACCAAAATATCGTCTGCCGCCTGCTGGAAAAGCCATAGGTTTTGCTGCGCCTCAAGCCGGCTTCGAATCGCCTTTCGATACAAAACCCGGTCTGCCTGCGCCCTGGTCGCACGGACGGCTGGTCCCTTAGAGCCATTGAGAATGCGAAATTGAATCCCAGCCTCGTCCGTGGCAATCGCCATCGCCCCGCCAAGGGCATCGATTTCTTTGACCAAATGGCCCTTGCCAATGCCCCCAATCGACGGATTGCACGACATTTGTCCGAGGGTCTCTAGGCTATGGGTCAACAGCAGCGTAGCGCAGCCCATCCGGGCCGCAGCAAGGGCCGCCTCGGTGCCTGCATGGCCGCCGCCGACCACGATGACGTCGAAATTTTTAGGAAAAATCATTGTTTCACGTGAAACATCGGCCCCCTCTCGGGGGCCGACGCGGCCCAAACGAACTGCCGGGACCTAGAGTCCCGCAATCGTAACGAATTTAATTTCTAAATACTCATCAAGCCCGTATTTCGAACCCTCACGGCCCAGGCCTGACTGCTTGACCCCGCCGAAAGGGCCGACCTCGGTCGAAAAGTTACCCGTATTGACGGCGACCATGCCGGACTCCAGGGCCTCGGAGACCCTGAAAATGCGGCCGACATCTCTCGAATAAAAATAGGCCGCCAGCCCATACTCGGTGTTGTTCGCCATCGCAACGGCTTCTTCTTCCGTCTTAAAACGAAACAGCGGGGCCACAGGACCAAAAGTCTCTTCCCGAGAGATCAGCATCGAAGGCTTGACCTCGGCCAGCACCGTCGGCTCGAAAAACAAGCCGCCCAGCGCATGGGGCTTGCCGCCCACCAAGACCTTGGCGCCGCCCGATACCGCATCCGAGACGTGGCTCTGCACCTTCTCTAGGGCCGCGGCCTCAATGAGCGGACCAACCTGAACGCCCGGCTGAACCCCAGGCCCCACGCGAAGCTGGGCAACCTTCTCGGAGAGTTTTTTCGCGAAGCTGTCGTAAACGCCATCCTGCACGTAGATACGATTCGCGCATACACACGTCTGTCCGGCATTGCGATATTTCGAAGCCATGGCGCCCTCGACTGCCGCATCAATGTCGGCATCATCAAACACAATAAACGGCGCATTGCCCCCGAGCTCCAGCGAGAGTTTCTTGACCGTATCCGCGGACTGCCGCAGCAAAATACGGCCCACCTCAGTCGAACCGGTAAAGGACACTTTTTTGACCCGAGTGTCCTGGCAGAGCACGAGGCCGATTTCGGGGGCGGCCGCGGCATCTCCGACCACCACGTTAAATACCCCGGCGGGTATGCCTGCCTGCTCCGCAAGATCGGCCAAGGCGAGGGCAGTAAGCGGGGTCGCTTCGGCTGGCTTCGCAATAACTGTGCACCCCGCTGCGATAGCAGGCGCACACTTTCTAGTAATCATGGCCAGCGGGAAATTCCATGGCGTAATCGCTGCGGCCACCCCAATCGGCTCTTTAAACACCAGCAGCTTTCGGCCGGGAGCGGGCGATGGAATGACATCACCGTAGGACCGCTTCACCTCTTCGGCAAACCACTCAACAAACGAGGCGCCATAAATCACCTCACCCTTAGCCTCAGCCAAAGGCTTGCCCTGCTCCGTGGTCATCAGCATCGCCAGCGCATCGGCATGCTGCAGAATCAGTTCGTACCAGGCGCGAACACGGCTGCTGCGCTCTTTGGATGTCTTGGACCTCCATCCATCAAAGGCCGCATGCGCGGCAGCAACGGCCTCGAGCGTGTCCTCGCGGCCCATGTTCGCAACACTTGCGATCTTCTCGCCACTGGCCGGATTAAATACATCGAACTCTCGGCCTGACTTTGCGGCCACCCAGCGGCCGTTGATATATCCCTGCGTCTTCATCTTCATTTCATTGTCGGCATAACAAATTCCGCCCCCGATCGAATTCCAGTCGGCCAACGCTGAGTAATCGCCTTATAGCGCGTATAAAACCGCACCCCCTCAGGCCCGTGAATATGGTGATCACCAAAAAGCGAATCCTTCCAGCCGCCGAATGAGTGAAACGCCATCGGCACAGGAATCGGCACATTGATGCCCACCATTCCGACCTGAATACGCGAGGCAAACTCTCGGGCGCTATCGCCATCCCTTGTGAAAAGTGCAACACCATTTGCGAACGCATGATCATGAATTAGCGCAAGGGCTTCTTCAAAATTTTTCACACGCACAACACTCAGCACCGGACCAAAAATCTCTTCGCGATAAATCCTCATCGACGGCTTTACGTGATCAAAAAGGCAGGGGCCGATGTAAAAACCACCCTCGTGGCCAGCGACCTTTAGGCCGCGTCCATCCACAACCAGGGCTGCGCCCTCCGCAACGCCCGCATCCACATAACCGCGAACTTTTTCAAGGTGCGCACCAGTCACCAGCGGGCCCATCTCGGCCCCCTGCTGGCCGCCCGGCGCTACACGAATCGCCCTGGCTTTTTCAGCGACCTTTGCAATCAACGCATCGGCCACGCTGCCCACCGCCACGGCAACAGAAATCGCCATGCAGCGCTCCCCAGCAGACCCGTAGGCTGCGCCAATCAATGCATCCACCGCCTGATCCAGGTCCGCATCAGGCATCACCACAAGATGATTCTTCGCGCCACCAAGGGCCTGAACACGCTTACCATGACGTGATGCGGTCTCATGAATAAGTTTTGCAATCGGTGTAGAGCCCACGAAACTTACCGCCGCAACCTTCGGATGAGACAGCAGCGCTTCAACAGCCTCTTTGTCGCCCTGAATGACATTAAATACGCCATCAGGAAGGCCACACTCTTTTAGGCCCTGCGCCATCATTAACGAAGGCGAGGGATCGCGCTCTGAGGGCTTCAGCACAAAACTATTGCCGCAGGCAATCGCGACCGGAAACATCCAACAGGGCACCATCACGGGAAAATTAAAGGGCGTAATGCCTACACAGACACCGATCGGCTGGCGCATGCTCCAGGCGTCGATGCCCGCGCCGACCTGCTCGGTGTACTCGCCCTTCATCAAGTGCGGAATGCCACAGGCGAACTCAACCACCTCGAGCCCACGCTGGACCTCGCCCTTTGCGTCGTCGAAAGTCTTGCCATGCTCGGCAGTAATCGCATGGGCAAGGGCATCCATGTTGCGCTCCATCCAGGCCTTAAACGCAAACATCACCCGGGCCCGCTTCACGGGGGGCGTGGCGGCCCAGCCCACAAAAGCGGCCGATGCGGACTCAATCGCACGGCGAGTCTCTTCAGCAGAAGACAGCAGCACCTCCCGCGCGATCTCGCCCGTCGCAGGATTAAATACGGGAGCCGCCCGATGTGGGGCGCCAGAGGCCTGGCCATTAATCCAGTTGCCCACCATGGCTTGCCCAAGGTGGTGTTGGGGTGAATTCATATCAGCATCTCCAAAGTGCCCCAGCCCATTTTCAGAATCAGGACAAATAACAACACAAGAAAAAAGCGTCGAACAAAACCGCTTCCCTTTAAAACAGCCAGCGAAGTTCCGATCAAGGCGCCGACGACATTGCAGGCCGCCATCACGAGGGCTGCGACCAGGAAAAACTCACCTGCCGGAACGAAAAACGCCAGCGCAGCCAGGTTGGTAGTGAGATTAATCAGCTTGCTGGAAGCTGAGGCATGTAGGAAATCATAACCAAAGAAGCGCACAAAAATGAAGACTAAAAAAGCGCCCGTGCCGGGGCCAAAAAATCCATCATAAAAACCGAGCACCGCGCCCGCCAAAAACCCCATCCAACGCTGCGCCCCCACCGAATGCCGTGGCGCATGGTGGGCGCCCATCTCTCGCGAACGCAGAGTCGAAAAAGCGACCAACACCAGCATCATCAACACCAAAGGCTGCGCGAAGGCCCGCGGAAGCAGGCTCACGGCAGCGGCGCCGAGCCAGGAAAACACCAACGCCCCCGCTAGCGCTGGCACCACAGGATTCCAATCCAGGCGGACCCCCCGGGAATACCGATAGGCGGCAAAAACAGTGCCGGACACCGACGAAATCTTGTTCGTCCCCAAAAGGGCGCCAGCCGAGCCATTGGGAACAAAAGAAAACAGCGCGGGCACCGAAACTAGGCCGCCCCCGCCGACAACAGCATCGACCAGTCCGGCGGCAAAAGCCGCCAGGCCAAGGATCAGCAGCACGCCGCCCTCGGGACCGCCCGCCGCTCCGAATTCAAGCCACATTTAGAGTTTTTTAAATAAAAGAGGCCGTTTTTGCCGACAAAACAGGCCTTCTTGCTAGGATCGCCGGATGAAACCCTTAATTGTGACATCTGGAGACCCCGCAGGCATCGGGCCAGAGGTCGTGCTAAAGGCAGTCACAAGCTGGCTTGCTGGCCCTGCGGCGGCACGGCCACTGCTTGTGGCTGGGGATCCAGAGTGGTTCAGTCAGCTAGGTAAAAAGTTAAAAATATCCACTAAAAATATTAATTTTCTCCCTGTAATATGGAAAAAAGAGGAAATTTCAATAGGTAAGGTGGGAAAAAGTGCTGGTCAAGCCGGATTTGAATCAATCCGCCAGGCGGTCAGCCGATGCATGTTCCGTGAGGCAGCCGGGCTGGTAACCGCCCCGATTCAAAAGGAATCTCTGGCCCTTGCCGGCCATGACTGGCCAGGCCACACAGAGATGCTGGCAGAGCTCTCAAGCCCATCCGCTCCGCCCGCCGTCCGCATGATGCTCGTGAATCCCGAGCTCAAGGTGGTGCTGAACTCGGTGCATGTTTCATTAAAAGACATGATCGATAGCCTGAACGTCCGGGACCTTGTGCAGACCGTTTTGCTGGCGCAAAGTGCCTGCCAGCAGCTTGGGATAGCCGCCCCAAGAATCGCGGTGGCAGGCTTAAATCCGCACGCAGGCGAGGCCGGCCTATTTGGCCGCGAAGACCTGGACATCATTGGGCCCGCGGTGGCGCAGGCAAAAAGCTTGGGGGTTAATGTGTCGGGGCCCTGGCCGGGCGACACCGTATTCATGCGTGCCCGCCAAGCCAAAGAGTTCGATGTCGTCATCGCCCAATACCACGACCAAGGCCTAATCCCGATCAAATATCTAGGCCTCGATCAGGGGGTCAATATGACACTCGGCCTGCCCTTTATTCGAACCAGCGTTGATCACGGAACCGCTTTTGATATTGCAGAGCGGCTCATTGCAGATCCTGGCTCCTTGCTTGCCGCCATCGCATTGGCCGATCGACTGGCAAGCCAGCAGGAGCAGGCGCAGCCCTCCTTCATGAATCACTGAGGCAAAACGCACCCATGTCTGACCGAGAAAAAGCGCAACTGGTTGCCATCTGCGCCGGAAAAGTAAAGCCCATTTTGATTCGACGTGAACACGCCGACCAGGAGCCGCAACGGGTCGCTTCAGGCATCCACAAATCAGCCATAAGCACCCTGGGCGCACCGACCCTCATCGACTGCGGCAGACTAGGGCTTGCCGATGACGAGCAGGCCGACCTCAGCGTTCATGGTGGCGTCGATAAGGCCATCTACTGCTATCCCATTGAACACTACGGTTTTTGGAAGACTGCTTATCCATGGCTTGCCGACCAAGAACACTGTTTCGGTGCGGTTGGAGAAAACCTGTGTATCCAGGGCCTGATGGAGCCTCAGCTCTGGATTGGTGATGTTTTGGAAATCGGCCAGGAGCTCGTCCTGCGTGTAACCAAGCCGCGGGAGCCCTGCTACAAATTCAATGCACGAATGCGCTCCAATGTCGCCGCCAAACTCATGATGCAAAACGGGCTGTCGGGCTGGTATGCCGCGGTCATTCAGGAGGGCCGAATCAAGGCAGGCGATGAAATACGCGTGAACGCTGGGCCACGCGAACTCACCGTGGCCCAGGAATATCAGCGGCTACTCAAAGATTAAGCAGCAAGTCGCTGCTCAAGCCGGGACTCAAAAACAGATTTCGTTTTCAGGAGCGCGGCCGGAAGGCCATGGCGCAGCTTCTCAAAAAGCTCTGCGTGTAAAGCAAACTCCTCTTGCCATGATTTTCCATCGATCGCAGTGATGCGAGAAAACTGATCGGCGGAAAAGGCCAGCCCGGTCCAATCGATATCTTCATAGCGCGGGGTGATGCCAAACACATGCTCGGCGCCTTGCGCCTTGCCCTCAATGCGCTGAAGCATCCACTTTAAGACCCGGGCGTTCTCTCCAAAACCAGGCCAAACGAAGCGGCCTTGCTCGTCTGTTCTAAACCAATTCACGCAAAAAATCTTCGGCAGCGGCACCCCGCGATGGCCCAGCTTTGCGCCCAACTCAAGCCAATGGGAAAAATACTCAGCCATGTTGTAGCCACAAAACGGCAGCATCGCAAATGGATCTCTGCGCACCACGCCCTGCTGTCCGGCTGCGGCTGCAGTAGTCTCAGAGCCCATAGTCGCCGCCATATAGACGCCCTCTTCCCAGTTACGGGCCTCGGTCACCAGCGGCACGGTCGTCGAGCGCCGGCCGCCGAAAATAAAGGCGTCAATCACGACACCTTGTGGGTTATCCCATTCGGCATCGATGACTGGGTTCTGAACTGAGGAAACGGTAAAGCGGGCATTCGGATGAGCCGCTTTTCTGCCCTCAGCCTTCGCGATCTCTGGGGTCCAATCCCGGCCCTGCCAATCCAGACAGTGGGCAGGCGGGGTTCCCATGCCTTCCCACCAGACATCCCCATCATCGGTGAGCGCGACATTGGTAAAGATAACGTTTTCTTTCAGCGAGGCCATGCAGTTGAAATTGGTTTTTTCGTTGGTGCCCGGGGCAACACCAAAATAACCATTCTCTGGATTAATCGCCCGCAGCCGGCCCTCTGCATCCGGCTTGATCCACGCAATGTCATCACCAATTGTGGTGATCCTCCAGCCACCCTGATCCAGCCCTTGCGGCGGAATCAACATCGCGAAGTTTGTTTTTCCACAGGCTGACGGAAAGGCGGCGGCGACGTGATACTTCCTGCCCCAGGGGGCCTGCACTCCCAGAATCAGCATGTGCTCTGCAAGCCAACCTGCCGCACCGGACTCGGCCTCTTTGCGGCCCATCGATGAAGCGATGCGCAGAGCAAAGCACTTTTTGCCCAGCAGCGCGTTGCCGCCATAGCCCGATCCATAAGACCAAATTTCCCGCGTTTTAGGAAAGTGAACGATGTACTTCGTTGCATTACATGGCCAGCTCACATCGCGTGCGCCATTGGCCAGCGGCATTCCGACTGAATGCACGCAGGGGACAAATTCGCCTGAGGACCCAAGCACATCGTAGACAGCGCGGCCCATGCGGGTCATCAGCCGCATATTGACCACAACATAGGGCGAGTCAGAGACCTCGACCCCAATATGTGCGATCGGCGATCCGAGCGGCCCCATCGAAAATGGAATGACATACATGGTGCGGCCCTGCATGCAGCCCTCAAAGAGGTTGTCGAGGGTCTGACGCATCTCGTCGGGCGCCATCCAGTTGTTGGTCGGGCCCGCATCCTCCTGCCGATCGGTGCAAATAAAAGTGCGGTCTTCAACCCGCGCCACATCAGAAGGGTCCGACCACGCGAGAAATGAATTGGGCCGTTTGGTGGCGCTCAATTGCTTTAGCGTGCCCGCCTTCACCATCTCCTGGCACAGCCGATCGGACTCCTCTGCGGAGCCATCGCACCATACGACGCGATCAGGTTTCGTCTTGGCGGCAATCGTTTGGACCCATTGAATCAGCCCCTGGTGTTTAACGTACTCTGGAATGGCGTTCTGCATAGTCTTGTGTTTTTATTTAGGCACGCTGGTGTTTAGTGCCATGATTGCGCATTGTGCAAATTTTAACATTCCAGTCTGTCCGTTATGGCCATTCATGAACCCTTGGTTTTCCTGAGTTGCGGGGGAACAATTGAAAAGATTTATCTCCCAGAGGCGGGCCGGCTGGGCTTTGACCGATCTCGAGTCGCCGACTGGGCTAAGCGCTGCAGAATCACCGCCCCTTGGCGGGCAGAGACCGTCATGCTGATCGACAGCCTCGAAATGGTCGATCAGCACCGCCAACAGCTGGCAGAGAAAATCGCCCAGACCCCTGAATCAAAAATCGTTGTTTTGCACGGCACCGACACCATGGCCGAGAGCGCCAGAACAACAATGCTGCATCGCAAAGAACACCAGACAATCGTCTTTACCGGCGCCATGATTCCCGCGAGCCTTGGGCAGTCCGATGGCCTCTTTAAT
>JACCEB011507362.1_pt1 | contig 10644 bp, 9 predicted proteins | sample 7454761 | NCBI WGS metagenome assembly JACCEB01 (sample SAMN15323454, study PRJNA562643) | freshwater metagenome | isolation source: river surface water | place: USA:Blue River Watershed | collected 2017-08-18 | reverse complement strand
GCGCTAAACTTCTCCTCTACTGGAGACGTCGCATAGCCCGGTCTAGTGCGCCTCACTGCTAATGAGGTTTTCCCGAAAGGGAATCGGAGGTTCAAATCCTCTCGTCTCCGCCAGAGAACATGGACGACAGATTGGAAGTTATGAAGAGCTTCGGTGAAGTAATGCAGCGAGAGATCCATGAAATCCCTCGTATGCTTCGAGACATCTCCACCTCGATGGCCAAGTTCAACGAAGCTAGAGCGCTATTCAAGAATCACTCATTCACTTCGGTAATCATCGTCGCTCGTGGGACATCTGATAATGCGGGTCACTATCTAAAGTATTTACTGGAAACCCAACTTGGGCTTCCAGTCGGTTTAGCTTCGCCATCAGCAGCAACAATGTATTCAACCTCTTTCAAGTATGAGAATTGTTTATTGATCGCAATTAGCCAGAGTGGACAATCAACTGATCTGCTTAGTTTTGCAAAGGCTGCGCAGTCAGGTGGTGGATATGTACTTTCAATAACCAACGACGAGAATTCACCACTAGCAAAACTTTCGAATATTCATGTTCCAATCCTTGCGGGACCAGAACTTGCCGTTCCGGCCACAAAGTCATACGTAGGTCAGTTGCTGGTGTCATATGTATTGGTTATGGCATGGGCGGGTGAGCCCATAGGAACCGAGGCGATTATTTCTTCAACGGAAGGAATTTTGGCTGATGGCGTCAACTACAAGGAATTTGCAAAGAATCTCGATATTTCTAAGCCGATCTATATCTTGGGCCGAGGTTTCTCATATCCAAACGCGAAAGAATTTGCGCTGAAACTCCAAGAAACTTGCCTAATTCCTGTCCAAGGAATGTCGTCGTCAGATTTCATGCATGGCCCAATAGCTTCACTGAATTCAACGGCACAAGTAATTTTTATTGCACCACATCATCTACCGAAAGAATCATTCGGTGAAGCCCCCTCGCGAGTTCGTGCGATTACGGGCAAGGTTTACTGGATAGGTAATAACGCACATTCCACCGGAATTGACGTTGTTCTTAATACCCCAAGCACGGATTCAGAGATTTCCGCGTGCGTAAGTGACGCAATAGCTTTCCAAAAAGTCACACATGAACTAGCCGTAAGTAACGGTCTTAACCCAGATAGCCCAGAAGGTTTAAATAAGGTAACCATCACCCGCTAGTCTCTTCACGGTTGTTGTGAGAGGATTTTCAAATGGCAACTTCACCGAAGAAACACAAGCATGTTGTGTTGCGTGAGAAGTTGCAATCAAAATTCTCGAAGCTGAAACCGAATTCCAAGATTCCATCTGCACGAGATCTCGCTGCAACTTACGACGTCTCAATCATGACAATTCGCCAATCTTTGGCGGCGCTGCAAGCCGATGGTCTTCTCTACACGATTCCAGGTTCTGGAACGTATGTAGCGGGTGAGAAACTTTCTAAGAAACTAGTCTTTGTCTCATTTTCAGAAGAAATTAAGGAGAAGGGCATGAAACCCAGCTCCCAGATTTTGAAAGCAGAGAAGGTGCAGGTTAACGATAAGAAACTTGCCGAAGTTCTTCAGATTTCTGTAGGTGATTTTGCATATCGAATCAAACGAGTTCGTCTTGCAGACGGAACCCCGTTATCTGTAGAAGATACTCATATTCCATGCGAAAACGCCCCAGGATTGTTGGAACAGAACCTCAAGGGCTCCCTCTATGAAATCTTTAAAGAGGTTTATGAACGCCCTGTAGTGAAGGCAGATTCTTCAATCTCGCCTATCTTGCTCGACAAGGATCAAGCACAAGTGCTTAAAGCGCAGGTGAATACGCCTTCTCTGATGTTTACCTTGACCGCGTTTGATATGCGCGGAAGAACAATGGAGCACTGCATTTCAGTGAAGCGTGGAGACAAATACGACTTCAGATACAGTACTGAAGCTTAACTAATTACTTGTACAAAACTCTTTGCTAGCAAATAAGGATTAGTAATCGCGGTTCCAATACAAACCGACCAAGCACCAGCATTGAATGCTTGCAGCAGATGCTCAGGTTGACTGAATCCACCTTCAGCAATAATTGGAACTTTCAAAGAATTTGAGAGTTTTTGGATTAACTCGATATTTGGAAGTTTTGGCGCTGGCGCGCTTGTGTAGCCAGAGAGAGTGGTTGCGACTGCATCACAACCAAGAGCTTCAGCCATCAAGGCTGCTTCCACAGTGTCGATGTCAGCTAAAATTGGAATATCTGTCTTGCGCCGAAGTTCTTCCATGAAGTCAGGAAACGAGAGACCGTTTTCCCGCAAGCGACCAGTTGCATCTATCGCCACAATAGTCGCTCCAGCCTGTTCTAGTTTAAGAACGTCATCAATCTCAGGAGTGATATGAATTTGCGTGGAATCGGAATATCGTTTAATCAACCCGATAGTCGGAACAGAGACTGCGCGAGCGACAGCGGCAACATTTGTTAAACCTTGCGCTCTAATTCCAACTGCGCCTGCCTGAAAGACCGTTTCGGCTTGGGCGGCAATAAATTCTGGAGTGTCGATCGGCGTTCCGTCGGGAACCTGACAGGACACAATAAGGCCTTTTTTCAAGGGCGCGAAGGGTTTAATTTTCAGTTCCCTCGATACGAAAACGTTACTCAACGCGCCCTCTCTGCCTATTGACTTATTTGAACCTTACTATAGTTTTGGGAAATGGTCTAGAACAGTTATCCCCTGTATTAGACCAAACAGAGTGTTATTTCTTAAGCGAGAAACAACCTTTGGACCCAAACGCGTTTTATCTAAAGGAGCAAATGAATGAAGGGAACCCTCAAGAAGTTAGGAGTAGCGGTTGTTGCCTCAACGTTAGCGTTGGCATCACTAACAGTGCCAGCGAGAGCAGCAGACGCTAAAACTACTCTCACCTTCGCTGAAACCAGAGCTGGTGGCGTTGGAATCAAACAGGTAGAACCGCCCTGGCTAAACTCAGGTTCAATCACACAAGCAGCAATGTTCCGCGCTTTGCTTAAAGCTGGCCCAGACATGACGACCGTAAAACCAGATCTCGCATCCGGTTACAAGGTCAGTAAGGATGGCAAGACTGTCACCATCACATTGAAGTCAGGCTTGAAGTGGTCAGATGGTAAGCCAATCACAGCCGACGACGTAATCTGGTCTATGAACTCAGCTCTTCGTGTAACCAAGATCAATGCAAACTACACAACTTCTTTCAAATTGATTGATGGTGCGAGCGCAGTAACTGCTGCAAATAAAGTAAACATGAGTGGTCTTACTGCTAAAGGTAATGAAATCACCATCAAGCTTGGTGCCCCGCAACCGCTATTAATCCCAATCTTGGCGCAATTCATCATCTTGCCAAAGCACGCCCTCGAAGATGAAGACTTGCTACGTCTCGATACCAGTAAGTTCTGGTTGAATCCAGTGACCTCTGGTCCATTCAAGGTTGGCACAATGAGCCCAGATAACTTCATAACCTTGGTTCATAATTCGAATTTCGAAGGTAAGAAGCCAAGCATCACCGAGATCAACGTCATCTCTTCTGCTGCACTTCTTGCTGATGCTCGTTCAGGCAAGATTGATTACTTTGTGACTCAAGATGCAGACACAATCCGTGGAATGAAGGCAGTAAATACCTTCAAGAGCTTCCAGACTTCGGGCGCTCCATTCCATCGCTATTGGGTCTTCAATCTCTCGGACTCAAGTAACCCTCTTTCCAACGTGAAATCGCGTGAAGCGCTCAAGTACGGTATCGACTGGGTCAACATTGTTAAGGCTGCTTACCCACATGGAAAGGTCATCAACAGTGGCGTTCCATCCGGCTTACCTTTCCACGATAAGTCAATTCCGACTTATAAGTACGACGTAGCAAAGGCAAAGGCATTACTTGCGGAAGCCAAATTTGATTTCAGCAAAACTGTCCGACTACGCCACTATCACGTTGGTCCAGCTGACTTAATCTTTATGACAGCTGTTGCACAACAAATGCAGGCGCTTGGTATGAAAGTTGAATTGACTCGCTTTGTCGGTGATGCAACCACAGAGTTGTACACCAACAAAAACTATGACATCGCATTGAAGGGTCTCTCAACCTTCGACGTGAGCGAGTGGTTCGGCGAGTACAGCAATGCAAACTTTGCAAAGATTCTTGGTACCCAAACCAAGTTTGCTGAACTCAATGCACAACTTGCGACTGCCGTCACTTTGAAACAGCGTTCTGCCGCTCTGAAAGGTCTACAAGATCTTGAGCAACAGACGCTCTTGAAGTTGCCTACATATCTACTACCAGCGTACGTATTCGTTTCTAAGAGAATTTCTGGAACGCCTACCAAGTACGGTCCATGGTTGTATCTATATGAGAACAACTTCCTGAATTGGTCGCTTTCCTAAAAAGAAAGCATCTAACTAGTTCGAAGGAGAATCAGTGGGTCGGAGTAATTCGACCCACTGATTCGCTTTAAACCGTAAAACGAAATTTGAGCCAAAGGAAGAGACACTGATAGCTTTCATCATCAGGCGAATCGCAATCATGATTCCGATGGCGCTTGCTATTAGTGCGATTATTTTCTTCGCTTCTAGGCTCTCGCCAATTGATCCACTTAATTCGCTTATCTCTCCCGATGCAGCTACTGATCCCACAAACTTGGCGATCTTAAGAGAGCGCCTTGGGTTCAACGATCCTATTTTCGTGCAGTATTTCAACTGGCTAATCGAGATATTTAAGGGCAATTTTGGCTACAGCATCCAAACGGGCCAACCCATTTCAGAAATTCTTGCTCTTCGAATGCCAGCCACCCTTGAACTTATCCTTTCCGCACTTGTTATCTCAACAATTTTGGCACTTACCATCGGTTTATTTGCTGGTGCAAATCGCGGTGGATTCATCGATAAATTCTCTCGCGGCTTAGCTGCTGTCGGTATTGCAGTCCCTGATTTCTTCATCGGATTAGCGCTGCTAAACATTCTTGCCTATCGACTTAATTGGCTCCCAACAGGACAACGCCTTGCACCAGGCCAAATAACTCTCTGGGATCGCTTGCCACACTTGATTCTTCCAGTTGCAACTTTAAGTATTGCCATGCTCGCGGTACTGATTCGCTACACCCGCAACTCAGTACTGGATACATTGAATCGAGATTTTGTTAAGACAGCGCGCAGCAAAGGATTACCAGAATGGAAAGTAATGTGGAGTCACGTTTTCCGTAATTCACTTGGTCCAGTCATGGTGCTTTTAGCGTTTCGTCTCCCACTTCTTGTCGGTGGATCAGTTCTTGTTGAGACCGTTTTTCAATGGCCAGGGATTGGGAGTACCGTCGTCGCAGCGGTCACGGTCTCCGATTTTCCTGTCATTATGGTTATCAGCCTTCTAATAGCGCTTGCGATTCTTGTCGCAAGCTTCTTGGTTGATATTGTGAAATCGATTTTGGATCCTCGAGTCAGATTGGGGGCCACAACCGAATGATTGAAAAAGCTCCAAGCACCGCACGTTTACTGGTTGCCAACTTTGTGCGTAACACCACTGGGATGATTGGATTGTTAATCGTTTTATTGGTTGTCACCTCTTCGATTTTTGCTGTACAAATCTCGGGTTATGAACCAACGCTGATGGATGGTTCAGTTGCGAGCCTCCCACCATCAACATCGCATCTGATGGGAACCGACCAACTTGGCCAGGATGTCTTCAGCCGAGTCTTATACGGTGGTCGAAACTCAGTATTAATCGGGGTTCTAGCCTCATTCCTGGGCAATTTGTTTGGAACCGTATTGGGCGCAATCGCAGGTTACATCGGTGGAAAATTCGACACCATTTTGATTCGTCTTTCTGAACTTGTGATGACTTTTCCTCAACTAGTACTTGTGTTGATTTTCGTAACTTTCCTTGGACAAGGAGTCACAAATGTCATCTTCATTTTTGCCATTACGGGATGGATGACAACTTTCCGATTAGTGCGAAGCGAGTTCTTATCTCTACGCGAGGAAGCATTTGTTGAAGCTGACCGCTCGTTTGGATTTTCGAAGAAGCGCATTATCTTCCGTCATTTATTGCCAAACACCATGAGCCCTATTGTTGTAGCATTCACGATAAACACCGCGATCTACATTATTGCTGAAGCAGGACTTTCCTTCTTGGGCCTTGGTGTTCCAGTCACAACCCCAACATGGGGCAATCTCCTAGCAGCCGCACAAGCTCCGGTAGTCGTTGAACAGTATTGGTGGCTCTGGGTATTTCCAGCTCTTGCAATCATCGTTTTTGTTACTGGCATCAATTTCATTGGCGATGGATTAAGAGATGTGCTTGATCCTCGCACGCGTAGTGGTAGTACTAATAGCTCCTTCTCTTCTGCAGTTAAAGAGAAGATCTTTGGTTCAAGAAAGAAGAGCGCATGACAAATATTCTTGAGCTCAAAGAGGTTAATGTGAGTTTTACTGTTGAGTCAAACACTCTGCATATTCTTCGAGATGTTTCACTCGATCTTCCTAAAGGTTCATTTCTATGTGTCGTAGGCGAATCTGGGTGCGGTAAGTCAGTAACCGCCCAAGCAATCGTGCAGCTACTACCTGATAACGGGCGAGTTGATTCCGGAAGCATCTACTTCTATGACCAGGGAGAAAAGCTAGAAGTAAACAAGCTTGAAAAATTTGGCAGCCGTATGCGCGGTCTACGCGGAGCGAAGATTGGAATGATCTTCCAGGACACGCTCTCCTCCTTGAATCCAGCCCATAAAGTCGGTCGCCAAGTCGCTGAAACCCTCCGCCAACACCTTGATTTATCGAAAGAAGAGGCAAAAGAGCGCGTCATTGAGCTCTTTAAGAAGCTCGGAATCCCAGATCCAGAACGTCGATACAACGCTTATCCTCACGAGTTCTCAGGAGGAATGCGCCAACGCGTGATGATCGCAATTGCTACCGCATGTGAACCTGATTTAGTGATTGCAGATGAACCCACGACCGCACTTGATGTCACTATTCAAGCGCAAATCATGACATTGCTTAAGGATCTCCAGAAGAGTGCTGGTAAAACCTTTATCTTGATCACCCACAACATGGCGCTAGTGTCAGAAGTTGCCGATCATGTCGCAGTAATGTATCTCGGACGCATTGTCGAATATGGAACGGTCGAACAAGTTCTTCGTAGTCCAAAACATCCTTACACCCAAGCGCTACTTAAGAGCGTTCCTTCATTGGCAGCTGATAAAGCAATCGAACTACTCACCGTTGAAGGCCAGACTCCTTCGCCAGCAGATGTGACGCAAGGATGTGAATTCGCTGGTCGATGCGCTTATGTTGTTGATGAGTGTCGCCAAACGACGATTCCCTTACTTACCTTCGAGAAATCACATCAAGCCAGATGTATGCGACTTGATAAGAGCGGGAATTTACCTGCGCCAACACAGGTAGGTAACAATGTCTGATTCACCCATTTATCGCGCTGCAGGAATTAAGAAACACTTTCCGGTCACAGGCGGAATTTTTCGACGAACCATCGGACATGTGAAGGCGCTTGATGGGGTCAATCTTGATATCTACCGTTCAGAAACCATCTCAGTAATTGGTGAATCTGGATGTGGAAAGACAACACTCGGTCGCATGTTAGCGGTCTTACAGAAACCCACCGAAGGTGAACTGACATTTGATTTTGGCCAAGGGCTACAAAGTGTTAAAGATTTAAATCGTGCGGAGGAGTTGGCCTTCCGAAAGAAAGTCCAGATGATCTTCCAAGATCCTTATACGTCGTTCAATCCTCGCCAACGTGTCGGGGCAGCAATGAATGAAGTACTAGAAGTTCATGGTGTTGATGATCCAGCCGAGCGTTTTTCCCGAATAAATGAGGCCTGCGAGATGGTCAATATGCGAGTGGAGTACCTCCAACGTTACCCACACGAATTTTCTGGCGGACAACGTCAACGTCTTGCTATCGCACGTTGCTTAGCGGTTAAACCAGAATTAATCATCGCTGATGAAATTGTCTCTGCGCTTGATGTATCAATCCAAGCCCAGATAATCAACTTGTTACGCCAGATTCAAAAAGAGACTGGCCTTTCCTTTGTATTCATTACCCATGATGTGGCAGTTGCGCGTTATGTCGGACATCGCATTGCCGTTATGTATCTCGGATCTGTCGTCGAAATTCTTCCTGCAGACGCGCTTCCAGCTTCAGCCGAACATCCGTACACAATCGCTCTTCTCTCCGCAGTTCCAGATATGAACGTCCAAAAGAAGAAGCAAATTGCTTTGCAGGGTGAAGTACCAAGTCCGATTGATGTCCCAACTGGTTGTGCTTTCTCGACTCGCTGCCCGTTTGTGATGGATATTTGCCGCGCACAACGACCACAATTACGTTCTGCTTCTGATGGTAGAACGGACCATCAAGTTGCATGCCATCTCGAGACACCACCGATAGGAGAATAAGGATGTCAACAGCAAGCAAGCCACGAATACTCAAAGGCGTAGTCCCACCGGTATGCACGCCATTTACTCCTGATTATGAAGTTGATGAGAAGTCACTAAGAAAACTCCTCAACCACTTGATGGATGGCGGCGTCCATGGATTGTTCATTCTTGGCTCGACAAGCGAAGTCGCCTATTTGACTGATCGTCGTCGCGCGGATGTCATTCGCATAACAATGGATGAAGTTAAAGGACGTGTTCCTGTGGTTGCAGGTGCAATTGACACGACCACGTTACGCGTTATAGAAAATGTAAAGATGGCTGTAGCGGCTGGAGTCGAAGGAATTGTTGTGACTGCACCGTTTTATGTCCGCACCCATCCTGCTGAGATCGAAAACCACTTTCGATTGATCAAAAAAGCCTGCCCAGACACCCCAATTTACGCTTACGACATCCCAGTTGCAGTCAATGGAGTCAAGCTTGAACTCGGCACTTTAATGAGCCTGGCAAAAGATGGCGTCATTCAAGGAATTAAGGACTCCTCAGGAAACGACGCAGGTATTCGCGCGGTTGTTATGGCTGTAAAGAAGGCGGGACTGAAAGATTGCGTTGTGCTCACTGGATCAGAACTCACAGTTGATTCAGCATTGGCCTTTGGCGCTGACGGCGTTATTCCAGGAATCGGAAATATTGACCCAGTCGGCTATGTGAAGCTATATGAGTATGTTCTAAATGGAGATCTTGCCGCAGCTAAGAAAGAACAAGAACGACTCTTCACCATGTTTGGCCTCGTTGATGTTGGCGCAACAAGTCGCATGGGTCGCGGATCATCCGCAATTGGCGCATTTAAAGCATCACTCAAAATGCTCGGCATCATCGAAGATGGACGTACTGCACCACCTGCAATTCCACTCAACGATGCTGAAATCGAAACCATCAAGCCATTTCTCTCGCAAGCTGGTCTACTCAAGTAATTATTGATGGACTTCCGCGTTCTTGCGACGAGAGGTGTTGGTGGTTATCGCCAATATCGAATTCCAGCAATGGCGCTCACTCCATCAGGAAAGATCATCGCAATTTACGATGCGCGAGTAGATCTCGATGATCTACCGGGTCCGATTGATCTGGTAATTCGCACCAGTGACGACAATGGCGATACATGGTCACGACAGGAAGTTTTCCTTAGCGGTGAAGGAATAACGGGTTATGGTGATGCCAGCATCATCATTGATCCCACATTTGGTGCACAGGGAAGAATTCTCGTTTTCTGCCAAAAGTCAGAATTAGCTAGTTTCTTCGAATCCTCTTTGGGCTCTGACACCAATGATCCGACAACGGTGCACATTTCATTATCGATATCGGATGATGATGGAAAAACGTGGCGTCATAGAGTCATCACTGATCAATTAAAAGACAGCGCCACACATGGGATATTTGCCTCATCGGGCATGGGAGGTCGAATTCCTTCTGGACCCCACGAAGGAAGGCTGATTCACTCCTTTGTTCTGCGCAGAGGAGAAGAATTGTTGGGTGCTCTTGCCTTTAGTGATGACCATGGCGAAACATGGAGATTAGGTGAGGAGATTCCGAAAGGAAACGAATCTGCAGTTGCGTGTTTAGCGGATGGCACAGTTCTGTTTCATTCTCGATCTACTCCACATCGACTTAGTGGAATATCACGTGATGGTGGCGTGACTATCGCATCATTGAGTTCACATCACGAATTACCTGACCCTAGCGATAACGGCTCGCTCTGCGTACTGCGTTCAGGTTATGTGGTGTGTACACATAATCATGATCATGACTTACGTCGAAGAACTGTAGCCAAACGTTCGAGTGATGGCGGGTTGACGTGGCCAGAAGCAGTAGTGATTGAAACTGACAGTTCAGCGTACTCAACTTCGTGTGAACTCAAAGATGGACGAATTGGCGTGCTCTTTGAACGTTGGGCATACACCGAAATGGTCTTCTGCCGTTTTTCTCCAGATGAATTCCAACCTAGGGAAAGTGTGCTTCTACCTGAACTCAACAACGATGGAATCGGTTTTCATGTTGTCTTTCGATATATCAGACCAGGTCGAAATCTGGACATGCTGCAAAAAATAGAAGTGGTCACTAAGCGACATGTTCCACCCGTTGATATGTCGGTCTTTAGGGCATCCGAAAGAAAAGAAATCGGCCCGCTCGGTGGTTCAGCAAGCGGTGATCCCATCTTCACTAAAGAAGAGTTCGATGCAATTTTAGGACCAGTATCGGAAGGAATCCATGTTGGCGACG
>JACCEB011177449.1_pt1 | contig 10646 bp, 3 predicted proteins | sample 7454761 | NCBI WGS metagenome assembly JACCEB01 (sample SAMN15323454, study PRJNA562643) | freshwater metagenome | isolation source: river surface water | place: USA:Blue River Watershed | collected 2017-08-18 | reverse complement strand
TAGCGGTGTAGGTAATTGGCGCATTGGAACAAGCGGCAATGGTTTCATTCACAATTGCTGGCCGTGGGTTGACAGTAACGACCACTTGGAAAGGCTGTCCCACGCAGCTTCCTGCCGCTCCAGAAGTGGGAGTCACGGTGTAGGTGACCGTTTGAGGTTGACTAGAGATGTTGATTAGCGATTGGCTGATCGAGGGCTGGGAGGTTCCTGTATTTTCTCCGATTACATTCGAATTATCTGTTACTGTCCAGGAATACCTAGTTCCGGTAGGGACGATATTTCCATTCGTATTTGTTGGGGTATACGTAAAGGTTTCCTCGGAACAAATTGCCAAGTTCGTATTCGCTATTTCAGGTGTTGGATTTACAGTAACCGTTACCCTAAACGTTCCTCCAGAACAAGAAGATGCTACAATTGGTGTTACAGTGTATTCGACGGTTTGAACACTGGTGGTAATATTCCTTAAAATTTGGCTGATTGAAGATTGTGGAGTAGTCTGGTTACTCTCTCCCTCCACATTGTCATTTGGAGTTACGGTCCAAGTGTATTGTATGCCTGCAGGTATTTGATCCCCGTTTTGTCCATTTACTGGTGCTACTGTAAAGGCCGACAGCGAACAAATCGCAGCAGGGGTTTTATCGGAAATTACCACATTAGGATTCACCGTTACCGTTATCGTAAATGAATTGCCGATGCAATTTCCAGTATCTCCAGAAGTTGGGGTGACCGTGTAGGTGACCACCTGTGGGGTGGTGGTGGTATTGGTGAGTGTTTGGGTAAAGTTGGCTTGATTGGTTCCAATTGCTTCACCGGTAACGCTACCATTGTCTACAAAGGTCCAGGAGTAGGTGGTATTCGCAGGGACAATATTTCCATTTCCATTGGCGGGGCTGATGGTGAACGGACTTGCCGAGCAGGCGGTTTCAGTAATAGGTTGGATGACCGGTTTAGGGTTTACCTGTACGCTTACCTGGAAGGATTGTCCGACGCAGGCTCCAGTTGCTCCCGAGGTAGGAGTTACGGTGTAGATGACCGTCTGTGGTACGGTGCTAGTATTCGTAAGTTGTTGACTAATGTTTGCTTGTGCGGTTGAATTTGCTGTTTCTCCCGTCACATTCGAATTGTCTGCGACCGTCCAAATGTAAGTGGTTCCTGCTGGCACGATGTCCAAAACACCGCCTCCTGTATTGGTTGGGGATACGGTGAACGTTTCTCCAGAACAAATGGATGCAGTTTTGGCAGCGATTTCAGGAGTTGGATTTACCAGTACAGTGAGATCGAATGGTAATCCTGTACAATTCCCACTTTTTGGAGTGAGTTCGTATACAATGGTCTGCTGGGTGTTGGTGGTATTGCGAAGGGTTTGTGTAAATAAGGTTTGTGAGGTAGTGGTCTGCTCAGTTTGACCAGTAATTGCGGTATTGTTGGTTTTAATGGTCCAAGTGTAACGGGTACCCACGGGAATAATGTTGCCTCCATTGTTAGTGGCCACATAAGTAAGTGGAGCATTGGAACAAACCGCTACACTTTGAGGAGTGGTAACCGAAGGTTTTGGATTGACGGTCACCACTACTTGGAAGGTTTGACCTACGCAATTGCCATCTGCTCCGGAAGTTGGGGTGACGGTGTAGGTAACGGTCTGAAGGGTGTTGGTAGTGTTTGTGAGCGTCTGTGAGATAAAGGCCTGGGCAGTGGCCTGGTTCGATTCACCACTGATGTTGTCGTTAGGTGTTACGGTCCAGGTGTAGGAGGTATTGGAAGGTACAATCGTACTTCCTCCATTAGTTGGGGTAATATTAAAGTTTTCTCCTGAGCAGATGATGGGTGAAGCGTTTTGGATCTCAGGGATAGGATTTACTTGAACCGTGAGATCAAAGGCAGTTCCTGTACAAGTCCCACTTTTTGGGGTGAGTGTATATACAATCGTCTGCTGGGTGTTGGTGGTATTTCTGAGGGTTTGGGTGAAAGAAGTCTGTGCAGTAGTTTGCGCACTTTGGCCGGTGATGTTGGTGTTGTTGGTTTTGATGGTCCAGGTATACTGGGTGTTTGTAGGGACGATGTTGCTTCCCCCATGCGTAGCCGTATAATTGATGGGGGCATTGGAGCAGGCAGCAATGGTTTCATTTACAATTTCAGGGGTTGGATTAACCTGTACGGTAAGATCAAAGGTAGTTCCAGTACATGTTCCACTGATTGGGGTGAGTGTGTAGACGATGGTCTCCTGCGCATTAGTGGTATTCCTTAGGGTTTGTGTAAAGTTAGCCTGAGCCGTGGACTGCGCAGTTTGGCCGGTGATGTTCGCATTGTTGGTTTTGATGGTCCAGGTATACTGGGTGTTTACAGGGACGATGTTGCTTCCCCCATGCGTAGCCGTATAACTGATGGGGGCATTGGAGCAGGCAGCAATGGTTTCATTTACAACGATTGGCTTTGGATTGACAGTTACAACCACTTGGAAGGTTTGACCGACGCAAGATCCGGTAGATCCTGAGGTAGGGGTTACCGTGTAAGTAACCGTCTGTACTTGATTGGAAGTGTTTATCAGTTGCTGACTGATGTTTGCTTGCGGGGTTGAATTTGCTAGTTCTCCCGTCACATTTCCATTGTCCACTACCGTCCAAGTGTAGGTAGTTCCTGCAGGTACAATATCTAGAGAGCCATTTCCTGCATTGGTTGGGGCAATGGTGAAGGTCTCTCCGGAACAAATGGCGGCAGTTTTGGCAGTTATTTCGGGAGTTGGATTTACTTGTACGGTCAGATCAAAAGGAGTCCCTGCACAAGAGCCGCTGATGGGCGTGAGCGTGTAGACGATGGTCTTTTGCGTGTTTGTGGTATTGCGTAGGGTTTGTGTAAAACTAGTTTGTGGAGTAGCCTGTGCGCTTTTCCCAGTGATGTTGTTATCGTCAGTTTTGATGGTCCAGGTGTACTGGGTATTGGCAGGGACGATGTTTCCATTGCTTCCCTGAGTAGCGGTGTAAGTAATTGGTGCATTGGAGCAGACGGTAATAGTTTCATTAACTATTACCGGTTTTGGGTTGACGGTGACGACAACTTGGAAGGGCGCTCCCACACAGTTTCCAGCCGCTCCGGAAGTAGGAGTGACCGTGTAGGTAACGGTTTGAGTGGTATTGGAAGTGTTGGTTAGGGTCTGTGAGACGGAGTTCTGGGCAGTGGCCTGGTTCGATTCGCCGCTGATGTTGTCGTTCGGAGTTACGGTCCAAGTGTAGCTGGTATTTGCGGGAACTATGGTGGCACCTGCATTGGTAGGAGCGACCGTGAAGGCATCCCCGGAACAAATGATTGGGGCACTATTTTGGATGACCGGTTTCGGATTTACGGTAATGATGAAGGTATCCGTAGGGCCTACACAACTGACTCCATTGGCGGTGTAAGTAGGGGTCACTACGATTTCTCCTTGGATGGGCGCATTGGTCGTATTGGTAGAGGTAAAGGAAATATCCCCCGTTCCACTTGTGGCTAAACCAATAGCGGCATTGGTATTGGTCCAACTGTAGGTGGTAGTACCTCCGGAATTAGAGGTAGCGAAGGCAACGTTGACCGGGCTGCCTGCACAATAGGCGGCATCAGCAGTGGCATTGACTTGACCTCTAGGGTTTTCTATTAGGGTGAAATTTCCAGAATATTTGCAGCCATTTACATCGATCAATTGGATTGCATACTGACCTGCAGCTAATCCATTTTTAGTTACGGTCTGTCCAGAAGTCACACCCGTTTGCTGACCAATGGAAGCCATGTCATTTGGATCGAATACGGGGGCACTTGGATTGTCAAAGTGACCTGAGTAAAAGGTTACCTGATACGGAGGACTGCCTCCATTTGGTGTTAAGGAGAGAAAACCATTGGTATCTCCTTGGCAGACTGCAGGGGATTGGGTGACAGGAACACTAAACGGAGCAGGTTCGGTGATCGTAACTGTTGCTGACTTGTTGCAACCTGTAAATTGATTGATAGAGAACGTGAAATCACTGAAAGGAAGTCCATTTGCTGGATTTACCTTATCTGTGTATTGGATGGTATATACTCCGGCAGGAAGGTTGGCGTAGGTAGACTGCGCAGGACCCCAAGGTCTAAACTGTACCCCATTTCTTAATATCCGAATTAAATAAGTTGCACCCCAGCCCCCAGTTATACTGTTTACAGTAATTGATCCATTAGACCCTCCTGGGCAAGTCACATTTTGGGAGGTGAATGTTGCTGCAACTGGGCTAGGAGGCCCTGTTATAGTCACTGTTTTTGTACCAGTACAATCGTTATCATCCCTCCAATTGAAGGTATAAGTTCCAGCCGCTAAATTTTGGATTGCAATGTTAAAATCGTCGGTTATTCCTTGCTGGATTATTGTGCTTCCTTGAACTAGTTCCCAGGCATAGTCTGGAAACCCATTATCAAACTCAATAAGCGCTAAACCAGAATTTGGCTCAGCCGAACAAATTAACCCTTCAAAATGGATAGTTGCCGATAAACTTATAGGAGGAGATAGGGTGTAGATCCCGACGTTTTGAAGCGTAGGATTATTGGCGTCCCGTACGGTAACTCGGTAATCCGCCGGTACTGCTCCTGTAATTCTTCGTCCAGTAACCGGATTCCCATTGATGAGTAAGGCTTGCCAGGGATCATTTGCTGTAGCGCGTGTCTCCCAACTGTAGGTATAAGATCCACTACCTCCAATCGCACTTATTGCAATTTCCCCAGGACAGGATTTGATACTTACATCTAAGGAAATATTAAAAAGTGCAGCTTCATTTTCTCGGTTATCAGCAGAAATAAGTGACCCGAAAAAACTAAGTACTAAATAGCTTAATCCTATAAAAATATTAATATTTAAATTTTTTTTATTCATTAACAATGAAGTTAATCAAATCAATATTTTTTGAATTGCTATAGACCTGTTCAGGATTTTGAAAATTCCGTTAAACCTAAACAAAATGGCTGATAATGAGCAGAATAATAGAATTTGATTCCAAAGATTTAATTTATTAATAAAGAACCTAAACTATACAATGGTGACTTAAGTAGTTTTTGTTCTTGATGTTAAAGCGATAATTAATGCTCTCTTTTCTTTTTTAGACTCTTTTGTCGGCATTATATAGTTTTCTTCTTCCCGCCAATCCACCGATCTACAGCATAGTTTCCAGGACCCGATACCAGAAGGGATAAAAACAAGGTGAAGAAGAGCAAGGGTAGTTCTTTTTCCCCAAAAGTGTCAGGGCCATGGATGTAAAAGGCCGCAACCAGCATGGTAATCATCAATGGAAGGGTAGCCAATCGGGTCTTAAAGCCAATCATGACCAAGATGGAGCAGGCTACTTCTGCGAAGATGACCAGTGCCAAACTGATTTCAGGCCCTAGTCCAAAAGGATCCGCAAATTTTACAGGACCTTCGCCAAATAAGCGATCGATTTTGGGAATGCCATGGGTAAGCATCATACCACCGGCTAGCAGGCGAACTGCTAACAAGCCTAAGTCTTGAAGTTTCATGTTTGTTTTTCGAATTTTTCTTAAGGCCAATAGCAGGAAATCATCCGGTTTTTGCCATTGAGGTCTTGATGTACTTTCACTTGGGTGTAACCCAGTGACTGCAATAGTTGTACCAATTCTTCGGAAAGGTTCTCATAGATCTCCAAATACAGTTTTCCACCCTCCTTGAGTAACTTTTTTCCCCAGCTACCGATAGCTCGATAAAAGAGCATCGGATCTTCATCAGGTACAAAAAGAGCAAGATGGGGCTCGAAATTCAGGACATTGGCCTGCATTTCTACTTGATCACGAACCGGTACATAAGGAGGATTGGAGACCAATACATCAAAAAGGTCAAGATTTGGAATGGTCCCCAGTAGATTCCCTTCCAAAAACTGCACTTGGGCTCCAAGATGAAGGGCATTTTGGCGAGCAACTTCCAATGCCTGCACGGATACATCGAGCGCAACTACTTCCGCCTCTTTGAGCTCCAATGCCAAGGTAATTGGAATGCATCCCGTGCCTGAACCCAAATCCAAAATGCGTACTCCAGACCTGGGATTTTCTTGGATGATCCGGTGAACCAATTCCTCGGTTTCATTCCTCGGAATGAGCGTGTCCCGGTTCACTAAAAAATTCCTCCCATAAAAAGGGGCCTCCCCTAGGATGTATTGGATAGGTTCGCCAGTTAGCAATCGTTGGAAATCCGAAAGTAGACGCTCATTGACCGCTTCACTTGGAATGGCCTGTGGTAAGTCTGCTCTTCGTAATCCCAGGTGCTTTTCAAACAACCAAAAAACAAGGTTTTCTGCTTCCACTTGTGAATAAGTGGTGAGCTGAGCCGATAAGGAGGCCAGCCATTCAGCATAAGTGTGAGGAGGGTGCATCGAGTGGTCAAAAATAAGGACTCTGGAGGAAATACCCACCACGACTAGGTCTAATGAAAAAATAAGGTCCTTTCTAGACCAAACTTAAATCCAAAAACTGTAGTAAAAACCAAAGTATAGCAGTAACTTAATTATTTAAGTATTCAGTCTAGCATGTACCGGAGAGAACTTCGATTTTTTCTCCTGGTGTTGGGAATTTTTTCGATTGATTTTTTAAAAGATAGGGTGCCCCATTTTTTTGATTTTACTACCCTACCGCCAAAAATTACGCAATGGGAACTCGATTCTTGTACCAGGACCATTTCTGTTCAGGCAGTAGCAGGAGGCATTCCTCCCTACGACTTCTATGTCTTCAAGCAAGATATTCTTGACTCGAGCAATTGGCAGGTGTACCGTTTGATTAAGGAGCAGTTGCCTCAAATTTCAGGCCTACCTCCAGGGACCTATCGGGTAAAAGCAGTGAATGAGGGAGTAAGCTCTCCTTCATTCTCTACCAACATCCTTCAAGTAAACTTTCCCGCGGATCCTGAGATCGAGGTCCATGGATCTCCTTCCCTTTGTTCGGGGGAGAGCCCTGGAATCTCACTTCAACTTGCCCATTTGGAGGGTCCTCTACCTATTAGTTGGACTACTCAAGTGCTTCAGGCTCCCGAAGAAGGAGAAGTGCTGGGGTATACCACTATCCCAATAGTTTCTCAATTCAAAATTTCAGACACTCTGGTCAACACGGGCAAGTCGCTAGCCAAGGTCTCCTACCAACTCCAAGCGCTGGTCAACGGTTGCTTTCGTCCTGCAGGTACGGTAGAAGTACATGTAAATCCCCTAGCCAGAATTGAGGCTAGCCTTTCGGACAGTATCCTTTGTTCAGGTACCCCCTTTTCCATCTCCCTACTTCCCCAAAGCTGGGGGGCTGGTACGATGCAGGTGCGCTGGTCGGCGGCACTGCTTTCTGGCCAAGTCTTGGATTTAGTCGAAGGGGGGCAGTTGACACTCCCGGCACTGGCTCCCATTCCCCAGAGCTTGGCTAATCGAGGAACAGATCCTGCTCGGGTTCGCTACACCTTTTATCCCTCTTTCAATGGCTGTGATGGGGTTGCTGAAAGTCTAGAGGTGGTGGTGCTGCCCGAACCACAAGTCAGCCCACAAGATGATTTGATTTCTTGTGCTGGAGAATGGATTTCAGTACTCGAATTTACCTCCAGCTTTAGGGGCGACTCCGTTAAGTATTCCTGGGTGGTTTCCGATTCTTCTCTAGGTCTTAGCAGCGGGTCAGGAGATCGTATTCCAGACTTTCAGGCCATACACAGCGGTACGGGTTCGAAGCGGACGCTGATAACAGTTACCCCAATAGGGTATTCCCAAGGCATCGCCTGTACCGGTCCGCCACACCCCTTTTCCCTGACCGTTAGTGCTCCTCTTGTCATTGAAGAGGAATTATCCAGCTATTCGGGATATGGTGTATCCTGTGCAGGTGCTGCGGATGGAAAAATCAAAACCTACCTCAGCGGCAGCCTTTTACCCGGTGAGGAACTTCGCTACACCTATTCATGGACAGGACCAGAAGGGTTTGCTTCCACAGCAGCCGATTTGGAAGACTTGCAGGCTGGAGAATACCGCGTTCGAATTGCTACAGGAACTGGGAGCTGCGTTTTGGAAAAAAGCATCCTACTCACCCAGCCTGATCCGCTTTGGATCGAAATGATTTCCCCTGCTGATGGTTTGGTAGCCTTACCCTGTGCAGGAGGCAAATCTGGGCGAATACAAGTGGAAGTGGGCGGAGGGAGTGGAGAAAAAACGCTTCTCTGGTCAGCAAGGGATGGGGGACTGGTTCCGCCCGGGATGGAAAACGCTCCTTTTCTTGAAGGGCTTCAGCGAGGTACCTACTTACTCAGCGTGACTGACGCAAATGGCTGCAGCATCGAGCAATCTTTCACCATTACTGAACCCGAGCCCTTGCTTATTTCCCAAGCAAAGGTGGATAACCCTTGTTTTGGAGGATCCTTAGGGCGATTGTCGGTGTTTGCCACAGGTGGAGTGGGACCTTACCGCTACGCTTGGACAGGACCTAATGGATTTAATTCCAAGGAAACGAATCCTCAAAACTTAACCTCAGGTACTTATCATGTGACGGTCACAGACGCCAAGGGCTGTAGCCTTGTAGGTCCGCAACTTTCAATTTCAGAACCCCCCAAACTTACGCTCACCCAAACCAAGGTGGATAATGGGTGTTTTCAAGGAGCTTCTGGCAGTATCTCAGTCAGTCCTTCAGGAGGTGTTGGAATTTACCAATATGCTTGGACGGGGCCGAATGGATTTAGTTCCACCTCTCAAAATCTGGAAGACCTTATTGCAGGGACCTATCAAGTGACCTTGACGGATGCGAACGGTTGTAGTCTCGTAGGTCCGCAAATGACGATTAACGAGTCTACCCCACTTGCGCTCACTCAAAGCAAGGAGGACAATCTCTGCTCCCAGGGAGTTAGAGGGAGTATCTCGATCACGGTATCTGGAGGGACAGCGCCCTACACCTATGCTTGGACGGGACCGGATGGGTTTAGTTCGGCTAATCAGAATCTATTTGGCATAGTAGCGGGTACCTACCAAGTAAGGGTGACCGATGCGAATGGTTGTATGCTTACGGGGGTACCCCAAACGATCACCGAACCCTCGGTATTGTCAATCACCAATCAAGTGAAGGTGGATAATGTTTGTTTCCAAGGGAATACTGGAAGCATTTCGATCACGGTATCTGGAGGGACAGCGCCCTACACCTATGCTTGGACCGGACCGAATGGGTTTACTTCGGCTAATCAGAATCTATCTGGCATAGTAGCGGGCACCTACCAAGTAAGGGTGACCGATGCCAATGGATGTATGCTTACGGGGGTACCTCAAACGATCACCGACCCATCACCCTTGGCCCTCAATGCACAAGTCCAATCAGAAACCTGTCCGGATGCAGGTGATGGGCGCATTGAATTGACCCTTTCCGGAGGCTTACCCCCTTACCAAGTAAGTTGGGACCATGGAGTAACTGGAAGGATAGCTACTGCCCTTGGTTCAGGTACCTACCGAGTGACTGTCAGGGACCAAGGAGGCTGTACCCAAACCGCCGAGTACTCCTTATTGCCCATCCCAGAACTTCGTTTGGAGGGAACCCTGACCTATCAAGCCACCCAGGTGCCTTTCCAAATCTCAGCATTGCTCCAATCCGATGCGCAAGGGGGAACACCGCCTTACACCTATCGCTGGACTTCTGGGCAGACCAGTTCCTCAATTACGGCGACTGAAAGCGGAATCTACACCCTCCAGCTCAAGGATGCAAAGGGCTGTGTTCAAGAAAAGGAGTTTGTTGTTGCCTTACCACTTCCCTTGGTCCTAGCCGTTGCCGTCTCAACGATACCGCTTTGTAAGGAAGGGGGTCAGGAAACTAAGTTTCAACTCAGCATCAGCAATGGACTTCCTCCCTATCAGATTACCTGGACCATGGGCTCGGTTAGCGCTACAGGGCTGCTCTTCACTACTCGAGAATCTGGTCTTGTGGAAGTGGAAGTCCGAGACGCGCTGGGACTCATTCAAAAACGAGCGATTACCATCGCCCCTCGACTCACGGGGCCCTTAGATTTTGATCCCCTTTTTGAAAGTCAAGTACAATTCCAAGCAGATTTGGTGGGCTTCAAGGGAGTATTTCACTCCTCGGCTACCTGGCCCCATCAAGTGATCTCCTGGGATTTTGGAGATGGTTATAGCAGGTCGGAAGCAAGCCCAGCGCATACCTACACTCGAAAAGGAAGGTATACGGTGACCTTGGCGGTATTGGACAATGCGGGTTGCCTGATCACCCAGTCCAAGACGCTGGACATCTTGGATTTCTTTATTGAAATCCCGAATGTATTTACCCCCAATGGGGATCAACTCAACGATACCTTTTTTCCCAAGTTTCGATACATTACCAACCTGCAGCTCCAGGTGATGAATAAGCGGGGGGAATTAATTTACCGCTCCCGTAGACTGGATGATGCCGGCTGGGAGGGATCCGTCGCTGGTCAAAAAGCTCCCGAAGGGGTCTATGTGTATAAGCTGAGTTTCCAAGTCCCAGATGGCCGTGTCTTTACCTCTTCTTCCACCTTTCTTTTGACACGATGAGAAAAGGAAGACAGCTTTTGGTACTGCTCGGTATGCTCCTGCTTTTTAGCCCAGGGAGGGCACAAGATTTTCAGTTCTCCCAATTTCACGCGGCTCCCCTGTACCTCATCCCCGCGCTGACGGGCATCAGCCAAG
>JACCEB012080916.1_pt1 | contig 10647 bp, 10 predicted proteins | sample 7454761 | NCBI WGS metagenome assembly JACCEB01 (sample SAMN15323454, study PRJNA562643) | freshwater metagenome | isolation source: river surface water | place: USA:Blue River Watershed | collected 2017-08-18 | reverse complement strand
GGACCATGGTGCCCATCCCTCCGTCGAGCAGGGCGATACGTTGGGAGAGGAGTTTTCCGAGCGGGTGGGATGACAGCATTTGCCGTTGATTAAACGCGTCGGTATGGTGGGGTTCAAGAAGTGACCGAGTCTGACAAGGCCAGCGTGTGTCGGCGTTAAATCAGGGGGACGTTTTGCGATGAAATCATCAACTGTGAGTTGGAAAAGGGGGGGCGTTCTTTCGCTTTTGGTAGCGCTGGTATTTTGGGTCTGCGCGGGGGGCATCTCGCGCGGCCAATCTTCGACCTTGCGAGCGACAATCAAGACGGAGATGGGCGACATGCAGTTCGAGTTGTGGCCCGATGCGGCGCCGCAGACGGTGGCGAACTTCGTGTTTCTGGCGCAAATTGGCTTCTACGAGGGCACTGGCTTTCATCGGGTCATCAAGGATTTTATGGTCCAAGGTGGTGATCCGGCGTCTCGATATGATTCACTTAAAAACCTGTATGGTAGCTGTGGTCCCGCTTACACCATTCCAGATGAGTTTCACGATCGCGGGTTGAAGTCCGCGGAGGTTAACTTAACAGAGGGGTCGACTGAGGTTGCGATGTCGTCCACCTCGGGAATTTCTGAGAAAGATAACGTCAGGGGGGACGGTATCGACGCAGGTACGAGGGTTGCATCCGTCGCGGAGACGGGTATTAGCTTGTCTAAACCAGCGAGCAAGACCGTCACTGCGAAACTGAGGTTCGGCACCCAGCATGTGAGGGGTACCCTCTCGATGGCACACAGTTCAGCGGCGAATTCGGGAGGAAGTCAATTTTTCGTTGTGACGGAGGATTCCCCTTTCCTGGACGGGGGGTACGCCGCGTTTGGCCGCCTCATTTCTGGTGATGCTGTGTTGACTGAGCTGTCGGGTTTGGAGGTCACCGCTAATCCAGGGGGAGAGGTGAGCGCTCCGAAGCAGATTGTGCGTGTCAAATCGGTGACGGTAAGTGGCGTGACTCCACCTGCGACGATGAACTTCTCGGGTCGCACGTTTGGCGGTGGGCTGTACTTAAAGGGTGACGTGGATGGGGAAGCGTGGGGTAGGTTGCTCGAAATTCAAAAGTTGAGGGAAAAGCTGTCGGAAGGTGCCTCAGACCCCTACGCAAACTCTTCAAGCCGTCTTTTTGGGGGCCTATTTGCCTGCAAGCCCTCCGGTCAGTGGGTTGCAACGCTGGGGCCCGTCAGCAAAAGTAAGCAGACATGTTCGGTTAAACTAAGAGTGAACCGCGATGGCCTGCTTACACCAAGCTTAGACATTCCTATTTCGGTCGTATTATCGCAATCAGGAGATGGCACTTTCACCGGAACTTCTCCGAGGGACATTTTGTTAGATCAGCAGGTGGTCTACCCTCAGGACAAGACTCGCCCCGTCGAGTATTATTATGAGAAAAAAATAACCTCTATTCAGGTTGATCGGATAGTTTCGCCAGTTGGGGATGCTAGTTTGAGAGTTTCGTGTGATGTGACGCAGCGGTATTACACCATCTCTACGCGCGCTGAGGTGAAAGAAGCTGCTACCAAACTCATATACACGGGTTTCAGCTCCGATGTGCCTGCGCCCCTCCAGTCTCGGTATACATCGACCATCTCAAAGCCCGGTAACTTGAGGGGTGAGTTTGATCCAGCGAAGGGGGAGTATAGTTCGGTCGGCACGGTTAGTGGGATCGGCTACTTCTCACTGAGCGTCACTCGCGGGCTAGCGGTCGCGAGCATGCGATTTCCAAACGATCGAACGCTATCTCTTAGCGTTCCTGCACGAATGAGCGGAACGAGGTGTGTGCTACCTGTCTCCTACGCTGCGGTATCTTCTGGTGCTTTCCTGAGGGCGACAGGGCACATTGAGGCTGTAAACGGAGTTGGTTCGGGGGAGGTCGACTGGCTGCATTGGCCTCTGAGAAAGGGGGCTGTCATCACGGACCCGCTGAAAACCGAGTTTTTGGGGAGATCATCCATCTCGGTGCATCCCTACTCCCCTCCGCCGGTTGGGCGGACGGGTTTGTTTAGCCAGTCTGATACCCGGGTTTCGGTCAAGATGAGCGGACAGATGACAAAAACCCTGAGTGTTGGCGCGGTTCCCAAGAAAGGGAGCCAAGCGCTCACGGAGATGTCGTCCAAGACGCCGCTGAAGGTGACCGTTGATCCGTTGACCGGCGTCTTCAGTGGCTCCTTCACGGAAGTTCTCGGGAAAACTTCCACGAAGCGCTCTCTGTCGGGGGTTTTGTTGCAGTCGAGCCGCGTTGGGATGGGTTACTCCCCGCGGGGTTCTGAGGTGATTGCGGTGGAGTTGAGTTCTTCGACTCCTTCGCCTTGATGCCGCGCTGGTCTGAGCCATGGCACAACTGATGCTGGAACCTAGGGTATGATTGACCGCCTCTTTGCGAGCCCTGTGTATGAAGGGGCAAAAAAGCTTCTGGACGTATCGTTGATGCGGCAGGAGGCACTGACGTCAAACATCGCAAACATTGAGACGCCGGGTTATAAAAGGGTGGACATTCAAGCGGACTTCTCTGCTGCGTTTGCGGAAGCGCTGAAGTCGGGCGGGGTTCGGGGAGTGAAGATGCCAGAGGTCACGCAGGATATTGCGGCTCGTTCACAGAGAAAAGATGGTAACAATGTGGTTTTGGACGAAGAGTTGATGCAGATGGGCAAAAATGTGGTTGAGTACGAAGCTTTGACCGACTTTGTGAGCGGCAGTTTACGGCAGTTGCGAGTCGCGATTTCAGGGAAGTCCGCATAACCTTTAGATTATGAATTTTATTTCTGGAATTAAGGCAACTTCTAGTGCTCTTAATGCGGAGCAAATCCGGATGGATATTGTGGCGCAAAACATTGCGAATGCACAGACGACCAAGGACTTGGATGGGAACCCGTACCAAAGAAAGATTGTGACCTTCGAGTCGGTGATGCTTGGGCAACCTGGCACCAATGAGAAAGGGGTTAAAATCACCGAAATCAAATCGGATGAATCTGACGGCGATATCGTGTTTAATCCGGGCCACCCCCACGCGGACCGCGAGGGCATGGTGCGGATGCCCAACGTCAAGATTGCGACGGAGATGGTGGATTTGATGAGCGCTTCACGAGCTTATGAAGCCAACCTTTCGGTGGTTCGGAATGCGCGCCAAATGGCGATGCGTGCACTGTCAATCGCGCGCTCCTGAGTTCGTTTTTTATTTTGAGTCATGCAAATACCTGCACTCGGTAACATTGGTAAGATCATGCAGAGTCCGGCGGACATGGAGGCAATGAAGGGGGCGGTCCCTTTCGGAGGGCCGGGAGGAGTTGCTGAAGGGCAACGATCCAGGGGGGCGGGCGGTGTTTCTCGCGCGGGGCGCGACGAGTTCTCCGACTTCCTCACGAAGGCGGTTTCTGAGGTGGAAGAGAAGATGAGGATTTCCGACGTGGAGCGGCAGAAAGTTTTGACGGGCGAGGCGAACAACTTGCATCAGGCGACGATTGCGGCGCAGGAGGCGAGTGTGGCCTTTTCTTTGATGGTGGAGGTTCGCAACAAGCTGGTGGAGTCGTATCAAGAGTTGATGCGGATGCAGGTTTGATTTTTGGTTTTGATTGCTGAGCTCGCATTGAGCTGAATATGAAGACTTTATTACTGCAGACTCGCCAGTTGTGGCAACAGCTCGGAATCAATCAAAGGGTTTCGATTGGTGTTGCTGCCATTGGAGTGATGGTGGGGATGATTGCGTTACTGATGTGGTCGCAGCGGCCGCAGATGCAGTTGTTGTATGGTGGGCTGAGTCAGAAGGACATGTCGGCGGTGATGGGGGCTTTACAGGAGGCTGGGGTGAAGGCCGATGTTGGGCCGGGGGGTAACTCGGTGTCTGTTCCGAGCGATCAGGTGCACAAAGTCAGGATGCAGCTGGCCACCAAGGGGGTTCCCTCGGGAGAAGGGGTTGGTTACGAGATTTTTGACCGGACGAACTTCGGTATTTCCGACTTCGTCCAGCGGACTAATAAAATCCGTGCGCTCCAAGGAGAGTTGTCTCGGACGGTTGCGCAACTTCAGGGGGTTCGCTCTGCGAAGGTGCTGATTGTGATGCCGGAGAACCGTTTGCTGTTCACGGATGCGAAGACAAAGCCGACGGCATCGGTCTTCGTTGAGGGGAACCTTAACACGGACCAAGTGAACTCGATTCGGTTCCTAGTGGCGAATGCGGTTGAGGATTTGAAGGCTGACGATGTTGCGGTGGTTGATCACAAGGGGCAGGTCTTGACTGAGGGTTTGAAGGACGACCCGGTGCTGGGTGCGGCGTCTGGCCAAATGCGTTTGAGAAAAAACTTGGAAGATTATTTCCAAAAGAAGGTTGAGAGTATGCTGGCGACGGTGCTGGGCGCGGGCAAAGCGGTGGTGCGCGTCTCTGCCGATTTGGATTCCGAAGCGACGACTCGAAACGAAGAGAAGTACGACCCAGATGGCCAGGTGGTGCGAACGGAGACCTCATTGGATGATTCGACGGTAACGAACGAGACGGAGCAGGGTGGACAGGCGGCGGGGACGACGGCAAATACGCCAGCGAACCAGGCCGGTGGGGCGCCGGTCGGGAAGAACAGTCAGCAGAATCGCAAGAACAAGTCGACGAACTATGAGATCAATCGGGTTTTGACTTCGTCCGTGAAGACACCGGGGAGTGTTGCTCGGTTGACGGCGGCGGTTTTCGTGGCGGCGAAGGCGGACGTGAAACGGTCTGCGGCAGAAATGGATGCTTTGCGGAAGATTGTGGCAAATGCTCTAGGAGTGAAAGCGGTGTCTGATGCGGAGGTCGCCAAGATGGTCGCCATCGAGGAGGTTTCCTTCCCCGAGGGCCAGCAGGAGGCGAAGAGCTTGATTGACCAAGTGGCGCAGCACTCCGATTTGGTTCGCGACGCTGGAGCGATCTTGGTCGCGCTGGTTGTGATTGGCGGGTTTGTGCGGATGTTGCGGAAGACGAAACCTGACGACGTCATCATGGAGCAGATGGAGCCTGCCGGTTTGGCGGGTCGCGAGGCGGATACAGAGGCAGAGCCTGCTGAACCAGAAGTGATTACGGTTGAGAAAATCAACGAAATGATTAAGCGTCGGCCTTCGGGGGTTGCTGCTGCAATCAAGAGCTGGATTGGCCGTTCGGAGGGCACGAACTCATGAGCGAGGATTATTACAAAATGACGAAGGTTCGCCGTTTGGCGGCGTTCCTGATTCTGATTGGCCACGAGGCTGCGGCGGAGATTTTGCGACAGTTTGATAACTCACAGTTGGAGTCCGTTTGCCGAGAGATGGCTTCGATTCCTTATGTCGACCCGTCACTGAAGAACCTTCTAATTGGTGAGTTCGGTTCGATTGTTAGGGACGGCTTGGACTCCGCTCTCGGAGGGATTGAGGTCACGCAACTTTCTCTGGAGTTGGCAAAAGGGGGGACAGCGGCGTCTTCGATTATGTCGCGGGTCGCGCCAGGCGGCGGAGGCCAGTCGGATGATGAGTTTGCCGACTTAGATGCATCGCAGGTTTTCAATCTTTTGAAGGACGAGCAGGGGCAAACGATTGCATTTGTTTTGACGTTTTTGCCGGCTCTCAAAGGGGCGGAGTTTGTCAAGCAGATGGCGGTGGATAAGCGCGAGGAGGTCATTGAGTGCTTGGGCAAAATTGAGCCGACGTCTCGAGAGTCGGTGAAAAAAGTGTCGGCCAATCTCCAGAAGTTTTTGGATAAGCGGGTGGGCGGGGCTCAGCAGAAGACCGACGGCATCGCTGCGTGCGCCGCGATCGTCAATGCTCTGGATCGTGACACCAAGAAGACGTTGCTGAAAGGACTTGAAGGTCGGGATGCGGCTTTGGGCGCGAAAATCCGGAGCAAGACCTTTCCCTTCGAGGATTTGGCCCGAATCGACGCTCAGGACTTGGCCAAAGTGGTCAAGGAAATCAATCAGAAGGATGGGACTCTACTCGCACTGGCGTTGAAATCCTCTCCCCCAGAGGTGGTGGACCCGATTGCTGGCACGTTGTCGAAGCGCGCCGCTGCTGCGTTGAAGGAAGAAATCGAGATGATGCCGCCTCAGAGGCCGAAAGAGGTCCAAAAAGCCCAAGAAAGCATTCTCGAGATTGTGAGGAAACTCGAGGACGCCGGCGATATTTCGACGGAAATTGCTCAGACCAGCGCACCTAAGTAGTCAGTCCTGTCATGATTTTGAAGAGGCAGACGATTGCTTTCGCCGTTGAACCAAGGTCCATCACTTTGGCGGGCAGCGAGGCGCGTCCTGCGTACTTGGAGTCTGAGCTGAAGGAGATCCGAGAGGCTTCCTTTTCCGAGGGATATGCGAAAGCGGCGGAGGAGTGTGCGAGTGAGGTTCGCGACTTGAAGGAAATGATGACCGCTCTCCAAGACGGCGTTTTGCAGACCCTGATTGAGAAGCAGCGGGAAATGGCGGCCCACATTCGCTCGATACTTCCGGTGCTTGTGATGGAGGCTGCCGAGCGGGTGATTGCGGGGGTAAAGGTGGATGATGGAGTGGTGAAGGCGGTGGTGGGCGATTTGATGGCCGAGGTTGCGCCGGGGATTGAGAATGTGGAGATTCGCATCAGCGTGAATGATTTTGGGAAGATGCGAGATTTTGATGCCACGTTCAGCGGGCGGTATCCGCAGGCAAAACTTTTGCCTGACCCTGATTTGGCGGATGGAGACTGCATCATTCGGTCAAAGTTCGGGACGCTTGACGGGCGAATCGCCACGAAGTTGAGGGCTCTTGAGGGTGCGTTGAGTTAACCGAGGCAACGCATGGATTCGGATGTTTGGTCGCTGGAGACTTTGTCGGGCCGGTTGAAGTCGGGGGCTTTGTCGCGCAAAGTGGGTCATGTGGCTCAGGTAACGGGATTGGTGATTGAATCTGAGGGCCCCAACTTGGCAATCGGTGACGTCTGTCGGATCACGACTGGCAGTCGCGAGCATTCGACTTATGCGGAAGTGGTTGGTTTTCGCGGTCATCGGCTGCTGCTCATGCCGCTTGGTGACATGGTTAACATCAAGGTTGGGTCCGAAGTTTCCGCATCAGGCTTCGGTTTTGGAGTGCCTGTGGGTCCTGATTTGATGGGGAGGGTGATTGACGGTTTGTCTCGTCCGATTGATGGAAGAGGCCCGATTCATGGGGTTGCTCAGCGTCCTTTGAAAGCGGCTCCCCCCAACCCTTTGACGCGGAGTCGGATCAATGAGGTTTTTTCAACAGGCATCCGAGCGATTGACGCGTTTACTCCCGTGGGGTGCGGTCAGCGGATGGGGATTTTCTCTGGGAGCGGTGTTGGAAAGTCGACACTGCTGGGGATGATGGCTCGGGGTGCGGACAGTGACGTGAACGTGATTGCGTTGGTGGGAGAGCGCGGACGTGAGTTGCGTGAGTTCATTGAGAAAGATTTGGGTCCCGAGGGCCTTCAGAAGTCGGTGATTGTGGTTTCGACTTCAGACCAGCCTGCGTTGGTGAGGATTCGTGCAGCGATGGTTGCGACAGCGATAGCGGAGTATTTTCGTGACGAAGGGAAGAAGGTTCTCTTCATGATGGATTCGGTGACGCGTTTTGCCATGGCGCAGCGGGAGGTGGGGTTGGCGGTTGGCGAGCCTCCGAGCAGCCGGGGCTACACGCCGAGTGTTTTTGCGCTGTTGCCGAAATTGCTCGAGCGAACAGGGGCGGGGACAACCGGTTCGATCACTGCGTTTTATACCGTGTTGGTCGAGGGGGACGATATGAATGAGCCGATTGCGGATGCGGTTCGCGGGATTCTCGATGGGCACATCATTCTGACGCGTGCGTTGGCGACGGCGAATCACTTCCCGGCGATTGACGTATTGGAAAGTGTGAGTCGTTTGATTCGCGATCTGTCCTCTCCCGATGAGTATGCGCTGGCTTCTCAGGCTCGGGACTTAATGGCAATGTATCGGAGGAACGAGGATTTGATCACCATCGGTGCGTACGCCAAAGGGGCGAACCCCAAGCTCGATCTGGCGATTGCCGTTCAGGAGGCCATGGGGCCGTTTTTACGGCAAGGTTTTGAGGATGCTTGTGTTCGCGCGGAGACGATGCAGATTCTTTCGCGGATTTTTCATCCAGAACAGGAATAATTTGCCGGGTGCTACGGAGAACTGACGCATCATGAAGCGATTTGTTTTCAGCTTGGAGACGGTCCTTTTGTTGCGGCGTCGCGAGGAGGAGCATCAGCGAGAGCTCTATGGCAAGGCGTTGGCGAATAGAGATAGCTTGAAGTTGGCGCTCAGCAACGCATTGGGCCATCTCGAGGTTCTGCAGCGGGAGCTTCATTCGCGGCGTCTCGGCGCGACGAAAAAAGATGACAACCTCACCTTCATTCACTCGATTCGCCAGCAACGTGATTTTTGTGAAGTGGTCACGCAGCGCGTGGTGCGAGCAGACAGGGAAGTTGAGATTCGGCTTGCGGGATGGATGGAGGCGCGAAAGGGAGTGCAAGTACTTGAGAAGTTGAAGGAAAAGCATCTGCAGCGGCATCGTATGGAACAGGCGCGATTGGAGGAGCGGGCTCTCGACGACCTGATAAATGCTCGCTTTGCCAACTTTCCTCTGAGGACATCAGAGTCAGGCATGTAATCTGCAATACGGCAGGGCATGTTGGCGGCGCCATGGTTTCTAGCGGTCGTTGGGTTGTTATCGAGCCTCGTGGTTGGGGTGATGATGATGCTTTCTGCCCAGAAAAAAATCGTTGCGACTCCTCCTCCAGTTGCAGCTGCAGTTGTGGTGGAGGAAAAGCCAGTCCCTCCCCAGACGGTTTTCAGTTTTCACACGGCGGAGTTGGTGGAGATGGTCGAAGATCTTAAGAAACAAAAGCAGAAAATCCTTGAGGAGCAGAAAGACGTGAAGGCGCTCGCAGCGAGGACCTTGTCTGATCGCCAAGAGGTGGAGAAAATCAGGGACGAGATAAAGGAGTTGCGTGCCGACTTGGATCGTCGAGTGGTTGAGGTTCAGCAGGAGGAGGTAAAGAATCTTGAGGCGCTGGCTAGCACGTACAGTTCGATGCCTGCACCGGCCGCGGTGGCAATCTTCAAGGAGATGGAAGAGGACCAGGTTGTGAAGATTCTTGCGACGATGAAAGCGAAGGCAGTGGGGTTGGTGTTGTCTGAAATGGGGAAAGCCATTGACAAGTCGGGTGAGGAGAGCACCGCAAGAAGAGCGGCGCGCATCACTGACAAACTCCGATTGATGAAGAACATGAAGAAGGAGGTTGCTCAGTGAGCGTGGATGCTGTTGGTGCTGGAGCGGGCTTTGATCTGGTTGCTGTCGCAGGATCATCGGATTTGGCGGGGTTCCTCGCTCCTGTCGGTGAGGTTGGGTTGCCGACTCAGGCGGGCCTGTCTGAAGGTTCTGATTCGTTGCCGAGCGTGGCGGACTTTGAGGCGGTCATGCTGGCGGCTTCTGAGCTTTGTGGAGAGGTCATCGCTGAGGTGTCAGGTCACTCTCTCGTTGGTGATACACCGGGCGAAGTGCGGGATGATTTTGAGGAAACGGGTTCAGACCTTAATGGCGGGATTGACGGTGGCTACTCTCCCGCTGACTTCGGTTTTGGGCCGCTGCCTCCGGCGTTGGTGGATTTGATTAAGTCGGCAACTCCGGCTCAGTTAGCCGAAATGTGTTCCGATCTTGAGGGGGGTATCGGTTTGCCTCTGGGGCGAGCCATATATCTGAATGCCGGCGCCAGCGAGCATCATGGGGATGGGAGTGATTTGGGGCGGTTGGCAGCGCAGGATGGACAGGATTTAAAGCCCTCAACTGAGATTTCGACAGACCAAGAGGGGGGAGTGCAGCGTGTCGTTGGGAGGGATTCTGATGTTATTTTCCACCTCTCACGTGGGATTATGGACGCTGCGCGGGATGTTGCCTCCTCGGAGGGGGCAAACGAGGTTCTGCTCGGCGCGCCACGAATGCGCGAGGTTTGGAAACAGGTTTTCTCGAACGTTTCGGTCGCTTTGGAAGGAGGCTCTGCGCAAGAATCAGCGCTCGAGTCCACGCAAAACTTAAATGACTTCAGCACGGAAGGGGCCGTCCGATTAAGTCAGAAGCAGGTCCCCACCTTTGGATTAGAGGCAGGTTTGGAGTCTAAAGATGGGGTGACAGGCGCTCCGTTAGCAAGGATGACAGACGTGACTCTGGCGGTAGCGGCGCGGCAGACGCTTCAGTTGTCAGAAAGGGGTGTATCTTTTGGTGACCTTTCGAACGCGACTCAAATGCTGGCGGGTGGTGCGGGAAAAAGCCAGATTCCAGATACGCCCGTTGCGAGTCTTCCGGTTTTGGATGCTTCGGGGAGAGATGCGTCTGCGTTGACCTCAGGGGAATCCTCGGGGGAGGTTATTTCTGGCGAAGGTTTGCGGGATTTCACGAGAGAGGGTTTGCAGAGTTTTCGTTCTGGGGAAGAGGGCGATTCGACCCAAGAGAAAGCGTCTCCGAATGGAGGGCGTTCAGATTTGGTGGCGGGTGTTCCTCGTGAGCGGTCGGCGAGCGACCAGGATCGGGGTGCAGAGACAGCGGGGAAGGAGAGTGGTGGACGGGGAGGTAAGTCTCCCAACCAAGAGATTGCTGTCGGTTGGCATGGACGGAAGGTGGTGGCAGAGCCCCTATCGACGGTCT
>JACCEB011823262.1_pt1 | contig 10649 bp, 11 predicted proteins | sample 7454761 | NCBI WGS metagenome assembly JACCEB01 (sample SAMN15323454, study PRJNA562643) | freshwater metagenome | isolation source: river surface water | place: USA:Blue River Watershed | collected 2017-08-18 | reverse complement strand
TATTGTTTATTGTTTATTGTTTATTGCTCTCAATATTCGTTGTCCTGGTGTTTCATCATTTATATTTTGAATGTGAGTCCCTTTTATACCTAACATTTTTTTAAGATCACTTTCGCATTTTTTAACGTCTACTTCCATTTTTGGTTGTTTCATATGCGTCTTTCTATGACTCTTATTGGGTTCCCGATATGCAGATACTTTCCAAAACCAGGGGTCCTCATAAATAATTTTTATTTCTTTACCTTCTAACAATCTTTCACGGACTAAATTCGCATTCTCAGTATCAAACCACCATTTAAAGTGTACAAAGACCCGGTTGAATTTTTCTCCTTTTTCAGTGGTCTTATTAACAATGTCTATGCGTTGAATTTCCCCCATATCTAATTCATCGAATATGCGACGAATTTGATTCTCATCGATATTTAAGAAAACTCGAGGAATGCATAAACTTAGGAAATTATTATTCATTTTGGTGTTGATTTATTTTAATTTAATAAATTTTGGTACTAGTTATTTGTTATGCTTTTCATATTTTATATAAATGTATATCAATTTTATTTCCACCTTTGAAAAGGTGGAGCCAAACCATCCACGTTGGGAGAAGTTGTAATATAAAATATGCCTCAATAATGGTCAAACAAAAATTATTTATAGACTAGGAGGTTTGGCTCCACCTTTTCAAAGGTGGAAATAAAATTGAAATACTTTTATAAATATTTGTAAATGATATCTTAGATACTTTGGTAAAATATATTAAATATAAAATGTCAACTCAATTTTGTCTTGAGGAATCTTGTGGTATAGAACTTAAAAATTTACCGTACGATTTTAGTTATACATTTTGTGATGATGGTGCCGATGTGATTATTAATGAGTTGGAACCCTTAAAATCTATGCTTGAAAAAAGAAAATTTGGTGTTGCATTTGATCAAACTAATTTTGATGACGAGAGATATGGCCAACATATTGCAACCGATTTCTTTGAAAAAAATATGGGCCATTTAGCTATTAAATAATTTATATGAATAAATGTTAAAAATTTTAAGATATTTTAGTTAAGATATTTTAGTTAAGATATTTTAGTGATAGAAAATGGAGAGAAATGTTAGAAGTAATTGTAATTGTAATTGTTTTAAATTAAATATTGTTATTTTATTCTTTTTAATTCTTTTTAATTCTTTTTTTTAAAATTGAGTCAAATAATCAAGTTATTTTTTATTCATAGTTAAAATTATTATTGAACCGATCTAAAATCTAAAGTTAATCTAAAATGTCGAAAGAATGCTGTAATATTTGCTGCGATACCTATAATAAAAGTACTCGCGGCAAAATTTGTTGCGCTTATTGTGAATTTGCCGCTTGCCGTCTTTGTTGCGAAACATATATTTTATCAGAAACTATTCCGAAATGTATGAACCCTCCTTGTGCAAAAGAGTGGTCTAGAAAATTTATTCGGGAAAATTTCACGGATGTATTTATTAATACAAAATATAAAGGCCATTTAGAATCTATACTATTTGACCAAGAAAAAGCGTTGCTACCTGCGACTCAAATACTCGTAGAAGAAAGAATTAGAAAGGAAAAGGTACGCAAACAAATGAGTGATTTGGACCTTCAGATTCAAGATCTATATGTACAAAAAAGAGCCTTGGAACGGACTCTTTATACTAATGGCGAAGAGAACGCTTCTAAAACGGTTTCCAATTATGTCCGCGCGTGTCCGGCGGATGAATGTCGCGGTTTCTTAAGCAGCCAATGGAAATGCGGAATTTGCGAACAATGGACGTGTCCACAGTGTCACGAATTGAAGGGATTAGACCGCGATTGCGACCATACGTGCGACCCAAATAATGTTGAAACCGCGAAACTCTTGGAAAAAGATACGAAACCGTGCCCGAAGTGTCAAACAAAAATATTTAAGATTTCGGGATGTGATCAGATGTGGTGCACACAATGTCATACCGCGTTCAGTTGGAAAACGGGCGCTCTAGAGAAAAATATTCATAACCCACATTATTATGAATGGCAACGCAGAAATGGAGGTGCGCCGCGTGTCGCTGGCGATGTTGAATGCGGTCGTGATTTAAGTCATCATACGATGGACGCTATTTGGCAGCTAATTAAAACGAAACATACCGATCTCATTGACAAGAATAAGACGGACTATAAAGGAAATTACGCATTTTATTTACCAACGGTTAACAAACTGGTGGAAATTGTTAGAAATAATATTCATAATATTCGGTATGAGATCCACCAATACCGAACGGATTACGTGGCTAGGAATCAAGATTTACGTTTGCAATATTTGTGTAATGAAATTAGTGAAGAGTGGTTTAAGTTACATATTCAAAGAAACGATAAAAAAAATCGAAAAAATAATGAAATTGCGCAGGTGATTCAATTGAGTCATACCGCAGCAACTGATATTATATACCGAATTTTGGATGATCTCAAGAATTCAGAGCCGAATAAACATAATTTGGAGACTTTGATGACGGAGTTTGATGAAATTATAAGATATTGTAATGAAATTTTCAAAGATATTGGGTTTGCTTATTGTTCGGTTCAGTATGGTTTTGACGATAAATTTCGTATGGGTACTGTTGTAAAGGAGAAAAAATTACGAAAGAAAAAGGAAACTGTTACGGAAGATGATGATTTAAAAAGCATTTCTGATGCGATTGATTCGTTGAAATGATTTACATACATATTCCACGTGTATTGAAAAAAGTTTATTTATAAATTTTAGATGTATATTTGTTTTTTGTTTTATTTTATTTTTATTCTTGCAAATGAACCGTTATTTTTTTTAAATTTTTTTTGCATTTTTTTATTTTCTTATCAGTATCCGTTTTATAATTGTCTATTTTGTTGTCGAACTCTTTTTTTAATTGGGTGCAAATTTTTGACTGAGATTGCATCATTTTTTCCCATTCGTTTTGCCGCATATGATCCATTTGTATTAAATATTGTGTTGTTTTTTCCATTTCTATAAATTTGCTGTACAATGCATATCCTAGGGCTGTTAATAGTAGTGTAAATATTATTGTATCCCATTGATCGAAGAATATATTTATGATATTTATAATAGTTGTTAAAATTTGTATGAGAAGTTGTTTGGTAATGACGGATGTTGGCATCAACGTATTGGTTGAGTTGATGTAAACAAATGAGGGTATTTGATCCATTTTTAGTATATGTTTGGTGTAATATGTAAAATGAATTATTTATTTCTCAATTTTATTTCATCCACCTTTTAAAAGGTTGTAACGAAGTAAGAGCCAAACTTTTAAATAGCAGATTTTGGCAGCAGATTTTGGCAGCAGATTTTGGTGGTTGATCTGTTCTAATACTGTGGCACTGTGCCTCCCGGCCCTCTTACCCTATTATCCACCGTTATTCCCTTCTTTTTCCAACCCGGCTTCAAATTCGGCGTCAAAATGGAGTACCGTATAATCGGCCCTAGGAGCAGCAGCAGGCAGCAACAGGAAAAAGAGATTATCTTTTTAATTTACAAATTATAAAGCTATAACTATAATGCGTTTTTGTTCAAATAATGGATCTAAATTTTTATTTTTACGTGTCTTCAATAATCTTCATTATAAAAGACAATATCATAATCATCGTGCTCGTGTTCTGGGTCACAATTGCATATAGCTTTCTTGCTCATCTTATCGCGCGTCAAACTATATAGATGACTATACTGTCCACAATCTAAACACATTATTGCTTGTAGTTGTATTTGCTCATTGTATATATTATGATACTCGAATCCAAAATACCAACGTGGATCATCGTCTGAATAATCCGACTCATTATTAAACTTGTTTGCTCTCGTAAATTCAGCCGAAATAATGACACGATGCAGTTTTAATTTATTTTTTTTGGTAATTTCTTCAATGTTATAGAAACAATATTCTTTTATAACATTGATCATATCCATAGGTAATCTAATTTGATTCATAACTAATTGCTTGGTTATTACGCTCATTCTTGATGATTTATTTTATTGTTTTGGTACCACTCAATATATTACGTAAAATTCATTCATTTTTTTAAAAATACCATATATTTTTTAAAACTTAAAAATTTTAGGCCGTACAAATAAAATTGAGATACTTTTTCTCCAAATCATTGAATGCAGCACAAAACACACCAAAGTTTAAAACTTATAACGGATATAATGATAACGAATACTATTACTGACGTCATCACCGACGAGAGAATGGCCGGTTTCACCAAATATTTGGATCGCACCAGTATGGACCGCAAATCATACCAATATGATGGCGTACGCTGGATCCTATATAATGAGCTAAGACCGGACCCAGTCTGTGACGTACGAGGCGGCTTTATCGCCGACGAAATGGGACTCGGGAAAACGATTATGATGATCGGTGTAATGCTCTGTAATTTTGTAAATAGAACCCTAATCGTACTTCCACCTGTACTTGTTGACCAATGGTATGTACAGATTTACCGCACTACTGGTCACAAACCACTGATCTATCACGGCAAAAACAAAAAAATTGTTACCGAGGAGCAACTAAATAGGGCTTCCATTGTCCTTACTACCTATGGAGCCATAAACCTAACTAGAAAACAAATCAAACTAAAAGAATCTACCCCACTACATAAGGTACATTGGTCTCGCGTTGTCTTCGACGAGGCGCACCATTTGCGCAATAATAAAACCACACGATTCTTCAGCGCCAAAACCATAAAATCGGACATTTGTTGGCTCGTATCCGGTACACCTGTTCAAAATAAAAAGAAGGATTTCTACAGCTTATGTTCGATGATCAAGCTTCCAGCTAGCTTCTATATGGATAGCGAAAATTTGCGCACCTTGGCTCGCGCCTTCATTCTGAAGAGGACTAAATCGCAAGTCGGTATCGAAATGCCCTCCTTAGTTGTAGACAAAAATATCGTCGCCTGGAAGAGTCGCAAAGAAATGGAGTTGTCGGAAGAAATCCACTCCGCCCTTGCTTTCAGTCGGATCAAATCGGCCAGCATCGAGAAACGCATTGTCAATAAATTCCAAGAAGATGGCATTTTAGCCCTACTATTGCGCGCTAGGCAAACCTGTATTTACCCCAAATTAATGGCCAAGGACAGCGGCAAATTGTTGAGTTCTAATTTGTACGCCGCTTACGCGGACGCCTTCAATTGCAGCAGTAAATTGGATGCAGCCGTCGAAAAAATATTACAGCGTAAAGGTAACGGTTGCGGCAAGCTCATCTTCTGCCATTTCCGCGAAGAAATCGACGAGGTCGCCACCCGATTGAAGGCCGGTGGTATGGAAAATGTGGTATGCTTTGATGGACGCACGAGTACAGGTAAGCGCGCAGATATTTTAACGGCTAATAATGAGGCCCTTATTTTGCAAATTCAAACCGGTTGCGAGGGACTCAATTTGCAGCAAAACTACAGCGAAATCTACTTCATTTCACCTCACTGGAACCCCGCAGTTGAAGATCAAGCTATCGCCAGATGCCATCGTATCGGCCAGACCAAGCCTGTTTATGTAGAGCGTTTTGAGATGACGTCATTCCCTTCTAGAGAAGAAATCGCAGAGGAGCAAATTGATACTGTCACAGTGGATAACTATGTGGGATCGGTTCAAGAATCAAAAAGGTTTATCGCCAGTAGAATTCTACAATAATTTTATAATTTGTAAATTAAATAAAGAGAGAAGTTTGCTTTTGCGGACTTTTTTTAATTTATCAATCACTATCATAACAATAACGGGTATGAGGGTTATAATTGGCACCATATCGTAAATGCTGTGGCATACAATCTAATTGAAACTGCCCTCGACACCATTCTACATAGTGCTCGTACGGACCGTGTATAAAATAATTATAAGATCTCATTCTCTCGTGATATTTTCTAGCCGCTTGTATTTTTATTTCATCTGGCTCTTCAATAGAAGAACAACAACCCATTTTATTATGTATACATATTTTGTGTATAATATGTTTTTTTTATAAAATTTGTACTACTATAATTTCACTATTTTGGCCGAAAAATACTACATAAGTGTAGTGGGTTTGCTATATTTTGCAACAAATCAGGTCCTACACGTGTAGTGATGAATTTTGAAGTGTTTTTTAAAGACTTTTTTGGAAAAGTGAAAATTGGACATTTATTTTTGTCCAATTTTGAAAAGTTGAAATACTTTATGCCAAATTCTCAAAATGTGACCATAATTGATTTTTATGGTCTGGACACAGAAAAAATAATTTTCATTTTGTGAGCATAATTTTTTTTTGTTTTTTTGAAAATATTTTATTTGGCTAACATATGGAGACTTTAGGAGACAAAATTCAGCCAAAATTCAGCCAAAATTCAGCCTACAAATTTTATTGCAAATATTGTGACTATGGAACGTCTAAAAAATGCAATTACGATACACATAACGCTAGTGCAAAACATCAACGGATTACAAAGGATTACGAAATGGGACATAAATCAGCCACAAATCAGCCACAAATATATAAGACTATGGCTTCTAAAGACGAAACATTTGTATGCTATTGTGGTAAGGAATATCATCATAGACAAGGTTTATGGAAACATAAAAAAACGTGTAGTCATAATTCCGACGAAAATAATATCATTTCTAATGAACCTACAGACAAAGATTTAATTATGATGCTAATTAAAGACAATTCTGAATTTAAAAATATGATGATGGAAGTGCTGAAAAATGGGACACACAATACGAATACTACTACTACCAATTCCCATAATAAAGCATTTAACCTACAATTCTTTTTAAACGAAACCTGCAAAGATGCTATGAATATTATGGATTTTGTTGAGTCTATACAACTTCAATTGTCTGATCTGGAAAAGATGGGTGAAATTGGTTACGTAGAAGGTATCTCTAATATTATTGTGAAAAATTTAAATGCATTAGATGTAACACAAAGACCACTTCATTGTACTGATAAAAAGAGAGAAACAATTTACATAAAAGATGAAGATAAATGGGAAAAGGATGAAGAGAAGAATAAAATACGCAAAGCGATTAAAAAAGTTGCTACCAAAAATGCCCGATTGATTCAAAAATTCAAAGAAAAACATCCTGATTATAACCAATACAATTCAAAATACTCGACACAGTACCATAAATTGATTATAGAATCACTCGGCGGATCTGGAGATAATGATATGGAAAAGGAAGATAAGATTATTCGAAATATTGCCAAAAATATTGTAGTAGATAAGGAACCATAAATTGTTATTTATAATCAAATAAAATTGAAATTTATGTTTAAAATTTATATTATTTTATAAAAAGTGATTTATAATGGAACAATCTAATATTTTTGGATATATTCTCTCTGTTTTAGAGAGAAGATTGGCTACTTACTTCGGCGATGATAAAATTTTACCTTTGGATGAAAAAGAAATCAGCAATATTAGTGAAAAAAAAGAGGTTTATTCAGAAGGATTGTTACCTTCCTATTCTTCGGATAGTTTTGAAAAATGCAAGGATTTTGATGTTATTGATTTTAACGAAACAAAAAAAGTGAGAAATTTTGGCAAAGTGAAACCTATTATGGGTGAAGATTGTGAAAACCCTCATCTACCTAATGTAGAACAAGCCTATAAAACACCATTGGCTTCTCTCGAGGATAACAATGAATACTGTGATATGGTATAGGTTGGTTCTGTTGTACCCTATAATCAAAAATTTATTGTTAAAAGAAAGGATCTTACTCTTTTTTCATAATCGGCTGCTATGGTACTTCCCAGGAGCAGCAGTCTGCTGGCGGTGGTTTACCTACATATGTGTAGTAAAGTTGCAATTTTGATGTGAAATTTAGACCCTACACGTGTAGTATCGAAATTTTAATGCGTTTTAAAGACTTTTTTGGAAAAGTGAAAAATGGACATTTATAAATGTCCAAAAATGAAAAGTTAAAATACTTTACCCCAAATTCTCAAAATGTGACCATAATTGAATTTTATGGTATGGTTACAGAAAAAATCATTTTCATTTTGTGAGCATATTTTTTTTTATTTTTGGGTTAAAATATTTAGGAGTTTTTTCTGTCACCTATATATGGATGTTTTTGGTGACAAAATTACATCAAAAAGCGCCGCCAAATTTGAGTGTTCAATTTGTGACTTTAAATGCTGCAAAATAGGAGACTATAAAAGACATATATTGACATCTAAACATAAAAAGCTAACTCTGGCTAACAGTTTAGGTGACGCTGAAAACATAAATAACCTGTTTACTTGTACTAATTGTAATAAAAATTATTATTCAAGAAACGGTTTATGGAAACACAAACGAAAGTGCGATAGTTATAATACACACGATAATGACGAAAATATTATCATTTCTAATGAGCCTACAGATAAAGAATTAATTATGATGCTTATTAAACAAAATGCTGATCTTGTGAAAGAAACTACTGAATTTAAAAATATGATGATGGAACAACAAAATATTGTATTAGAAATTGCCAAAAATGGTACTACTAATAATAGCCATAATACTACCAATTCACATAACAAGGCATTTAATTTGCAATTCTTTTTAAATGAAACCTGCAAAGATGCGATGAATATCACTGATTTTGTTGAATCTATACAATTGCAATTGTCTGATCTTGAAAAAGTAGGGGAAATCGGTTACGTGGAAGGGATTTCAAATATCATTGTTAAGAATTTAAAGGCACTCGATATATCTCAAAGACCACTTCATTGCACTGATAAAAAGAGAGAAACGATTTACATAAAAGATCAAGATAAATGGGAAAAAGATGAGGAAAAGAATAAAATACGCAAAGTGATTAAAAAGGTTGCTACCAAAAATGCCAGGTTGATTCAAAAATTCAAAGAAAAACATCCCGATTATAATGAGTACCATTCGAAATACTCAACACAATACCATAAATTGATCATAGAATCACTCGGTGGTTCAGGGGACAATGATTTGGAAAAAGAGGATAAGATTATTCGGAACATCGCCAATAATATTGCAGTAGATAAATAAGACTACAAACTCTGCAATCGACTTTTATAGCATAGTGTAAATCAAAAATATAAAACACTTGGCTTTTATATTTTTGGGTTTTCGGGGTTTTATGTACTAGATCACATAAATCCCTTTAGAGCAGCAGCAGGCAGCAATACGTGAAAAAAGGTATTGGTCAAAACCTCACTTTTCATTTTATTTAATTACTTAAATTATAAAGCTAAAATTTGTTTTTATTTTTATTTTTATTTTTATTTTTATTTTTATTTTTATTTTTATTTTTATTTTTATTTTTATTTGGCTCCACCTTTCTTAACCAACGGTGGCTTCGCTTAAAGGTGGATGGATTTATTCGTCATATTCATCTTCCGATTCTTCGCCAGATTCTTGGAAGTCTATTTTATTGGCTGCCTCGTTCCACTTACCTACTACGACTTGTTCACCTGAGGTTACATACTCATTGTAGTCATAAATGATGCCGGTTGACTTTGACTTCAAGTATTTCTTGCCGTCTACCTCGATCTTTTTGACTACTTCTTGTTCTTCTTCCTCGGTTTTAACCGCTGGTGTTTTTACTGTTTTGGAGGCCTTTTTTGCTTCTTTTTCTGCTTTTTTGGCTTCCTTTGCTTCCAAGTCGGCTTTCTTTTTGGCTTCTTTTGCTTCCAAATCGGCCTTCTTTTTGGCTTCTTTTGCGGCTTTTTCGGCTTCCTTTGCTGCCTTTTCAGCTTCTTTTTCGGCCTTCTTTGCTTCCTTTTCTGCCTTCTTTGCTTCGGATTCGGCTTTCTTCGACACCTTTTTCTCGGCGACAACCTCTGGTGCAACTTCTACAACCTCAGTTGATACTTCTGGCGTGATTTCTGATGCAACTTCGGCGACAGGCGTGACGACAACTGGTGCGACTTCTGGCTCCGCATCAGCAGCGACTGTCACTGGGAATGCCGCCGCTACTAGGCTCGCAAATAAATCATCTTCTTCGCCGCCTATTTCTAGCACCTTCTTTGCCTTCTTTGGACGACCTTTCGCACCTTTTGGCTCTTTTGGAGCCTTTTCTTGTGCTGGACGACCACGTTTTGACTCTGGGACTACAAAGTGCCCTGCGTCGATATTGATGCCGAATTTTTCTGCTTCTGCCTTTACTTCCTCTTCACTTAGCTTCAATTTCTTCATCACTTTCGTATACGAGACTGGCTTTCGACCTTTTGGGTCTACAAAGGAGTAGATGTCCGTTGCTCGGCGTTGATCGATTGTACCGTATTCTGGCATACCTGAGTTCTTCTCCGCTGAAGCTAAACATTGATTGCAGTAATCTCCTGATTTTTTTACCATTTGGCATTGCGTGTACAGACCTTTGTTTTGACGTAGCGCGCGGCACTTTGAATCGTCGTATTCACCTGAGTATGGCATTGGAAACTTTACCTTTTCCACCCTTTCCCTCACGCTTTCACCAAACAGCTTCTTCACCGACTCCTCGTAATCAAAATTGTACTCCCTTGCACAACGCATTAACACTTCCTTCACGCTCTTATTCATCTTTAACGACATTTTGTTATTTTTTTTTTGTACCTTTACCTTACCTCCTTCACTCTCACTCAATTTTTTTTTACCTTCACCTTTTTACCACATCACTCTTTTTTTATTTTTTTTA
>JACCEB010791118.1_pt1 | contig 10650 bp, 7 predicted proteins | sample 7454761 | NCBI WGS metagenome assembly JACCEB01 (sample SAMN15323454, study PRJNA562643) | freshwater metagenome | isolation source: river surface water | place: USA:Blue River Watershed | collected 2017-08-18 | reverse complement strand
TCTGTGGGGTCATTCTCTTTTCGGCAGGAATTGACTTTGTGACTTTTTGCGAGTCACCAACGACAGAAGGGTGGGCACGAGACCCAGAGGAGTTGACCGAAACGGTCTGTGGGGTCATTCTCTTTTCGGCAGGAATTGACTTTGTGACTTTTTGCGAGTCACCAACGACAGAGGGGTGGGCACGAGACCCAGAGGAGTTGACCGAAACGGTCTGTGGGGTCATTCTCTTTTGGACAGGAATTGACTTTGTGACTTTACGCAAGTCACCAGCGGATGGGGCACCACAAACGTTAGACGTCTGTGGGCCCCGTGACTGTACCTTTATGGTAGCCTCTGGAGGGGCGGTACAGTCGGTAATTCCAGAATTATATGTATTATTAAACACAGGGACCATTACGGGATTTTTCTTAAAGGAACCACCTCAAACTTTAAATTTCAATTTTTTTTAATATAGGCTTACCTATAGGCTTATTTGGTGTGCTATAGGCTTATTTGGTTTGATATAGGTTTATTAATTAGATACCCAATAAATAAAATAAATATAAACAAAGTCAGAATATTAATAAATTAATTAACTTATATAAATTAGATTAATAAAAAAATATTACTTAAACTTTAGATACATGTGTAACTTCAGAAACAAAAGGATTAGAGTTCTTAGGTGGATGCATAATATGATGGGCGCGTGTCATTACCCAACCTTTAACACGAGCGGTTTGAAGTACTTTGAATTGTTTTGAGATTTCTTCAACGTTGGGATTTTTCGCCATAACAAGGTTTTTCATCTTACGAATTTCACTATCGTGTTTTGACACTTTAACACTGTATGTGTAAATATTATCAGTAATTTCATCATAAGTATCAGTGTCCTCATTTTTGAAAACTCTGTTCCAAAGATGAGGTGGAAGTTGGCTAAGATAAACACTAAAGTGATGAGTAGTTGAATTCTTATGAGCTTTAGGAAGCACAAGAGACCAACCCTCTGCAATATCCTCTTGACTTAGAGGATTAACAAGCACCTTTTCATTTTTACCATCAGCAGTTCTGTGGTAAACATAAAATTGGCCGTGCTTAAGACCAGTTTCTGGATGTGATGATTCATTCATTTCAGCTTGAGACATTATAAACGTGATTATAATACAAAAACTTTAGTTCAATATATTTAAAAATCAACTTTTTTTTAATAAAATTTGATATTTTCATTTATTAACATATAAGATACTATTTATAATGAGAAATCCATTTAAAAATAATCACTTAACTATTGAAGAATTAGTGCAATGGAGAGCCAACCCCCTTATTAATCCTAAAACAGGCAAGTCTATTAAAGAATCAGGAGGTACTTATCAAATTATTGATTCAATTTATAAAAAGTACAAGTCACAGGTTGATGAAATAATAAATAACAAAGTCGCTAGTCCTGTAGTAAATGGTGTTCAAAATGTAGATACAAATGTTAAGTCAAGTATTGTTACACAAGTTGTAGATATTTTACACGTAAAGGAAAATATTCTTAATTCGATTGATGATAGAGACCCGATTAGTATGAATATTTTTTGGAAAGAAATAGATGGTATTAAACAAGTAGAATATCCCACAGAAAGCTTTTCTCAACTTGTATTTTATTCTGACACCAAAAATCTATTAAGATGTTTAGAAAAAGAAACACTTAGTTACCTTAAAAGTTATAATTTAAGAACACATCCGATAACATCAGAACCAATTCCAGATTCACTATTTGAGGATTTAGAAGTTGTTGACTTGGTTAAAATTCAAGAATCAAAAACAATTTCAGATATTGCATTAGATGTATTCCAGTATTTTGGAAAAATATCAATTTTTATAGATTATGAATGGTTTATGGAATTATCAAAAGATAAATTAATAAAATTTAATTATGAGTTGAAAGATTTTTGGCTACAAAATGTCCCAGACAATCAAAAGCACTTGGTGTCAGATGTTCCAATATTAGTCAAGTCAAATGAAGACTTGGAAGATAAAGATAAAGAAGAAATTCAAAGGTATTTACTTAATGAAATTAAAATATTGTTACAGTGCGAAAAAGAAGAAGTAAAATATATGATTAATTACATTATATTAGGAGCATTAGGAATTGTAATACCTAAAATAAAAGAACTGTATCCTGATTTTTTATTTGCTTTTTAATTATAAAAAGTTGCTTTTTAATTTAATTATTTTAATTTATAATAACAATAAATATTATAATTATAAATTAATCAACATCTGGGTTATTTATTGAACCAGATGGTTTTTTATCCATTGAGAAATATATATAACCAACAACACCTAAAATAACTGCAGCTGCAAGTATTATAGAGTACATGGCAAAATCGGATTTATTAGTTTCTTCGGCTACACCAGTGGGGGTTTCCATTCCAATATTAATATTATCTTTTATTTCTTTAGATAATTCTTCATGACTTTTTTTTTCAAAATCTTGACTTAAAAGTTTAATTTTTCTTGCTTCTTCGTCTGCAATTTGAGACTTTGATTGATTTTGTTTTGCTAGAATAAAACTCATTAACTATAACTAGATAATTTTTTTTACTCATCATCTTCTGAATTTGTGGGTTTAGATTTTTTAGTCATGACATAAAATAAAATGGCTAAGATAATTAACAATAATACACCACCACCAATATACATTGTGTTTCTACTTTTTTCAGCTGCTTCCATAGCAAGGGTTTCAGCAACTGCTTTAGCTCTGGCAATAGCGGCTTCAGCATCAGCTTTAGCTTTGGCTGCGGCAGCGTCTGCATCAGCTTTGGCTTTTGTTGTGGCGGCGTCTGCATCAGCTTTAGCTTTTGTTGTGGCGGCGTCTGCATCAGCTTTAGCTTTTGCTGTGGCGGCATCTGCATCAGCTTTGGCTTTTGCAGAATCAGCATCGGCTTTAGATTTAGCATCAGCTTTAGCTTTATCTGCATCAGCTTTAGCTTTATCTGCATCGGCTTTAGCTTTATTAACAAGTAATTCAGCTTCTTGTTTAGCAATTGCAGATGCTTTAGCATCAGCGTCTGCTTTAATTTTAGCAGCAGCTAGTGCATCAGCAATAGCTTTAGCCTCATCTTCAGCTTTCTTTTTAGCAGCAGCATCATCAAGAATTTTTTTATCAGCAGCAGCCTTAACAGCTGGATCAATTTTTTGGTCAGGATTTACTGGTACACTATCGGCAGTTGGTTCTTGTTTGGAGGCAGGAGGACCACCACAATTGTTTTCTTGTTTAATATCTTCAAAGTTTGCGTTACCAATATTAGAGTCGGCAATGTTAATTTGGTTAAGACAAATAGAAACATTACCATTATCATCTTGAGCTAAAGTGTAAGCTCTGGAACGACCAGAATCACCACCGGAAGCACGAACAGCACATCTGGCATCTAATACTCTTGGAAATTGTTTAGGTTTATCAGCTTTAAAAATGTTTAAAGTATATTTACTGAAATTATTATCAAGTGAAGTTTGTCTTCCTTCTAAACCATAAGGATTTTTAGTGCCAAAAGTTTTATCTTCAATTTCCTTAGCAGGCCAAGTATTAAGATTTGGACCGAATAAGGAATTTAAACAATGACATTCAGGAGGACCATAGTTCATTTTATTTTCACTATCCCAACACATTTTATTTTCAGATGCATTAGAAAATTGAGGAACTAATGCTCCAGCTTTATTTTTACCCATTTTAACACAACCTTGTTCATATAAATTTTTAGCACAGTAATCCATCATAAAGTTATCACAAACAGAATTAGAACCACCACCGCGGATTGTTGAAAAACTATATCCGGCAATTCCACCATCTTTATCTGTACCACACCATTTTGCTCTATCATCAGCTATTTGTAAACCTACATATCCAGTATCAAGACAAACTCCATTTTTTGCACAACGTTCATCCTTAGGGTCTAAAGGTCTTGGAAAAGCGATTGAAACAACGTTATTTTGCTCTTTTTCAATATCTGGTCTAACCACATCTCTACAACATGCTTTAGCAACGTGAATTTTAATCTCCTTGTCTTTATATGTTGATTTTTGGTTTAGTACGATATTTTTAATTTCTTTAGCTAACAAAGAGTCGCCAAATCTTTTGTCATCTGAACTTTTTGTAATAGTATTTCCCATATAATATAAAATAGATAATATATACAATTTAAATAAATTTTATATATTATTTTTATTCAATTGGAAAGTTTGGAATATCTGTTTGATACCATTTCCATTTAATTTTAATGTCGCCGCTTTCTGAAATAACATAATATCTCAAATTTTCTGCTTTTTCTTCTTTAATTTTAGATAATTTATCTAAGTTTTCTTTTATATTAAGTAAATATTTATTATTTTCATCTAAATCTACTTCACCCTTCAAAGTGTAATTAAAACCTTTTTCACTTTTCTTTAAAAATTCAGAAGTGACAAAAATAGATAAGTCAGTATTCAATTGTATTAGTACTTTATTATTTGCTTGTACTAAAAATGAGTCATCAACAATATAATAACTTAAATTATCTGCACCAATAGTATATTTATCAATATCATCTTTGTCTAAAATAATTAAAGGAATTTTTGCTGAAAACTCATTATTATAGTAATTAATATCTTTGTTTTCAGAGGTACCATTTAATAATATATTATTGACTTTGTCGGCTTCGTGAATTTTTTTACCAAATGCTAGTCTGTATTCATCTTTTAATTCATTATATCCAACAAGAACATATACTTTTTTGTTGTCTCCTAAAAAACCAATTCTAAATTTTTTTATAGCAGGATTACCAATATCTTTAAGTTCAAGATTAGCAAAATTTTCGGACATTGTGTAATTAAATAACAAGTAAAGAACTCCTAAAATAAGAAGAATTTTAACAATTTCTTCAGTTTTTAAATCCATATATTATTTATTAGATTTTTTTTTATATTTTTCTAAATTATAATATAAATGTTTGATAACGTTATTAATTTAAATAAATATATAAAACCAAAAGTTGTTGAAGGTTTTTTAGCAAGTGGTGGTAATAAAACATCTATTAGTGACAGTACCAAAGTAACAAAAAATTTTGAAAATAACCAAAAAATTAATCGTTCCATGATGGTTGAATCAATTACAAAATTAGTAAATAATGTTTCTTCCGATGTTGTTCAAAAAAATAGTTCAACTGCTGCGTCTGCTGCTGGTGCTTCAAATACTTTATGGTTATCAGGTGTAAATTGCGATGATGTAGTAATTTCTGGGGTGCGTCAAGGTGCAGAAGCTCAGAACCAAACACTTGTAAAATCTTCGCAATCTAACATGAGTAAAATTTCAAATGAAATATCTACATCAATTGATAAAACTATTGAAAAAGTAGGTGGAACAGATTTGGCTGCACTACAAGCCGAAAACACAAAACAACTTAACGACTTTATGAAAGCAATGCCTGGTTATGACCCAAATAAAGCTCAAAAATTAGCTTCAAAATGTCCATCTGGTGGTGGGTCTTTAATTAGTGCAGGAAATAAATGCGATGTTAGCTCATCATATGAATTAGATGCAAGTGTAAAACAAGCTCTTGATTTAGATGAATCTTTTAAAATTAATGATCAAGATGACATTTCAAATGATATTAAAAATAAATTAGAACAAGCAAATTTTGCTTCGTGTCAAGCCAATGCATCTGCTAGTAACGCAATTGTTCTACAAGATATTACATGCGCATCAATGTCCGCAGCAACTAAAGCACAAAAATCACAAGAAGCAGCAGATAAGGGAGAAACATTATCTGCGTCAAAACGCGGTCGTTTAGAAATATCAGATATTGAACAACAAGCGGTTGCAAAATTATATATGACTTGTATATTTGACCAACAAAATGTTAGTGAAATTGCCAATAAAATTACAAATTCAATATCAAAAAAATATAATCAAATTTATGATGCTGTTAATAAAAAAGCAGAAGGTAAAGATCCAGCATGGTTAGATGAAAAAATGAAAATACTTGATGCATTTGCTGCAGCAGGTGTTGAACAAATTAGGGCGGCAGCCGGTGATTTACCTCCTGCTTCAGGTGGTGGAAGTTCAACAAAAACTCCTGATTCGGGCACAACTACAAGTAAAAATGATGAAGTAAAATCAGATGGTTCTAAATCTGGCGGACCAACATCAGATGCATTACCAACTATTGGCCCTAAACCTTCGGACCAATCGGGTATTAAATTTAACACTCCTGCTTCTAAACCTGCTGATTCTCTTGCTAAACCAGCAACACAACCTGCACAACCAACACAACCAGCACAAAGTTCCAGTTCTGGTGCTAAATCAGATGTGTCAAGTTCTACTGGTTCCCAAGCTAATCAACAACAATCCCAATCTCAAACAGATTCATCAAAAACTGGTGAAACTTCCCCACCCTCTCAAATGGAAGCATTATTGGCTAATCCTTATGTGTTATATGGTGGAATTGCATTAGTTATTATAATTGTATTTGGACTTATTGTAATGATGTCATCGGGTGGGTCATCAACAAGTTCATCTGAGTCCGACGAATAAAATAAAATTAAAATTTATATAATATTAATTTTATTTTGGTTTAGGTTTAGTTTAATTTAAGTTTAATTTAATCTTCTGCAAATAGGATAGAATTGACCACATGAATTAGTTAAACCAACTTGTACAGTTCCAGCAGGGCAAATAGCAGCCCAGTTGTTTTTATCAGGACAACCGGGTGCTTGTTGATTTCCAGTTCTGACAAAATCAATTTTAGCAAGGTTTCTACCAGAGTTTTTAATGGCACCTGCAACTGTTGAAGCGTCGAATCTGTCAACCATTAAATAAGAATCAGAACCAACATCTGTAAGGTGAACTTGATTACCAAGAGGATTAATTTTAAGGGGTTTAGAACCATGAGATTGAATCCATGAATAATCTGGGTGACGACCAAGTCTCAAGTTAGATTCATTAGTATTACCAATAGTTAATTGTTGACCATTAGCATCAGTAGGAGCACCTGCAATTCTAACAACACCACCTGTGTCTTGAAGATGAACAGTTCCATCTGGTTTTGCAGATCTAATATACCAATCACCAGTGGGACCCCAGTGGACGTGAGAAACATTAGGACCTTTATCACTTCTTAACCACATAGTACCATGTTCATGACCAGTACCTTTAACACCAACTCTGGCATCTCCATCAACGCCACCAATTTTAATATTTCCACCAGTGTCTTGCATATAAACATTACCTTCTGGTTTACCTGATCTAATGTACCAATCAGCATTGGGACCCCAATGGACGTGAGATACCATAGGACCTTTATCACTTCTTAACCAGGCAGTACCATGTTCATGGCCAGTACCTTTAACAGCTAATCTAGCAGCACCATCTGAACCACCAATAACAACACCTTGGTCTCCTTCGGGGTTAAGATGTAAAGGTGTCCAGGCATTTAATTGAGCACTGTGACCACCAACAGTTGCTCTGTTACCCAAGTTACCAATTACAACACGAGTTTGATCATTAGGAGCACCCATATCAGATGCAATCCAACCACCTCTAGAGTTAACAGATTGACCGGATGGTTGAGCTTGTTTGTTTAATACATGGTCGGTATCAACTTTAGGACCGTTAACTTTTTGAGGACCAAAAACTGAGAAACCACCTTCAGCCCACATATCAACACGTCTATTTGCTTTTTTATCATCACTCATACCAACAATGTTTAATGAGTTAGCATGATGAAGACCAGCAGAAATTTGACCAGAATTAACTTCACGGTCTTTGTTAGGACCACCAAACATAATACCTTGGCGAGAAATTTTCATTTGACCATTAGGATTTGTCATATCACCAGCTCCTTCTCTAACATCAAATTGAATACCAGTTTGTTTGGAACCAACATGACGTAATCTGATTAAGTCATCAGTAGCAATTTGAACTTGACCGTCAGCTCTATATAAGGCACCGTCACCTACATCAGGATGAGGAACATTTTGACCTCCTAATAAAATAGCATTACCAGCATTGATTTTACCAGCAAAAATTGCATCTTTACCAACAGCTAATTCGTCTTCAGCAATAACTTTACCTCTGGATAAAACAGAACCGCCGAAAACAGCAGCTTTACCAACTAATAATTCATCTTCAGCAACTACTTTACCAGCAAAACCAGCGGAACCTTTTCCAATTAAGTTACCGGAAACACCCATGGAACCTTCAACGCCTAACTCGCCTTGTACACGAGCAGTACCTCTAACATCAAGATCAGCCATTGGTTTGTCTTGGTTAACACCAAGTTTCTTATCCACATAGTAAACATTTTCAGGAAGGGCAAGTTTATTTACAGTTACACTAGGTAAGGAAGTACCATCTTCTTTAATAAAATCAGTAGCACGAATTGAACCAGCAAGTTTAAGGTTACCTGATAAATTAAAATAGTCAAGAGGTTTGGCGTCAGCCATTGATTCAATGACTCTATTGTTTTTAATAATAGAACCATCAGCAGCAAAATTTATTTTTGACATATAATATTATATATTTAATTAGAATTTTTAAATTTTAAATTAAATATTTATAAGTTTAATTTTAAGCTATATCAATAGTACCAATTTCTCTAAAGTTAATATCATTACTTAATCCAGTTAAATCAACAGTAACTTTTAAGAAACCACTAGCTTGAATATAATCATTTGGTACTTTAGTTGCAACAAAATTATTAAAGTATTGTCCATCAAATGTAGCATTATTAAAAAATTTAGCAAATGGATTATTGTTAGTTCTTACTAATTTATCAACTGGTTTGTCATTAACAGCAATTTTACAGTCAGTAAATGAATCATTAAGTACAAAATATAATAATTTATCCTTACTTGATTTAACGACGGGCACATTTAATACGTATGTTTTACCTCTGTCTAATCTTGTATGGTGATCTCCTCTTTCATTATGATTTACCCAAGTTGGATTAGGGGAGCCATCATTTACCAACCAATGATATGCAACAGCACTATTCATTGCATGTGCCCATGGATTTGAAGAGAATGCTATACCAGAAATCCAACAATCATTACCACCATCATTTTTCTTATTACCCCCACAAATAACATATTTTCCAGGACCTGGAACAGGAATTGGCATCCATGTATGTGTAGTTAAATTACCAACATAGTTTGTACCATCGGGATTTATTCTATTAGATAGTCTATAACCTGATGTGAAGTTACCTAAAGGTTTTCCATCTGCTTGATTATAAACTTCAAATGATTCCCATCTGTCGGAAAGTACACTTATCCAAATAACTGATTTTCCGTCGGGAACATTAACTAATAAACCATTTGGGAATGCATTTTTAAAACCAATTCTAAGTAGTTGTCTTCCGTTCCATGGATTAACTTTATATGAGCCCTCATCCCAACCTACTGGATTACCTGATTTAGCAATAGCCGAGTTTTGAAGAGCATCAAATACATTTTGATAAATAACAGCATCTTCGGGAAAGTACATGTAGTCACTTAATTTATTTGATGAAGTATTCTGTGTTGCAACTAATTGTTTAAGTGCAGCTTCAGTTACACAAGTATTACCAATACAAATTTGTGAAGTTGCAGGAACTTTAAATTTACCGTCTTTAGCGGATAATCTAATTTGTTCTTGCCATTTGCCAGACCAGGGTTCAGGGTTGTACCAAATACCAAAATCAGCATTTTCGGTACATCTGGGACCAGACATGTGCCATTGACCGCATTTGCCTTGTAAGTTAATATCTTTCCAGTCGCCATTATTTTGTAAGGTAAGTCTACCTGAGTTACCAATGATGTCACCAGAAACGTTTGTTACACCATTAATGTTTGTTGGACCATTAACCTTAAAACCACCTTCAGCCCACATATCAACACGTCTATTTGCTTTATTTACATCACTCATACCAACAATGTTTAAAGAGTTAGCTTCATGTAAACCAGCAGTAATTTGAGCAGAGTTAACTTCGCGACCTTCATTTGGGCCACCAAACATAATACCTTGACGAGAGATTTTCATTTGACCATTGGGGTTTTGCATATCACCAGCACCAGGTCTAACATCGAATTGGATACCGGTTTGTTTGGAACCAACATGACGTAATCTAATTAAATCATCAGTAGCAACTTGAACTTGACCGTCAGCTCTGTATAAAGCACCGTCAACATTATCTGGATGAGGGATTTCTTGACCACCCAATGTTAAAGCACCTGATAATTGAACATTTCCGTTATTTAAAAATTGAGTTTGTTTATCCCACATCCATTCACCTTTATCATTACCAGGGGCAATGTACATAATTCTACGGTTATCATCGGGGGTATGAACAATCCATTTATTAGCACCGTTAAAAGCAATATCTCCAGAAATATTAGCATTACCACTGGCATTAAGATGTCTAGAAACAGTTACATCTTCAGCTGTAACTAAACCTTTAGAATTAATACTACCAAAAGAACCTGCTTTGTTAACAACAAGTTCGTCTTCAGCTAAGACGCGACCTTTAAATGTAGTTAAACCAGTAACACCCATATTACCACCAACACCAAAATTACCACGAACACCAGCATGTTTATTAACAACTAATTCATCTTCAACGGTTACAGTGTTTTTGAAAATGGCAGGACCTTGTACACCAAATTTTCCGCTGA
>JACCEB010520389.1_pt1 | contig 10651 bp, 5 predicted proteins | sample 7454761 | NCBI WGS metagenome assembly JACCEB01 (sample SAMN15323454, study PRJNA562643) | freshwater metagenome | isolation source: river surface water | place: USA:Blue River Watershed | collected 2017-08-18 | reverse complement strand
TTAGAATTCCATATGTTTATTCTGGTAGAGATAAAATATTTTATATAATTGAAAGTAATGAAAGTTATTTGAAAAGTATGATTAATGTAAAAATAAATAATAATATTGTAGGAAATTTATATACTACTTTTGATAATCCATTTTCCAGACACAACAACAGTAAAGTACATCGTAGATATTATGGTGTTGTAATACCAAAAAATATATTGACTCCTAATGATAATTTTATAACAGTAACACTTACAATTCCTACTATGACACCTGATTTTTTCTTTTTTGAAGTTGGTACACATGATGTAAATCCATTTGATTAAAATATTATATATCTATTAAATTTTTATTAAATTTTATTTATTTAATAAAAAATTGAAAACAAAAAACTATAAACAATTTAAATATATCCTATATATTATATAATCATGTCATTATACGTTAAAGATGATATTAACTTGCTTGCCCAGCATATTGATGAAATTAATGAAAAAATAGAACGAAAACAATTAGAAATGTATGAACCCAATGATAAAGAACGTAAGGAAATTACAACTTTAATTTTAGATTTTGTTAAATCAAATAAGAGAAAGATTTATGGTGGTTTTGCCCTAAATAATTTAATTATGGACAAAGACAAGAAAGAAGGTTTTTATAAAGATTACCAAACACCTGACGTAGATTTTTATTCTCCAACACCTATAGAAGATTTAATTAACCTATGTAATATTTTACATAAGGCTGGTTATAAACGTGTTGTAGGTAAAGAAGCCAGACATCCCGATACTTATAGTATCATAGTTAATTTTCAATTGTACTGTGATATTTCTTATGTTCCAAGGAATATTTATAATAAAATGCCATTCAAAGAAATTGGTGGTTTGAATTATATTCATCCATTTTTTATGGCAATTGATTATTTAAGAATGATTACTGATCCTCTAGCTAGTTATTGGAGAATTGAAAAATCTCTAAAGAGAATGGTTCTACTTCAAAAACATTATCCTCTACCATCAATTAATAAACCAATTGAAATTATTGATTCTACACCAGACTTAGATAAAGCAATTCAAATGATTAATGAATATTTAACAACAAGTAAATCATGTATTGTTATTGGTTTTTACGCATATAACTATTTCATTGAAAAATCAGAAACTAAAAATAAGAATATTAAACCAATTAATATTCCTTATCATGAAATTATCTCAACTAACTACAAAACTGATTTTGATCAACTTGTAGAAAGTCTTAAAAAACAGTTTGGACCGGATAGAATCACACATAAGGAATATTTTCCATTCTTCCAATTTACTGGATTTAGTGTAGAAATTTTATTAGATAATGAAGTAATTGCTGTAATATATTCACATAATAATAAATGCTTACCATTTCTTAAAGTTCCAGCATTATCTTTTCCAGATGGTAAACCAACAAAAATGAGCGGGGATATTATTTTAGGTACTTTCTCCCTAACTCTTCTATATGCACAAATTATGACAATCAAATATAGAGTTAATAACGATAGAACTATGACTGAAGTATATATGACAATTGTTTCACATTTAATTACTGCACGTGATGATTATTTTAAGAAGAATAATAAAAATATTTTTGATGAGACATTGTTTAGAGACTTTATAGTTGATTGTATTGGTGATGGTATTCATCCAGACAGAGAAGTCGGTTTAAGATTTGAAGCTCGTCGTAAGAAGAACAAGAAGGCATATTATATGTATGAACCAGAAAAAGATGTTAAAGAAGCTGATACAACATATAACTTTAGTAATGTATCTGGTAATGAAATTAAAAATCCAAAGAATTTAAGATTAACTGAATATAAAGCTGAAAATGAATTAGAAGAAGAATTTGAACCAGAACCAGAAGTTGCTGAAGTTAAACCAAATGAAACCCCTGAATAAATGAAAATTTTATTAAATTTTTATTATTTGACATTTTATTTATTTATGAAATTAAATAAAATTGATTTTTTAATATTTAAGAATTAAGTATCTATTATAAAATAAGCTAAATGGATAAAATATTAGGTGATTCTCCTTATGAACAGCATGTGTTAAACGAGAAGAATAAATATATTGATGCCAATTTTATTAAGGGTATTTTAGAAGATTATGGATTGAAACATAAAGTTAAAAATTTAAATAATTTTCAACTTGCAATGATTCATAAATCTTATCTTAAATCAATTCAACTTAATGAAAAAACAATTAAACTAATGAAAGATGTTCCTCCAATTGATAATAAACTTAAAAAGACAACACTCCCATTACAAGAAAATTCTTATGAATCTTTAGAATTTTTGGGTGATGCAGTAATCCATCTAATTCTAGCACACTACTTGTATGCTAGATTTGAAAATAAAGACCCGGGGTTTCTTACTGTACTAAGAACAAAGATAGAAAAAGGAGAGACTCTAAATAAACTTTCCAGAAAGATTGGTCTACATGAATATGCTATTTTTGCAAGAAATATAGAATTAGCTGGAGGTAGAGTTAATAATGTTAATATTATGGAAGATATATTTGAAGCTTTTATGGGTGCATTAAGTTTAGAAACTTCTTTTGAAAATTGTAAACTATTCTTAATTAACTTAATAGATACTACTATTGATTTTGCCGATATGATTAATACGGAAGATAATTATAAAGAAATGTTGATGCAATATTATCACAAATTAGGTTTTAAAACTACTCCAACATATAAATTATTGGAAACTATTGAAGAAAAACCAAAAAAGAAATTTACAATGGGTGCATATGATCCAGATAATAAATTAATTGGGACTGGTACAGCCTTATCAAAAGTTGCTGCTGCTCAAATTGCAGCAAAAAATGCTCTTATAAAATTCAATGTTGTGAAAAATTATGAAGAATCTTCTGATGATGAATTTTATGAAATTGATTAGATATTTTATTTATTAATATATATTATAAATGTCTATAAAAGATAAAGCTAAATATGTTGATTTGAAAGTAAACGGTCGACTCTTCCCATCATGGGTTGTAGCTAACTTTTCTAAATTAAAATTACCAGAAATAATATTAGATCCTAGCAAAGATGCCTGTTCAGTTAAAGAAAAGGAAAGATTGAGAGAATATCAAATATTTATTAGTAAAATATTAGATTATAATTCTCCTTACAAAGATATTTTAGTATATCATGGTTTAGGTGCCGGTAAAACTGCTTCTACTATTAATTTATACAATGTTTTATACAATTCAAATCCAGGATGGAACGTTTTTATTTTATTAAAAGCTACACTTAGACCAGGTTGGATTGCTGAAATGGAAAAATGGTTACAAAACGAAGATAAGAAATTTAGAATGGACAACATTAAATTCATATCTTATGATGCACCAAATGCCGATAAATCATTTATGGATGCCGTTAAAAATTCTGATACATCAAAGAAAAACTTATATATAATTGAAGAAGCACACAATTTTATAAGAAACGTTTATTCAAATATTTCTAGCAAAGTTGGTAAGAGAGCACAAATCATTTATGATTATATTATTCAAGATAAAAGAGAAAATGATGGTGTAAGAGTAGTATTATTAACTGCTACCCCAACTGTTAACAAACCATATGAATTAGGATTAGTATTTAATTTATTAAGACCAGGTATCTTTCCTAAATCAGAAGCAGAATTTAACAAGATCTATGTAAGTGGAACTGGTGGTTTTGAAAGATTAAATCCAAATAAAAAAAATAATTTCCAAAGAAGAATCTTAGGTTTAGTATCATATTATATCGGTTCTACTCCAGATTATTTCGCTACTAAGAAAGTAGATTATGTAGATGTACCTATGTCAGCATATCAAGAAGATATATACAGTTATTTTGAAGGATTAGAAGATAAGATTGCTAAAAAATCCAAAGGTAAATCACAAACATATATGTCATATACTAGACAATCCGCAAATTTTGTTTTTCCACCTATGGCTCAAGGGATGAGTGGTGAAAATAGACCCAGACCACGTAACTTTAAATTAAATGATAAAATAGATAGAGGAAAAGAATTAGAAGTAGAAAAAGAAGATGAAAAGTATTATAATGTTCAACAATATGTAGACACCGTAGAAAAATACGCTGTAACATTTGATTCTTACTTAAATGATTTCTATCAAAAAGATAAAAAGAATGGATATACTTTGGCTGAAGATATTTTAAAGATAAGAGAAAAATATGTTTATGATTTAACTGAATTTGCTGAAAAAGAAGAAAAGAGATCTTCTTTGTTTGATGCTATGTACAATTGTTCTGCTAAATTTATCATGGTTATAATTAATATTCTTAGATCTCCTGGCCCTGTCTTAGTCTATTCAAACTATGTCTTAATGGAAGGTTTACAAATCTTTAAAATCTATCTTAAATATTTTGGATTTAGTGCATTCAAAGATGTTAATAGTGGTGTTGATGATTTTAGATATATGGAATATCATGGTGGTATAGATGTAGAACAACGTGGTAAAAATATTAAACAATATAACGTTATTGAAAATAAATATGGTAAACTTATTAAAATAATTATGATTTCTCCAGCTGGTGCGGAAGGTGTATCTCTTTTTAATACACGTCAAGTTCACATAGTTGAACCATATTGGCATGAAGTTCGTATTGAACAGATGATTGGTCGTGCAATCCGTCTCTGTTCCCATAAAGAATTACCAATGAATGAAAGACACGTCGATGTATATAGATATAAATCAGTAAGAAAAAATCAAGGTGATAAGAAGATTACTGCTGACCAATTAATTGAAAACTTAGCTCGTAGCAAACAAGGTTTGTTACAATCTTTTGAGGATGCTGTTAAAGAGGCAGCAATAGATTGTGAATTATTCAAAGCACATAATTTACTCAAAAATGATTTCAAATGTTTCAAATTTGATGAACCTACTTTATTTGCAGAACAAATTGGTCCTGCATACAAAGAAGATATATATGATGATTTTAAGATGGATAACGGTTTGAATAGCACATCTTCACAAGTTGTTAGAATTAAAGTAATAAAAATATCCGCTGTAAAAATAATGACAAAAGAAGAAGATAAAGTAACTTATTCTAAACCTGAATTTTATTGGTACAATCCAGAAACACAAGTTGTCTATGATTTTGATATGCATTATCCAATAGGTAAAGTAGGTTTAGACGAAGATCAAGTTCCAATGAAATTAGATGCAAATACTTATATTATTGATAAAGTCATACCTATACCACATATAAATTAAATTAAATTTAATTAAATTTAATAATATATAATATTATATATATTATTATGGAATATACAAATCCTGCGAATCCAATTACGGTTCATAGCATACCCTTTGAAATCAATGATGTATTTTTTAAATTATCAAAGTTTGTTAATGGTCTTCGTATCGAAAAAAAATATACTATGGTAGATGCTATACCTTTAATTGAAGAAATATTTTTGGATACTATTGATATCCTTGTAAAAAAAGTACTTAATGAACATGTTATAAATGTTGACTATAATATTGCTGGTGGAAAAGCAATTAATAATATAGTAAAAGATAAATATTTAGTAAAATCATTTGACTTTGATATTCATGTTAGAAATGGCAACGATAAAGAACGATTTGGATTACATATTGTTAGGCATATGAATCAACTATTCTCAGAGGGGTATAATAGATTTATTAGATATCAAATATTCACAAAATTAAAAAGGTTAAATTTTGTATCAGATGCAGAAAGAGATTATTATCTTAACTCAGATAATAATTTATTTTATTATGGTAAACGTATGAAAAGAGCTGGTGGGGGAATAGGTGGCATGTTTATTAAATTAAAATTACAAAACAATATTTTTGAAAGAGTTGATGGTGCAACAGTAAAATTTAACACTTATATGCCCGATGACTACACTTTTCCTAATTTTGTTCAAGATGATAGTAATAATATTATTTATATACCATTTTCAGATATAGATGTAGAAGCATATGTTAATTTTGGATTAGTTGCATTTAATTCTCCATATCCAGATCAATCGCTTATAAGGAAAAATAATATAAAATATTTAGATTATGTATCTTTAATATTTAATTTAGTTTCTTATATTTTTATCAATTTATATAAAACAAAATCAAATTTCAAAAAATTAAGAAATATTGTTAAACCATTACATAATTTATGTATGTTTAATACAACATATGATAGTGTAACAGTAGTAAGATCTTTAGTAAATTTATCTAACCAACTTCGAAGAGATATACGTGCTGATACTATTAGCATCACTTACCCATCTCAGACTGCAACCTTAGTAAGACAACTCCTTGCCGAATATCCACTTAAATTATATTTTGATAATACAGGAATCAAAAAGAATTTATTCGATAGAGATTACCCACATATGAGTTATATGAATGAATATTTACATAAAATATTACATAACTATTTAGGTTTTAATAATGTAAATAGGTGTAATGTTTCATTAAGTAATACAACTCAACCAAATGACCCCAATTATATAAAAATAATTAATAATAGATATGAAGCAATTCAAAATGGAATATTTGCAAAATTAGAAAATTTAGTTTCTGATGGCGATAATTTATCTTTGGTATTAGAATATACTTCTGTCTTTTATCGACCATTTAATGTTTACCTAAATTTAGCTGGTGTAAATTTACTACGGGATGATCGTGATGTTGACTCACATATTTCTAATCGAACATTCCACATTACTTTTTCAAATGGTAGAACAATTCAAAAGATAAGTAATATTAATACAAGTACTAATGCACAAAGAGAAACCGCAGCACAAAATATAGATAGTGTGTTTGATCATTTTCATGATAATATAGGAAATTTAGAATTAACAGACCAAGAAAATGCTCTTTTAGGAGCTAATTCACTTGGTATGAATATCATAAATTATATATCTGATGTATTTACCGTATATACTTTACAATTGGGATATAATTATTTGATTAATAATGCAGAATATAAAAATATTTCTAATATGAAATCAGGGGATATATTCATAATATCTCAATATATATCAACCACTTGGCGCAATACATCAAATATAGGTGGGTTTTATGATCCCGTAAAAACACTTTTTAGAATATCTATTAATAAAAATAATAGAAATTGGTTATTATTAAATAATTATAGTAGCATTCCTCAAGAATCAGAAATATTATTAAGAAGAGGATCAAAATTCATTGTTAAAAATATTGATACAACAATTATAAATTTTAATGGAGCCCGAAATGAAATTAAAATAGTTGATTTAGAATTATTAAATAATGATAATATTATTGAAAATATTTCAAAAATTTACAATTATTCTGGTACTAGTAATTATTATGATAATCCTTTAAAATCCTTCCTTTTTGTTCAATCTGCAGAATATATCTATCAACATCATTTAAGAGTAGCATATTCTGATCCACCTTTAGTTAGAACTCTTGTTACTACTGATTGTTCTGGTAATAAGATGTTCAAGGATGAGAATTTAATAATAAATATTAGAACGGGTCCTAATAATTATCAACATACTTTAAATAGACCAAATCATGGATTATCACATACTATACGTGTATGTGGTGCGATTTATTATTTTGCATTACTTTTACTTAAATATGATCCAACCTTAGCTAATATTATTACACCAAAATTTTTATTACAAATAACAACAGCTGGTTTATTTTTAATTTCTGGTAGAGACAGTGAAATGGGTCTAAATGATCAGGTAAATGATTGTGGTTTAACTCAGGAACGTACTCAATATTATAATTCATCATATTCAAGATATTTAACTAAGTCAGCAAATAATTTTAGAACAGTTTTTATTCGAGATATGTTTACAAGAGATATTTATACAGCTAATGAACGTGAAGAAATTGCATTCTGTATAGAATATTATGATTATATATATAATAATACTCCACAACTACCAGATGGTACACCCATAAATGTTAATGCTACTCAAATTCTAATCGCAAAACTATTTAAGTTATCAACTACTGTTGATTCACTAAGATGTAATGAAGATGGTAAATATATTGTACCACTTGTTGTTGGAAATCCAAATTATGATATTGAAGCAGGTTTAATTAAAAATTTAACAGTAAATTTATGTAGAGCTACTGGAAATCGTATTATTGCAAATCAATTAACCGATGAAGTTACATTAGTAAGTTCTCCTGTTAACACAATAGCGTATAATGATGAGTTATTTTATGAAAATTCTATAAATCCACATACTTGTATTGAAACAGTATTAAATATATTAACACCATATACAAATGAAATTATATCAGACATAGAAGAACAATTAAACCCATATATACATCATAATTATAATATTAATGAAATTATAACTACTGGTGTTCCTCCAATACCACCACCACCAGGTGCTGTTGTTCCACCACCAGGTGCTGTTGTTCCACCACCAGGACTTGTTGTTCCACCACCACCTCATATACCTGTAGGTGTAATACTTCTACCACCTCCTGGAGGTATACTAGTTCCACCACCACCAGGAACTTTTGTTCCACCACCTCCACCAGGAACTTTTGTTCCACCACCTCCACCACCAGGACCTGTTGCTTCTCAAGATGATAGATATAGAAGAGATAGAAGAGATAGAAGAGATAGAAGAGATGATAGAGTTAGAAGAGATGATAGAGATGATAGAGATGATAGAGATGAAAGAGATGATAGAGAAAGAAGAGAAGACGATTCTGATAGAAAAACTACACTAATACCACCAGTACTATTTGTTCCACCACGACCAGGAGCTGTTGTTCCACCACCACCACAACAAATTGGTGGGACATTAGGTAAAAATATTAAGAATATAATAGAGGATGATTATAGCCCAGATGTTGATGAAGCATGTATGAGAACAGATAATAAAATACTTGGTACTAGAATTTATTGTCCTCTTGCTATGGTAGAAACTGTTAAAAAACAATATACATATGAAGTTAATGGATTTATACAAGAAATTGAAGTTTGTCCAGTAATAATTGAATTTTCAAAAAATGAAAATTTTTCAAAAAATAAATCAGAAAATTATTATGATTATTATGATTATATTAATCAAAGAGTACAATTTTATATTGAAAAAGGTTTAAAATTACCAAATTTAAATATGGAAAAACCAGTTAAACAAACGGTTACAATTAAAAATAAAATTTCAAATGAAGAATATTTAAAGAAAATTAAAGAGATCGAAAAGGGATATAATAAACCTGAAAGAGTTTTGATACCAGATATAAATGGGGCAAGACAAAAATATTTAAAATACAAACAAAAATATTTAAAATTAAAATCACAATTAAAAAAATAATTAACTCATAATTAATTGATTATATTTAGCAGACCAACATGGTCTATTATTTGGATTTTTTGGTGGTTCTAATAATCTTCTTCTTGCTTTATAAGTTTGATATAAATTGCTAAAAAATGATGATAAACAACATATAGCAATAATATATAAAATTACTACTCCAGCTGTATATTGTTTTGTAGTATTATAAGTATTATAACCTACAAAACCAAAAATCAATGAACAAATACATGCACATAATGTTGCACTAATTAAAAATGGTACAGATAATGCCGATCCTAATTTATCTAACCCTTCTTCATAATATTCTTGACCATTTACCTCTAAATTACATTTGGGGTAATTTGTATTTCCAGACATATATTATTAAATTTATATATTTAATAATTAATTATTATCTATAATTTACATTAGTATTTAAATCATTTTCTACAGTACTTACTGTCATTTGTAAAACAAATTCGTAATTTTCTTGACGTACACCTGTTAATTCTGATGCAGGCATATCATATTCTGTACCGTCACCACCAGCAATTACATATTTTATTTTTACTGTATTTCCATCTGGGTCTACTATTTCAACGGTTAATTTATCTAGATTTTTAAGAGCTGACTTTAAAAAGGTTCTTTTAGAATACGATGATAACCAAATTTCTGTACTACTACCACCTAAATCTTTATCTTTGTATAAAATAAAAGAATCATCGCCTACTCTGTCATTTGTTGAAAATACTCTATTATTATCTAATTCTTTTATTTTTAAAATTAAATATCTATAGTTTGCCGATATAGTTGTTAAACCGGTATAACTATATACACCTCCGCCTAAATCTGTTCTTGTATAAACTACATATTGTGGAAATATTACTTTATCTAAAGTTACTTGTTTAACATTCATAAAATTCTTTTGGATACGTGGAGAAGGTACACCAGTATAATTTACTATTTCGTACTTTTGTGTATCTTTATTGTATACTTTCTCTCTGCTTGTTCCACTACCACCTAAGGATACTGTAAATTTAAATGGGTTTGGATATGCTGTAGTATCTCTATCATATGAATCAATATGTAACATATTATCTAATATAGTTTCATTAAATACATTTTGTGCAACATTATTATGCATTAAATTACCATTATTTGTCCAATCTTGTTGAGGTATTAAATTTTGTGAAGATTGAAATCCCATATTGAAATTATGTTGATTTGTTCTATTCATCATCATTTGATTTTGAGAATATCCTCTTGGAATATTATTATTCATTATAAAATGACATGTGAAAAATAATTTTATTTTAATACGAAAATATC
>JACCEB010183381.1_pt1 | contig 10651 bp, 10 predicted proteins | sample 7454761 | NCBI WGS metagenome assembly JACCEB01 (sample SAMN15323454, study PRJNA562643) | freshwater metagenome | isolation source: river surface water | place: USA:Blue River Watershed | collected 2017-08-18 | reverse complement strand
CCTATTCGGCGACTGCCACTGCTCGTTGGCCACAGTGCGACTATCAGCGTTGCGGTCATCGATATTGAAACACTTGGCATCACCAAGCAAACTCAGCAATACACAAAAGTTTCACCAAAAACTTGGCGATATTTCAGCGTCGCCGCAAATTGCGAGGTCGAGGCACATGTAGATGAGTTCGGGTTCGTTCTTGATGAACCAAATCAATTTCAGCGCATCACGTAGTTTTTGCGCGAGTTCGAACTAGTCGGTGACGGCGGCGTAAACCAACGAACGCAGATACTGTCGAATCGGATACGTACTCGACGGAATCAACTGCGTGAAAAACATCGCACTGATCTCGTTCACTGGGTCAACCCAAAACACGGTGCTTGCCATGCCACCCCAGCCGAATGTGCCGTTGGGGCAAGCCACCCGAGTTTTAGCCTGATCAATGACGACTGAAAACCCAAGACCAAAACCCAAGCCGTCATAAAAAATTTCTTCACCAAGTGGTCGGCCGAATGTCGAAATGTCGGCGTTGTTCGGCAAGTGGTTCATCGTCATCATGTCGAAAGTTCGCGAAGAGATAATTTGCACTTTGCCCGACTTGCCCCGACCTTCAAGCATGCGAATGAACTTGAAATAATCGCCCGCGGTTGAGACAAGACCGCCGCCACCAGATAAGAACACTGGCTTCTCGAGAGCATTATTGCCGAAGCTGCTGAGTTTGGCTTTTTTGTGAGTTGCTTCGTCGTACCTATAAAGCGATGCAACGCGGTCGTTTTTGTCGTTCGAGACCCAAAAACCGGTGTCTTGCATCTCGAGTGGTTGAAAAATGTTCTTTTCGAAAAATTCATCGAGGGGCATTTTGCCGACAACTTCAACCACTCGGCCGACGATGTCGGTTGCCACGCTGTAGTTCCAACTTGAACCCGGCTGAAACAAAAGTGGCAACGCGGCATATTTGTCGCAAATAACCTCGAGCGAATCTTTGTATGCCACGCCTGCTTCGAAACCAGCGCGGCGATACATGTCGTCTACAACGTCTGCGTACATAAAGCCGTATGTCATGCCTGCAGTGTGAGTTAGCAGATGCCAAATGCGAATTGGCTCGGTTAATGCATTAGTCAGTGGCTTCAGCACCGTGCCCGTATTCCAAACTCGAGTGTCAGCAAATGAAGGGATGAATTTGCTTACTGGGTCGGTGAGTTGAAGCAAACCACGCTCGACCAACATCATCAACGCGATCGAAGTGATCGGTTTTGTCATTGAATAGATGCGATAGATCGTGTCGTCAGTAATCGGCGCACCAGTTTCAGAGTCTTTGTTGCCATACATGCCAAAGTGTGCAACTTCGCCGTGTCGCGCAACCGCGACCGCGTAACCAGCCAGGCGACCTTCGTCGACATAGCGATTGAAATGCTCGTCGATACTTTTCAGTCGCGTCGCGTCAAGACCGACTTCTTTGGCGTCAACTGTTGTCCCAAAATCTTTAGTCATGGTCCCTGACTTTAAACTATTTGTTGAACTTTTCTTTAAGCCAAGAGTTCAATTGCGGCCCAATATCTTTGCGCTCGAGGGCAATCTCGATAACTGCACGCAAAAGCCCCATCGGTGTGCCAGTGTCGTACCGAGTTATCTCGCTAACAACACCCACCAAGACGTTTTCGCTTGCCAACATCGCCAACGCATCGGTCAACTGCAACTCACCGTTCGCACTGGGTTTAATCTGTTCGAGTTTTTCGAAAATCTTTGGCGACAAAACATAACGTCCGATGATCACGATGTCGCTAACCGCGTCAGCAGGTTTTGGTTTTTCAACTACTTGCAAAATTGCGACCGAAGATTCTGCAGTGCTCGCACCGCTCGCAACTTTGACGTTGCCATAATTCGAGACTTCAGCAGCCGCAACTTGTTTTAATCCAATGCTGCTCTTGCCAGACTGTTCGTAGAGCGCGACAAGTTGCTTCGTCAACGAAGCATCGCCCATTATTTCGTCGGGCAACATCACCACGAATGGCTCATCGCCCACTGCTTGGCGCGCGCAACTCACCGCGTGACCTAAACCCAAAGGCGAATCTTGATAAACGACGCTGACTGCGACTTTGTCAGTACTGGCGGCAGATGCATAATTCTCGATCGACGGCTTGGCCCGGCTGGTGACGATCACAACGCGAGAGCAGCCCGCTTGCGCCGCCTCGTCGATCACGAACTGCAGTGCTGGCGTGTCATATATAGGTAGCAATTCTTTGGGTGTGGCGCGGGTCGCGGGCAAAAAGCGTGTGCCCATTCCGGCCGCAGGAATAACAGCAGTGCGCACAGCCACACTGTCATCCTAGAATCAAAAGCCCTATGCCGACTTATGTTTACAAGTTCATTGACTCTGGTGAGACCATTGAGATCTATCAGGCATTCAGCGACGATGCGTTGACACAAGCGCCGCACCCATCAGACGGCAAACTGCGACCTGTCAAAAAAGTGTTCACGCCTGTTGGCATAACTTTTAAGGGCGGAGGTTTTTACAAAACCGATAGCGCCACTTCGGGTAAGACCGCGGCTTCGGGCACTTCGGCGAGTTCAGCAACCAGCACAACTGGCGGCTCGAATTCGGGCCCAACCGGCGACACAACGTCTAGCAAGACGAGTGAGACATCGGGTTCGAGTGGCTCAGATTCAAGTTCGAGCGCAAGCACGACAACTGCGGCGCCAGCCACAAAGACCGAAACCAAAACTGCACCGACGAATTAACGCTGCACGCGGCTGCCACTAATTTGCAGCCGGCACACATGGCGCATAGTCATGAAGGCAAAACTTCTCGAGTCTTGGTACTCACTTTGTCGCGACGCCGCGCGACAGCGAATTGTGGTTATCTCGCTTTCGGTGTTCTGCGGTCTCGTCTACTTCGTTTCAGCCATGTCACTTAACGACGAAAAACTTGCGCCTGCTGTGCTGCAAAGTGCAAGTCGCTATGAAATACCCGAAGGGTTTCGCGCCGTAGCAATGCAAAGTGCCGGGCCGTTGCCAATTTTGCAAAGTGGCAACCGTGTTGATGTGATCATCGATTCAGCAATAGTGCTCGAACAAGTTTTAGTTATCGACATCGCCGAGCAATCTGGCCGACAAGCGACAATTGTTTTAGCCGTGCCAGTTGAAAACTCAGCGATGATCGCCAACGCTGCCGCTCTTGGCGTGGTCAGCCTCGTGCTCGTTGGCTAATAATTTGTGGCGACAAGCAGCAAGATTGCTGCGCCAAACACGACTCGATAAACGACATACGGCGAAAAACTCTTGGTACGCACAAGTCGAATCATTGACCACATTGCAACCCAACCAGAAATGCCAGCGCTAATGATGCCGACCAGCATCGGCACGGCCAGTCCCTCAGGTATGCCATCGCGCCAAAGTTGCGCGAGTTTAAACACAACAGCACCACCGATAATCGGCACGCTCATCAAAAATGAAAGTCGGGCTGCTGCATCACGCGAATAGCCGCTCAATCGCGCCGCGGTGATCGTGATGCCCGAGCGTGAAGTGCCTGGGTTCAGCGCTAAAACCTGCGCCGTACCGATAATTAGTGCATCGCGCAGCGAAAGATTTGTGACATCGTGTGAACTCTGTGCCGCTGTCGCTCGCCTGTCTGCCCACACGAGCAACAAACCAAACACAATCAAACTGATCGCAATCAAATTTGGCGTGCCAAGTTTCTCTGTTATTGAATCTTCGAAAATTACGCCAACCACACCAGCAGGTATTGCCGACGCAACCAAAAACCAAGCTTGTTTGCCAATCACTGGCGACGCGCTCTGTCGTCGAAACGCAACTTGCAAACCTGAGCGAAGAAAAACAACAAGTTCGCGCCGCAAGTAGATAAAGACAGCTACGAGAGTTCCGAGATGCAACGCCGTGTCAAATGCCTTGGCGGTTGCTTGTGAGTCGTAGTCATTCCAATTGAAAAGCCACGGCACAATTTCTAAGTGTCCGCTCGACGAAATCGGTAGAAATTCGGTCAGACCTTGCACAATGCCAAGCACGATGGCGTGCAATATTGACATGCTGGTTATGAACCGCTCATCATTACATCGCTGATGACCAAAGAAAGACCAACTGCACGCATCGGCAACCAGTCAATGTCGTTGCCAAGGTCAACGATATTGAGCAGCATTTTTTGCAGCGTTGACGCGATTGTAAATTCACGAATCGGCGCGCCGAGAGTGCCGTTTTTAATCACGATGCCTGATGCGCCAGTTGAAAAGTCGCCCGAGATCGTGTTCACACCGCTGTGCATGCCAGAAACATCTTGAATCAAAACGCCGTCATCGATTGCAGAAATCAACTCGGCCTGTGTTTTGTTGCCTGGTTGAACTTGCATCGCCAAACACCCGACACCCGGTCCGCCCATGAAACCACCACGGGTTGCATTGCCCGTGCTCTTGGTGTTCATGCGGCGAGCGCTATAACTCGAGTGCACAAATTTTTTGAGTACGCCATTTTCGATCAAGATATTTCGTCGCGCTGCCAAACCTTCGCCGTCAATGTCTGTCGCGGTATATGCCAACGGATTAGTTGGGTCATCAACCAAAGTAAATCGCGGGTCTGCAACTTGTTCGTTCAATCGATCGCGAAACAAACTGCGTCCTTTCGCCAAGTTTTCACCATTCAAGGCGCTCGACAAAATGCTGACAAATTGCGAAGTTACGTATGGGTCTAAAACAATCGTCACACTCTTGCTTGCAGGCTTAGTTGCGCCGAGCAATCGAGTTGCTCGATCTGCTGCTTCGCGTGCTGCTTTATTGAGGTCGAATTCTTTTGGCGAGTCGCCAACCGAAAAGCCAAAACCCGTCTGCGCTTCGTCACCGTCATCAGCCAAAGTTGCCACCGAGACATAACACGAGTTGCCACGACCACTTTCACGAATGCCTGTCGTTGTTGAGACTGCAGTTTCTGCCCAGCCATCTTCGTAGTTTGACTGTTCGGCACGCACACGAGCATCAGCAGCAAGCGTGAGTTTTTCTAACTCTTTGGTGATTTCAATTTTTTTGTCGGTTGGGTAATTGGCGAGTTCTTCGTCCCAAAACTTTTGCGGTATTTGCGCCACACCATCAGGTTCGGCAAGCCCTGCCCACTGATCGACGGTGCCGAACTGAATGTTGTCGCGTGCCTCAGCAAGAACCTCGGCGATCGCCGAAGGCTCAAGCGTGCCTGCATAAGCAAAACCAGTGCGACCATCTTTGATAATTCGAATGCCAACGCCTTCACTTTGCGCCGAAACAAAGTGTTCAAGTTCGCCTTCGTAGACGCGCACCGAAGTTTCGCCGCCACGCGAAACATACGCCTCAATCTGTTCGCCTGGTTTGGCTTGTTCAACTACCGAGTCTGCGAGAGATTGCAACTCTGGCACACCAACACTCATGCCGCGGTGCCACCAATTGTTAGCGATCGTACGCGCAGTGTTGGTTGACCATCACCTACTGGCACACCCTGGCCATCTTTGCCACAAGTGCCAGGGTTGCCCATTGCGAAGTCGTTGCCAAGCAAGTCGATGTCTTTCAAAACTTCTGGACCGTTGCCAATCAAGTTGCCTTCGCGCAACGGCTCGGTGATTTCACCGTTCTCGATCAAGTAAGCCTCGGTCATACCGAAAACAAAGTCGCCGCTTGCTGTGTCGACTTGGCCACCACCGAGTTTGGCGATGTAGACACCATGCTTAGTGTCGCGAATAATGTCATCAGGTTCTTCTTTGCCGTTGAGCACAAAAGTGTTTGTCATTCGCACCATCGGCAAGTGTTGATAACTCTGGCGCCGACCGTTGCCACTTTGCGCGCGACCTTCTTTGCGCGCACGCAGGTAGTCCCACATATAGTCGGTGAGCACGCCATCTTTGATCAAAGTGTTGCGTTGCGATGGATGTCCTTCGTCGTCGATACCGATAGCGCCCCACTCTGCAGTCATCGTGCCGTCGTCAACGAGTGTGACGAGCGGTGATGCAACAAGTTCGCCCATCTTGCCGCGATAAACACTCGCACTTTTGCCAACGAGGTCGGCTTCAAGACCGTGTCCACACGCTTCGTGAAACAAAACACCCCCACTGCCACGTTTGATAACAACCGGCATCGCACCCGATGGTGCTGGGCGAGCAGAAAGTTTTGTCACTGCCTGCTTTGCCGCGCGAATCGCCAACTCTTCGACATCGTTTTCGTCGAACATTTCGAAACCAATCGTGTGACCAAGCGAGTCGTAGCCAGTTTGCATACCGCCATCGCCAGTTGCGACAACGCTGACGCGCAGAAGTGTGCGAACTTGTTCATCGGCACTAAGAACACCGTTGCTGTTGGCAATCATGATTCGCTTGCGTGAATCTCCGTAACCTGCCGAGACCTGCACAATCGCAGCATTCACGGCTCGCGCCGCTGCATCAACGCGCTTGAGCAGTTCGACTTTGCGCGATTTTTCAACTGCGTCGGGTGAAAGTTTGACTGTGTTCACCGAATGGCGCAACACATCACCGAGTTGCACTTTATTCACACCGCCACCGCCCTGTTTTGCGGCAAGTGCCGCGGCCTCAGCAGCAGCCAACAAACCACGCTCTGACAAATCTGAAGTATGAGCAAAACCAGTGGTCTCACCAGAGACAACACGAATGCCTGCGCCGCGATCGCGACCCGAGGTGACTTGCTCAACTTTGCCGTCATCAAGGCCTGCCGATGTCGAGCGTTTGTCCTCTATATAGATCTCAGAAAACTCGGCCCCCGTGCTTCGACCTTTGGCCAAAACCCGCTCTAAAACATCAGGTGCTACAAGTGGTTCGACAGTTTGAGTTTTTGACATGCACATAGCCTAGGCGTCTGAGGTCTCAGGGTGCCTTGCCGTAAGTCGTAATCTTTGATTGTGAATAAAGTTAGGCGTCGCCCCACATTGCCTATCGACTTCGAACATCGCATGATCTGGTGGAAAGAAGTTCTAATTTTCGGCGTTTTTTATTCGGTTTATACGCTGATTCGCAATCAGTTCGGCTCGACACTCGTCCAAGGTCTTTCGGTGCCGAATCACGCATTCACAAATGCGATTCGAGTTATTCGATTTGAACGGTGGATCGGTCTATATCACGAAGAAACTTTGCAAGATTGGGTCTTGCCACATATCTGGCTCATCAAAACGATGAACGTGTTTTATGGCACTGCGCATTTTTTTGTCACGCTCGGTGTTTTCGTCGCGCTGTACAAACTTCGACCAAGTGTTTTTGGTCAATGGAGAAACACACTCGCCGTTATGACTGCGCTCGCAATCATCGGCTTCTCACTCTTCCCGTTGATGCCGCCAAGATTGCTCGACGCACCATGCCCCGACGAGGGCTACGGCGCTGCATGCATCGAAAGTGAATATCGAAACTTTAACGGCGCCGAAAATTTTGGCTTTGTCGACACAATCAAGGAATACGGCGGACCGTGGGCGTTCGATAGCGGTGCGGGCAGCAAGTTTTCTAATCAATATGCCGCGATGCCATCGCTTCACATTGGTTGGGCAACTTGGTGCGCTTTTGCGTTGTGGCCGATTGCTCGCAAAATCTGGATGCGTCTTGCGCTTTTGATCTACCCCGCAATCACGCTTTTTTGTATCGTCGTGACGGGCAATCATTTTTGGATCGACGGCGTCGGCGGAATTCTCGCCTACGTTGTGGCATATTTCATTGGCACTGAATTCCATTACTGGAATCATCGGCGACTCGTAACCAAACTCACTAAGAACCATCCCAGCGCGCGGGGCTAGCGTTGTAGGCGCTATGGCGCTTTCAGACATTCGCCAACCGAGCGATCTCGCGAAGTTGAGCTATGAACAACTCGCAGAGTTATCAGGCGAAATTCGTGACTTCATCGTCGACTCGGTTGCAAAAAACAGCGGCCACCTTGGCTCAAACCTTGGTGCGGTCGAACTGACGCTTGCACTTCATAGAGTTTTCGAGTCGCCACGCGATGCGATTTTGTGGGACACGGGCCATCAGGCGTACGTGCACAAAATTGTCACGGGTCGTCGCGGTGGTTTCGCCAACTTGCGCCAAGCCGGCGGCATCTCTGGCTACCCGAGCCGCGAAGAAAGCATTCACGACTTCATCGAAAACAGTCACGCCTCAACCGTTTTAAGTTACGCATACGGATTAGCAGTTGCGCGCGATCAAAATTCGAATCCTGATCACCGCCATATCGTCGCCGTTATTGGTGATGGATCACTGACTGGTGGCATGGCATACGAGGCGTTGAACAATCTTGGACACTCAAAGCGTCGTGTGATTATTGTGCTCAACGACAACGGCCGCTCGTATGCACCGACGATTTCAAATGTCACGAGCCCGCAAACTTTGAACACTGCGCCGAGCGCTCTCGACGAAACTGGTGAGTTGGCGCGCCCACAAGACAAACTCACGAAGATGCTCTCGCGAGCACTCACCGATATCAGACTCAACCCCGTTTATGTTCGTCGTCAACGCAAACTTGAAAAGTTTTTATATGACTTACCCGTCGTCGGCCCGCAAGCTGAGCGCGGCATCGAAGCATTCAAAGCCGGCATTCGCGAATATTTGCAACCGACTGCATTTTTCGAAGCACTCGGCGTGCGCTATATCGGGCCAATCGACGGCCACAATCAAGAAGCACTCGAATATGCGTTGCGCTCAGCGTCGCAACGCGTTGAAGAGGGTCCGCTTGTCATTCACGTGATCACCCAAAAAGGTCGTGGCTACCCACCGGCCGAAGACGACGACGAAAAAAATCTCCACGACGCCCCAGTGTTTGATCCCGTCACTGGTCCACCAAAGTCAGTGCCGACCGGTTACACGCAAGCATTCGCAGATTCGATTATTAAAATCGCCGAACAAGATTCGCGAATCATGGCGATCACTGCAGCGATGCCCGGGCCAACCGGGTTGTTGCCGTTTCAGGCGCGGTTTCCAGAACGATTCATCGATGTCGGTATTGCCGAACAACATGCAGTTACTGCGGCGGCTGGCATGGCGATGGGTGGCTTGCGACCAGTTGTTGCTTTGTATTCGACTTTCTTAAATCGCGCATGGGATCAAATTGTTTACGACGTTGCACTTCACCGCTTGCCAGTTGTGTTTTGCCTTGATCGTGCCGGCATCACTGGTGACGATGGTCCGAGCCATAACGGCATTTTCGATATGGCGCTGTTGTCAAAAGTGCCGGGCATGCGGTTGCTCGCACCGTCGAGCGCACAAGATCTTGCACAGATGCTTGAAGACGCGATTTCACTCGCTGACTCGGGGCCTGTTGCAATTCGATATCCGAAAGGCTTGGCGCGCTCAGTTGGCGAGCGCGAAGTCGGCTCGGGCTTGCACGCACGCAAATTGCGCAACTCTTCGGTGCCCAATGTTTGCGTTTTAGCGATCGGCAAAATGGTTGCTGCTGCCGAGAGTGCAGTTGATGCGCTTGCCAGTCGCGGCATTGAGATAACTCTTTACGACGTTCGCAGTTGCGTGCCCGCCGACGAATTGATGATTGCTGACGCGGCTCGACACTGCGTAGTTGTAACTATTGAAGATGGCATTCGCGATGGTGGCGTCGGCATGATGCTTGCCGATTTGGTGACAAACGCGCAGGGTTCGGTTCATCCACGCGTTGAAGTTTTGGGTCTGCCGACGAAATTTACGCCTCAGGGCAAGCCCGCGGCGATTCTCAAGCAACTTGGACTTGATGCCGATTCGCTCACGAACCTGCTCGCCGATCTCGCGACTGTTAAACCCAAATAGATTTCGCTTGAGCGGCGCAAGAGTTTGATCATGAATCAAAACTTGCCAGACAATGCAGCGCTTGATCGCGAGTTGTTGCTCGCGTTGCGAGTAGCAGATGCAGCCGATGCTGTGAGCCTTGCCGGTTTCACTTCGCGAGGTTTTTCGGTAATGCGCAAAGCCGACAAGAGTGAAGTCACAGAAATTGATCGCGCAACCGAAACAGCAATCACAGATATTTTGCGGGCCGAGCGACCGGAGCACAGCGTTTACGGTGAAGAGCACGGCATCGTTGGTCCCGCTGATGCGAGGTTTCAGTGGGTCATTGATCCGATTGATGGCACGAGCAACTTTGTGCGCGGTGTGCCAGTTTGGGCGTCACTGATCGCACTCGTTTACGACAATGTGCCGGTGCTCGGTGTTGTTTCTGCGCCGGCGATGCGCATGCGATGGTGGGCTCACGTTGCGGGCGACGCATTTTTTAACGGAGACAAAATTCGTGTCAGTGAAATTGCCGAATTGCGACGAGCAAGCCTAAGTATCACCGTCAATAAGTATTGGCATGATGTCGACCCTGATGGTTTGTTAGAAAAACTGCAACGAAGTGTTTCTCGAGTGCGCGGCTATGGAGATTTTTGGCAACATATGCTCGTGGCGCAAGGCGCAGTCGACATTGCGATCGACTCGATCGGTTTAGCACCGTACGACATTGCGGCTCTCATACCATTTGTTCAACAGGCTGGAGGTATGTGCACTGATCGCCTCGGCGAAATTAACTGGCGCGCCAACTCACTGGTCACGTCGAACTCACTTCTCCACGCTGTAACTCTCGCCCACTTACCCAAGTAGTTGTCGTTCTAAAGATGACCTCTTTTGAACCAATCGATCGTTCTAGAAATTCCATCCTCAATAGAGATAGTTGGAGACCAATTT
>JACCEB010737081.1_pt1 | contig 10653 bp, 9 predicted proteins | sample 7454761 | NCBI WGS metagenome assembly JACCEB01 (sample SAMN15323454, study PRJNA562643) | freshwater metagenome | isolation source: river surface water | place: USA:Blue River Watershed | collected 2017-08-18 | reverse complement strand
GTTTACTCCGCCGCCGCCAATTCCAACAACCTTGATGACAGCTAAGTAATTCTGTGGTGCAGCCACGTGAGTCCCCCTTTAGAACTGTAAACCTCAACTTGAGAATTACATTTCTACTCTCTTTGATTGCGGCAACTTATGCGCAATGGTCTCTGTAATCAAAGACCGCCACGAACTAATTTTTTACTTCTTAATTATTTAACAGAAAGCAATGAGGAGAACTATTTAACGATAGGTGCGTGTGGAGCACTTACATCGATGCGCCGGACTTTTTTATTTTCTGGCAATGCAAGAAGTGCGTCAATTACCTGAGCTTTCAACTCGTTTTGGTCATTTGCGCCCCACAGAATCTGAATTTCGCGCTCCTGTCGAAATATTCTCAGCGAAAAATTAGATTCGTTGTAGGCCGCAAAGTTGAGCACATCAGACTTGATTGAATTGGGCAGGCTCTGAAAGAGATCAATTGCCACCAACCCCAATTGTGGGCTTGATGCGCTCACTCGAGGCAAATTCTTACCTTGAAAGCCAGGGAGTGAGAAGACTTTTCCTGATGCATCAAGAACTTGATTATTGAAGAAGGCAGTTGGTGTTCGGGGGGTGACGGCCACTTGAACTTCACCGGAGAACCACCTGCGTGAAATCTCCACATCTTCTACCCACTCGATATCGGAGACTCGCAACGATATCGCTCTAGGTTCGACTCTGGCTAACTTATCTCCAATCTGCACATCGACAACTTTAGAAATACTCGCTTTGCTTGCACTAGTAGGAGCGCCGCTGATAGAGACGGTAGAGACTGTAAGGAAGGATGACCATGCCAATATATATGCGAGTGCACCAAACCCGGCTATTGCCAATGAAACTACAATTGGAAAAGTTGATTTCTTAGCCAAAGCGTCGGCTCAACCCTTCGGCAATTATCGGTGCGAGAGAATTAACATCCCCAGCGCCGAGAGTTATGACAACATCACCAGGACGCGCTAACTCAATGACTCGATCTGCTGCTTGGACGAAATTCGGCAGATAGCACCCTCGTTCCATTTTTGCAGCTATAAGTTCGGATGTGATTCCGTGAATTGGTTTCTCACTTGCTGCGTAGATTTCTAGCAAGGTCACGTCATCTGCTGAATCCAGCGCTGTAGCAAATTCATCCAGGAAGGCTTGAGTACGTGAGTAACGGTGTGGTTGAAAAATGACAAGCACTCTCCCATCGCCTGCATAACGACGTGCGGCTTCTAGCGTCACGCGAATTTCTGTAGGGTGATGGCCGTAGTCATCAATGATTCGAATTCCATGCACTGTAGCTTTAAGTTCGAACCTACGCCCTGCCCCTCTAAAGTGGTGGAGGCCTTCGAGGAGCTGATGTATTGGTAGTTGCAGAGCCATACCCATGGCTAAACAGGCTGCGGCATTCAGAAGATTATGTTTACCTGGCACCTTCAATTCCAGCGAACCAACGGCGCGACCTTTCCACATAACACGGGCAGAAGCGCCCATCGCCTGCAGAGAAATCTGATCGAGAGCTAAGTCAACACCTTCAGATGTTCCATAAGAAATTGTCGTACAAGCGAGATTGGACTCACCGAGGCGTCTAGCGCCTGCATCATCTGCGCAATAAACAAGAAAACCTTCTGGTGAAATGGTGGCTGCAAAGGAATCGAATACCTCAGTCACTGCCTCAGGCGTGTGAAAGAAATCCACGTGATCATGTTCGATATTGGTCACGATTGCAGCAAGGGGCTTGTACTCCACGAAAGAACCATCAGATTCGTCAGCTTCTGCAACGAAGAAATCTCCCGTACCTCGATGAGCATTACTTCCTGAAGCCATCAACGTTCCGCCAATTGCAAAAGAGGGATCCGCTCCACAAGCCTGTAGAGCGACTGTCAACATTGATGAAGTCGTTGTTTTCCCATGAGTTCCAGCGACAGCGATACTGCGAGATCCCTTCATTAGCAAAGCTAGCGCTTGCGCGCGAGTAAGGATCGGGATGGAACGTTCAATCGCATATGCCATTTCTGGATTGGACGCTGGAATCGCAGTCGAATAGATAACGACATCTGCGCCGTCAACATTCGCAGCTTCGTGAGATGTGTAAACGGTTGCCCCAAGTGCAATGAGAGCGGAGAGAACTGATGAATCTTTGGAATCAGAGCCACTGACAGTGATTCCATCGGAGAGGGCTATCCGAGCAAGACCGCTCATACCGGAACCACCGATTCCAATAAAGTGGATCTTCTTGCCTTGCAGCGATTCCACTTACCTACCTCCAGAGAGAGCAGTGTGCATAATTTCTACAATCTTAGCTGCAGCCTCAATATCAAGTGGTGACCCTGAAACGGGCGCTTCACTACTCTTTAACAGGAGCCGTTCTATATTCTCTAGTAACCAATTTTGATTGAAGTTTGGCTGAGAGAGAGTTTCCGCTCGACCTTGTGCAATGAGCGAACTGGCATTGAGCTGCTGCTCTCCATTTCCTATAGGCAGTGGAATGAAGAGGGCATATCGACCTAGTGAATTCACCTCGGCACAAGTAACAGCACCACTTCTCGAGATGACGAGATCCGCGGCCAAGTAAGCGGTGGCCATATCTGAGATGTAATTAAGCGCCTTATATCGTTCACTTGATTGCGGTGTCACGTTGTGCGCTCCCACCCCGTGCAAGATGTTAATTCCCCGTTGTGTCAGTGAACCCTGAACCTGGGCTATGACTCTATTGATGGCCTCAGATCCCTGGGATCCTCCAAAGATAAAAATCAATGGACTACTGTCGGAAAAACCTAAGGAGCGCTTGGCCTGTGCTCGCGCTGAATTCCAATCCTTTTGCGCAGAAAAAAAGGATTGCACAATGTTCTCTTTCAGCGGCAATCCAGTCAATCGCGATTTCTTGAGTGTTCCACTCGTGATGTGATGCGATACAGCGCAATATGGCGTCAATAACGCTCCCAACCGATTTGCTATGCCTGGTCTTGCGTTTGCTTCATGAATAACAAAGGGAATCCGCAACAATGCGGCCGCTAAATAGGCAGGCGCTGAGACATATCCCCCAAATCCAACGACTAAATCCGATCCAGATAGCGCTTTCATTGACTCTCTTATTGATTTGATTAAGGAGTAAGGCAGCACCAAAAGCTTTGGTGAGATTCGTCGTGGAACTGCGACTTTAGGAATGTAGGAAATTTGGAAACCTGCTGCAGGAATCAGCGTCGCCTCTAACCCAGAGCGAGTTCCAAGAAAGCCAATCTCTGAGTCAGGGTGAGCTTTTTGCCACGCACGTGCAACAGCGAGAGCTGGCTCGACATGTCCTGCAGTTCCACCTCCAGCAAAGATAACGCGAGTCATTTTCTTTTTCGCTTCATGATTTCCGTGCGAACTTCTGGATCTCTCAGCGCAGCACCGGCGACGAATCCAATAGCGCATAAAGTTGCAACTAACGCCGAACCTCCGTAAGAAACAAGAGGAAGCGTGACGCCTACAACGGGTAGAGCGCTCGTAGTTGAACCAATATTGAGAAATGATTGAATCAAAAACCAGCAAGCAATTCCAGAACATGCATAACGAATCATCGGCTCTTTGGCTCGCAAGGCAATTCTAAAGATTGAATAAATGAGAGTTACTAGCAGAATGAGTACCGTGACAGTTCCAACAAGACCAAGCTCTTCACCGATGACAGATAAGATGAAATCAGTATGAGCCTGAGAAAGATTTCCCCATTTCTGTCGGCTGCCACCTAACCCCACGCCAAAAATTCCTCCGGAAGCCAATCCCAACAAACTATGTGCGGGTTGCCAGCCAGCAAATCTGTAATCTTCGGGCGCAAAAGGATCTAGAAAGACCAGAAATCTTTGAGCTCGATAATCTGAAGTTGCGATGAAAAATGCCAGAAATAGCGCAGCAACAACAGTTGCCCATCCCAAGATACGAAGTTGAATACCCGACACAAAGAGCATTCCTGCCAAAATTGCGGCTATCACTGATGTGGTACCCAAATCGCGCCCAACCATTACGAGCCCCATGACAATGAGAAAACCCGGCCCTAGAAGCGCAAGAACATTGGCATCAAATCTTCCCGCAGATTCCTTGCGGGCCAAGAGACGACTAGCCCACAGAATCATCATAAACTTTGCAAATTCGCTTGGCTGGATGTCAAAAATCTTGAGATCTATCCAGTTAGTGTTTCCATTGACAGTTTTACCTACACCAGGAATAAGCAAGATTCCGAGAATTAGAATTGATAATGAAAGTCCAAAGCGCGCCAATAAATTCCATTGTGCGACGGTTAAACGAGTGAGATAGGCGGCAATTGGAAATGAAAGTAAAGCGAAGAGAATCTGTCTGATAACAATCGAAGTCGCACTGCCTTTGGTATCAATTGCGTGGATTGTTGAAGCAGAAAAAACCATGATGATTCCCAATAAGGTAAGAGCAATCGTGCTCACAATCAACATGTAGAAATGATTTACTGGTTGAGAAAGAAAGCTTTTTTGGATTTTAGTTGCCATTTTCGACTACTTTCTCTACAGCTTTCTTAAATCTATCTCCGCGATCTGCATAAGAAAGAAATTGATCCATGGAAGCGCAAGCGGGCGCGAGCAATACTGTGTCACCTGAGACCGCCTTTGCTTTGGCAACACGGACCACCTGTTCCATTAAAGAATTGCTATCTCCACCTTTGTGATAATCGCTTGGCGCTTCAACTATCTCTACAGTGATATGAGGTGCACGTTCTTGCAGCTCTTTGGCAATAAGTTCGCGATCTTCGCCAATCAGAATTGCAACACGGACCCTTGCCTTGATATTTTCAATGAGATCACCCATCGCGGCACCCTTTGCCAAGCCACCGGCAATCCAGATCACAGAAAGTGCCGACATGATTGAGGCAGATGCGGCATGTGGGTTAGTAGCCTTGGAGTCATCGATCCAAGAGATTCCATCTCTCTCTAAAATCTTTTCAATGCGATGGCGACCAGGGGTAAATTCAATGATTGCTGATCGCAGGGCTTCATGAGATACACCCACAGATAGCGCAAGACCCGATGCAGCAAGGGTATTTGCAACGCTATGTGGAACCGTGGGTTTCACTTCGGTCAACTCTGCAATCATGGCCGCTTCCTGAGGATTGGGAACAAATGCCCTATCTACTAAGAGTTCTTCAACAATTCCAATCTCACCAGGGCCTGGCGTATCAAGTGAGAAAAAAACTTTCTGTCCCTGCCAGTGCGCAACACGAGTAACAATTTCTCCATCCTCTCCATTGAGAATTGCCGTCGTTGCTCGATCGAGAATTGACACTTTATCGGCAGCGTACTGGTCGAAACTGCCGTGCCAATCGATGTGGTCCTGGGCAATATTGAGTATTGCCGCCGCAATAAAGGAAGCGTCTTCCATCCAATGCAATTGAAATGACGACAGTTCCAAAACTAAGTATTGATAATCTTCTTGGGATTCAACTGAATCTATAACTGTCGTTCCGACATTTCCGCAAGCAATAGCACTGAGGCCACCAGCTTGTAGCATTTTGGCTGTCAATTCAACAGTTGATGTTTTTCCATTTGTTCCCGTCAAACTGATCCACTTTTGATGTGGCTTCTTAATGCTCCAGGCATAGTCAATTTCATTAATAATCGGAACATCGGCCGCACGGGCCGCCATAACAATTGGATGGCTCTCTTTCCAGCCGGGTGAGACCAACAGCCGATCGAAATCTGAAATAGAAATTGAATTCGGGTGGACTATCGGAAATTCCTCATGGGTAATCTTGGCTTCGTCTAATAAGACTACTTCTACTCCACGTTTCGAAAGGCTTCGCGCCACTGCAATTCCTGTGACACCGGCTCCGGCAACACAAATTTTTAGACCGCTGAGATTCTTATATAGATCTTGTGCCATGAGGGCTCTAACTTGCTACCCAATCGGTATAGAACAGGCCCAAACCAAGAGCAACGCATAATCCAGCGATAATCCAGAAGCGCAGAACAATGGTTACTTCTCCCCAACCCATAAGTTCAAAGTGATGTTGCAATGGCGCCATCTTAAAGAGTCGTTTGCCGCCGGTAACTCTAAAGAAGATAACTTGGAGAGCAACTGAAAGTGTGATGATGACAAATAATCCGCCAAGAGGAATTAAGAGCAGTTCTACGCGCAATGAAGCTGCCAATCCCGCAAGTGCGCCACCCAGAGCAAGCGAACCTGTATCGCCCATGAAAATCTTTGCTGGTGATGCGTTCCACCATAAGAATCCGGTACACGATCCGGCAAATGCTGCCGCCAAAACTGCTAAATCAAGCGGATCTCGCACGTTATAACAGTTGGGAGAAGCGTTCACAGCACAGCTCTGACCAAATTCCCAAACACCAATGAGAACGAAGGCTAGGAAGGTCATGACGGAGGCACCAGTTGCTAAACCATCCAAACCATCAGTGAGATTTACGCCGTTGCTTGTTGCCGTCACCATAAATGCAATCCAGATAATGACAAGAACTACACCCAGCGAAATTCCTGTGTCGCGTACAGTTGATAGGTTTTGGGAAATTGGAGTTAAGCCATCAGAGTCCGGAAATTGCAAACCGAGATACCCGAATACTGAGGCGAAGAAAACTTGACCAAAAATCTTCTGCTTACCGCTAATTCCACGGGAATTCTGGCGCGAAACTTTGAGATAGTCATCTAAGAAACCGACAAATCCAAGTCCCAGAACCAAGCCAATGATGAGAATTGCTGAAACCGTCACTGCCTTTTGGGTAATTAAATGCGCTAATAAATATGCTCCAATAGTTGCAAAAATGATAATGATTCCACCCATAGTTGGTGTGCCACGTTTTGTGTGGTGAGTAGAGGGTCCATCATCTCGAATAAATTGCCCATAGCCACGTCGTGCGAGAGCCTTAATAAGCGCCGGAGTGCCAAACAATGAGAAGAACAGCGCAAGCGCCCCAGCGATCAATATAAGTTTCATTCGCTATCGGCAATCTCGTTACTACGTTGGATCCATGACTTGGTAATCATTTCTGCCAAATCTTCAAATTTTTCAGAACGAGATGCCTTGACCAACACGACATCTCCCCTATTCATATTCGCCACCATGGTGGCTGCTTGCTCCTTACTTGCGAAAAGATGAACCAAGGTTGCGCTATCTGCTGGTACCAATTGGGCGTACTCCGGCGCACCAACGCAGACAAGGTGATCAATTCCAAGTTCTGAGGCAAGGGTGCCAATAGCCGCGTGATCTTGTGCGGATGACTCGCCGAGTTCATGCATTTTTCCGAGAAATGCCCATGCCTCACCACCGCGTTCTTGCGCAAAGTGGACAAGAGTTGAGAGCGCAGCTGACATTGCCTCAGGGCTGGCATTGTAAGAATCATTGATGAGAACAAGTGAATCGATCTCATGGATTTCCATACGCCATTTCGCCTTGGATTCAGCTGTAGATAGCCCACCTGCAATCTGATCCAAGGACAAGCCAAGTACAGACGCTATTGCGGCTACAGCTAGCGCATTAGCAACTTGATGGAGACCGACAATCCGTAAACCTACAGTAGTTCGACCTTCAGGTGTTACCAAATCAAAATGGGCACGACCTTCGCGAACTTCTACATCTGTTGCGCGTACTTCACATCCACTCTTTTCACCAAAAGTTACGACACGTCCTTGGTGAAGACGCGACATCTGCGGAGTGAATTCATCGTATTGCCCAAGAATCGCGACGGCTGTTGGGCGAAGTGAAGAAATGAGTTCAGATTTGGTTTCAGCAATTGCGGCCCGTGATCCAAATTCACCTAAGTGGGCGGTCCCTACCTTTAACACAACTCCCACATCAGGTTGGGCGATCTTACAAAGATGTGCAATATCCCCTTTGTGGCGAGCACCCATCTCCACAATGCAGTAACGAGTTGTCTCATCACATTGCAGGATTGATAACGGCGCACCAATTTCATTGTTGTAATTTCCTTGCGGTGCAACCGTCGGAGCAACGCTGGACAACACTGATGAAAGCAACTCTTTTGTGGTCGTTTTTCCTTGCGAACCAGTTATGCCAATAACAGTCAAATTATTTAAACGGTTACGGATCTCTTGGGCCAATAACCCAAGGGCGACAATTGAATTTGTCACCAATATATGAGTACCAGGCACCGAACGTTCGGCGATTGTAGCTACTGCGCCACGAGAATTGGCATCAGATACAAAATCGTGGCCATCTACTCGTTCTCCCTTGATGGCGATGAAAAGCGAACCAGAAGTTGCAGATTTTGAATCAATGACTGGATTAGCAATGACCGTTACATCTTCTCCAACAAGTTTTCCGCCAACAATTTTGGCGATTGTGGATGCTGGTAACGCAATCATGCTCGCCCCTCAATTGCTTTTGCCAAGACACGTCGATCGTCAAATGGATACGTTGTACCAGCTATCTCCTGCCCCTGCTCGTGTCCTTTTCCGAGTACCAATATTGTGTCATTTTCAGCTGCCAAGGCAACGGCGTGGGCAATTGCTTCCGCCCGATCTTCAACGATGCATGATGGGCTTGCTATTTCAATTCCAGCAGTCATCTCATTTAATATCTTCACAGGTTTTTCCGAGCGTGGATTATCGCTTGTAAAAATCGCAACATCTGCACCAGCTGTAAGAGCTGCGCCCATGAGTGGGCGTTTTGCAGCATCTCGATCTCCGCCGCAACCGAGTACGGCAATGATTTTTCCTTGTGTGAAATCTCGAGCGGCTTGTAGGACATTTGTGACTGCATCCGGAGTGTGTGCGTAGTCAACGAAGGCTTTAAATGGCTGACCAAGGAGCACAGAATCTAGACGACCTACCGCGCCAGTTAACTGTGGAGCGATTGCTGCTAATTCGAGAGGGTCTACGCCGCATTCAAAAGCCAATGCCAGAGCTAATAACAAATTATCTGCGTTGTAGTTACCGTGCAATTGTGAGTGAGATTCAATCAAGATTCCACCTGCACCCCTAATTGAAAAATCTATCCCCCGATGAGTAGGTTCGAGAGCTGCAAAGTGCCAATCTGCATCTGTATTAAAGCGTGAGAGTGAAGTTCTTGGGAGCGTTGATTCTTCTGCTAATCGAACGCCATATGGCGTATCAATATTGATGAACGCTGAATCTGCATATTCATTAGTGAAGAGTGATGCTTTTGCTTGAAAATAGGACTCCATATCCTTATGGAAATCTAAGTGATCTTGGCTGAGATTGGTAAACGCTGCGATTGAGAAATGGGAGCCCTTCATTCGTCCCATGCTCAACGCGTGGCTAGATACTTCCATTACCAAATTTCTTACATGTCGCTCGCGCATAACTGCAGCCAGTGCTTGCAGCTCAGGTGCCTCGGGAGTCGTTCTCTTGCTATCTAAACGCTCTGCACCAATTCGAGTATCCACAGTTCCAATCAAGCCTGTTTCTCGTCCGATGGTTTGAAAGATTTGGTATAGCAAGGTAGAAACTGTTGTCTTTCCATTTGTCCCAGTGATTCCCACGCTTACTAAATCGCGTGTTGGATATCTATACAAAGATGCGGCTACGAGTGCGCCAGCGATACGAACATCACTGACAACTAAGGTTGGAAGAGATGAATCTAGTTTTTTGCCCGCTGCATCAGTAATTACTGCAACTGCCCCTTTGGCCTTTGCTTTCTGAATGAATTCGGCGCCATGAAATTTCGCACCTGGAATTGCAAGAAAGAGATCACCTGGTTCAACATCGTTATCACTGTGAGCAACCCCGCTAAAGGTAACGTCTAAATCTGCAGGTGTTGCTCCAAGCAGTTGCGCCGCATCTTGCAATCGTGCTGTGAATTCTGCAATTGGGCGGATCATTGTGACTTCGCCTTAGATTTTTCGGCACTCACTTGGGTCGCCTTGAGGCGAGTCAAATCTTTTTGATTGAGGGCGACCGGCATCACTTTGGTGCCAGTTGGTGCAACGTGTTTACTCTGAAGCACAAAAGTCATTACCTTTTTGAAAACAGGCCCACCTAATACTCCACCGTAATAACCATTGCGCGGATCTTGGATGGTTACGCTGATGACATATCGAGGTGAATCAGCGGGGGCAAAACCAATAAATGATGCGGTGTAGCCGTTATATCCCCCTGTCTTATCGTTATAGCGCCAGGCGGTTCCAGTCTTTCCTGCAACTCGATAACCCGGAATCGCGGCTGACGGTGCAGTTCCTGTTGGAGTTACAACGCTTTCCATCATTAATCTCAATTTGCGAGCTGTATCTTCGCTGATGACTCGGGTGGTCGTTCTATTGCCACTTGGCGTGAAATGACCTGACGCATCGCGGGTGCCAGCGATAACTGTTGGAGAGACGCGGATTCCATTATTTGCAATAGTGGCAAAAACACTAGTCGCTTGCATCGCAGTTAATGAATATCCCTGACCGAAGGCAACTGTTGGGGCGGTGGTTCCTGACCAATTTTCAACCTTTGGCAAAATACCCGCAGATTCACCAGGAAGTCCAGAACCGGTCTTAGAACCTATTCCAAATTTTGTTAAGTAAGAATAGAGAGTGTCATTACTAATCGTTTCGCCAACTTTAATTGTTCCGGTGTTGCTGGAAACAGCCAAAATTCCAGATGTCGTCAAGCGCTGAACTGGATGCTTATCATGGTCGTGAAATACCGAACCGCCCCGCTTTAGCGCAT
>JACCEB011007499.1_pt1 | contig 10654 bp, 14 predicted proteins | sample 7454761 | NCBI WGS metagenome assembly JACCEB01 (sample SAMN15323454, study PRJNA562643) | freshwater metagenome | isolation source: river surface water | place: USA:Blue River Watershed | collected 2017-08-18 | reverse complement strand
CGTGTCGGGTGGTGTGAACGTGCCCGGTGGTGTGAACGTGTCCGGTGGTGTGAACGTGTCCGGTGGTGTGAACGTGTCGGGTGGTGTGAATGTGTCGGGTGGTGTGAACGTGTCGGGTGGTGTGAACGTGTCCGGTGGTGCGAACGTGTCCGGTGGTGCGAACGTGTCCGGTGGTGTGAACGTGTCGGGTGGTGCGAACGTGTCCGGTGGTGTCGTCGCTGGCGCTCCTCAACCACCGGCTACAGGGTGTCATGCCTACGGCATGAAAATGGTGGGGTCCCAAATCAGGGTGGTGGGGGGGGACGTTAGGAAAATGCGGGAACCGTCGGTGGAGAGTTTGATGTTTCCGTAGATCGGTTTTGCGCTCCACATCTCTTCCATGACTGCGCCGGTTTCGGGGTGAATGATTTTGATGCGCCGGTCGTCCCCTTGCGTGATCAAAGCAGGCCTTGTGGGATGCCAGATTGCTCGGCGTACACGCCCCTCATGGACAAGGAACTCGCGCTCAACTTCGAGCGTGTCCGCGCTCCGGATTCGGACGCGTCGGTCGAAACCTGCCTCGACAATCCAACGTCCGTCAGGTGAGGAAGAGACTCCGGCGGCGGAGGGGGCGGATTCGATTTTTCGGATGCGTCCACTGGGGATTTCAATCGCGGCGAGCACGTCGTGCCATCCGTCGTCCTCAGGGTCTTCTGTTTCAAAAACGGACATGACCTGAACCACTTGTGAGGGACCTGTCCATGTGGCGATGCCGGCGATGCGCTCGGGAGAGTCTCCTTCAAATCGCAGGTTGCCGGGTTGTAGCTCGCTTTCGAGTTCGAGGGTTTCGACGTTGAGAACGGATTGGCCGGTCCACGCGTATTTTCCCGTTGCATCCGTGACGAGGGCTTTGCCCCACCACGCTGGAAAATCCCGTGTTTCACGCCTTTCTTCGGAGGGGACTCCGTCGCGGAGTTGGTAACGAACGATCGCGCATTTTGGGCGTTGTTGGGCGTCTTGAATGAGGGTGAAGACCGTTGAGTCTTGGTTTGAGAGAAGGGCTGTCTTACGCGCGGTTTCAGCCGACAAATCGGGAAGCGGTAGTTCTGCTTGGGGCGTTTTGGAGTCGGGATTCTCGATTCGGAAAAACAGTTGTTTGTCGTGCGAGTTGATGAACGCTGACTGCTTAGTGTCAGGATTTTGGGTGAAGGCACTCAGGTGAACTGGATGTCGTTGCGTGGCTTGGGGCATTTGCGGGGTTACCCCCAGTCTGATGATGTGCAGGTCAGAGTCCTTGGTGAGGCAGAGGTGGTCGGAGAGGGGGTGTGGGGTGATTTGCCACGAGCCCTGTTTGCCGCTGAGGAGTGGATAACCCATCTCGGGTTTGCCCTCGCGATCCCAACTTTCGAGGGCGCTCGATTGGCGAGAGAGACGGCGAGCGGTCCAGAGGTGGCCTCGCCGGTCAACGGCGATGGACTGCAGTTGACTGGCTTCGGATCCGATGGGTAGGGCGAGGAGCGGGCTACCGTCCTTTATTGCGACGGAGCGGACGATGTTTGTTCCTTTCAAGGTGAAGACGCGTTCCCAATCGAGATCTGCGGTGACGAGGACGCGGTTTGCGACCGTTTGAGGGAAGGGGGCTTGTTCGAGGAGAGTGGATGGTGATCCGGATAGTGGATCGAGTTTTCGCACGCCCTCTTTTTCGGTGAGGGCGAGAAGGGTTCCGTTGGGGGTGATGTCAATGAACGAGCTGTTTTCTGACGTGGTGGACCACTCGATGTTTCCGGTTGAGACATCATGTGACTGAATGGAGAACGTATTGGTTTCTCGAAGTTTTTGAGAGGAGGAGAGGATGAGATGTTTGCCGTCACGGCTGAATAGCATGCCGAAGCGTGATCCGGAAAAGGGGCCGACGGTGAAGGGCACCGTGAACTGGCTGATGGGTTTTTTGGGGTCGGGATTGCTGGCAGCGACGATGATGATGTCGGTGCTGGGTCCTCCGGACTTTGTGCTGGTTTTGGCCAAGGCGAAGAGGTGACCGTCTTTATTGGTGGCGACGGCGAGGGCGCTTTTGATGTTGGCTTTCCAATCAAAGACGGGAGCGGTGGTTCCTGATTCGGCGTCGATTTCGGAGAGGAGTCCGTGGCTTTGGAGCGCGAGGAAGACGTTTGGTTTTGTTGGGTGAGGTTGGACAAAAACCCATCGTGCTGAGGAGGCGGATTCGACGGAGAGCGCGTATGGGTGGAGGCGGCTCCAGAGGTAGTTCCACGGCTGTGAGCGAAGGTTTTTCGGGATGTTTTCGAGGAGATCCTGCATGCGCTCGCCTTCGAGGCGTTCTTCGGCGACTTCTGCGAGGGCGATTGTGGCGTTGGCGCTGGCGCGCAGGGCTTGAGCGTGTTCGGCGATGGCGTGGCGTTCGCTGGCAGCGAGGCGAAGGGTGAAGGTGACGCCACCGACGAGCAGCAGAAAGAGGAGCGCGGAAATGGCTTTATGCCGTTTGATGAGCAGGGCGGTTCGGCGAAAGAAACCGGCTTGCTCAGCTTGGGTTGCGAAACCGTTTTGGAAGGCGTCGACGTCGGATGCGAGGGCTTCTACGGAGACGTAGCGTTCTTCGGGACGGAATGCGAGGGCCTTTAAGGTGATGGCGCGTAGCGCTTCGGGGATGGTGTGGTCGAGCGGGCGTAGTTTTGTGTTGGCGGGGGTGGTGGCTTTGGATTTTCGAGTGGTGAGCGAGCTGATGCGGCCGCTTTTGACGTTTCCGAGCACTTCGTCGACGGAGGTTCCTTCGATGGGGGGGCGGAGGGTGAGGAGGGCGAAGAGGATTCCGCCGAGGGAGTAGAGGTCGCTCCGTTCATCGAGATCGGCGATTCGGCCTTCGGCTTGTTCGGGGGCCATGTATTGCGGCGTGCCGATGACGTCACCTTCGAGAGTCATTCCGAGGGAGGACGAGGATGCGTCGCGTGGAGTGGAGGGGGTGGAGTTTCCGGAGGGGAGTTCGGCGGCGCCGATGCGTTTTGCGAGGCCCCAATCCATGACGAGGACTTCGCCGTATTCGCCGACCATGATGTTGTCGGGTTTGATGTCTCGGTGGATGAATCCTTGGTTGTGGGCGAAGGAGAGTGCGTCGCAGGCTTTTCTGAAGATAGATAACCGTTTGGCGAGGGGGTATTCGGCGGAGGCTTTTGCTGGGTTGGTGCGGAGGGAGTCGATGATGGCCTGGAGGGTTCGGCCTTTGATGAGCTTCATGCTGTAGAACGGGTTTCCGTTCGAGTCGGTGCCGAAGCTGTGGATGGGAACGATGTTGGGGTGTGCGAGTGCGGCGAGGACTTCGGCTTCTTGTTTGAAGCGGGGGTCTCCGTTATGGCCTGCCAAGGAGGAGACTTTTACTGCGACGGATCGCTGGAGGGTTGGGTCGGATCCTTCGTAGATGACGCCCATGCCGCCGCGCGCGATTTCTTTTTCGATGCGGTACTCGTTATCGGCGGTGAGGGTTTGCCGTTCGGTGGGGCGTTTTGGTGAGTGGGTGAGGGGGACAAAACCGCGGGAGTGAGCGGTTGGGACGATGGTGGGTGCGTTTGCTGCGGATTCGGCGACGGATTTCTGGGGAAGGGGTTTTCCGGCGGGGATGGTGATGGCGACGTCGGAGAGCGCGGAGGCTTTTGCGGAGGGTTGGAGAGGGAGGGGGGGAGTTGATTCGGAGAGTGGGCGTGATGCGGGGATGGTGATGGCGATGTACGCGCTTTGGTTGGGCGGGGTGTGATGCGCGGTGAAGTTTAGTTCGATGGGGCCGATGGAAACGATGTGCGGCAGGGGGATTCGAGCATTTGGGACGAGATCGGTTCGGTTGGCGAGTTGCGGGCGCGCCTCGGCGTTGGGGGTGAACGTGAGGAAGTTGTCTTCGATGTGGAAGGTGATGGGCGCTGCTTCTGGGGGGAGGTTGGGGATGGAGATCGACGCGTTGGGGTGTCGGTCGATGAGATGCGTGCCTTGCGTGAGGGGAAAGCGGCCGAGGGGGGCGGAATTCAGGCTGACTTGAACGGTCCAAGGGGTGGGATGCATGGCGGGTTGGGGGAGACAAGTTCAACGAGGAAGTAGGGGTTTAGCCAGAAAAAGGGAGGTCGCGGGGAGGTGATGAGTGGGGGTAGACCTGTTTTGGCATGAAGTTTTCGCAGAGGATGATGGGTCGGCAGGTGGGGGTCGTTGGGTGGGGCGTGGTGGGGCGGGTTGGCGGACCTTGGAAAGAATCTGAGGGAGGGTTAGGGAGGGGGAATCTTCGTGACCGTCTGCCTCGATGTCTTGATTCCGTGGGGTGAATCCCTAGGTTTTCAGCGTTCCTTTCTCTTTTACCGCCCCGAATTTTTTCCCGAGTGAATCCACCCGAATTTTCCAGACATCGGCCCGCTCATGAGTGCGGGGTATTTGCGGTTTTTGGCCACCCCAATGCGGCGGTGTTAACCTATTACGGGTTGTATGCGTTGCAGCATCGAGGGCAGGAGAGTGCGGGGATTGTGACAGCGGAGGGTCCGAACATGCCGTTTAAGCGGCATGTGGCGATGGGGTTGGTTTCTCAAGTGTTCGGCGAGAGTGATTTAGCGAAACTCACGGGGAGTCGTGCGATTGGGCATGTGAGGTACTCGACGACGGGGTCGAGCAATCTGACGAATGCGCAACCATTTGTGGTGAACACGGCCCGTGGCCAGATTGCGATTGGGCACAATGGTAACCTTGTGAATGCCGCGATTTTGCGGGAGGACTTGGAGGAGGAGGGGTCGATTTTTCAGACGACGGTGGATTCTGAGGTGATTTTGCACCTATTGGCGCGGCATTCGACGGAGGCGGGAAGCGTTTTTTCGACGTTGCGTCAGGTTCAGGGGGCGTTCTCGCTGGTGATGATGAGCGAGCGGGAGGTGATTGGGGTTCGGGATCCGTTTGGGTTTCGTCCGCTGTCGTTGGGACGGATTGATGGGGGTTGGGTGTTGTCGAGTGAGACGTGTGCGTTTGATCTGATTAAGGCGGAGTTTGTGCGAGAGGTGGAGCCTGGGGAGGTGGTGATTATTGACGAGAACGGGGTGCGTTCGGAGTGGCCATTTAGGGAGGAGCGCAAGGCGTTCTGCGTGTTTGAGTACGTGTACTTTGCGCGGGCGGATTCGAATATTGATGGGATGAATGTGGCGCGGGCGCGAGTGGAGATGGGGCGCGAGTTGGCGCGGTTGCATCCGGTGGAGGCGGACGTGGTGATTCCGGTGCCGGATTCGGGTGTGTATGCGGCGTTGGGGTACGCGGAGGAGTCGGGGATTCGGTATACGCACGGGTTTGTGCGGAATCATTACATTGGGCGGACGTTTCTTCAGCCGGCGCAGGCAACGCGGGATTTCAATGTGCGGGTGAAGTTGAACTTGATTCGCGAGGCGGTGGAGGGGAAGCGGGTGGTGGTGGTGGACGATTCGATTGTGCGAGGGACGACGGCGCGGGCGCGTGTGGTGAGTTTGCGGGAGGCGGGGGCGAAGGAGGTGCATGTGCGGATTTCGTGTCCGCCGCACCGGCATTCGTGTCATTACGGCATTGATTTTCCGGATCCGGAGAAGTTGTTGGCGAACCAACTGACGCCGGAGGGGATTTGCGAGTATTTGGGAGCGGACTCGCTGGGTTATTTGGAGGTTCCGGCGATGGTTCGTGCGACGGGGCAACCGTTTAGCGATTTTTGTTTGGCGTTTTTTAACGGGGAGTATCCGGTGCCGGTGGATCCGAATATTGACAAGCACGTGATGGAGCGGCGTGGGCGGCGGGTGAACTTGCTGGGGGGTGTTGAGGCGACGCCGGCGTTGTTTCCGAAGTCAGGGACTAAGGTTTAAGTTTTGGTTTGACGAAGTTTATGAAAAAATCGGTGACGAAGAAGGCTCCTGCGGGGGCGGTTTCGAAGAAGGCTTACGCTGCGGCGGGGGTTGATGTGGATTTGGGGAATCGGGTGAAGAGTGGGATTCAGGCGTTGGTGAAGGGGACGCATGGTCCGGAGGTGTTGGGGCGGATTGGGGGGTTTGGCGGGTTGTTTCGTCCGAACTTTCGCGGGATGAAGGATCCGGTGTTGGTATCGAGTGTGGATGGGGTGGGGACGAAGCTGAAGTTAGCGTTTGCGACGGGGCGGCACGACACGGTGGGGCAGTGTTTGGTGAATCACTGTGTGAATGACATTGCGGTGATTGGGGCGCGGCCGCTGTTTTTTTTGGATTACATTGGGGCTGAGCGGTTAGAGCCTGAGGTTTTCAAGGACATTTTGAAGGGGTTTGCGAAGGCGTGCAAAGGGGCGGGTTGCGCGTTGATTGGGGGTGAGACCGCGCAGATGCCTGGGATGTATCAGCGCGGGGAGTACGATTTAGCGGGAACGATTGTGGGGGTGGTGGATCGGCCTCGGATGTTGGATGGGAGTGCGGTTCGGAAGGGGGATGTGTTGGTTGGGATGGCGTCGAATGGATTGCACACCAATGGTTACTCATTGGCGCGCAAGGTGTTGTTTGACACGATGGGTTTGGGTTTGGACGTGAAGTTGCCTGGGTTGACGAAGTCGCTGGGAGAGGAGTTGTTGCGGGTGCACACGAACTATCAACCGGTGGTGGCGAAGTTGGCGTCTGGGGTGGTGAAGGGGATGGCGCACATCACGGGGGGCGGGTTGGTGGATAATTTGCCGCGGGTTTTGCCGAAGGACTGTGACGCGGTGATTGATCGGGCGTCGTGGAAGGTGCCTCGGTTGTTTGAGATTATTCGGGAGGGCGGGCGAGTGGATGCGGACGAGATGTATCAGGTGTTTAACATGGGGATTGGGATGGTGTTGATTGTGCGGGAGAAGGATGCGGCTTCGGTGGTGCGTTCGGTGAAGGGCAAGGTGATTGGGCGGATTGCCTCGGGGTCTGGGGTGGTGAAGTTGGCGTAGGATTTTTGGAGTTGGGTTTGAACTTTTGAGGCGGGGCGGTGTTGATTCATCGCTCCGCTTTTGTTTTTGCGGGGTTGGCGGGCGCCCTGCAACGTGAGGGGTAGGATTTTATGAAACCGGCGACGCGTTCTTTTTTAGTGATTGTGGTGTTGTTTGGCTCGGGGTTGACCTTGGCCACGTTTGCGGTGTACCGCGAGGCGCAGCGAATCAAGAGGCAGCAGCAGGCGAGTCGTGCGTCGCGGAGTGAGTTGGGAGGAGAGATGGTGTGGGTACCTGGGGGGAAGTTTACGATGGGCGGAGCGGATGGTCAGCCGGACGAGTTGCCAGTGCATGATGTGAAGGTGCGGGGTTTTTGGATGGATCGGACGGAAGTAACGAACGGACAGTTTGCGCGGTTTGTGGAGGCGACGGGGTATGTGACAACGGCGGAGAAGAAGCCGGATGCGAGGGATTTTCCGGGGGTTCCTGAGGAGAAGCTGGTGCCGGGTTCGGTTTGTTTTGTTCCGCCCCCGAATGTGGTTTCGTTGAACGACCACATGCAGTGGTGGCAGTACGTGGCTGGGGCGAACTGGCGTCATCCGACGGGACCCGATTCTGACATCAAGGGGATGGAACAGCACCCCGTGGTGCATGTTTCGTGGTTTGACGCGGTTGCTTATGCGAAATGGGCGGGGAAGCGGTTGCCGACGGAGGCAGAATGGGAGTATGCGTCGCGGGGTGGGTTGGATCGGGCTCCGTTTATTTGGGGCGCAGAGAAAAATCCGAAGGGGGCGTGGATGACGAATATCTGGCAGGGCCAGTTTCCGAATGAGAACACGAAGCAGGATGGTTACGTTTTTTCGGCCCCCGTGTCGTCCTTTCCTCCGAATGGTTACGGGTTGTTTGATATGGCGGGGAACGTATGGGAATGGGTTTCTGATTGGTACACAGCGGACTACTATGCGGTGAGTCCGCGCGATAATCCTCAGGGTCCGGAGAAGAGCTTTGATCCGGCTGAGCCTGGGGTGGAGAAGCGAGTGGGGCGGGGGGGGTCGTTTTTGTGTAGCGACATGTACTGTCGGGGGTATCGTCCTTCGGCTCGCCAGAAGACCTCTCCTGACACGGGGTTACAGCACACGGGGTTTCGGTGTGCGAAGGATGCGCCTGCTCCCTGAGTTGGTTTGTTGATGAAAGGTGTGGGATGCATCCCTTCCTCTTGAACCCGTCCCTCTGAGGTGATTAAGTTCTGACATGTCCGAAACGGCTTCCCCCTCCCCCGATTCTGGTTCCGGCGCGAGTTCCCAGACGATACGAATCACTTTGCCTCCGAAGCCTTCGGTGATTTCAGCGAAGCGGGAGACCGTGCGTTTGACGGTTGCCCAAGTGGTTCCTGCGGAAGCGGTGCCGGCGAAGCAGGCGACGGTGAGGTTGGTGGGCACGAACACCTCTGCGTTGGCGCCTGGGTCGGGCGTTCAGGCACCGGCGGTCGGCGTGGCAATTCCGCAATCCTCGGTGGGTTTGACACCGGCTCCGGTCGTGGCGCGTCCAACTTCCCCGGTACTTGCTCCTGTTGCTCCTGTTGCTCCTGTTGCTCCTGTTGGGGCGGCCGTGGTTTCTCCGGCTCCGGTCGTGGGCGTGCCGGTGCCTTCGGTGGAGTCAACGGTTTCGATTCCGGCTCCGGTTCTCACTAGTGCGCCCGCGCCGGTGGTCAGCACGCCTCCGATTGCGCCGGTGGTTGCCCCGCCGTCGATTCCAGCACCTCCGAAGGTGGGGGGAGCGACGGGTTTGATTCCGGCGCCGCCGAATGTTTCTCGTCCGACGGTTCCTGTAGCGGGGGCACCGAAGCCTCCTTCGCCACCTTCTGTTCCGTTAGCGGGTGTCAAGCCAGCGGGGGCTTCTCCGTCGGTTCCACTGGTACCGGGGTCAGGTGCACCGGCTAAGTTGGTTCCAGCGCAGGCTTTGGCACCTCAGACGACGGCGGTGGCACCGGTAGCTCCTGTTGCTCCCGCGATTCCCGTTGCAGCGCCGATCGCTGCTCCGGGTGGGTTGCCTGCGAGACCGGCTGCGGCAACGATTCCGATCTCTGCAGCACCTCCGATGGCGGCTGCTCCTCCGGTGGGAGGGAAGCCGATACCAACGGCCCCGATAAATCCGGGTAGAAAAGCGGGATCGCCGATTGCGCCTGCACCGGCTACGGCCCCTTTGGGATCGCTGCCGGCACCCTCTCCTGTGGGGGTTCCTGCCCCTGCGATTGCTCTGCCTCCTGCGGCTGCGCTTGCCCCGGTTTCGGCTCCCGCTCCTGCATCTGTGCCGGCGCCGATGGCGGCTCCTTCGATGGCGGCTCCGGTGAGCAAGAAGGCATCTGTGCCGGCGCCACCGGCTGACTTTGGTGTTTCTGGAGGAGAGAGTGTGGATGCGGGAGAGGGTCAGGGAGGGGCATCGATGATGTTGAGTGTGGCTGCGATGGTGGTGGCGCTTTTGTCATTTGGGAGTGTTTTCATGGTTTACTCTTCGGTTCCGAAGCCGCCAGAAGAGGTGGTTTTTCGAAAACCCTCCAAGGTGAAGGCAGGAGCACCTGTTCCCTTGGACGCACAGTCTGAATCCGCTCCGAAGTCGGACGCGGCACCGGAAAAACCGGCGGCGCAGCCTGCGGCGGGTAGCGACTCGACGCCGGTACCTGCTCCGGCAACCCCTGCGGCCGAACCCACTTCAGCTCCAGATGCGCCAGCGAAGCCCGCGACGGCTCCTGAGAATCAGTAAGGTAAGATGAGGGGTTGAATGTAGTTAAAGAAAACAGTTTTTATTTATGGCAAACGCAAACGTTATTGAACTCACGTCGGCTAACTTCGAAGCAGTGGCGAACTCGGGACAACCTGTCTTGATTGATTTCTGGGCGCCTTGGTGCGGGCCGTGCCGCATGCTTGGTCCGGTGGTGGATGAGATTGCGTCCTTGAAGGCGGGTGTAGCGAAAGTGTGCAAGGTTAACGTGGATGAGGAAGCGGATTTGGCTGCGAAGTTCCGCGTGACCTCGATTCCGCTCTTGGTGTTCATCAAGAACGGTCAGGTGGTTGCGCAAAAGGTGGGTGTTCAGTCGAAGAACGCGATTATCGAGCAGTTGGAAAGCATGGCTTAAGGGTCATCCGTTTGAAGGATGTGCCGGTGCCTCGAGTAAACTTAAATAAGATTCGAGCGATGAAGAAGTTCTTGGTGAACCGTTGGTTGTCGTCTGTTGTTTTGGCCGTGGGTTGTGCGGGTTTTGTGGGGTGTCAAGATGGAGGCGACGATCGGCCCGACCGAAAGGTGGGTTTTAGGCCGGCGGAAAGCGCCGTGAACGACGACCTCTTGCCGCCGGTTGACAACACTGGCCTAGCGATTGCGCCTGATCCTGACGGTGGTGGAGCGACGAGTTCACCTGGAAATTTTGGAACGGGAGGTGCGGGCACCTCTGCTCCGAGCGGAGCTGCTGGTCAGAGTGGGGCGCCGACTGGGGGGCGGACGGAGTACCAGAATCCTTCTTGGTTGGATGAGGCGCAGCGGAGGTTGCAGAGTCAGGCGAACAAGCCATCGGCGGATGCGGGCGGCATCAAGACGGAGGGGTCTGGAAAGACGGACTCTGGAAAGACGACTGCTGCCCCGAAAAAGTCGCCGGTTTACGCCAAAAAGGTTCCTGGGAAGCCTGGGGTCGTTTGGAACTCGTTTGTTGCTGGGGAGATGTTGGATGTTTCTGATTTGCCTCCGGGCGCTGAAGCAAGAGACCCGAAGACTGGCGGG
>JACCEB010011592.1_pt1 | contig 10655 bp, 11 predicted proteins | sample 7454761 | NCBI WGS metagenome assembly JACCEB01 (sample SAMN15323454, study PRJNA562643) | freshwater metagenome | isolation source: river surface water | place: USA:Blue River Watershed | collected 2017-08-18 | reverse complement strand
TTTTTATCCATATTTTTATTATATCAAATGTGAACGCTGTTATTTCATATAAGTTACCAAGCCTAAAAATGAGCCGATGATGCGATCTCAGTTGCACCGCTCTTTAACAATTTGCCTGTTCTATTTCCAAAACGTCGGGAATCCCGACATTTTTCAAATCAAACCTTTTTTAGGAGTTAATTATGAGTACTACTATTTTGGAAAAAGATGTAAATGCAGCAGGTGTTGAACACCTTTCATTAAAAATTGGTGACAACACCAAGCACGAAATTAAAACTGCTTTTGATTACTTAATCGCAGAACGTAAAAACTGGCAAGAAAATGAATATGCGCGAAGCAATCAGCGTCTATATCAAATCCTGCAACAGTGCTACGCGATGTACCAAGAAATGAAAGGCGTGACTGCTGAAAAATTAGCAATGAAACGTGCTTTTAATTCTTATTGCTCTGATATGGCTGTTAGCTTTAATGATTCAACACACATGATGGTCAAAATTGTGCGTTGCGTATTCGGAGATGATCGCCGCCGTGTTTCTTCATATGCATTATCACTTCGCATCGCAGATGAACAAAAGATATCTGTTTTAGATATTCCAAAGTTTTTCAACGAAGCGGGCGGCTTTGAAGAGGTTCGTCGTAACGTAGCAAATAAAGCCACTAAAGCTGACAAAAAGGCCAAGGGGCTTAGCTTAATGAACGTGACAAGTCTTGGTGGTGTAAAAACCGAAGCATTGAATGCTGCATTCGATGAAGGTAATTACGAGGGCGCTGTATTGCTCATGTCGACACGTGAGCCTGATGGCAGCTTCCAAGTGAAGTACGTTATTCAGCATGGTTCTATTGTGGCAACAGCTCTAGCTCATCTTGTGGCACTTACTAAAGACAAACAAGAGAAAGCAAACACAGAGACCAAAGCAGCGAACGATGAGTCAATTCGTGATGAAGCTATTAAGCAAGTAGTAAACGCTTAATTAGTTGAGTACTGAAGCGGTGTAACTGAGGAAACAGAACAGGTAAATTCTTTTTTGAAGGAATTACAAAATGGCTTTAATCGTACCTACCCCAACCATGCCAGATGACTTTGTATTAATGTCACATACGAAAGACAAATTAAACGCTGTATTAAATGGAATGATCAACTTCCCTGCAAATGGCGTATCTGGATTAGTGCTATATGGCATCTATGGCACTGGCAAAACCACTATGGCTAACTTACTGCCCGGTTGGATTGAGACAGCTAAAACAACTAAATTTTTAGCTAACAATCCCGTCGGTCAATTAGCTGATCAAACAGACCCTTACTTTATTTTTCAGGCATGTGCTCAAGGTCAGAATGGCGCGAGTGTGATTGGCAACATTCAGAACAGTACAAGCCTGATTAGCTTGAATGATAGCGGCCTGCATTACGTGATCTTAGATGAAGTGGACATTTTGACAGCAGCAGCAATCACCTCATTCAAATCAATCATGAACCAGAAAAATGTTGTGTTTATTCTAACAACCAACAATCTAAACAAGATTGATCAAGGAGTAATGAATCGTTCGATTCTGCTAGATATGAATGCTGCTCCAACCAATGAATGGATAACCAAGATCACAAGCATTTATCAACTATCTGGTCTCGTCCCTCCATCGCCCTCAAAGATTGCGGGGGTAATTAGGGCAGGCAATGGTTCAGCACGTTCTATCTTTACTGATATCGAATTCGCCGAATCATTAAGAACAACTAAACAGGGAGAGCGATCATGAGCGGATTGATAGGAGATAAAGAAAAGGCGAAGTTCATTTTCTTTGCCGTCGATGAAGAGAAGGATTTGCCATCTAAAAGTGAAATGCTGAATCACTTCCCAGATTGTAAATACAACATATATAAGTCATGGGGACATTTCAAAGATAGCTTCAATTCTCTTGAATACCTTTTACATATAAAAAAACGTGGGATTGATTCAGGTAGCGTTTGGCAAACCCCTCGTTACATTAGCCATGCGATGAGGATTGATACCACGCACAAACCAGACTCATTCTTTGCAATGAAGTATGCGACTGCACTTGTAGGCTTTTATGAGCTTAGCGATGAAGACCTTATAGAGCTTGAATCATTACTTAAGTTTTGGCGTGCACAAATCGACTTAATGGAATGCATGCAGAAATCTGTTAAGCACTTTAGCATGGGTAAGAAGGCAGTGGAATTGATTGATGTTAAAGATAAGTCAATGAGTGATCCTGATGAAGAAGCTATTGAAAAGCTCTTTACTGGATATGGTGAAAAGGCTGCTGAGCAGCTTGTTCAGAAACTAACCGACTGGCAAACCAAAGTTAAGTGGCTATAAGACTCGGGCACCTTCGGGTGTCCCAGTTTGAAATGTCGGGAATCCCGACATCCTGAATAAGTTACCACTTGACTTTGATTATCAAAAGTACAAGTATAGAAATGCATACTCTCTAAAATCGAAAGGATTATAGCAATGGTTAGAGGCAAAGAATTTATTCCAATGGCTTGCCCCATATGCGACTGTGAACTTTATACAGTCATATCAAGAAAGCAGCACGAGAGTGAAAATTTTACACAAAGTGTCATGTGCGCCAATGAAAGCTGTAAGCATACTATTGGCCTACTTGAACCTAATTCTGTTATTTCCAAATTAAACAATATTGATATCGTTTTAAATAGGGTTCAAGCACTACTGAATGAAATAGAACCAAAGTTAGGCGTAAAAGATAACTTTGCATTAGAAAAACCAGCAGCTGACGCAGTTGCTGCTCAAGCAAATATGAACAATTATCCTAAAATACCCCCAGAAACAAAATACAATCCTGGCACTGCTCAGCAAGAAATTCCACCAGAAAAACCAGGAGTAATGACAGGGTCACAACCACCTGCTGCCCAACCTAGTCCCGCAGAAGATCCTGAGTCTTCTGACCCCGAAGCTGATCAATCGCCTGAATAACGCTTAAGTGGCTGTAGTGTTTTTCAATCATTAGCACACTTGTTCCCATCTGCCTCGCTAGTGTGTGGATGGGAACATTATCATGAGTGAGTGCTAACGTGGCGTAGGTATGACGAAGGCTATAAAACACCCTATTCTGTTCAGTTCTAGGATCAACTAGCAGATCATTCTCTTTTAAGAAAATCGAGAACGTTCTCTGAAAACTGCCAATCGGATTGATCTTATCTGGTGTTCTAAAAATAAAGTCATTTGATGTCTTGGTGAGATTAACCAAACCGTCAAAAGTATTAACAGTGTAATTTCTGAGTGCGATTGCTCTAAATGTATTAACGGTTCGCTCCATACCTAATATTTCACGAGCACCAGTTTTACCACTGACACGCATGACAACACTGGTGAAATCTTCTGCGAATTTAATCTGTCGCCACTTCATACCAAACAATTCAATTCCAGGCCTCGCTCCTGTATCAAGTAAACAGAATACATAATCCCGTAACAGAAAACGGCAGTTAATCAGATGCGGTGTTTTACCTCGCTCAGGCCAACCAACGAATGCTCGGATTAATCGTTTTACTTCTTCCAAGTCAAAGGCAGGTCTGCGATCACCCGTTTTACCTTTAGCTTCTAATTTAGGCCTCGTAACGTCATTTAAATAACCACGCATGACTGCTTCATCCAATACGCGATTAAGTGCTGCGTTGTGTGTCATTAAAGTGCTTTGGGTCGGTGGCTTTTTCATATGAGTTAATCGCCACTCATCAAATTCATCAATTGCCTGATAGTTGATGTTAGTGATCATGCGACCACCAAAGAATGGGATGAGGTATTTCTCTATAACAATCATGTAATCGGTATAGATGACCTTGCCAGTGCCAGCACGTTTTTCTTGCTGCATACGATCAACGGCAAGTATTGCGATGTCCTTGAATCTACGGGTAACTACAGGGATGTTTGCTCGCTTGCGTATCTCAGCTTCAATGAGAAGCTCTTTGGCTTTAGTACAAGCTAGGTCAAACTTGTATTCACGGGTACTGGCACGAAACCACTTGTGATCTACTTTATATCTACACTGCCAAACTTCACTTCGTGGGGATTTATAGAGCACAAGCTCTCTGTTCATTAAGATGTGTGTAGTTTCAGCTAGGGGTTTGCCCATATAGGGATAATTTATGGTCTTTTGAAGGAATGGACAACCTGAGATTAAGGATGCCTATTTGGTCAAATCTTGGAGTAAGATAATCAAAAGTAATTATTAGGAAGACTCATGGATCGATTAAAGCTTACCTCTCTTCAATTCGCTCTCTTTTACAGGGATATCATTAGTCGACCTGACTTAGAATTTTCTGAATTGAATTCCAAAATGATGAATATTTTTAATGGCATTCCTACAAGCATGAACCTGCCGCCAGAAATTCCTGCAGACATTCCATTAATAACTTACAGATCTGAAAATGGAGAATACAGCTGCACCATGGCCAGATCCAGGCTTGATCTGCACTTTATAAAAACAGATGAAAAATCTAACGAAGAAATACTGGTTGATTTCAACGCAAAAGTAACAAGTCTTGTTTCATACATTCTTTCAAAAAGAGATATCGTTAGATTTGGCTTTATATGCAGATATTTTAAGCATAGCGACACCCCTATTAAGGACATTCAGCTGAAATACTTCGCATCAAACATGCCTAAAGTAGAAGATGTTGGTATTAGATTTAACCAAACATCAAACTTTAACGGCTGGGAAATCAATGATATGGTTGAAATAGCAGCTTATAAAATGCCGATTAATGGTAAAACTGAAGATGGGATATTCATTCAGAGGGATATCAATAACACCCCTTTACCAGATCAAACAATCACAGAGGGTGATCTCAAAAAAATATCTGCCGAATACTCAAGTTTGTTAAACCAGAAAAATATTGAAGGGCTAATTGAATGAGCTCATCAAACCCTTCGTCTGGAACATCAACAATCCAAATATTGCCAGAATCCTCATCAGCACAGCAGTCCATCGCTCAGTCCTTAACATCTCAAACACTTAATCCCAATCCAAGTCCTACAAATTCAAGCGGGATATTAGATAAGCCATGGACTATGTTCATACTTGGTCTTATTCCAACTGCAATAGTGACCTTCTTTGTGACTATAATGACTGTCAAAGCAGACTTTGCTGCGAGCAGTGTAAGTATTGCCGAAATAAAAAAAGATATTGAGACTCTTAAAGAGAGTGATAAAAAAATAGAGTTAATTGAGAAGAATATTAATGAGATTCATACTGAAATTGCAGTAATGAAAGAAAGAAACTCAAAAACCAAACCGTAAAATCTTTTGACACTGGCTTTTTAAAAAGTCGTAATTCCAAACAAAACCACACATCAGGTCTGCATTGAAATTTTGGACGAAAAAAATGGCTACGTTTTCACGTAACCATTTCTTTTTATTGGTGGGCTGTGCGGGGGCCTGAACCTGCTCTAGGAAGCTTCTACGCTAAAGTATAATAAATTTTATATCACCCTTCCCGAACGGAAGGTGATTGGTAGTTAGATGAATACGCAGGTGGGAATTTGTAACCGTCTTCTCTAAAAAGCTTCAGACAAGCTTTAACAACGCGCCCATCGAAAAGTACACCACTCTTCAACTCAATCTCTTTGAGTGCTAACTCCTCGCCCAGTGCAGCACGGTAAGGCCTATTGCTGGACATAGCCTCAACGGTATCGGCTACAGCTAATATTCTAGCTTCTAAACAAATAGCCTCTGCTTTTAGCGCATTCGGATATCCGCTTCCATTCAAGCGCTCATGATGCTGTAAAACAATTTCAGCAATCGGCCATGGAAATGTGAGAGGTTTCAATATGTCATACCCTGCTTGGGCATGACCTCTTAGCAAAGCGATTTCTAATGGAGTTAGTGCATATGGTTTAGTTAATATATCAATTGGAATACCAATCTTGCCGATATCATGTATCAAAGCAGCAAAACGAAGCCCATCTATTTCATTTGCAGACATACCAATCTTTTTAGCTATCTCGACACTTAAATCAGCCACTCTTTTTTGGTGTCCAGCAGTATATAAATCACGAGCTTCAATAACATTTGATAGGCTATTCACCGTCTCATAAAGTTGACCGATAACTCTTGCCTGCTCAATTGACAATTGTTTCTCAACTTCTCTACGTGCTGATATATCTCTGATATTACACTGAATGACGATATCGCCATCGAGGCGATATGAATTGCAAATAAACTCAACAGGCAACCTGTCACCTTTTTTAGTTTGCAAATCTAGATCCTCAAAGCGAACATAGCCCTCGTCCACAATAGATTTTTGAGCTTTTAGTGCCTTTTCTTTGTTTGAAATAAAACCAATTTCCCAAAGCTTTTTTCCTACTAACTCATCTTTTGAATAGCCTATTAAATTGAGAATATATGGATTAGCATCCTCGATCAGCCCCTCTGGAAAGTCTAAAAGCAGAATTCCATCTTGAGCAGCTTCAAATAGTCTAGTGTACCTAAGAGCATAGTTATCAGAAGGCGTTTTTTTAGAAGTCATGAAATTTCACTTGGGGGATATTTAAGGACTAATCCTACGCCTTCTTTTATCTATTACCAACTAAATCCACAATACCTGAATTTAAAAAGACCTTATTTCATGAGAAGCATCAACCGTAAAATCTTTTCACACAGACCTAAAAAGGTTTGTGATTGGTATGTATTGAAATTTTGGACGAAAAAAAGGGCTACGTTTTCACGTAACCCTTTTGTAATACTTGGTGGTGCTTCAAGTCCGTCCAGAGTTAGTCTCTACCTGCCAACAGGAAAATTTACAGGGTATTTAAAAGTTTTTAGGTAAAAAGTCTTTTAGAAATATCCTGATTACGCCTTATATAGGCTTAGCTCATTACTTCCTTTAAAACTCTATTAGGGAAAAACAGGGAATATCAATTTTATTTTCATTTCCATAATCACCGACGCTAGACTGAAAGGGGCCCGATAGCCGACGTTATATTCTAACCAGCTAAACCCAGCATCAAAGATAAGTTGAATTCCTTAAGTCATTATTGCTTCGATAGGCATTAATTAGAAAAACTTATCAATAATATTTAAATATAAAATTATATTTATAAATAAATATTGCCTATCATTCATCTCACTTTAATCTTTATCGGAGGTGGTATGTTGAATTTACCAGATACAAAAGCGGTCCAATTTGGACAAAACCTTTCATCCTTGACTTATAAATCTAGATTGTTTATTTTTGGTTTTAACCAAGATTCGACAGAGTTAGTCGAGGAACTATTGGCAAATTTTGCTTTTACCAGATAATCACGCCCAACACCCAAGAAAGGAGTAAGAGATGAAAAACGAAAACAACTCAGGCAAATGTCCCTTTGGGCACGGAGCCGCAACAACACAAAGCCAAGTAAATCATCAATGGTGGCCGAATGCACTCAATTTGGACATCTTGCGTCAACATGACAAAAAATCTAACCCACTAGGTGATTTTAATTATCGTCAAGCTGTTAAGACTCTTGATGTCGCTGCCGTCAAAGCCGACATTAAGAAAGTTATGCGCAATAGTCAGGATTGGTGGCCAGCTGACTATGGTCATTATGGGCCATTCTTTATCCGCATGACATGGCATGCTGCAGGCACTTATCGAAGCGGAGATGGACGAGGTGGTGCTGGCACAGGCGCACAACGTTTTGCTCCACTAAATTCATGGCCAGATAACGGCAATCTTGACAAAGCACGTCGTTTGTTATGGCCAGTTAAACAAAAATATGGCAATAAACTCTCATGGGCTGATTTGATTGTACTGGCAGGTAATGTTGCGATCGAAGATATGGGTGGCCCAAACCATGGTACGGCACTTGGTCGTGAAGATATCTGGCATCCAGAGAAAGACATCTACTGGGGATCGGAAGACAAATGGCTTGGTGACAATCGCTATGGCACTAGCCGTCAAGACCTAGAAAATCCATTGGCAGCAGTACAAATGGGGTTGATATATGTAAACCCTGAAGGTCCTAATGGTAATCCAGACCCATTACTTTCTGCACAAGATATACGTGAAACATTTAAACGTATGGCGATGAATGATGAAGAAACATTTGCACTTACAGCAGGAGGTCATACTTTCGGTAAGGCCCATGGTAATGGGCCTGCTTCATGTGTAGGAGACAATCCCGAAGCCGCAGATATCGAAGCACAAGGTTTTGGCTGGGAAAGCAGCCACAAGAGTGGCAAGGGAGTAGATACCATTACGAGTGGAATAGAAGGCCCTTGGACAAGCAATCCTATCCAATGGGATATGGGCTACTTAGAATTGCTTTACGGCTATGACTGGGAACTAACTAAGAGTCCAGCTGGGGCTCACCAATGGACACCAATTAACCTACCAGAAAGTAAAATGGCCCCAGAGGTAGATGGTAGTGGTAAAAAAGTGAAGCCTATTATGACCACTGCTGATATGGCTTTAAAGAAAGATCCAATTTACCGCGCCATCGGAGAGAAGTTCTTAGCCAATCCTAAAGAGTTTGGCGAGGCCTTTGCCCGTGCTTGGTTCAAATTGTTGCATCGTGATTTTGGCCCTAAGAGCAATTATGTGGCTGGCGATTTCAAGGAGGCCACCTACATATGGCAAGATCCTGTTCCCCAAGGCAATATTAAATATGAGATAGAAACTCTTAAAGCTGCTATTCGAAATGCGGCGCTATCTGTTGCTGAAATGATAGAAGTTGCGTTTGCATCTGCTAGCACATTCCGAGGCTCAGATAAACGTGGTGGCGCAAATGGTGCACGTATTCGCCTCGCGCCGCAGCGTAACTGGGCAGTCAACAAACCAGCGCAACTAGAAAAAGTATTACCAATCTATGAAAAGATCGCCGCCAATACTGGGGCATCAGTTGCGGATGTGATCGTGCTTGCTGGTGTCGTGGCAATTGAAGAGGCTTCTGGCGTCAAGGTGCCGTTTTCCCCAGGCCGTGGTGATGCAACACAAGAGCAAACAGATGTGAATTCATTTGCATATTTAGAACCACGAGCATGTGGTTTCCGTAATTATGTTGAAAAAGAATTTGCAGTCAGTCCAGAGGAAATGATGTTGGACAAAGCACAGTTACTTGGCCTAACGCCAACAGAGATGACTTTACTTGTTGGAGGCTTAAGATCTCTTGGTGTAAGTCATACTGGTCAAGGTTTGTTTGGTTCAGGCCATCTTGATAACTCATGGTTCAAGACCTTATTGAGCATGGAAGTGAAATGGGAGAAGACTGGCTATAACAGCTACGTCGCAAAGGATCGCAAGACTGGCAAGGAAATGAGAACTGCATCGAGAACAGATTTGGTGTTCGGATCCAATTCAGAGCTTCGTGCCATCGCAGAGGTATATGCGCAAGATGATAACAATGAGAAATTCGTTAGTGATTTTATTTGTGTTTGGAACAAAGTAATGAACGCTGACCGTTTTGATTTGCTTTGAAATAATGTATTCGCTTGTTTAAATAGCTAGAAAAGTTAAAGGGGCCCTGATTGTGGACCCCTTTGCTTTATTAAATTTAGCATACCAGCGCATCTATAACCTTAAGCGTCGCGAAACGCGGCACTTGTGAAGAAATAATGATCATGAAAATCCTTAGTATTCTTTCATTATCATAAATAGTGTGACTTTTAAACGAGAGCGTAGTATTCGTACCTAACAAACAAGCAATTTTGCTTATTCGTTAAACCAAAAAAATAGGAGATAAATTATGTGGACTAAACCAGCTGCTACTGAAATGCGTTTTGGCTTTGAAGTAACAATGTATGTAATGAACAAATAATCTTTTAATTAAGATTAACAAGAAGGGAGCCTAGGCTCCCTTTTTTATTTACTTTACATATCACCAATTTATACGAAGTTAACTGCTTTACCAGAAAAGCAACAACTATCGGCCAGTGAAGATTGCTACTGCAAGTGCAACAAAAATTAGAAAAATAAAAAACCCGCTTCCTGACAACGCAGCGATAACGAGAAAAATAAATGCCGCAACCAACGAAAGCACGACATTCTCGACCTCTTTGGATTTTTTAAAATCTCTTTCAGCCTGCAGCTTCTGTTCCAACTCCCACTTCTCTTTGTTCGTAGCCATTTCGACCTCTTTTTATATAACAAGACACGTGTATTATTGTTAATCTGAGAAGTACTATAACGTAAACATCCATTATTAAAAACCTTAGCTATATTGCGTCAGAATATTAACCTTGGATCTAAACACTAAAAGAGAAAGCGGCAGTTAGACCGTCAAAAGAATTGACGGTAAAAACCACACATCAGGTGTGTATTGAAATTTTGGACGAAAAAAATGGCTACGTTTTCACGTAACCATTTCTTTTTATTGGTGGGCTGTGCGGGGATCTAAACCTGGTCTAGGAGAGACTCTACGCTAGGCCTAAGCTGTTAAATTGCTACTCGCTTTACCACCTCAAGTTTTTGCTCTAATGTGTAGCCAATCGTGCCATAACTGTTAAATTCAGAACCTCCACTGTAATGCCCAGTAATACTCTCGGCCAACCTTATTGGTATGTCATTACATGCCTTCAATCTATCAATAAAAGCATGTCTAAATAAGTGGCTGTGAAACTGAAACTCCAACAGTGTCTTATGAATAGCAGCAGAACAACTGTTATTACCTTTATATCTCGCGTAATGAGGCACTAGCCACTGAC
>JACCEB011050844.1_pt1 | contig 10656 bp, 7 predicted proteins | sample 7454761 | NCBI WGS metagenome assembly JACCEB01 (sample SAMN15323454, study PRJNA562643) | freshwater metagenome | isolation source: river surface water | place: USA:Blue River Watershed | collected 2017-08-18 | reverse complement strand
CTGTTCCTGAATATACAAATAAATCTCCTCCTGTTACTAATACAAATTCACCTACATTTCCTCCTGTTGCGATAATTGTATTTAAACCTGTATAAGAAGGAGTAGTAGCAAAAACTTTAAATCCTTGACCTACATCACCTTGAAAACCCTGATTACCTTGAAATCCTTGGAAACCTTGATTTCCTTGAAATCCTTGGTTTCCTTGATTACCTTGGTTTCCTTGATTACCTTGGTTTCCTTGATTACCTTGTGTTCCTGTACTTCCAGCTAAACCTTGGAAGCCCTGGTTTCCCTGGTTTCCTTGATTGCCTTGATTACCTTGTGTTCCTGTACTTCCAGCTAAACCTTGAAATCCTTGATTACCTTGAAATCCTTGATTACCTTGAAATCCTTGTGCTCCTGTGCTTGAACCTCCGCCTGATGGACCTTGTAAACCTTGAGGTCCCCCGAAAGAACCAGCTGGACCTGTAGGGCCGACTATTGTAGAAAGACCTACACCAACTGTGGAAGGTCCTCCTGATAAAGATGTAATGAATTTTATACCTGTAGGCATCTTTATAATATACTTTTTTATAAAAAAATATTTTTATAAAAAGACTTTTTACAAATTAATATAATAGTTATTATACAATTTCCAATTATTACCGTTCAAATCACTCTCTAAGACAAAACTTTGGTTATTAACCATATTAGTAAATGGAGATACAAAAGTATTCTGGAAAGCAGTTCCATTTGTTATGTTATAAGTTGCTGCGGTAGAAGGTGCTTGTTTACATCTAATTTCAACATATTGTGCTATTGGTCCCCTGAAAAATCTTAATTGGAATTGTACGGCATTAGCTATCCCGTCATTATAAATATTTTGACCAAAGAGTAAACAGTTAAGATAAGAGTATCCACTAGCTGATTGAGTAGTTGAATAATAAAAGTTGTTTGTTCTTCTATCAGTATTACCAAGTAAAATACCTCTTCCTGTATTTGCAGCCCAACTAATAGTACCATCAGGAGTTCCAAAACCAAGAACTTGATTTGTACTCCAATATATACCTGAATTAGCACCATTACCGTAATTAGTTCCAAAAAAGAAAAAGTCAAAGGTAATTCCAGGTATAGTAGCTGCTGAATCATCTTGACCTGCAACCGCTGCTAATGAAGTTAAACCAGTTATGGTCATTGTTGTTGTAGCATTACCTTGTGTTAAAAGACTGAAAAATTGTCTTTCATAATTATAATTTTGTAATAATTCTCTATCAATTAAAGCTCTATTATAAACTTTAAAAGAACCAATTTGTCCCCTATAATATGCTCCAGAATACATAAAAGTTGTGTCAGATGAACCTAATGAAATATAATACTCAGGAGAAGGTGGAATTCTACTAAAAGTCATTGTATTCTTCTTTACACCGTTAGAATATACTGATAATAAATTGTTACTATAAGTCCAAGCCATACAATTCCAGTTTCCATTAGTGTATGTATCAACTGGTGTACTTTGAATTCCCGTTGAAGCATAAAGACCAACATAACCTGTCTGACCATAAATTTCAAAATTAGTAAAATGATAACCTGAATTTATCACATTTGAACCTAAATGTGATATTACAACACCATTTGTCCCTGATTGACTATAAAAAGAATTTCTAAACCATATTTCTTGAGTTTCTTCAAATGACCCTGTAAAATAATTTACTAAATTAGAACTTACAATATAACCACCAGTTGAAGAACCAATTCCGTTAAATGAAATGGCCCCAGAATAAGATGTATTAAATAATGTAGAACTGTTGTTATTTGAGGTCAAATCAAACCATGTACTTCCAGTTCCAAAATAAGCCCCTGTTGTAACATAATAAGCAGGTCTATAAGTAGTTTGATAAGAAACTAAGTTATTAGGTGCAATTCCCCCGTAATTATACAAACTATCTCTTTGAAATAATAAAGGCATTTCTCTTTTATTATTAAAGCAAATAATAAAAAAAATTAAAAAGGCTAAAATCCTCTCCCGGCTAAGAAACCTAACCATTTACTTCCTCCCGTATATGTTGTTAACGTGATTAAGTCTGTTGTATTACCCGTTGTTGAAAGAATAGGAGTTGACGGATTACCCCAACTGACAGAAGCTGGCCAAGAAATAACACAATTACCAGAAGCACTTTGTGTTAAGAATAAGTTTATGTTAGTTAATGTACCTGTTGGAGCCGGATTTATAAATGAAAGAGAATTTGACCCTGAAGACATAGTTAATGCAAAATTATTTCCTGTATTACAATTTATAATATAAGCACCTCCAAATGTACCTAAAAATACAGTTTCTCTATAATTTTGTAAAGTCGGGTTAATTAAAGACCCTGTGTTTGTACAAGTTATATTACCAGATATATTTAAGGACCCAGTTTTATTTGAATTACCAAACATATTTAAGGCACCTGTTATACTTACATTACCAACAACATCAAGAATAGCCAAAGGATTTGCCTTACCTATACCCACACTTCCTGATGAATAATATATAATACCTCCTGTAGACGAAATCCATTGTGATGTTCCTGTACCACTTCCTCCTGCTCCTGCTGGGCCCTGAGACCCTTGAACACCATTAGTTCCTGTTGTTCCAGCTATACCCTGATTACCTTGATTACCTTGATTACCTTGATTACCAATAGCTCCAGTTCCAACTAAGCCTTGAAAACCAATTGAACCTTGATTACCTTGATTACCCTGAAAACCTTGACTACCAATAGCACCAGTTCCAACTAAACCTTGAAACCCAATAAAACCTTGATTACCTTGAAGACCGGAAATACCTTGATTACCTTGAGGGCCTCCAAAAGCACCAGCAGGACCGGTAGGACCAACAACACTACTAATACCAACTCCAACTCTTGAACCAGGGGTTGAATTACTACTTAAAAATTTAATGCTTCCTGACATTATTTATATTAATACAAATAATATAAATAATTTTTCTTATTGTTTCGCTAGACATAACCATCTATTACCTAAAGTCGTGTTTCCGTAAAGAAACGTTATTGTACTGTTTGTTCCCACGGTTATTTGAGATGTTGCCAATGAAAATCTATTTGTAGCTGTACTACTTACTGCTTCTTGTTTGAATATAACATTACCCGATGAATTATTAATAAGAACTATATATCTACCAACAACCCCATTTGCTATACCATTGAAATTTATACCTCCTGAACCTGTCATATTAAATAAAGTACCTTCTGACAAAGAATAATTATCAACATCTGCATTTACAGGTATAATAGGACCTTGTGTAAATGTAACTGACCCAGATAAAGTTCCTGTTGGACCTGGAACACCTTGAAATCCCTGAGCTCCTTGGAAACCTTGTGTTCCAACACTACCTTGAGACCCGGTTGGACCATTTGTCATTCTATATAAATTCATAGTGGAACCAGCCTTCATTGTTATTGGACCAGCTGTTCCTGTTGTGAAACAAGATAAATGAACATAATCATTTGCGTTTAATGGTAAATATAAAGATACAGGAATAGCTACAGGAGAAACAATACCATAAGCAACATGTCTATAACTATATACTGTTCCTGTATTAACATAAACCTCTGTCATAACTTGATCAGGATTAGCTGAACCTTGTATAATCATTCTTGCATCAAAATAATAATCACCTTGTTCACTTACTGTAAATCTACCATTATTTGAATTAAATGTTATGTTTGATGATGGAGTATTAAATACACCAGTTGCCCCTGAAAATGCATATAACTTATTACCTGCGATTGAAAAAGGAGGAGAATCAACGGTTCTTGTATAACTCATTTTTACATTTGCTAAACTTCCTACTGCTGCTCCTGCTATACCTTGAACACCTTGTAACCCAAGAACTCCTTGAAAACCTTGAACTCCAGGATTTGATGGTCCTGTTACTCCAGCTAACCCTTGTAAACCCTGTAACCCTAATAATCCTTGTAGACCAATACTTCCTGTAGAACCAACTAAACCTTGAAAACCTTGATTACCTATAAGTGCAGGTGCATTTCCAGCAATAACTTGAATATCAAACCAAGGATAACTTCCTGCTGTTGGAAAATCTATACTTCCACCTACGACAGTAGTTGCTCCTTGTATCATTCTATAATCAACTTGAATTGAACCAGAACTAGTATCTATTATAACTTCTGATATACCTCCCATTGAACCATTTGCAGCTGCATCATTACTACCATAACCTGCTACCATAGAACCTATATTTGAACTTGTGGTTCTATTGTGCCAAGTAAATGCAGGTCGAGTTCCTGCAAAATTAGGAACTTCTGCTATTAAACGGTATATTCTATTTGAACCTAAGGTAATTATACCTGTTGATGTATCTAAACTTATATCACTAGAATATGAAGCATCTACTTGATTAAAAATTATAGTAGTAGGATTTACTGTACAATTTTGAGAAGAGCTTCTTGAACCTCTCATAAAACTTGCCAGTACACCTATTCCATCACTACCAGTTGCCCCTCTAATACCCTGTACACCTTGTAAACCAATACTTCCTGTAGTTCCTACTAATCCCTGTAAACCTTGAAATCCCTGACTTCCTGTAGTTCCAACTAACCCTTGAAAACCCTGAAAACCTTGAAATCCCTGAAGCCCTTGAAATCCTTGATTACCATTAGTTCCTGTAGTTCCAGCTAATCCTTGAAAACCTCTTGCTCCAGTAGGTCCTGTCAATCCAACACTATTAGCACCTAATACTTCAATTAAGCTCATATTACAATAATCTTGTGTATCTACAGTAATTCCGGAAGGAATACGAATAGCTCCTGTATGAAAACCAACTGATATATTTTCAACATTAAAATATGAGGGTATAGTACTATGTATACTTGTGTTATTAAAAAAGAACCTTGTGTTAGCTGCGACACTTCCATCTATTAAAAAGTCAAATGTAGCTAGTCCTAATGCTGTTGAATAACACGAAAAACTTGTACTAAACATTAAGGTACCTCCGTTTGAGTAAAATTGTCTCGTCCAGTTTGGAACTATGGTTTGACCCGCTAAAGTTCCTGCAGTAGCTTGAACACTATCTAATAAAGGAGTAACTTGTACAAAACCTCCTCCAGGTCCAGTAGGACCTATAATACCTTGCACACCTTGGAACCCTTGATTACCCTGAAATCCTTGAAGGCCTTGAAACCCTTGTAATCCCTGAAATCCTTGAGGTCCTTGAAAACCTCTTACATTTTGAAGTTCAATAGCAGTTATTAATGGACCTGTTGCTTCTCCAAATTGACTATTAGTTGATATACTGATAACTTTTAAATTATAAGTATTCAATCCTGACGGAGGGCTTGGGTCAACTACTTGCAAACAATATGGATTATTCTCATTTGATGAGGAAGATTCAAATTGAATTCTATTTCCTATAGCAGTAGTTCCTCTAAATAATTGTAATATACCCCAACCTCCAACACCTAGTGGATTTGCATCTCCGCACGCTAAAACATGGACAGGATTACCACTTGTAGTTATATTTGTTGAAGCTATAGTAAAAGGGAATGTATCAGATGTACTTACTGTTATACTTGGAGGACTAGATTGTGTAAAATTAAGAGCTCCAAGACTTATAGCAGGACCTGTTGCTCCCTGAATACCCTGAACACCATTAGTTCCTGTAGTTCCAGCTAAACCTTGAAACCCCTGAAATCCTTGATTACCATTAGTTCCTGTAGTTCCAGCTAAACCTTGTAAACCTTGAACTCCGTTAGTTCCTGTAGTTCCAGCTAATCCTTGTAAACCCTGAAATCCTTGAACTCCGTTAGTTCCCGTAGTTCCAGCTAACCCCTGGAAACCTTGTAATCCCTGGAAACCTTGATTACCTTGAAAACCTATAAGTTTAGTTTCATCTGTAACATCACCTGCATAACCATATGAATTACCAGGACCCGTAGAACCAGCACCTGTTCCTGAATATACAAAAAGTTGCCCGCCTGTAATAAGAACAAATTCACCTATATTACCACCTGTTGCAATAACCGTGTTTAAACCTGTATATGAAGGAGTTGTAGCAAATACTATAAAACCTTGCCCAACATCTCCTTTTAAACCTTGAAATCCTTGGAACCCTTGTGTTCCGGTTGTTCCTCTTAATCCTTGAAAACCTCTATCACCTGTAACTCCTTGGAAGCCTTGATATCCTTGGAAGCCCTGGAATCCCTGATATCCTTGTAAGCCTTGAAAACCTTGATATCCCTGATATCCTTGTAAGCCTTGAAAACCTTGATATCCTTGAAAACCTTGATATCCTTGAAAACCTCTTTCTCCAGGAATACCTGAAGTATAAATGCTAATGTTTGATATAACAGTATCATTTGATGAAGGATAACCAGATAAAGCGTTAATATATAATCTTTGAGGTCCAGACGGTGCACCAGCTGTTTGGGTTGATGTAATTAAATTTCCGTTAATATAATAGTATGCAGTTGCAGGTGTTAAGTATATAGAAAAAATAGCTCCAGGAATTAAAGTAGCACCTCCTAAACTTCCTCCAGGTCCCCATATATCTATTTGATTACCTCCAACGATAATTCCAAAATAATTTTCTAAACCTAAAGAAAGATATTCTGTTCCTGGTGAAAATGAAGGTGCTCCGCTAACTACTTTAGCTTGAAAATAAACCGATGAAAAATCTGTATAATTATAGGTTTCAACAGTACTTATACCTTGATTTGCATCATTTAAAACGACTGAGTTTGGTGTAGTAATTATAGGGTTATTATTATAAACTTGAAGAGTAAACAAACCAGGACCTATAGAACCTGTATTTCCCAATAGCCCTTGATATCCTTGATATCCCTGAAAACCTCTATCTCCTGTGTTACCTTGATATCCTTGGAATCCTTGATATCCTTGGAAACCTTGAAGTCCTTGAAATCCTTGATATCCTTGGAAACCTTGAAGTCCTTGATATCCTTGGAAACCTTGATACCCTTGAACACCGCCACTTATCCAGTAAGTTCCATTCCAATAATAAATTGTATTATCGCTTTCATCATAATATTGTTCTCCTTTACTTGGATTTGGTGGTCTGTTAGTAGGGCTAAGAACTAAATTATCTATATAGGAATTAGGTAACCGAGAATAAACTCCTGTTGGATTAGACTTACTTATGACCGTATAAATTGATGGTGTGATTATACTCATTTTATCTTATATATAAGAAGATAATTTATATAAAATATTTTAACTTGCATTTATACTTTTTATAAGAGGTCTATTATAGTTTCCTTGTAATAATCCAACTATTTGAACATATTCGTAGTCATTTAACTTTTCCCAGTTTATATCAGTTGATGTTATTGGACTATCCTGAATAGCTCTTTCTAGGTCAATTTGAGGTGCATCTTTATAATAATCAATTTGGTTTATATAATTACGGTTAGTCTTCAAAATATCAGCCCATCTGTCAGCTGAGATAGTTCTTACGGTATCATCCAAGGTGAACTTTTCTTTCTTAAATACGAAGAGTAAGGCTAAAATTATGAGTAAAAGTAAGACTTTCATTTATAATTTAAAACTGAAATTTAAATGATTTTTAAAAAATAATTTAAAGAATTAAAATATACTATTAAACTATTAAAGTTAACCCTCCTAAGATGTCTAAACAAACCGCTCAACAAAAAGAACAAATGAAGAAGTTATATGACCGTAACAGAAACACCCAACCAACTCTTATTGAAGATTTCAATGTTAAAAACTTAATCTTTGACGAACCTATGTTTGGCCAAGTTCCTAACCAACCTATTAAATTTCATCGTATTAACATGGGTTATAGAAACCCTGACGGTACTGATGGTGAATTAGTCTTTGAATTAAAGGACTATTCTTCCTTTGGTATTCAAGAAAATCGTGATGCTAAAACTCAAGAATTGCAAGGTTATTCAGTCGGTATTACTTTTGGTGAATATAAGCAAGAAGCAACTGAATATGACCTCAAAGCAGTTCAAGTATTTGATGACCTTGTTGCAAAGTGTAAAGAATATCTCTTAAAACCTGAAGTCTATAAAGCTTGTAAGATGAAGGAATTATATATTACCGACTTAAGAAATATGGCTCCTCATGGTCAAAAGAAAGACAAGGAAACTGATGAACCAATTGAAGGTTCTCACTATTCAGTCTACCCTAAATTAATGTGGTCAAGAGAAAAAGAATACTTTGATGAAAAGTCAGGTGAGACCAAAGTCATCCCATCTAAATTCAAGACTGAATTATGGGATGATGATGAAGCACAAATGGGTAATAAAGTTGTCTTAGACCCAATGGACTGTATTGGTAAAAGATGTAGAATTAGACCTTTCGTTAAGGTTAGAGGTATCTTTGTAGGTTCTAGAATTAAATTACAGCTTGAATTATATGCAGCTGGTATCTCAATCCAAAAACAAGAACAACAATCTGGTTATAAGTCTATGTTTAGATTTTCAGCAAAACCAATTGAAACCAAGATTATTGCAGATGAAGAACAAGAAGAAGTAAAAGAAGAAGAACCTGAAGTATTCTCAGTTCCAGTAAAACAAGTTGATGAAGATATTGCAGTATCAGAAGATGAAGAAGAAGTTAAACCAAAACCTAAGGCTAAAGGTAAAGGTAAAAAATAATTAAGTATAACAAACCGGACACCCTTTTAAAAGGACCCTGGGTCCTTTTAGTTTAAATAATAATTTACTCAGTTTAAATTAAGCTGAATAAATTAATTTGTAAAACAAGCTTAAAGAAAAGCATTTATAATAATAAAATTAAAATGTCCTTCCAATTAGATTTAAATAATGTTAAAATTGTTGATAGTTTAAATGACTTATCAATTTACCACTATTTAGATTGTGATGTTAATACCGCTGCCGAAACCAAACAATACCGTGGTGTTGTAATGAACAACGAAGGTAAAACTATTTGCCGTTCTTTTGGTTATACTCCTGAAATTGACGAAACCGATGATGAATTAATGACCTCTGTTGTAGAACCATTTTTAAAACAAGAAAATGTAAGAGCATTAGAAGCTTATGAAGCAACTCTTTTAAGAGTTTATTTTTACCAAGATAAATGGTATATTTCAACCTGTAGAAAGTTGGATGCATTCAAGAGTAAATGGGGTAGTAATAAGTCATTTGGTGAAATCTTTGAAGATATTGTAGAAACTTCTTTTGAACAATTTTGCGAAAATACCTTGGATAAAACCAAGGTGTATTGTTATGTTATCAGAACTTATAACAAGAATAGAATTGTATGTAGTGGTTATGAAGCTCCTGAATTATTCCTTGTTGGAACCTATGATGATGGTAATTTTGACCAATTTAATTTTGAAAAGTGTAATGTTCCAAGGGTAAATATTACCAGTATGGATGAACTTAAAGAACATATGAAAAGTATCGACCCAAGTAAATCTCAAGGTGTTATTTTAATGAATGAAAAAGGAGAGTGTGTTAAGGTTATGAAACACGAATATGTTGAAGCATTTAAGTTGAGAGGAAATCAACCTAATATCTTGTTGAGATATATTGAGTTACAACAAGAAGGTGATGCAAAGAAGGTTGAAACCTTTTATAATATGTATCCAGAACAAAAAGACCTTATTGTGGGTTTTACGGAAGTCATTGATGATATTTGTTATTATGTCTTCCGTAAGTATCGTAATAGATTTATTAGAAAGCAAGTCTCAATTGTCCCAGCTGATTTGTATTATGTAATTAGAGAGTTACACGACAGCTACTTAAAAGATAGAACTAACATTGTAACCCCAGAGAGAGTTTCAAGTTACATTTTAGGTCTTGAATGTACAAGATTACTTGGATTATATAACTCATATATGAAGCGTAAAGAAGAGAATGGAAATGGTTTTAAGATTTCCGAAGAATTTATGAATAAGGTCAAGTCTATGATAGTATAAATAATATTTTTTTAAAAAACTAATTTTACAGTTTAAATTAACTATAAAATTAAGATAAAATTAAACTTACTTAAAGGTTGATATTATACCCTGGTTATATCCTGTATTAATAATATTCATACAATTGCACAACGGAACCAAATATACCAACAACTGATAAAACTAAAAGAACAGGTGCCCACGCTTCTTTTCCTTTAGTAACCTTTTTTTCTACACCATTTTCTATGACTGTTTTTTTGTTAGTTGAAAGAGAATATATAGAAAACACAAACAGGCCTAAACAAATGAAAAAAGCTGCTGTAGTTTTTTTATTCATTTTCATACTATTAATAAATAAACCCATTTATATATTAATAGTAGAAAATATTTAAAAAAATAAAAATTTTTCCACAATATCTTTAGGAACATAATTCAAGAATTTAATATGTGTAGCTTCACCTATAATTGGAGGTGCGTATTTAGGATTTGCTTTATATGCTTCCAACCATCTCAATGCACATAAGCACCAATTATCTCCCTTAACTAGCCCTGGAAATTCTCCTCTTGGTGTTATAAGGTCATTTCCTCGTGATAATGTAAATTGTAGAAATTCGTCGGTCATAACACCGCAAACTATGTGAGTACCTTCATCATTATCTAATAACTCACATTTCCCGGTTCTATTATAACCTGTTATTTTATTTCTGTTGCAATACTTTAATTCACCTCCATAAATATTCTTATGTATCTTCATT
>JACCEB010449014.1_pt1 | contig 10656 bp, 8 predicted proteins | sample 7454761 | NCBI WGS metagenome assembly JACCEB01 (sample SAMN15323454, study PRJNA562643) | freshwater metagenome | isolation source: river surface water | place: USA:Blue River Watershed | collected 2017-08-18 | reverse complement strand
GGATTATAGCTTGCCCGGTCTGTTCTAACATAAATGGTAGTATCTGACATAATATCAAAATGGTCTTGCGGATTGTATGCGTCAAAATACCACATACCATCGGCTAATGCATTTATTATTTCCGGTGGTTCATCAACGACCTTTGCTGTATTTCTCAAATGGTTATTAATAAATTCCAATTTATCTTCAATACTTAATATGTCATCAACTGATTTAGGCATAGGTTTACATGCTGCCCCTGCAATCGCCGGTTTTGCTTCTAATATTTTTTCATATCCACGTAAATCTTTAAGTGTACCCTCGACAAATTTTTTGGCCTCTTCAGGCTGCATTTTCGCGGTGCTGTCAATTATAATTTTATGCATTTCAGATAGCGTTTCATTGTATGCCGGTGCCAATATAGATAATACGAATAACTCCGGTACTATGAGTTTACGGTCTTTATCTATTACGCTAAATATAGTTGATAGTTGGTTTTCCAAACCATCATTTTTCACTAGCTCATCAACGTAATGCTTACTGTCATATCCTTTTGTAACGCGTATTGTATGGTCTATGGGTATTGCGTTTCTCGCTATGCTATCATTTATGAATGCTTGTAGAGTGTAGTGTATAACAGTAGTCGATGTATAGTCAGAAAATTTATATAGCGACCCGAACATATCCATACCGAACCGCCAGTTACATTGGCTAGATGACAAGTAAACACAGAAAGTATAAAGTTTATCATCCGCTGAATCCGCCAGTTTGCTTGTAATAGTGACATACATGCGCCCAGTATGGTTCGGATTTAGGCCAGTTAGTGTGTATATATATTTGCCTATTTGTATTGATGGTTCCGCCATTATCAGATTAACTAACACAAGTTTACTAAATCAAGAGATAAAAAAATAAGTTTTTGTGTTTGGCTAGAATCGACCGGTTACATATTGAGAATAGAGTCAATATCGGGTACTCCACCTTGTCCCTGACGCCCGGAATCATAGAGAGGAGGCCCACCATCTCCACCCTGCTTATTTCCACCTCCACCCATACCACCAACCATATTCATAAATCCGGCGAATCCGGGTGCCTGTTGTCCCATAGAGTTAACTGCGGCCTGTTGGAACTGTTTCATAAGGTCCGGATTACTGCGCATAACATCATCTACATTGGGTAGACTTGTGCTCTTCAACATGCTATTCTGCAGGTGATACATGAAAGCACTACCGGCAACCATGAAACAGAGTCGTAGTTCAGGTGCCATGGAACCGGAGCCCTGATATTTCTCATAAAGTTCCTCAAAGACATCATCATATTCGTTAATGCCTTCATGTACGGTTTCACTCCAGCCGTCCAGTTTGATATCGAAGGGGTCAAATTTGCCATTGAGCCATTCCATACCGCTAATGGCAGTGATAAGGATACGACGCTGCATCTTCACGCTGTTATCCATCTTGCGGTGGTGAATGAGTTTTTCGTATTCGTTCTTCATTTCATCATAGTCGCTGGACATACTGAACATCTTGGGAATCTTAACACCTTTTTCTTTGAGCCTGTCGAACTTGCAAAGTAGGTCGAATTTGGCTTTCTGAATTTCTTCATATGACATGTTAAGACTATCTGACCCGGGTGCTTGGCTAGAGCCACCCTGAAATGCAGATGCAGTTGGCAGGGGAATTTGCTGTGTGGATGTTGCTTGCGGTGTCGGAGTAGTAGTACCAAATACAGGGAAACTGGGTCCAGACATAGACTTTACCTTACTAAATGTACTATTCAAGCCGATATCACTGTCTTGTAACTCCTTATCTAAGTCAATATCAATGGGTAGACCAGCGGATTTATTAACTGTAATACTTGTGGCAGATGAACTGGCCATAGCTGGTGTACTTGCCGGCTTGGACCCAAACAGATTCTTAAAGAAACCAGTGTTTCCAGAACCAGATTGTGTAGCTGCTGGTGGTGTTGGGGTAGATGTACCAGAACCAGGGTCTGGCGATTTACGAGCCTTTGATTTATTAATGAGTAAATCGAGACCGAAATCTCCAGTATCTACATCGAATGCTGATGTGGGTGTTGCTGATTTGGTAACTAGAGGTGTTGATGGCTTAAATGGTGTTGGCGGCATAGCGGCGGTTTTCTTGGATGCAGAGCCCATATCAATGGTTTCGAGGTCAAATGCATCTAGGTCAAAGTCTAAATCTGAGGCCATGGCTAGAGTGTGGTTAGTTATTTATATGTGTTACTTTTACGAGTAGTTAACGGGTTATATCTAAAATTAAAAAAGGAAGTTAAAACGTGATTATAACGCATCTAGCCGGCCATCCTACGTTACACTCCATCTATGGTCCTCCTACGTTTAGTCGGATGACCGACTACGTTACACTCCATCGGAGTCTACTGGTTCAGGCTCTTCTATAGTAGTTGGCTCGGCTAGACTGGCAAGTAACGCATTAACCATATCCAACTCGTCCCTACTCAGCATTGTATTACCGCTGGATTTCTTTTTACCCCCACTAGTTGTCAAATTCGCGCGTTCTTCAAAATGCAGGGTCATAAGCATACTATCGGCCAAGTCATCCTGTTTCTTCTTATCGGCAAATAACGAACGGATTTCATCGGCATTAGTAGCGGTTTCAATTAAGTATTCACAAATCCGGATAGCCATACGTTTATTCCGGCTGTATTGTCCTTTAAGTGTCTTCAATTCATCAGTGATTGCACGAATCCGCTCAATAGGCAAGAACTTCAGAATATCGAGCTTCTTACTGGCACAATAGCAGTGCACGGTATCAACTGACCGTTGCATGACACCATTCTGAACGTAGTAGCCATAGAGAAACACTTGCATAGTCTTCATAGTTGGGTTCTTAAGTACAGGTTGGTTCTCGAGTAGTACAGTGTTGGATTTCATAATATCAGGACGGTTGCCTAGTTCAGTATATAATGCCTCGGCTAGAGAGGTCAAGTTGAGGCTGGTAGTCTTCTTGTCCCTGACTACCTTTATTAGCTGCTGGGGCGGCTCTAGCCCAACACCCTTCATTAACAGGTTGGCATGTGCTTTACAATACCCAATATACTGGTTTTCAGGTCTAACATAAAATGCCTTACCTTCACACCGACCGTCCACACGCATGTAATGACAAGCGCAGGACCCGGATTTGATAGGTACAGTTTCAGCTGCCACAAACTCCGGAGTTAGCTTCTTATAGTGTACAGTACAGTAACCGTAGTATCCAGCAACCGTATTTCCGGATGTTCCGGTTTTGCAAGCAACTGCCTTTTTGCCACAGACTTTACCAGAATTGAGGCTACAAGCGCATGTGACTATCGGTCGGCTGTTAAACATGATTTCACCGGTTGCTGCTTGAATTTCGCTAACCTTTGGAACTACATTAATAACTTCCCAATGCTGTATCTGATATTGGGACCCATTTAGATGGATTACATTTTTGGCAGGTTGTGCACGGCTAGACCCATCAGTTGAAGGCAATTTAGACAGCTTACAGCATGCTAAGTTCTTAATACCGATATCCCAGCCGGTTATTGTTTTTGGAGATGATGTCATTGGATTTCTAGAATGTGTATTACTATTGACTTACAGATACTATTAAGCTGAATATTGAACACATCGCGCAAGCACATGATGTTAAAACCACAATCAATATTGTCTTGTATCTTAATAAATACCACCAACAGGAATAATAAGTTACATGGACGTAAGAAGCCAACTAAAGAAAAAAGAAGATAAGATACGTGCTTATTATAGCCGTATACTGAATTCTGCAACCGACTCCAAAGTTATATCAAATTATGCAAGGAAGTCATACAAAATACAACGTAGCCGTAAGGCAGCAGCAGCAGGCAAGGGCGGGTCATCAGAAAGAAAAGAGGAACATCGTAAGACCACACAGAAAGCTTCTAGCCAAGCATCTAAAGAACCGTCGACACTCTTATTATAAGCCCACCCTTCGGGTTGGGCTTATGAGTGTCTAGGCACTGACAAGGGGGTGGTCACCACCCCCGACTCTGTACGGGCGGCGTGCGCCGCCCTTGACGTTCCACTAGGATTTAAGCCCACCAGGGGTGGGCTTATAATTCAGTGTGAACGGAACAAGTTTAAAAAATTGTTTATGATGATGTTAATAAACCAGATATTACAAAAGCAAACTACGCAAAGCAACGTATAATACATAACGCAATGTCTTCTCCACCTAAACCCGACCATGAAATAGAACAATTTTGGTTAGCATTCAAACAAAGTATGCTAAATTTCTATGGCCGGACAGGAGCTAGAGCAATGCCAGCTAGACCCATTAGTGAATGGTCCGAGCGCTTAAATAGATTACAGAAATCTGCCAAATATGAAACTATTGAACATAATATTTATAACTTTATGACCCTATATGGTATTGATTTGCTCCGGGTAGGTGACCGATACCATCTAGCCATCCTCATCACCAATATTAAACGCTGGAACAAAATTGCTGCCAAATATCCATTCCATGACCGGGATGGCGGTGAATCACGCTGCAATCTCATATTCATCTTATTGGAAATTGTAAATAACTTTATTAAGTGCAACCTAGAATTTGAAAATCTATTCAGCGACATTGAACTCTATCTTATACATGAAGACTACACCAATCTACTGGACTTTGCTATTAAACATAATAAACCAGTAATTATCGATAAGCTAATGAGGTTCGACAGTCTAGCCGTAGTCAACTCACTTAATACTTACTGGCACCTGGGTCTTGATATTGCAAATGGAACTAAAATATCAGGTAAAAAGATAATTGAATTAATTAACGGGCAACCAGCTAACATCTGATGCAACAACTGACTAATTAAGCAGATTATTAATATCGGCAGGGAGCGGGTCGATAATTGTAGAATAATAACGCTCAATCTCACGAACGCGGCGTTCATCCTGTAGTGTCATGAAGTTAATAGCTACACCCTTACGTCCATAACGACCACTGCGGCCAATACGGTGAAGATAGGACTCAACCTTAACCGGGATATCATAATTGATAACCACGCTCACCTGCTGGATATCAATACCACGGCTAAGCAAATCAGTACTTACCAGAACACGGCTCTTACCACTACGGAAATCTGCCATAGTCAATTCGCGGTCTTGTGGCTGCATTTGGCCATGAATATACGAAACCATGAAATTATTTTCACGTAGCATCTTAGTCAGGTACTCTACACTCTTCAGACTATTACAATAAATAATACTCTGATTGATTGTAAGTAGGCCATAGAGCTCACACAATGTGTCAAATTTATATTTTTGTTGTTCGACATTAATACTATATTGTTTAATACCATCCAGTGTCAGTTCCTCTGTCTTTACCAGCACTTCAATTGGATTACGCATAAAATCCTTTGTAATATCAAAGAATTCCTTACCCATAGTAGCGCTAAACAGACAAACTTGGATATCATTGGGCATACAGCGGAAAATCTTAAAGATTTGGTCCAAGAAACCGCCAGAACCACCTTCCTCTTCCTCACCACCACGACGGTTGCTGCGATATGACTCACCACTTGTACCGAGCATTTCATCTGCCTCGTCAATTACCAGCATACGGAGTGTGTTCTGGTTAATAACATAATTACCGGTATCGCGGTCACGGCGGTGAAGCATATCCAGAATACGACCAGGGGTGCCAATCACCACATGCGGTTTGCCACCACGGACACCCAGGAGTTTATCAACATTTTCCTGTGTTGGCACACCCTTAATGCAAAGATTAAAGCGGATTCCGGTGTATTTGGCGATTTGGCGGAAAACAGTGTCAATCTGAATAGCCAGTTCGCGGGTATGTACGACAACTAGCGCCTGAATCGAATTCTGGTTTTCATCAATACGGCCAAGGGTACCGATTGCAAATGCACCGGTTTTACCCATACCCGATTGTGCCTGTGCAATAACATCATTTCCACTGAGCACTGGGCGGACAGCACGTGCCTGGATAATTGACGGCTTCTCAAAACCATAGCTAAAAATACCACGGATGATATTATCACTAATACCCATAGCTTCAAAACCATCTACTGCCTCTTTGATTTCCGCACGTTCTTCTTCATTAAGTTCACGAGGCTTGGGCTTGTCATATGTTACAGGTGGTTCGGGATTAGCAGGTGCGGATTGCGCAGAACTACCATGGCTAGACCCCCCATGGCTACTTCCGGTATAGCGTGGTTTGCTACCATGATATCCATTACGGCTGGAACCCTGTTCTCTATTCCTCCTGACTGGCTCAAACACACGGGGTGCGGCTGTTTCAGTATTATTGGATGTTGTAGTTTGTGTATTATCTTCGTTGGATGGATTCATTATTATAGAGTATGTGTGTTGTATAGATTAAATATTTAACTATATAATTAGGCAAATCTTCCTAAGTTAGTTAATATGACGCAATGGGTGTATTGGCGCGTCTATTAGATTGTGGCTGCTGTTCTGCAGATTCCTTTTTTAGCATAGTGTCCTGTATTATCTTACCCTTATCAAAATAAACCATCCGGTCCATGTGCTGGAGTAGCTCTTTATCGTGTGTAATCACAATCAGTGTGCGTTTCTTGGACATGGCCTTAATGATATTCTCAATATTACGCCGGCTCTTCTCGTCAAGGGCACTGGTAGGTTCATCGAGTACAATAACACTGCTGGGCCGCAACATACAACGGATGAGCCATACAACCTGACGCTGACCACCCGATAAATTGGTACCGAGTTTACCTACCGATTTATCCATCTTCTCACGATAAACCTCTTCCAGATCATTAAGGCCGGTTTCGCGTAGGAGTTTAAATACATCTTCCCGTGTAACACCCTCTAGCCCGTAATTTATATTTTCCCATAGTGTACGGTTGAACAGGATAGGATGTTGGGGAACATAGATAACGTGTTTACGGAGGTCATCAATATCTAGGTCAGCTACATCCACGCCATTAAGCAGGATTTGTCCGACATCATGTTTCTGGAGCCGAACAAGGAGTTTGGCGGCGGTGGATTTCCCACTACCAATGCTACCCATAATGGCTAGAGACTGTCCAGGTGGTATAACCAGGTTGAGGTCCTCATAAATGGCCTTGCTAGTGGCGGGATGTTTGAACCCGACATCCTTGAAGTTGATGGTAATACGTGATGGGTTGGGGATGGTCTTTCCACTGTGTTTAGGCTTAATCGGTAGGCTTTCCATAAAGCTGGTTATATGGTTAACCTTAGTATACACGTTCATGAACCCATGTGCATCATAGTAGAAATCGCTAAGATGGCCAAAGATGGCAAAGTTGATGATGAATATACTTACTACCGCCTTGAGGTCAATCTTCTTCTGCTGGTACAGGTGATATGCGCCATAGTTGAGAGCCAAGAAGACAATGATATATAGAATACTGAATATGATACGGTACTTGTTATTGCAATTACCGCTTTCAATCTGGCTATCACTTGTTTCCTTATTAAATTCTTCTACGCGCTTCTTTTCGGCAGGTGTTTTCTGACAGGTGTAGATACTCAACAAGTTGCTGAGTGTATCCTGGATTTGTTCATGTACGACGTCGAACGCGTCTTCGGTGCGTGTAATGAGTTTATGGCAATCCTGGAAGTAGAAATAGGATAGACCGTAAATTACTAAGATACTGGCAATAAAAATGCCACCGAGCATGGGATGATGCCGGTATAGGTATATAAAATTACCACCAGTAATGAATATGTTTTTGAATATGAAATCGCGCATTTCTACAAAGATATTCTGGATGATACTTGGACTGCGGATAATCTTGGCAATGATATGGCCGAGTTCCAATTCCTTGTAATCCTGGCTGTAACTGTCAAGAATCTTGTTGAAGAAGTATTGGCGGATATAGGACTGGAACTTGGGCATGAGATATGTGTTAAGATAGCTGCTTGTGAGGTTGAAGATTTGGATAACTATCCAAATACCAAGTAGAATGGCAAAGATAGTTTTGCTCTTGGTGAAATCGCCGGTTTTCAATGTATTAATGATTTCACCATAGTAATGAGGGATGGCAGTGTTCTCCAGAGGTATAGATAAGAGAACAAGGAAATATACGATGTATAACTTCCAGTTCTTTTTAATGAATTTCCAGTATAGGTTATAAAACATGTTAGTTAACAACTGGATGCTAGGATGACGGCTATTTAATTAGAATATATATAAAATAATGGATGCTGTGACCGTCAAATGAATCAAAAAACAGAAAAATATGTAAAAAAATACAAAAAATGAATTTTGCATACATGTGTATAGATTGTATGTTCTTATTACGTTTCCGAAACAAGATTTGAACATAGGTTGAAGATGCAGGGCGATAACAACGCTAACGTTAACAACCAACCTCAGGCTGACCCCTATGCGGGGTGCCGAGGCGAGTGCAACCACGGACACAATCATGGTGTGTGTCCTGGAACTGTACTTCGTGTGCTTCGCACCGACACTGCTTGCCACTACAGACTCTGTGGTGAGAATCAGTGTGCGTGCAAGTATACTTGTCTTACACCATGCGGCGGGCAATGCCCATGTGCGCAGCGCGACTAAGGCTTCGGCCTCTGTCAAACTGCAAACCCGGACTGGTTAGTGTAAGCGCGCTCTATCTTCGCGGATGGGGTGTGCAAACGCTAAACAAAACGAACAACAACAACTGTAAGGAAAACCCTGGAGCAAGTCCAGGTCTTTTTTTTGTTTAGTTTTTAGATAAAATGGGCAAATAATAACCAAAATTGATATTACTTAGTCATGATAATCAATATTATGTGCTTTCCCTGCGTACGACGTAAATTGCACTCACAAACATGGCCTCCGCAATGGACAGTTATGTTTACGGGATGGATGCCTCCGAGAATGGCTCCCAGGCACGCAAGGCGTGCACCTATGGCTGCGACCAGGGGACTTGCGGTAACACGACACCGCATGTCAACTATCTGGCTGGTGAGAGTCACGACCTCTACGCCATCCACCAAGGTTGCCCATGCAGGGTTCTTGCAGACGGTGTCTGTAAGTGCTCTAGCAACTGCATCATCTACCCGGAGCTTCCAACATGCTTCGGTGAGGTCCTTGGAGAGGAGGCCCCCGTGCTTTCTCCCGAGGAATTCTATGCTGCAGAAGACGCAGGTGTCAGAGTGATGACTGCTGAATACCGCAGACTCACCGAGAACGAGCCTTCACCAACCATGTCTGCTGCCATCTCCAAGGTGGTAGCGGCATACGTCAGGGAGCATGCACCTACGCGTGTCCAGACGGTTGGCAGGTTCGACAAGCGCCGCCTCATGTGCCGCATCATCCGAACATGGTTCCATCTCAAGCAGGAGGGTAACTTCTTGCTGGGTGGGCGCTATGATGTCTCCTGGACTAAGGAGGGCAACCTCCGTGTCGAGAAAATCAGCTACAATCTCGTGCATGAGTTCACACTCTGCAACGACGAAGCGCTGGGACTCATCATGGACGAACTGTACTCGGACCTGCCGGTACTTGTACCACAGCTGCACAGCCTGCTCAACTAGAGCGGGGCGGCAAACGGACCTATCTGGTGAAGTGATTTCATGCTCATTGTCGTGGTGACATGGAGATTCCAACTTTATCAGATGATAACGACTTGGGTGGCTTGCCTTAAAAACAAGCTATCGACTTGGTTCTCCCACAAAGGGGACTAGGGTTAAACAACGAACAACAACAAAACGGTAAGGAAAATCCTAGGCTTTAGACCTAGGTGCTTTTTTTATGCACGCAGATTCACTCTAGCCATTAAGCGGGTAAAACAGGGTACCGCACTTAGTAAGTTTGGACTGGTCATAAGTGGCGCACCAAGCAAGTGGAGGGCCGTATTGGGAGCTATTTTGGCCACGAACAGCGGAATCATAACGGCAGCTAACGGTATCCCAACCGGCAGCATCGCGGGGACCCTGTTGGGTAAGGAATTCGAAAGTGTTATTCGCACAGCCACCAGATGGCGAACCCATCTTAGCCTGAAGATATGTGTTGAGGTGATTGGCATCAGCATTGGCCAGAACATCTTTAGATGTCTGATAGTTAACTGGCGCGGCATTGGCTACCAGCGGGGCAATGTTATTATAGGACATATCAACTGATTTTGTTGTTACTTGTTGGTTATCTGTCTGTGTATTATTAGTAACGGACAGATTATTTTCAGCTTCTTTTACAGGGACATCAGCAAATCCTTGTGCAACACCACCCTCCCTGTATATAATCTCTACCGGGCTGACGGATGCACCAGCTGTACGTGGGTCTTGATATAACAAACCGGCATCTACATCACCCCTGAATCCCTCCCGATTAGCACAACCGCAAAAGGCTTCTATTTTTTCGGTGACCGACTGATTCTTGAGTACAACGGCTAGAACCACAACCATGAACCCAAGGACTATACCTACTTTGGGATTAAGGACAGTTACAAGGAATACCAGTGTGGCGATGAGTGCAATGTTTAATGGGCTGTCAAGTAGGGTTTGGAGTCTAGCCGAGGTTAAATTGAGCTGAGGTATAAATGCGGTAACCATGGCTAGAGTGATGATGAAGACACCCAGAAGGATGTTCATGACACGTTCGGATATTAAGGCCATCTTGCTAATTATTTACTTTGTGGTTGACTTACTTTGTTGTTATCTGTATTACTCTTTAT
>JACCEB011288438.1_pt1 | contig 10664 bp, 9 predicted proteins | sample 7454761 | NCBI WGS metagenome assembly JACCEB01 (sample SAMN15323454, study PRJNA562643) | freshwater metagenome | isolation source: river surface water | place: USA:Blue River Watershed | collected 2017-08-18 | reverse complement strand
CTGAGTGATGCAGTTGAATCCGTCGTAAAATACGGGTTACCCGTTCCTGCCCCGAAGATCACGATACGTCCTTTTTCTAAGTGACGCATCGCACGGCGGCGGATGAAGGGCTCGCAAACGGCTTCTACTTTGATGGCTGTCATCATGCGCGTATACAATCCTTGTTTTTCCAAAGAGGCCTGTACCGCCATTCCGTTAATTACGGTCGCTAACATGCCCATATAATCACCTTGAACTCGGTCTATGCCTGCTTTTGCTGCGCTTGCGCCGCGGAAAATATTTCCTCCACCGATAACAATAGCTACTTCAACGCCTAAATCATGCACTTTTTTAATCTCAGCTGCATATTGACCTAGAATGTTAGGATCAATCACTTCTCCATCTGTCGAAAGAGATTCGCCTGAAAGTTTCAATAAAATGCGTTTGTATTTAGGTTCTTTCATGAGGAGCTCGTTTATGTCGATTTTGTGCGATGCAAATTTAGAAAAAATCTAGGTCTAGGCAAGGCTTTCGTCCTTCGCTTTAGGTAATTTATACCAGGGCAAATAGGGATGAGCATGGTGTTCATAATGATAGCCAAAAAAGTAGCAGGAAATAAACGCCCACACGTGGTTTTTACCTTGACTTCTGGATTGCTGTTTGTTTTCTGGGGCATGCTCTCCTCGGTGCGGCAGATACGTTCCGAATATAAATAGTTGTAGCGTACTCAAGATCGCTGGCAGTTCCCAAAACAGAATCAAATTCCACATGGGAAACCAGATTTTCAAAATATTATAGGTAACCGCCATGGCCAGTACTTGTTTCCAAGTAACATATTGCCAAATAAATTTGAACCACCACAGTAAAAAAGGACCTTGATGTACATCTGGGTCTGCGTCTGTGTTTACATGAGCGTGGTGCAGGTGGTGCTTTGATCGCAAAGTACTGTAATCGTTAAAGGCAAAAAGAATCGTACAGAAACGGCCGATGGCGTGATTTAGACGAGGATTTTCTGCATAAACTACCCCATGAATGGCATCGTGAGAGGTGATAAATAAGCCGGTATACAAATGGGTTTGAAACAAAATGGCGATATAAATCCAAGGATCTGACCATCTGAAATCAGCATTAATCCAATAGGCTAAATTCACGCTCCACAGGGAGATCAACACTACGGCCCAAATAATTCCCTGAAATGTATTTACTTTGCTCATAAATTAGCTAGTTAATTCTAGCACTTATATGACTTCAAAACTATGAAAATTGTTCCAGCATTGCTGCTTTTTATTTTATCTTTTAGTCTGAGAGCACAAACTACATCGACCTATTGCAATCCGATGAATTTGGATTACGGATTTACCCCCATCCCTAATTTTTCAGAACAAGGGCGTCACCGGGCGACAGCAGATCCCGTTATTTCCTATTTTAAAGACAAATATTACTTGTTTTCGACGAATCAATGGGGTTATTGGTGGAGTTCGGATATGCTGAAATGGAATTTTGTCTCTCGTCGATTTTTACAGCCTTACCACAAAGTATATGATGAACTATGTGCTCCGGCGACTATTGTTTTAGGGGATAGTTTGTTAGTGATAGGTTCTACCTATGCGAAGGATTTCACACTTTGGTATTCCCAAAAACCTGAAACAGACACTTGGAAAGAGGCCGTGCATGCCTTTACAGCTGGAGCCTGGGATCCTGCTTTCTTTTTAGATGATGATAACCGACTGTATTTGTACCATGGATCGAGTAATTTCTACCCGATGTATGGACAGGAAATCGATCGCAAGACCTTGCAACCGATTGGGGAGCGCAAGGATTTGATTAAGTTGAACGATGAATTGCATGGTTGGGAACGTTTTGGGGAATACCAAGACAATACCTTCTTGAAACCCTTTATGGAGGGGGCTTGGATGAATAAATACAAGGGCAAGTATTATTTGCAATATGGGGCTCCAGGGACAGAATTCTCTGCTTATGGGGATGGGGTTTACACCTCGGATCATCCGATGGGACCATTTACTTATCAAGCGCATAATCCGTTTTCGTTCAAACCGGGTGGATTTACACGCGGTGCGGGTCACGGGGCTACTTTTGAAGGACAATATGGCAATTGGTGGCATGTGACAACGATTACGATTGCGGTAAAGAATAGTTTTGAGCGTCGGCTAGGACTTTGGCCTACTTATTTTGATAAAGATGGGATTATGTTCACTAATACGGCCTATGGGGATTATCCGCACTATATGCCTACGAAAAAAGTGGATCAACCGTCTGAATTATTTACTGGCTGGATGTTGTTGAATTACAATAAGCCAGTTCGTGTTTCGTCGAGTTTAGCGGGTTATTCCGCGAATTATGCCGTGGATGAGCAAATGAAGACCTATTGGTCTGCAGCCTCTTCAAAGAAAGGGGAGTGGATTGAGACGGATTTAGGGGAGGTTTCCACGCTGAAAGCTTTGCAGATAAATTATGCAGACCAGGATGTTGATTCGAGTTTCCTTGGAAAAATCAATGGTATTTACCACCAGTACCAAGTGTTAGGTAGCAAGGATGGCCAGAAATGGGAGTTGATTATCGATAAGTCTGCGAATAAAACTGATGTACCTCATGATTATGTCGAGTTGAAAAAGCCAGTGGAAGTTCGTTACCTAAAGCTGGTAAATCACCATATGGCGGCGGGTAAATTTGCGATTTCGGGAATTCGGGCCTTTGGTTTTGGACATGGTGAAAAACCGGGAGTCGTTAAGGATTTATTAGTGTTACGCGGTGAACACGATTCGCGGAGTGCTTGGTTAAAATGGGGCCATAAACCGAATGCGACTGGTTATGTTATCTATTCTGGCATTGCTCCAGATAAAATGTATACTTCGGTGCAGGTTTTCGGAAGTAATGAATATTATTTCAAATCGATGGACCGTGGTAAGACCTATTATTTCCAAATAGAAGCTTTCAACGAGAACGGAATAGGGGAACGTGGACCCATTATCGAGTCAAAATCAAGCCTTTGATCGGTTGATTTCGTATACTCCGATTAACAAGACAATCATCGCAATGACTTGTGAAAGGTATACTTGTTCGCCATCAAAAACGCCCCAGCCCACTGCTACGATGGGGATGATGTAGGTCACAGAACTAGCGACAATGGCATTTGTCCATTTGATCAATTGGTTAAATAAAACCATCGCGATCGCAGATCCGAAAACACCTAAGGAGCATGCCGCTAAAAATGGCCACCAGGCTATTTTCTGAGCAAAAAATCCGGTGGAGGCTAACAGAATTAACGACAAAGGACCGATCGCCATAAATATGCCTGAGGTAGAGGTAAAGGGGTTTAATCCAGAAAATTTCGTCTTGATGATGTGCAAATTGATGCCATACAAGAAGGTGGCTAACACCACCCAAAGCGCGTGGAAGTTAAAGTCTAGCTGAAAACCTTCACCACCTACGATTAAGCCGAAACAACCGGCGATGCCCAGGAATATACCTAGCATTTGGCGCCAGTGAAAACTTTGTTTAAACAAAAGAATTCCGACGATCAAGGTAAAAAGTGGCGTAAAGGCATTCAGCATTCCAGACAAGGCAGATGTTAAATGCTTTCCAGCGATGGAAAACAAGATTGAGGGTAATAGATTCCCGGTTAAACCTGCTAAAAGAAAGCTTTTCCAATGCTCCTTTTTGACCTCGTGTCTTTGTTTTAAGAATACCGGGATAAAGAAGATGAAGGCTGCAAATATCCGCAGAGCACCCACTTGCGGTGAGCTGTAGTAGGCTAAACTTTTCTTGACTAAAATGAAAGAACTACCCCAAATTAACGAAAGCGCGACAAAGGCTAAAATGACAAGTACTACAGGGGATTTTTGTTTGTTTTCCATTAGGCGTGTAAAGGTTCTCCAGCGTAATGAGCTGAGATTTCGTTTAGTATGCCTTTGATTTCCTCAAAGTCATAGGTCGTCACTAAACGCGTTCTGAAAGGTTTGAAATGATCCATTCCGCGGAAGTAATTCGCATAATGGCGTCTCATCTCAACTATACCGCCGTGGTTCCCTTTCCAACGAATAGAAAAATCCAAGTGGTCTAAGCAAACTTGCAGACGTTGTTGCAGGGTGGGAGGATCTAAATGTTCTCCTGTGTTTAAAAAATGTTTAATCTCATTGAAAATCCAAGGATAACCAATCGATGCTCGACCTATCATAATGCCATCCACTTCATAGCGATCGCGGTATTCTTTTGCCTTTTCCGGTGAATCGATGTCTCCATTTCCGAAAATTGGGATTTTAATCCGAGGGTTTTTCTTCACCTTAGAAATCAATTCCCAATCTGCTGCGCCTTTGTACATCTGGACACGTGTTCTGCCGTGAACAGTAAGTGCCTGTATTCCAATATCTTGAAGGCGTTCAGCCACATCTTCGATATTTTTTGTGGAATCATCCCAGCCTAAACGAGTTTTTACCGTAACAGGTAGATGGGTGGCATCGACAACGGCTTTGGTCATCGCTACCATTTTGGGAATATCTTGTAATAAAGCGGCTCCAGCGCCTCTGCAGGCTACTTGTTTTACTGGGCAACCATAGTTGATGTCAATTAAATCAGGTCCTGCCTTGGTAGCAATTTCCGTACAAGACGCCATCGTTTCGATAGAACTGCCAAAAAGTTGGATCCCGATCGGTCGTTCGTATTCAAAAATATCGAGCTTTTGAACACTTTTTGCGGCATCCCGAATCAGTCCTTCCGAGGAAATAAATTCGGTATACATCAAATCAGCCCCATTTGCCTTGCATACTGCACGGAAGGGTGGATCTGAGACGTCCTCCATGGGTGCTAAAAGCAATGGGAATGAGCCTAGCTCGATGTTACCTATCTTTACCATTCTGATTAAAAATTCCGTAAATTTACGAGCATTATGGTAGATAACAATTTTCAAGGCCCCGAACGTTACCTCGGTTTGCTGTCTAAAATTCTGATATTATTCGGATTTTTCCTTTTAGGAGGCTTTATAGGCCAATTTATTGGTTTATTATCCGTCGTTTTAATTATTGGATTTCCTACTCAGGATGTAAATCAATTCCAAAAATTAGTCTTGGATTTTATGGCTCATCCCCAAAACTACGATGGAGCCTTCCGTGCGATGATGGCGATGCAGTGGTTTTCGGCTCTTTTTACCTTTGTTGCCAGTTCTTGGGCCTATTTGCGTTGGTCAGAAAAACGTGATTTAAATTCGCTTTCTACTAACCACAGCCCTGATTACCGCATTTTTTTGTGGTCAATTATCACGATATTAGTGGGTATGCCGCTGCTTGAATACATTATTCAATGGAATCAATCCTTAGTTTTACCTGCCGGATTTGAGGAGACCGAAAAGTGGATGCGTGCTTCAGAAACTCAGCTAGCAGAATTGACCAAGTTTTTAGTCAATTTCCAAAGTCCTGCTGATTTTATCATTGGTTTAGCTGTCATTGCAGGATTAGCTGCTTTAGGGGAGGAATTGTTTTTTAGAGGCGTAGTACAGAATTTGTTTGAACGCTACATAGGTAATCACCATGTGGCTATTTGGGCCTCCGCGGCGATTTTTAGCTTTATACATTTTCAGTTTTTTGGCTTTTTTCCGCGCTTGTTGTTAGGGGCATTTTTTGGTTATTTATATGTTTGGAATCGAAATATTTGGATTCCTATTGTAGCGCACTTCTTTAATAATGGATGGGCGTTAACGATGCAATATATGTACCAGCAGAAGCAAATTACGGTGGATCCAGAGAAATTGGGTGAAATTACACCCTGGTGGTCCGTGTTGATTTCTTTAGCATTAGTCGTGTTTTACATTCGTAGACTGCATAGCTTTCAATTAGAAAAATAAGGATTATGGGATTAAGAGATAGGTCTAATTTACAGCAACGCGTTATAGCAGCCATTGTCGCTGTACCGTTTTTGCTCTTTTGCGTGCTGTTTAGTGACTATACTTTTCTAGGCCTTTTCTTATTGATAGGTGCGGCGGCTCAGCTGGAATTCTATAAACTAGTGGGAAGCATTAGTGATAATTTACCGTTGACATTTTACGGAACCTTTTGCGGTGTAGTACTTCATTTGTTAACTTTTTTTATTGAGAAAGGGGAGATTGCTTATTCAAACTACTACATTCTTTCCCCGTTATTAGCGTTAATTTTCTTCATTAAGTTGTACAATGCGAAAGATGAAAAACCTTTCAAAAACATCGCATATACCTTCTTAGGTATCATTTATGTCGCTCTTCCTTTTGCTTTATTAACGGTTTTAGCCTTTTTGAAAAACGAAACTTATGATCCGCAAATCATCTTAGGCTGTCTTTTCCTTTTGTGGGCGAGTGATTCAGGAGCGTATTTTGCAGGAACGAAATTTGGCAAGACTAAACTATTCGAACGCGTCTCGCCTAAGAAATCGTGGGAAGGAAGTATCGGTGGATTGATCGCAGCGATGATCGTGGCTTATGTACTTTCGATTTATTACACGAGTTATGAGTCTTGGCAATGGTTTGGGATTGGTATTATCATCGTGGTAGCGGGTACTTACGGAGATTTAGTCGAATCCTTATTCAAGCGAAGCATCAATATTAAAGACTCAGCAGACACGATTCCGGGTCATGGAGGGTTTTTAGATCGTTTTGATGGCTTATTGCTTTCGATTCCTTTCATTATTACATTCTTGAAATTATTTCCAAACACGAAGCTTTAACACGCTTTAACAGCATCGAATACATTTTTTGTTTAATTTCGGCTTTATGAAAAAACGATTAGCTGTTCGTGTTATCGGGGTCTTGGCATTATGCCTTCTCTCTTTAACTGTCTTTTCGCAAGGACAGGACAAAACAGTCTTATTTAAGGGTCGGGTGGTTGCCTCTAGTAATGCGGAATTTCTCCCTTTGGCCTATGTCTTTAATCCTCAAGCTGGACGTGGCGCACTAAGTGATAACTTAGGCCAAGTCGATATGTATGTGTTTCCAGGCGATAGTTTGGTGATTTCCTACATTGGTTACCAGAAGAAATACTACATTGTACCGCGTGATACGGAATTAGTTCACCAAGTAATTATTCCGATGGAGGAGATGACCACCATGCTCCGCGAAGTGAAGGTATTCCCACATTCAAGTGAGGACGAATTCAAGAAGGCTTTTTTAGCGATGGAATTACGCGATGCACAAGAGCGTGAAACGGTAAGACGAAACCTAGAGCAGTCTAGATTGAACGTTTTTGCATTGCAAGCAGGTATGGGCGCATCCTCGAATTTTCGAAACTTCTCCGATATGATGATTTCGTCACAGGCAAATAAAAATTTCTTCAGCAATCCTACCTTGGCCTTAACGAATCCATTTGCTTGGATAAATTTCATTAAATCGATTAAGAATGGGGATTTGAAAAAGAAGGATTACAAGAAGGCCTATGAGTTCATGCCTAAGGAGAATTTGAATCGCCAAATGTTCCTACGTAATCTGAAATCCAATTAGAGCCAGCATTCTGCCTGTCAGCCCCTTTTCATTTCGATGAGAAAAGAAGTCAGCATTGTTTTCCACCGTGCAGGATGAATCTATCTCGAGTTGTTGAATTCCCAAAGCCTGTAATTGTGCTGCGTTCGCTGCTTTTAAATCGACATGCCATTTTGCCCCTTTGCGTGACTTAAACGCCTCATCAAACTGCGCTGCTACTTCGTCCCCCACTTCAAAATGAGCTAAACTAATGCAAGGGCCTATGTAAGCATGGATGTCCGAGGGATTAGACCCTCGATTATCAATCATGCGTTTAGCTGTTTTTTCCACTATTTTAGCGACTGTCCCTTTCCATCCGGCATGCACCGCTGCACAAACTCGGGTTACCGGATCTGCTAGCAAAATAGGCGTGCAATCTGCGATTCCTACCCCAGCAAAAACGCCGGGCTGCACAGAAACCATTGCATCAAAACCTGATTGATACCCCGCTCTGCCTGTCACCCAAATTTTATCCCCATGAACCTGATAGGAGCGGGCTAAATCAGCCGGAGAAATGCCTAAATCCGCGCAAAATAGTGCTAAATTTTGTTCAATGATCTCAGGGGTATCATCAGTATGAATACCAAGATTTAAGGAGGAATAAGGGGATTCACTTAAGCCGCCATGGCGGGTGCTTACACCCGCCACTAGGCCTGGAATGGATTGAAAAATTCGAGGTCTGACGACTCGATTAGGCGTCATAACTTAACCCATATTGTTTTAATACTTCATCAGGAACGCCATTCCATTGGTTAGGCGTGTTTCCTTTGTACTCTAAATCTTCAATACCGATTTTGGACGTATAGAAACCCGTCGCCGTCAAATTACGCATCAGCGTGAAGAAAGATTCTCCTTGCGTTAGATGTTTAGGCGTTTTACCAGGGTAGGCGATATCATCCACGATATTAATGCGCTGCGCCGGAGTTAATTCAGTGAATTTTTTCGAGAAACGTTTATTCGATTCTACATCTAACCAACGTAATCCACCGCGCATCGGGGTTTTAAATTCTGGCTTATCCTTTACAATGAATTCGATAAAGGCGGTTACCCCTGATTGAGAGGCACTGCCTGATTTCTTATCAGCAGGAATAATTATATCAGATAGAATAGTGATCGTCGCTAATTCGTGTGCGTTCAAGAAAACTTCCGCCTTCAAGGCAGCCTCTTGCTCCGCTTCCTCTTGCGTACGTCCGTTAGGTCTTTTAACTGGAACTTTACCTAATTCTAAATTCTCAATCGCTTTTTCGTCTGGATTGAAAACGGCTAAGCCCAGTGAACTTAAGCCCATATTTTTTAAATAGTCTCTTCTTTTCATCTTACAGGTTGCCTTTTTTACGTTGATCGATAATGTATTCAGACGTGCGTAGGGATAGTGCTAGAATCGTCCAAGTGGCATTTTTATCCCCTTGTGAAACGAATGGTGCAGCATCTGCTACGAATAAATTTTTCACATCGTGTGCTTGGCAGTTTGAGTTCAGTACTGACGTATTCTTGTCATTACCCATACGCGCTGTTCCTACTTCGTGAATGATTCGGCCTGGATCAGCTAAACCGTAGTTATTGTCTGCCCCCGGTTTTTTGCCCAAAGCTTCTCCACCCATCGCGTGAATGATTTCCTCGAAGGTGTCTTGCATGTGTTTGGCCTGTTTCACCTCATAATCACTCCATTTGTAATGGAAACGTAATACCGGGATACCAAATTTGTCTACAACATTCGGATCGATTTCACAGTAGTTATCTTCGCGAGGTACTGGCTCTCCACGACCTGCAAAACCTACATAAGCCCCGTAGAAACGACGGTAATCTTCTTTCAAAGTAGCTCCGTATCCACCGGCCGCTTTCTTAATTCCATCCCGGTTGAAATTCTCGCGGCCATTTAGGCCCTCGATACCCCAGCCAAAACCATAATTAGGCATTCCCATACCTCCACCGTATTCGATGTGGTATCCGCGCGGGAAGTCTAATTTTGTGTTATCTAACCACCAAGGCGTATAAACGTGCATGCCGCCTACACCGTCTTCATTGTATCGCTTACGATCAAATAGAGATGGAATGATAGCTGAACGAGAGGCTCCCGTAGAATCATTGATGTATTTTCCTACGACTCCACTAGAATTAGCAATGCCATTCGGGAAGCGAGCACTCTTAGAATTCAATAGTAAACGCGCCGTTTCTCCAGCTGAGGCGGCTAAAACGACGATTTTGCCTTTAACCGAATATTCCATCATCGTTCCTGTGTGCACATAGGAAACGCCTGTTGCTAAACCCGTAATTGGATCCGTCATTACCTCCCGCGCCATGGCAAAGGGAAGTAAAGTCGTATTTCCTGTTTGGACAGCTGGTTTAACTAATACGGAGGAAGACGAGAAATCGGCGTAAGCAGAACAGCCCCGGTTACATTGGCCGCAATAGAAGCAAGAGCCGCGTTCGTTATTGATTGGTTTTGTTAACATCGACATACGCGACGGATAGGTCGGGATGCCCAAGGCCTTGTTCGCCTTTTTAATCATTAATTCGTGAAGACGAGGCTTCGGAGGAGGCAAGAAATAGCCATCTGGATCATTTCTTAGGCCTTCATTTGTTCCAAAAACCCCGATCATTTTGTCCACCTTATCGTAATAAGGCTTCATATCATCATAACCGATAGGCCAGTCATCTCCTAGACCATCGATACTTTTTCTTTTAAAATCATCTGGACCAAAACGGAGGGAAATACGTCCCCAGTGGTTCGTACGACCACCCACCATCCGGGAGCGGAACCAGTCGAATTTTGTTCCATTTTTTCGCGTGTAGGGTTCTCCCTCAATATCCCAGCCGCCATAGGCAGCATCAAAATCGCCAAAATTACGCAGTGAACTGCTAGATCCTCTACGAAGGGATTCGTAAGGCCATTTCATTTGGGTCATATCTTTCGGATCCGCGGGATCAAAAGGCTGTCCAGCCTCTAGTATGCATACTTTAGCTCCAGCTTTTGCCAGCGTGTGTGCAGCCATACCGCCACCCGCACCGGAACCTACGATCACTACATCGAAAACCTCTTGTTGAGATTTAATGTAAATAGAAGAGTTAATCATTTTGTTAATCTGGTTTAGAGAAATCAAAAATAGAAAATTTGGTTTATTTTTGTCATTAATAGAAAAGAAATATTTGGCACGGAAAGCAGACAACGGAGAGGAGCCATTGAAAAAAGGGG
>JACCEB011101854.1_pt1 | contig 10668 bp, 6 predicted proteins | sample 7454761 | NCBI WGS metagenome assembly JACCEB01 (sample SAMN15323454, study PRJNA562643) | freshwater metagenome | isolation source: river surface water | place: USA:Blue River Watershed | collected 2017-08-18 | reverse complement strand
ATCCGCACCCGAAGCTGATGCCCGAGTTCTGGCAGTTCCCCACGGTGTCCATGGGCCTGGGCCCGCTGATGGCGATCTACCAGGCGCGCTTCCTGAAGTACCTGCATGCCCGCGGCATCGCCGACACCTCCGGCCGCAAGGTCTGGGCCTTCCTCGGCGACGGCGAGATGGACGAGGTCGAGAGCCTGGGCGCCATCGGCGTGGCCGCGCGTGAGAAGCTCGACAACCTGATCTTCGTCGTCAACTGCAACCTGCAGCGCCTGGACGGCCCGGTGCGCGGCAACGGCAAGATCATCCAGGAGCTCGAGGGCGAGTTCCGAGGCGCTGGCTGGAACGTGATCAAGCTGATCTGGGGTTCCTACTGGGACCCGCTGCTGGCCCGCGACAAGGAGGGCATCCTGCGCCAGGTCATGATGGACACGCTCGACGGCGACTACCAGGCCATGAAGGCCAACGACGGCGCCTTCGTCCGCAAGAACTTCTTCGGCCGCCATCCCAAGCTGCTGGAGATGGTGTCCCACATGTCCGACGACGACATCTGGCGCCTGAACCGTGGCGGCCACGACCCGCAGAAGGTCTATGCCGCCTACGACGCCGCGGTCAAGCACGAGGGCCAGCCCACCGTGCTCCTGATCAAGACCGTCAAGGGCTTCGGCATGGGCAAGGCCGCCGAGGGCAAGAACATCGCCCACCAGGCCAAGAAACTCACCGACGAGGACATCAAGGCCTTCCGCGACCGCTTCAACATCCCGATCCCGGACGAGAAGCTGGCCGAGATTCCCTTCTACAAGCCGGCCGAGAACACGCCGGAGATGCAGTACCTGCACGAGCGCCGCAAGGCCCTGGGGGGCTACCTGCCGGCGCGTCGTACCAAGGCCGACGAGCAACTCAAGGTGCCGGGCCTCGATGCCTTCAAGGCTGTCATTGAGCCCACCGCAGAAGGCCGCGAGATCTCCACAACCCAGGCCTATGTGCGCTTTCTGACCGCGCTGCTGCGTGACAAGGAAATGGGCCCGCGTGCGGTTCCGATCCTGGTCGATGAGGCCCGCACCTTCGGTATGGAGGGGCTGTTCCGCCAGATCGGCATCTACAACCCCGAGGGCCAGAAGTACACACCGCAAGACCGCGACCAGGTCTCCTACTACAAGGAAGAAGTCAACGGCCAAATCCTGCAGGAGGGCATCAACGAGGCCGGCGGCATGGCCAGCTGGATCGCGGCCGCGACGTCGTACTCGACGAACAACCGCATCATGGTGCCGTTCTACATCTACTACTCGATGTTCGGACTGCAGCGCGTGGGCGACCTGTGCTGGGCGGCCGGCGACATGCAGGCCCGCGGCTTCTTGCTGGGGGGCACCTCCGGGCGCACCACCCTCAACGGGGAAGGTTTACAGCACGAGGACGGCCACAGCCATATCCTGGCCGCCACCATTCCCAACTGCATTTCCTACGACCCCACCTTCGCCCATGAGGTGGCAGTGATCATGCAGCACGGCCTGAAGCGCATGGTGGAGAAGCAAGAGAACGTCTTCTACTACCTCACCCTGCTCAACGAGAACTACCCGATGCCGGGCCTGGTGGCTGGCACCGAGGAACAGATCATCAAAGGCATGTACCTGTTCAAGGCCGGTGGCAAGGGCAAGCAGCAGGTGCAACTTCTGGGCTCTGGCTCGATCCTGCGCGAATCGCTGGCGGCCCAAGAGATCCTCGAAAAGGAGTGGGGCGTTTCGGCCAGCGTCTGGAGCTGCCCTAGCTTCAACGAGCTGGCACGCGATGGCCAGGACTGCGAGCGCTGGAATCTGTTGCACCCGACCGAAAAGGCCCGCGTGCCCTTTGTCACCCAGCAGCTGGAAAAGAGCGCCGGCCCGGTGATCGCGTCGACCGACTACGTCAAGGCCTACACCGAGCAAATTCGTCCCTACATGCCCAAGGGCCGCAGCTACAAGGTGCTGGGCACCGACGGCTTTGGCCGCAGCGACTTCCGCAGCAAACTGCGCGAGCACTTCGAGATCAACCGCCACTACATCGTGGTTGCCGCCCTCAAGTCCCTCGCCGATGAGGGCGTCGTGCCGGCGACCAAGGTCGCCGAGGCAATCAAGAAGTACGGCATCAAGAGCGACCGGGTGAACCCGCTGTACGCGTGAGCGCGCGGCGAGCCTGAACAAGAACGGAGAACACGCACATGGCGCTGATCGAAGTGAAGGTCCCTGATATCGGGGATTTCAAGGACGTGGCGGTGATCGAGCTGCTCGTCAAACCGGGTGACACCATCAAGGTCGAACAGTCCCTCATCACCGTTGAGTCCGACAAGGCCTCGATGGAAATCCCGTCGGCGGCTGCCGGCGTGGTCAAGGAGCTCAAGGTCAAGCTCGGCGACAAGGTCAACATCGGGGATCTGCTCCTCATGCTGGAGGGCGAGACCGCCCCTGCTGCTGCTGCTGCAGCTCCTGCGCCTACAGCTCCTTCAGTTCCTGCAGGTCTTGCGTCCGCACCGGTCGCAGTCACTTCAGTGCCTGCCACACCACCGGCAGTTTCTGCGGCTGCCCCCGAGCGCACGACACCTACCGCCTCTCTTCCGCCGCATCAGCCTGGAGCGCCCACCGGCGCACTGCCCCATGCCTCGCCGTCGGTGCGCAAGTTTGCTCGCGAGCTCGGTGTGCCTCTGGACGAGGTCAAAGGCTCCGGGCCCAAGAGCCGCATCACTCAAGAGGATGTCCAGGCCTTCACCAAGGCCGTGATGAGTGGTGCTGCCAGCACCAAGGCCGCCGCGTCCAAGGGCGTTGCCGGTGGCGGCGGGGAGGCCCTGGGCCTGCTGCCCTGGCCGAAGGTCGACTTCGCCAAATTCGGTCCCGTGGAGCGCAAGGACCTGGGACGCATCAAGAAAATCAGCGGCGCCAACCTGCACCGTAACTGGGTGATGATCCCGCACGTCACCAACCACGATGACGCCGACATCACCGAGCTGGAGGCCTTCCGCGTTCAGATGAACAAGGAGAACGAGAAGTCCGGTGTGAAGATCACTATGCTGGCCTTCCTGATCAAGGCCTGCGTGTCCGCCCTCAAGAAGTTCCCTGAATTCAATAGCAGCCTGGACGGTGACCAGCTGGTCTTCAAGCAGTACTTCCACATCGGCTTTGCGGCGGACACACCCAATGGCCTGGTGGTTCCAGTGATCAAGGACGCCGACAAAAAGGGCATTCTTCAGATCAGCCAGGAAATGTCCGAGATGGCCAAAAAGGCCCGCGAGGGAAAACTTGGCCCGGCCGACATGCAGGGCGCGGGCTTCACGATCTCTTCCTTGGGCGGCATTGGCGGGCGTTACTTCACGCCCATCATCAACGCCCCCGAGGTGGCGATCCTGGGGGTCTGCAAGAGCCAGACCGAGCCGGTCTGGGACGGCAAGCAGTTTCAGCCGCGCCTGATGCTTCCGCTTTCGCTGTCGTGGGACCACAGGGTGATAGACGGCGCGTCTGCGGCCCGGTTCAACGCCTTCCTGGGCCAGGTGCTGGCGGACTTCCGCCGGGTGCTTCTCTAAACCTCACCGGCCGAGACTGAGCCATGACCACCGTCGTCGTCGTTCGCAAGAATGGTCAGGTCGCGATTGCGGCCGACACTCTCGTGACCTTCGGCGACACGCGTCTGAGCCACAGGCTCGAGGAAAACAGCAAGATCTTCCGCGTCGACACCAATGCCGGCCCCAGCTATATCGGTATGGCGGGCACCGTGGCGCACTTTCCGGTGCTGCGCAAGGCCCTGGCAACCCTGCCGCAAGAGACGCTGCAGTTCGGGAGCAAGTCGGAGGTGTTCGACACCTTCACCAAGCTGCACCCTTACCTCAAGGACAACTTCTTTCTCCAGACCAAGGAGGAAGACCACGACCCTTACGAGTCCAGCCAGTTCAGCGTTCTGATTGCCAACGCCTCGGGCATCTACGGCCTCTACAGCTACCGAGAGGTGTTCGAGTTCAAGGCCTACTGGAGCATCGGTTCGGGCCGCAGCTTCGCTTTGGGCGCCATGCACGCCGGCTATGAAAAGGCCAAGACCGCGCGCGAGGTGGCCGTCGCGGGCCTGGCCGCTGGCTGCGAGTTCGACCGCAACTCGGCGGGTCCGTGGGACGTGTTCACGCTTAAATCCAAGGAAAAACAATCATGAGCCTGGTGGAAGTGAAAGTACCGGATATCGGCGACTTCAGTGAAGTGGCGGTCATCGAGCTGCTGGTGCAGCCCGGAGACTCGGTCAAGCTCGAGCAGTCCCTGATCACCGTGGAGTCCGACAAGGCCTCGATGGAGATTCCGTCTACTCATGCGGGTGTGGTCAAGGAACTGCGAGTCAAGCTCGGCGACAAGGTCGCCGAGGGCTCGGTGCTGGTGCTGATGGAGGTGGCTGAAGGGTCCTCCGCGGTCGCAGGCCCTTCTGCTGGTAACGCCCCTGGCAGCAATGCGCCGTCCAGCACGGCAGCCACTGCCTCGAAGCCCATAGCGGCACCTGCCGCAGCCACTGCCATCGCAGCGTCGGCGGCTGTCGCCGGCCCAGCCGCCAGCTACGCAGGCGGTGCTGACCTGGTGTGTGACATGTTGGTCCTGGGCGGTGGCCCCGGTGGCTATTCGGCCGCCTTCCGCGCCGCTGACCTGGGCATGAAGGTGGTACTGGTCGAGCGCTACGCGACGCTGGGTGGTGTCTGCCTCAATGTGGGCTGTATTCCCTCCAAGGCCTTGCTCCATGTGGCGGCGGTGATGGACGAGGTTTCCCACTTCGAGTCCCTGGGCGTGAGCTTTGGCAAGCCCCAGGTTGACCTGACCAAGCTGCGCGCCCACAAGGGCAAGGTGGTGGGCAAGCTCACCGGTGGTCTGGCCGCGATGGCCAAGATGCGCAAGGTGACCGTGGTGCGTGGCTACGGGACCTTCCTCGATCCCTTCCATCTGAGCGTGGAAGAGACCACCGGCGATGGCCAGGAAAAGACCGGCAAGACCCAGATCCTCCAGTTCAAGCAGGCCATCATCGCCGCCGGCTCGCAGGCGGTGCGCCTGCCCTTCATGCCCAAGGATCCGCGGGTGGTCGACTCGACGGGCGCCCTGGGCCTGGCCAGCGTCCCCAAGCGCATGCTGGTCCTCGGTGGCGGCATCATCGGTCTGGAGATGGGGACCGTGTACTCCAGTCTCGGCGCACGTCTGGACGTGGTCGAGATGATGGATGGCCTGATGCAGGGCGCAGACCGTGATTTGGTCAAGGTCTGGCAGAAGATGAACGCGCCGCGCTTTGACAACATCATGTTGAAAACGAAGACAGTGGGCGCTGAGGTCACCAAGGACGGCATCTTGGTCCGTTTTGAAGGCGAGGGCGCGCCCAAGGAGCCTCAGGTCTATGACCTGGTGCTGCAAGCGGTGGGGCGCTCACCCAACGGCCTCAAGATCGGTGCCGACAAGGCCGGTGTGGCAGTCAGTGATCGGGGCTTCATTCCGGTAGATCTACAGATGCGTACCAACGTCCCGCACATCTTCGCGATCGGCGACGTGGTCGGCCAGCCGATGCTGGCGCACAAAGCGGTGCACGAGGGCCATGTGGCGGCCGAAGCCGCTGCCGGAGAGAAGGTCGCTTTTGACGCCCGTGTCATCCCCAGCGTGGCCTATACGGACCCCGAGGTGGCCTGGGTGGGCCTCACTGAGGATCAGGCCAAGGCCCAGGGCGTAGCGATCAAGAAGGGCTTGTTCCCCTGGAGCGCCTCAGGGCGCGCCATTGCCAACGGCCGTGACGAGGGCTTCACCAAGCTGCTGTTCGACTCCGCCAGCGGTCGCATCTTGGGCGGCGGCATCGTCGGCACCCATGCCGGCGACATGATTGGTGAGGTGGCCCTGGCCATCGAGATGGGCGCTGACGAGGTGGATATTGGCAAGACCATTCATCCGCACCCGACCCTGGGGGAGAGCATTGGCATGGCCGCTGAGGCCGCTCACGGCACTTGTACGGATCTTCCGCCACCGCGAAGATAAGTCGAACTCGGGGACAACCTGTCGGGGCAGCTCTGGTGCAGCCCTGAATCCGACACGGCTCCCCAGAGCGGAGGGGGTCAGCGAGCAGCGGCCCTCTGAGAGTGACGGGCTTTAGCGAGAGGTCGTGGAGACCGGCTCAGCCGCTGGAGCTGAAGTTAGCACGCGGCGCGCACCGTCAAAGCGTCGCACCCAGTAGCTGCCGGCCATGTCTTCCACACGGACCTCGGCCCCAGGCTTGGGCGCGTGGATGAACTTGCCGTCACCGACATAGATCCCCACATGGCTGAAGGCTTTTCTCATGGTGTTGAAGAACACCAGGTCTCCGGGCTTGAGGTCACGCTTGTCGATGACCTCGGTGGCTGCCGCCTGTTCCTTGGCACGCCGGGGTAGGACCATGCCAGCGGTCTGCTCGAAGATGGCACGGACAAAACCGCTGCAGTCAAAGCCAGTCTCGACCGTGGTGCCTCCCCGCCTGTACGGGACCCCCAAAAAGCCCATGGCGTTGAAGACCAGCTCCGAGGTCTGGTTGCGGACGGCTAGGCCGGCCTGCCCCAGGGTGCCGATCAGGCCGCGTTCGGCCAGAAGCCGACCCAAGTCGTCCTCAGACGCCGCCCCTGCCGAACTTGGCTGGACCGGGGGCGCGGCCAAGGCGGGCGCGGCCGGGAGGGCCAGCGCCAAGCCCAGGGCCAGCCCGAGAGCAGCCAAGTGGTCGGAGGGTCGCTTCATCAGGTTGAGCTTACCACCATCCGACCTCCGTTCATTTCAGGCGGGGAGGGGTAACTGCTTGATCTGACAGTGGTTTTTCGTGCGGGGGCGTGATGGTCGAGACGAATTCGATGTTCATAATCGTGCCCATGCTTTGTCTTGCCGCTGCAGTCGCACCTCGCCGGCCAAGTGACCGGACTTGCGGTTTTGGGCTGCCTGAGCGCCCGAGCCAGCCCCGCTTTCTCAGACGGGCGCTCGGGGCTCTGGCCCAGTTGGCTCTGGCGCTGTTCCTCCTCCACCAGACCGGTGCGGGACTGGCGCACGCCCAGGTGGCGACTGGCACACCATCGAACGTGTCACCGCTGCGCGCCCAGACCGTCGCACAAGCGCTTGAAAACCCTTGGGCCGTGGCATTCCTGCCGGAGGGGCGCTTCCTGGTCACCGAGCGTCCCGGCCGGCTACGCCTGGTTGAGGCAGACGGTCGAATCGGCCCGCCTATTCAAGGGCTGCCAGCCGTCGCCGCGCAAGGGCAGGGCGGTCTGCTCGACTTGGCCCTGGACGCCGACTTCTCAAAGCCTGGCAGCCCGTGGGAGAGGACGCTCTATTTCTGTTTTGCTGAGCCGGCCGGAGTGCTCAACGGCACCGCCCTGGCCCGCGCCCGGCTGTCCGCCGACGGCCAGCGGTTGGAGACCCTGGCCGTGATCTTCCGCCAACAACCCAAGGTGGCCAGCCAGTTGCACTTCGGCTGCCGGATCGTTCAAGACCGCGAGGGAATGCTATTTCTGGCCATGGGCGAGCGGTATGTGCGAGCCGCCGATGCTCAGCGCCTCGACAACCACCTGGGTAAGGTGGTCCGGCTTACTCGGGAAGGTGCGCCTGCGCCGGGCAACCCCTTTACGCAGCAGGCGGGCGCCCGCCCAGAGATCTGGAGCCTGGGGCATCGCAACCCCCAAGGCGCCACCCTCGGGCCTGATGGTCGGCTGTGGCTCCACGAGCACGGACCACAGGGCGGCGACGAGGTCAACCTGCCCCAGGCCGGCCGAAACTACGGCTGGCCGGTCATCACCTATGGCGAGCAGTACGGTGGCGGCAAAATCGGCCAGGGTCTGACCGTGCAGGCCGGAATGGAGCAACCGATGCATTTTTGGGTACCCTCCATCGCGCCTTCGGGGATGGCATTTCTCACCAGCGACCGCTACGGCGCAGCAATGAAGGGGCAACTCTTCCTCGGATCACTCAAGTTCGGTCGTCTGGTCCGCCTGCAGTTGGAGGGAGGGAAGCTCCGCAGTGAGGTCCGCGACGATCTGGCCGAAGGAGACCGTATCCGGGACGTTCGCCAAGGGCCCGACGGCTGGATCTACCTGCTGACCGACAGCCCACGGGGTCGCTTGCTTCGGGTGCTGCCTGCCGGCGAGCGACTCTCCCATGCCCCCCCTCTGTCTCCCGCTGATGGGCCGTGTCAGTTCGGAGACAGGGCGGGCGGATCCAATCTCCGCCGATGCTCCTAGACGCTTCCGACTCCACGCTGGTGCTGGTTGATTACCAGCAACGGCTCATGCCCGCGATCGCCGACGCGTCTGCGGTCCTTGTCAATGCCGAGCGGCTTGCCCGGCTGGCGGCCCTGATCGAGGTGCCTGTGCTGGCCACCGAGCAAAACCCTGCCGGTCTGGGCCCCACCGTTCAATCCCTTCGGGGACTGCTCCCCTACGTCTTACCCAAGGCTGCTTTTGGCGCTGGTGCGGAGTTGATGCCTCGCCTGCGCCCTCCGGTCGCTGCGCCGCGGGGAAACTCCCGCAGCCTGCCGCGGCACCTGCAAAAGCCGGTGGAGGCTGCGCCCACACGGGGTAGCGTCGTCCTCGCTGGCTGCGAGGCCCATGTCTGCGTGATGCAGACCGCCCTGCAGTTGCTTGAGGAAGAGTTCGACGTCTGGGTGGTCACCGATGCCTGTGGCTCGCGTACCGAGCGTAATCGCGACGCCGCCTTTGATCGCCTGGCCGGCGCCGGGTGCGAGCTGGTCACCACCGAGATGGTGGCCTTTGAGTGGCTGGGCGACAGCCGCCACCCGCGCTTCAAGGAGGCGCTGGCCCTGATCAAGTAGTGCCCGTGGCGTGCCCGGAGACAGGGCGCGGACGGTGAAATAAAAAAGGATCCGAGGAGAAAGTCATGAGCAAGTACGAGGACTTCTACCGCCAGTCGGTCGAGCAGCCAGAGGCCTTCTGGGCCGATCAGGCCCGGCTCATCGATTGGCAAACCCCGCCCCAGCGCATTCTGGACAACGACCAAGCCCCCTTTACACGTTGGTTCGTTGGCGGAAAGACGAATCTGTGTCACAACGCAGTAGACCGTCACCTGAAGGACCGTGCCAGCCAGGCAGCCCTGATCCACGTCTCCACCGAAACCGGTGTCGAGGAGACCTACACTTTTTCCCAGTTGCACGAGCGGGTGCAACTAGCCGCCGCGATGCTCAAGGCGCTGGGTGTGGCCAAAGGTGATCGGGTCCTGATTTACATGCCCATGATTCCCGAGGCGGTGTTCGCCATGCTGGCCTGCGCCCGCATCGGCGCCATCCACTCGGTGGTATTTGGCGGCTTTGCCTCGGTCTCTCTGGCCTCACGCATCGAGGACGCATCGCCCAAGGTCATCGTGAGCGCCGACGCTGGCAACCGCGGTGGTAAGGTCGTGCCCTACAAGCCATTGCTCGATGAAGCGATCCGCCTGTCTGCGCACAAGCCCGAGTCGGTGTTGATGGTCGACCGCGGACTGGAGAAGTTCGTGTCTGTCGCCGGTCGTGACCGGCACTGGGGCCAGATGGCCCAGGAGTGCGCTGGCGTGCAGGTTCCCTGCGAATGGGTGGATGCCACCGACATCAGCTACACCATGTACACCAGCGGAACCACCGGCAGGCCCAAAGGTGTGCAGCGCGATGTGGGCGGGTATGCGGTGGCCCTGGCGGCCAGCATGCAGCACGTCATGATGGGCGAGCCTGGCGGCACCTATTTCTGCACCAGCGACATTGGCTGGGTGGTGGGTCACAGCTACATCGTCTACGGCCCGCTGATCGGCGGTATGGCCACCATCCTCTATGAGGGCTTGCCGATTCGCCCGGATGCGGGCGTCTGGTGGAGCCTGGTCGAGAAGTACAAGGTCAGCGTGATGTTTAGCGCGCCCACAGCAGTGCGCGTGCTCAAGAAGCACGATGCCGCCTTCCTGAAGAAGTACGACCTGTCCACGCTCAAGGCACTTTTCCTGGCCGGTGAGCCGCTCGACGAGCCGACAGCACGGTGGATCAACGACGCGCTGGGCGTGCCCATCATCGATAACTACTGGCAGACCGAGACGGGTTGGCCCATCCTCACCATTGCCAATGGGGTGGAGAAAAAGCCCTCACGCTTTGGCAGTCCTGGCGTGCCCATGTATGGCTGGCGCGCCAAGGTCGTTCATGAGGCGACCGGCGAAGAGCTCACGCAGCCCAACGAAAAAGGCGTGGTGGTGATCGAATCGCCCACGCCCCCGGGCTTCATGCAGACCATCTGGCGTGACGATGCCCGCTATAAAAAGACCTACTGGGAGTCCATTCCCGGCAAGATGCTCTACAACACCTTCGACTGGGGCATCCGCGACGCAGACGGCTACTTCTTCATTTTGGGCCGCACCGACGACGTGATTAATGTCGCGGGCCACCGTCTGGGCACCCGGGAGATCGAGGAGAGCATCTCCAGTCATCCTGCGGTGGCCGAGGTCGCCGTCGTCGGCGTCGCCGACTCGATCAAGGGGCAGGTGGCGATGGCCTTCGCCGTCCTGCGCGACCCCTCGGCAGTGTCCGACTTAGCAGCCCGCATGAAGCTTGAAGGCGAGATCATGAAGGTGGTCGACGGCCAGCTCGGCGCGGTCGCCCGCCCGTCAAGGGTGCACTTCGTGAACCTTTTGCCCAAGACCCGCAGCGGCAAGCTGCTGCGTCGCGCTATCCAGGCTGTCT
>JACCEB011058528.1_pt1 | contig 10672 bp, 10 predicted proteins | sample 7454761 | NCBI WGS metagenome assembly JACCEB01 (sample SAMN15323454, study PRJNA562643) | freshwater metagenome | isolation source: river surface water | place: USA:Blue River Watershed | collected 2017-08-18 | reverse complement strand
CTTAAGCGAAAGCCCAAATGTTCCAATAGTTGGAGTTGGCGAAAGTACGATTGCACAAATTAACGACTACATTCAGTTTTTAGAAATTGACGAAAAAGACTTCATGTCTTATACAGACGCTAGTTACAAACTGAGCATTAAATTTACAGATTTTTATGAAAAAGATGCGGGTGGGTTTCATTATCCGTTTGCTACACCTGTACTAGACGATACAATTGATGGCATACACGACTGGTTTGTTAAAAAAGCATTGTATCCTGAAACACCTGTCACTGATTTTGTTCGTTGTTATTATTCAGCTGCCGCGCTATTTGAAAGAAACAAATATAGCGATAATTTTCATGGTAAATTTAATAATTACGATCCAATATTTCATTCGGCATATCATTTTGATGCAACGAAATTTGGTGCTTGGTTGCGTGATAGGTATGCTATTCCGCGAGGTGTTAAACACGTTCAAGCAGACGTAAAATATATTGAAACAGGATCCGCTGGTGTCGAACATCTTGTACTAGCCAACGATACTAAAGTTACTGCTGACTTATTTGTTGATTGTACTGGATTTAAAAGTTTACTGTTAGGACATTCATTAAATGAACCATTTGATTCCTATGCAGACATGTTACCTAACAACCGTGCGTGGGCAACTCGTGTTCCTTATAAAGATAAAGAAGCAGAATTAGAACCATTTACTAATTGTACTGCAATTGGTCACGGTTGGGTGTGGAACATTCCTCTTTGGAGTCGAATTGGAACAGGTTATGTTTATAGCGACAAATATATAACGCCTGAACAAGCTAAAGAAGAATTTAAGCAATATCTAATGAGCGATAAAGTAATTTGTCCTAAAACACAAGACGAAGTAGAAGCATTAGAATTTAAAGATGTACAGATGCGTGTCGGTATTCACAAACGCACTTGGGTCAAAAATGTAGTTGCCATTGGATTAAGTGCCGGATTCATTGAACCACTAGAATCTAATGGACTGTTTAGTGTACACGAATTTTTATTTAAACTAATAAAAAGTTTGCAACGACCAGCAGTTACACAATGGGACATTGATGTGTATAATGCGTCGTGTTTAAATATTTTTAGAAATTTTGCAGAATTTGTTGCGTTACACTACGCATTAAGTATTCGAAATGATACAGAGTATTGGCGTGATAACAATCGAAGAACTTATAGTCCCGGTCTACCTAGTTTAGAACCTCAAAGTTTTCAAGGATTTTACGATTTACAGCATGCCAAAATGTTTACAAATCAGGTCCCTAAATTTGCTGGTATTACAAGAATTAGTGTAGGAATGAATTACCCTATACTGGATCCTATTACATTACGCGGTTATGAAATCCGTGATAAAGTCAACCACAAAGATATATTTGAAGAGTCCTTTAAGAATTTTGAAAAGAAAAAGATGTATTGGGATATGTTAGCCGACTACGAGCCATCTTTGTATCAATATCTTAAAACAAATATCTATAAAGATTAGTTTTTACTAAAAAAATGTTTAACGTACTGTGCTTTCATAAGTGTTCGTTTGAAGGCAAATGCTAGGTTAAAGAAATAATTTCGTTTTTTTGCCCATTCAAGTTCTTTAGGGCCAGCTAGTTTTACTTCTAGTTCAAACTCTTCGTCTGTTAATGGAATAATTTGCATCATGGGTGTTCCGGCTTTCAGCAGGTGTTTGCCATTTAACATTTTCCAATAGCCTTGAGGATTAAGTTCTGTGCTAAGTCCTGGATCTAATATACCTGGTACTTGCTCAAATACAGCATCTTCAGGATCAGGATACGGGATTGCTATAATCATAAATTTTACATCAGGTGGTGCTATTACGTGCCATGGGCTATTGAACTTAACTAAAGATTTTAAACATCCTGCACGTTTTGGTAAAGGTTCTGCAATTAGATGTGCCATGTGGCCGTCGACTAGATTACCGTTCGTTTGCATCAAACTTAGTTCTCCGCTAGGAATGGCCCAACCAAAACTTTCTGAATCTCCGTTAGTTTCGATAATAACATCCCACATCATTGGTAAAATAAAACCTCGAGACATAATATCAAATATTCCAGGACAGCGATACAAGTGTGTAAAACGTTCGTTTTCTTTTTCAGCTTTTGCTTTTCTTTTAAGGTAAGAATCTCTTGCACCAGCTATCCAACCAGGTCTATAATCCTTAGCATGTATAATTGGATATGCATCTTGTATACCGTTGATGGTTGTAAAAAATGTTATTTTTCTCATTGTGTTACCTTAAAATTGAATGCTAAATTAATTCGTTCTCTGTCTGATAAATTTGGTTCTACTTCATGCGGAAGCCAACTTGGAAATAAAATTAAATCTCCGTCAATTGGAGCAAACAAAAAGTCTCTTGTAAATGGACTAGTCTTACTACAATCGCCTAGCAAGTTTGCTGGGTTCGGAAAACGTAGATCTCCTGTGTTTGTTCCTTGTAAGTAGTACACGCATGAGAATTCGTCTTCTTTGTGTGTATGAAATGTGTTTCTACTACCCGGTGCATTTATATTTGCCCACCAGTGTACTATTGCATCTTGTGTTATTTCTATTTTTGAAAATACACTATCTTTTTGCTTATAAAATTTAACTGCTTCGATTAATAATACATTAATTTCTTGAAAAAGCCAATCGATATTTATAGCAGGTTTATCAATTCTAAAACAACCAGGATTAGAAAAATTCATACCAGTATCTTGATTTTGATAAAATTTTAACCTTTTTATTATTTCCAAACGCTGGTCTGCTGTACCAATGTTACAATTAGTAAAAATTTCTGCTCGAAACGCTGTTCGTCTGCTTATCATATAAAGTTAAATGCTATTGAAATACGATCGTGATCTGTATTATTAACCCCTACTCGGTGAGTTAACCAACCTGGAAATAATAACAAACGGCCAACTTTAGGGGTGTATGTTACTGCTTCAATTTCTATTTCGTCTGCTGGAAAACGACCAATATGAATTATTGGATTAGGATTAGCAAATCTAATCTTTCCGTCTTTTTCATTTGTTTCGTAATAATAACACCCTGATATACGTGCTGTTGAATGCGTATGATCGTATTGGAATTGATTTTGTTTGCAAACATTAAACCACGATTCTATAAGTTTAAAATTTGTTTTTGGATATCCAATTTTTTCAGCATATACTTCTACGGCAGCTAATAGTGCAGATTTAAATTGATGCAAATTAAATTTGTTGATATCATTTTTGCCATTTTTTTCAAATGTAGTATTGACATTATCTCCCCAAGGGCTGTCGTGCATACTGTCAAGTATTGCAGGCAATACAGCTTTGATCTCTGTTTGAATAATGGTTAATTCTTCACCTTCAAACGTATGAACAAATATTGGGGTTGGAAAATGCCATTCAACTGCCATTACTCAGCTCCGTACCAGTCCTTTAAGAACTCGTAGTGATTTGGAAACATTTCTTTAATCAATTCCACACGATGAGATTGATTTTTAATAAAATATTCTGCGTATTTTTCTACGTCACCATAAATTGTTGCTCTGTGATTTTTATAAACATCGCCTGCGTTTAATACACTGAACCAATGACCTACGTGGAAACTGCTTGTAGGATGATGTGTAAATTCCTTATTTGGACTAGGAATAAATTTGTCAATGTACTGTTTTACTTTTTCAGGTACTGAATCTAGTGTTTGATTGCGTATGTCTTTCCAGAACGGTGTGTCGCCTTTTGTGCAGTAGTGGTAGTGTATCCACACAAATGCAACAATTTCCCAGAACATAGTATCATATAATCTGTTAATATCCTGTTTTAAAGGACCATTCCAAATTCCGCTTGTTCGATTAAGACCTTGTGTAACTAATTCAGCCGCCGCAGTGGTAAACGTAATTCCTGTAGCTTCAAGAGGTTCAACAAATCCTGCTGCAAGACCGATAGCACATACGTTTTTATAAGCAACAACATTATGTATTCCGCATTTCATAGTTAAATGATTTGCTTTTGCTTCGTATTCTCCAGTTGCTTCTCGCAAAGCCAATTCAGCCTCTTCAGGAGTTATATACTTGTCGCTATAAACATAACCATTTCCTATTCTGTTAAAAATAGGAATAGTCCATCTCCAACCTGCTGGCATTGCGGTGGCACGAGTGTAAGGAAAACATTCTGTGTTAGGATCTTTATATTGTGTTGGCAAAGCTACTGCTCTGTTACAAGGTAGCATGTCACTGACAGATGTAAACTCAATACCTAACTTTTTTTCTAATAAAATAGAAGAAAATCCACTACAATCTAAATATAAATCTGCTGCGTATTTGTTTCCAGCGCCGTCTACTAAAGCAACAATGCCGTTATCGTCTGTTAGTACATTTTCTATTTTAGTATTGACATGCATTATTTTATTGCCAACAATTTCTCTGATTGTTTTTACAATATCAAATGCAGCAAAGTGTACAGCTCCAAAATTTCTATGACCAGATTGTGCATAGTTAGTATCCATGCCGGCTAATTTTGGACTTTTATTTGCCTTAGCAAGTTTATATGCTGGAAGCCAATCGATGAATTCTTGTTTATCTTTACTTACAAAATAACTTGTTGTAAATAACTGTGGAGCAATAATAGTATTTTCAATAAAGTCATTGTCAACAAAATAGTTTTCTTCGTTCCAGCCTACAAACTCTACACCCAATTTAAAACTAGCATTACTTGGTTTCATCCATGTTTTAGGATCAATTCCGCAATCATACATGAAGCGAGCAGTAGCAGGTTGTGTCCCTTCGCCTACGCCAATGGGTCCTAACGCTTCGCTTTCAATAAGAGTTATTTCGCAAGGAAATTTTAAATTTTTAACTAGGTACGCAGCGGTCAGCCAGCCGCTTGTACCACCGCCAAATATAATAAGTTTTTTTACTTTATTGAATGTCATTTTTTAATCACCGCTATGTATAAACCGTTCCACCATTCTCTACTGTTTTCTTCAGAATTAAGCATTAATTTCTGATAAGTTATTTGAGCACCACAGTCTGTTAAAGCTGCGACAGTTGCATCTACTACTCCGTCCCAGTTAGCATCATCCATAATAATAATTGCTTCTGAAGCTAATACAGAATAGTAATATGTTATTGCTTTGTATGTTGTATCAGGATCGTGCGGGCCGTCATAGAAAAACATTTGTATGCTTTGATTATACGGAATAGTGTTTACATCAAACATATCTGCGGGAATTATCTGTACATTAGACGAACCTACAAATGGTGTTATATTTTTTACAAATTCGTCTTTGCTGTTGGCAGGCAAAGTTATATCACCTCTTTTAGGTTGTATTTGTTCTTCCCACTTGTCGATAAAATGTGCGTTGATAGGATTTCCATTTAAAACTGCAGCTGCTGTTGCTCCAAGGTAACTGCCAATTTCCATATAGCTACCAACACCCTTTGCCAATAAATTCAACAGAGTTTGCACTCGAGGGCTTGTTAATCCTGGAATATTATTATGTATTTTTGGAACGCCCGACCTTGCTATGGCATCAACTACATGTCTTGCCAAGTCTGAATAGTGCAGATCCGACTTCTTTTCATAAATCTTATCGCAATATTGGCACTCCCAACAATCAAACTTACAGTTACGAATTTTGTCTCGCCAAATTTCGATAGGTTTACCAGTTAATTCAGTTTCTTCTAAATATTGCTGAAATCCTGCAAATACAAATTCCTCACCTGCAATGTATCTTTCAATAAGATCCATTGTTTCATACAGTCTGCTGATATCTTCACGCCCGTGCATTTTAAATACATCAATACCTAGTTCATCTAAGTATTCATCCCAATCGGCTTTCCATGGGCTAAAGTTTGCTGTTTTTAAAGGAACACTAGCATCTTCAACGTCCCACTTAGGACAACTTACACGACTGATTGTGTCGTTAAAGTATTGCGGTGTTTCTTTAGTTCTATTATTATTAAATTCAAAATGTTCAACCATCATAGGACATGCACCAAGACAGCCTTCATTTGCTAACAAACTAAACTGTATGTCTTTACCCATGTTTAGTTTAATCCACTGTTTGGCTTCTTTTAGACGTAGTAGCGTATCTTTGTCTCGCATTAGGTCTCTATCAAGATTTATATAATCAAATCCAACTTGTGCCAATGCCACAACTTCTGATGCAGTTCTTACATCTCTCAAAATTGTATTTTTAATATACAAATCTGGAAAGGCTAATTGTATTTGTCCAGTTGCTAGCCAATGAGTGTGCGGTATAGTTGCAATTTTAATTCCAGCATCATATAACTTTTTGAAGTTAACAATAAATGTATCTAAATTTGTTTGTGTAGGTGGAACTTGTATGTTATTAAAAGTTGCACTAACAGGAATGCCAAGATGTTTTTGAATATTCAGTGCTGTTTCAATACCTAGTTGTTCTTGCTCAATAACAAAAACATCTCCCATTGCATCTTGTTTAAACGGTGCAATACGACTAGTAAAATACACATCGGAAATCCAATCTTTGTTTCTTTCTAAAAATTGATAAAACTCTAGAAACTGCTGTTCATTCAGTTTAGGATTTAACGGTACACTAAAAATTTTTCTTGCATTAAGATTTATATTCATTTTGGTTCTGTTCCCATGTATTCTAACCATCCTGTAATTATGTATTTGTCGCCGCTCAGTGGAGGATTTCCTCGATGTGTATGCGTAAAGCCAGCTGGCCATATTACTAAACGACCTTGTTTTGCACTTACTCTGCGCTTTTGATATAGAAATTCTGTTTCGCCGCCGTGCTCTACATCATTTAAATAAATCATCCAAGCACAAACACGACTAGCTACTTCAGCTGCACTTGATTCAAAATGCCATCGATGATAGCCTTGCCCAGGCAATGTTTTTTGTATTCGTGCCGTCATGATTCCATGTTGTTGTGCTTCTCCTAGAATGCTAAAATGTTCTGCATACTCGTCGTAGCACTTCCAAAATTTTTGTAAGAATATTTGCATTACCGGATTTTTTCGATGCAACGGCAAATTTTCATAGTGAAACGGAAAGACAGTTTCGTCGTCTTTCATATGTTTTGGATTGTCTTTTAAATCTTGCCTAGTATATGATAAGTTCATTGATTTTAATTCATTGAAATAATCAATAACTGTTTGGCACTCTTCTGGAGTTAGGGTATTATCGTAGATAGCAATAAAATCTTCAAACATTATAATCTCTAAGTTAGTTGTCAGAGTTATTTACTTGAATTATTCTATTGTAAAATTAAATGTGATGGCAATACGTAGAGGTTTTTGTGTAGGAAAACTACTAGCATGATAGTGTTTTCCGTCAAATACTACCATTTTACCTTTTTTTGGTTTTACTCGTTTTTTAATTGTTAGCTGTTTAGTTTGTGCTTCGGCTTCTGTTAAATCTTCGTAAGTTTCTTCGTATAGAACAAAATCGCCATCGCAGTCATTTACGTAATAAACTGCGGTCCAGTGAGGATCAGTCCTATCAGTATGCGGACGATGCGGATGTGGATCAGGATGTCGAGTGAATAAGCCAATTCTAATTCTGCCGTACTCTTTTACTTTGATATGATTTTTGACTGCATTTTCAAATGCATGGGCTACTGGCATTATTGCAGGTAAATCTGCTGAACGTTTTTTGCCATCAAACATTAGATTGTGAAAAAAACCACACGCACCGTATTGACCGTGTTCACCGGTGTAGCCGCCAACAGCATCATTTACAAATGCCCAAGGAAAACTAGGGTGTGTTAATAGTTTTTCTACACGATCTTGGAGCTCTTGCGGGACAAAATTATCTAATTCAATATAATTTTTTTCTACAATCATTCTGACAGTTGTATTTGTGTATCGCCCCAACCGTGTTCTTCTGGAAGAACGTGGCTTGTTGCAAGGCCAAATTTAGTATGCATTAATTCTCGTGCTTGTAGAGATGTTGCACAACTATTAATTTCAGCTAAAATAGAATTTTTATAAGTCTGATTATTCGCTCGCTGTTCTTCTGTTAGTGTTTTGTAATGTAATTCTAATTCAAGACGCATTATAACTTTAAAAAATTCCAACTGCGATGTTAGATCTTCTTGTGTGAGAGTATAATATACTTTAGGTTTTGATGCATGTTCTTCTAAACTAGCGTATATCAATTCTTCATGAATTTCTGAACCTTGTAAAATACCTAGTCTATTTGTGTGATCTGCTTTTGCAAATTTACATCCTCTTGCTACTTCTTCTGGAACAATGGCATGTACAAAACCTGCTGCATCAATTTCGCCAACATGTGCATCTTCGATGTCAGCTACTTCAAAATGACTAAAGCAGTACTGATCAAACCATGTCAAATATGGTGATGATTTTAAAGGATGGTTAAAACTAACTGTTTCAATTATTATAAACATTTAATAAGTCCTGGTCTGACGACTTGTTAACATCACCAGAATGAGTTTCTTTAATTGGTGTTAACTGTTCTATGTTAAATTCTATCTTGTTTAAATCTTCTGGACGTTTACCAGCCATTAACTCTCTGTAATTTGGATCTACTCGTAAAAGTTTTTCGTGTACATCCTGTCGGAGTCCGTTGCTCAATGCTTCTAACTGCAAACTAACTTCGTGTGTTAGTGCTAAACATTGTTCTTGTAGGTTAGGACCTAGCTGAGTAATAGCTTCCATATTACCTGAACCAATTCTACCATACGCTGTTAAATCTAATGCAGCCTGTTTGGCAAGACGCACTATCCAATAGTGTTCTTCCCATTTGTTTTCTTCTTCCATGTTACCAAACACTTCAGTAATCCAATCTTTACCGTCTGGTGTTTTGGCATCTGGCCCGGCTTTAAATTCTTCAATCAGCTGTACATACTGCTCACGCTCGATGTAATTTTGCGCTAATCGACGTCTATTTTGCTTGTATTCTTTTTCATTTTTCAACAACTCAAGCTGAAGCATATTACGTTGTATAGGATCTTTTTCAACTTCTAATTTTAAAAGCAATCCTTCTTTTTCGAGTTCCATTTTTTTCAGCATGTACTCAAAAGTTTCAGTTGCTTCTTCCATTACTTTCAACTCTAAAAGTAATTGACGAATGGTACTATACGGAGTTAATTGTCCGTTAGTTACAAAATGCTTCATCTTGAATTTAGGATTCAAGAAGTGTAAATTTAAAGCTCGATCAACTAATGATTTTTGTTCTTCGTTAAGATATTTTACATTAGTTGCGGCTTCGTCAGATGTTGTGAATTCTCTATACTTTGCAAAAAGATCTTCAGTGAATGCTTGAACTTGGTTCATAGGTGATATTTCCTTGTAAATGACATGTTACTTATCAAGGTTAATCTCTCCAACCCATGTGTCCTGAGCTACAGCCGTCGTGTCCTTTTGGTTCCATGGTGCCACCGTTTTGATATCCAGATTCTGTAGCGTAAACATAAGCATACGAACGATTATTTTGTCCGCTTGGATCGTGTTGGCCTTGCATGTATCCTTTGTTTTGCGCCATACTAAAGTTTTCTTCTCCGTAACCCCAACCGCCTGGTTTAGTATATGTATTTGAACCAGCTTCGCTAGCAATTAGTGTACGACGGAAGTTATAACCACCTGCGTAATCGCCTTCGTTACCACCGTAGCCGTAACCAGTTTTAGCCATAAGTCCTTTTTGTTGTCCATGACGTCCAGCAGAGTATCCCATGTTAGCAATTGAATCTGTTGGGAAATAAACTCGTTGGGTTTCGCCCGAGTTGCCCCAGTAAATGCCACGGTCTTCACCTGAGATGCCGGCTGCATGGCTGGTCCAGCCGCCGCCTAAACCTGCAGCATTTGATTCGCTAGCAAACGACCATTTAACAACTTGTCCAGTACCTTCACCCATAATGTATGCGTGATTTCGTTCGTTGAACACGGTACCATTATTGCCACCACCACCGCCACCAGAGAAGCTGTTTTGCTTAACTTCAGTACGCATATTGAAGGCAGTTGCACCACCGTTCCACACATATAAACGACTGTTGCCGCTTGCACCTGATTTATAGTGATAGTTATCAATGTTACCGTCACCTAAGTTTGTTGTAGTGTCAGTACTTACTACTGTTCTATTAACGTTTGACCACAAAGTAGAATTTTTATAACCACCAGACATGTAGTTATAATTAATAATTTGACGATATCGCCATGGTACACTTAACGTAATAGTATATGTTCTATCTGAAAAACTAGCAGAGTTTAACTGCGATGTTGCTCTTACAGTAAAAGTGTACACTTGGCCGCTTGAATTTTGACCTTGTACAGTATAACTACCCGATACTGTTCCTGTTGAAGAATTTAAACTAAATCCTGGCGGCAAACTACCGCTACTAATGCTGTATGTTACGCCACCACCGCCAGTAGGAATATAAGTTGCTCGCGTACCTGATACGCTTGTGGAACTTGAATCACCATTAACTGTTGTAGTTCCTAAACTTCCGGCGGCCGCACTAGCTGAAGTATCTTGAGGACCAACGCCGGGACTAAATCCGCCTGTTCCTTTTGTTAACTGGTTTCCACCTGAACTTCCAAAAAATGGCATTTTGTGCTCCTATTATATTTTAACCGTATGAACCTAATGAACCAATAGCAACAAATGTGCCGCTAATGTTATAGATATAGAAAGAAGCAACGTCAATTTTGTTTGCTCTTCCACTTGGTGTTACACCACCG
>JACCEB010539778.1_pt1 | contig 10672 bp, 7 predicted proteins | sample 7454761 | NCBI WGS metagenome assembly JACCEB01 (sample SAMN15323454, study PRJNA562643) | freshwater metagenome | isolation source: river surface water | place: USA:Blue River Watershed | collected 2017-08-18 | reverse complement strand
CTTGCTCGATTTCGACAAGCCCGGCTTCAACCAGGAGCTGGTCCGACGCCTGAGAGAGCGCGATGCCATCGACGGCGACGGCGTCAACGGAGTCACTTATCACCCGGAGGAGATGAAGCTGATCCTTGAGGAGCTCTGCGTCGCCGCGGGCGTCAAGGTCCAGCTGCACACGCGCATCGTCGCCGCCCATCGCGAAGGCCGCACGCTCAAGGCGATCGTCACGGAGTCCAAGTCAGGCCGGCAAGCCTGGGCCGCCCCGGTCTTCATCGATACGACCGGTGACGGCGACCTAGGTGCCCGTGCCGGCTGCGAATTCGAGCTCGGTCGCGAACAGTCCTGTCCCTGCCAGCCGATGACGCTCTACGCCTTGGTGACGGTCGATGACGCCAAGGCCCTGGCCGACCAGCTGCATCCGGTCGGCGGCAACGGCCGACACGTCGGCCCCGACAGGTTCAAAGCCGCGCTCGCCGCTGCGGGCGTGTCTCCAAGCTACGGCAAGGCCTCGCTTTTCCCCATCAAGGACAACCTCGTCCTGCTGATGGCCAACCACGAATACGGCATCAACGCCACCGACGCCGCCCAGGTGACCGAAGCCACCATGCGCGCCCGCGCCGAGGTGAATGACATCGTACGCAAACTGCGTAAGTCCGGAGGCGAGTGGGCCGGTGCCCAGATCGTCGCGACACCCGCCCAGATCGGCGTCCGTGATGGCCGACGCATCAAGGGACGTTACCTGATGACCAAGGAAGATCTCATCGAAGGACGACGCCAGGAGGACTCGGTCGTGCGTGCGACCTTCCCCGTCGACATCCATGCCCTTTCCGCCGAGGAGAACAAGAAAGCCGCCTATTCCAACGCAGGCGTGAAAGTTAAGCCTTACGACATCCCTCTCCGCGCATTGATCGCCCGCGACGTCGACGGACTGATGATGGCGGGCCGTTGCATCAGCGGCGACTTCATCGCCCACGCGAGCTACCGCGTCACCGGCAATGCCGTCGCCATGGGCGAAGCCGCGGGCGTCACCAGCGCCCTCGCCGCGAGCTCCAAGCGCGCCCCGCACGAGGTCAGCTGGTCCGAAGCCGCGGCCCTCCTCCCCAAGGTACGCCAGGGGTAACTTATCGTTCGCCGAAAGGTGAACGAAGGAAGGGGCGTGGCTAAGCCGCGCCCAGGCATTTCCTACCCCTACCCCTTTGCCCAACCCCTACCCCTCGCGGGCAATGCCCGCGTTAAGCCTTCCCCGGAACGGACGGCACCTCGGCCGGCAGCTTCACGGTGCCCTTCTCGAAATCGAGCGGGCCGACGGAGGCCTTGAGGTTGAAGTAAGGGGACTTCTCGTGCTTGAGGAGGTCGTCGAACTTCACCATCTCGCCGGTGTAGGCGGAGATACGACCCATGATGACGGCGAGGTTGGTCTCGGCGATCTGGCGGGCGTCGTTGACCGGTTTGCCGTTATAGGCACCTCGGATCAGGTCGACGTGTTCCTGGACCATGGAGTCGTCGGTATCGAGTTTGATGACAGGAATATCGACCTGCTTCTGACCGAACATCTTGCCGGAGCCGAAGCAGGAGCCGGACGCGCCGGTGAAGAACTCGCCTACGCGACCGGTGGTGCCGGTGATCTGGCGGCACTGGCTGTGGATGCGCACGCCGTCGCCGAAATCGTAATCCACGCTGAAGAAGTCGAACATGTTGCCGGTCTCGCGACGGGCCCGGCCGCCGAAGCCGAGGGCGCTGACCGGAGTGCGGCCGAGGAACCAGATGGCGACGTCGACGTTATGGATGTGCTGTTCGACGATATGATCGCCGGAGAGCTCCGTGAAATTGAGCCAGTTACGGTTCATGTAATCGGCGTCGGTGTCATCCTTGGCACGCCGACGGATCCACGGCACGGTGCCGTTCCACTGGACCACGCCCCCGCGGAGCGCGCCGATGGCGCCGGCGTCGATGAGCGCTTTGTTCTTCATGTAGGAGGCGTCATGTCGACGCTGGGTACCCGCCACGACGGCCAGCCCCTTCTTCTTGGCTTCCTCGCCGGTGGCGATGATGGCGCGGGCGCCGACCGGATCGACGGCGACAGGCTTCTCGACGAAGCAGTGCTTGCCGGCGGCGACCGCGGCGGCGAAGTGGACCGGGCGGAAGGCCGGCGGCGTGGCCATGAGCACGAAGGCGCAATCCGTGGCCATGACCTTCTGATAGGCGTCATAACCGACGAAGACCTTGGTGGCCGGCAGCTTGTAGGTTTCGTTCAGGCGGTTGGCGCGGTCTTCGAAGGCATCCGCCAGGGCGACGACTTCCGCCTCGGCGCCGAGGATCTTACATGCGGCGATGAACTGACCGAGGGCCCCGGTACCGCGACCGCCACAACCGATCAAGGCGACCTTGATCTTGCTGGGGACGGTCTGGCCGCTGAGGACGGCCGGAGCAGCCGCCAAGGCGAGGCCGCCAAGGGCCACGGTGGAGACGAAATCGCGACGCGGGATGGGGTGTTCCATGCTTTGAGATTGTGGGGTAACTCAGGGGTCTCAAAGGTTTTCTCACCCCCATGTCTTCCATAAGTCCGAAGAAAGCGCTGACTTGGACCGGCCTTATCATCGCCGTCGCTCTGCTCGTCGGCGCCGCCGGTGCCGGCTTCCTGCATGCCCTGGAGGCGGTCACACGGCTTTTCCGCTCCACACCTTGGCTCATCGCCTCCCTGCCTTTCATCGGCCTTCTCACCCTCTGGCTCTACAAAGGGCCGCTGAAGGCCTCTGCCGGGGGCAACAAGACCTTGATCCAGGCCATCAAGGCCCCCGCCGACCCCCTCCCGGCATCGATGGGGCCCTCGATCATCGGTACGACGCTGCTGTCGCATCTCGGTGGAGCCTCCGTCGGCCGCGAGGGCACGGCCATCCAGATGGGCGGCGCGCTCGCCGACCAGTTCTCTCGCTGGATATCCTTGGACTACTCCGAACGTCGCACCCTGCTCCTCTGCGGCGTATCCGCCGGCTTTGCCGCCGTCTTCGGCACGCCGATCGCCGCCGCGGTCTTCGCCCTGGAATTCGTCCGCGTGCGTTCCTGGGCCATCCTGCCTTGCCTGGCATCTGGCTTCCTCGCCGATCTCGCCGGCCAGAAATTTTTCCAAGCCCACCACGCCAACTACCGCCTCCCCGTGCCGGCGGAGTTAAGTTTCAGCGGACTAGGTTCCACCCTGGCGATAGGCGTCGCGTGCGGATTGATCGCCCGTCTCTACGTCTACCTGAGCCGTAAGGAAGCCGCCCGACCCAACCCGGAGCCCTACGCACGCATCTTCTTCGTCGGGGTTTCTTTCTCACTGATGGTCTATTTTTACAAGCAGCAGGACTTCACGGGTCTCGGCCTGCACATGATCGACTCCGCCTTGGTCGAACCCTCGGCCCCCGCCACTTTCCTGATCAAGTTCCTCCTGACCGGCATGTGTGTCTGGGCCGGTTATCGCGGGGGTGAAGTCACCCCGCTGTTCTTCATCGGCGCCACGCTAGGCAGCGCCGCCTCAGCCTATCTTGGGCTCCCCTTGGCCGTCTGCGCCTCGCTCGGATTCGTAGCCGTCTTCGCCGGCGCGGGAGCCGTCCCCCTTGCGTGCACGGTCATGGCCTGCGAACTCTTCGGTCTCTCGATCGGCGGCTACGCCCTGCTCGCTTGCGCGGTCAGCTGGCTCGTCGCCGGCCGTAAGGGTCTTTACGACGAGGCCTGAGGGATTTGAGCCCGAAACGGCAGGTGGCTAACTTTCCGGGTTAGCCGTGGTTTAATTCCAGAGGGTTGGTGACAATACCTATTGTCCCGACCTCGGAATGACCGCCCCCGAATCCCATCTCCGCTTCACCAGGCTTTTCGTCGCGGCACAACCGTCGCTGTATGGCTACCTGATGTCCCTTGTGCACGATCGACAGGGGGCGGATGAGCTGATCCAAGAACTAGCGGAAAGGCTGTGGCATAAGTTTCCCGAATATGACGCGGAAAGGCCCTTCGTGGCCTGGGGTATCGGCTTCGCCCGTTACCTCGCCATGGAATGGCGGCGGCGTCAGCGTAGATTGCCCCTGCCGCTGGACCAAGCCACCTTGGATCTGCTGGCCGATGTCGCCGAACCTGCGGCTCATGAGCACGACCGGCGTCTCGAAGCCCTTCGGGAGTGTCTCCGTAAGCTGACCGATCGCCAGCGGGAGGTGCTGAGATTGCGCTACGAGGAATCAACACCGGTCGCGTCCATCGCGCAATCATCCCAAAGGACGCCGATGGCTGTCTATAAGGTGATCAAGCAGGCGCACCTGATCTTGCTCTCCTGCGTCTCGAAAACCCTCGGAGGCTCCGTGACATGAAGACACCTGCCGACATGGAGAGGCTCGACGAGCTGACCCTCCGACACCTTCATGGTCTCGCCTCCGACGCCGAACGCGCGGAACTCGGAGAACTGCTGCGCGGAGACGACGACTGCCGCGTCCGCTTCGTCTCTCACGCGGGGCAGCATGCGATGCTTTGCGGCGAGGCTCAGGCCGGCTCGCTGGCGGCGGACAAGGTGCTTTACTTCGAGCAGCTTGCCGGGACGTCGGCGCGGAGACCCTGGCCTCGCCGGGCATGGCTTGCCGTAGCCGCCGTCGCCACGGTATTCCTGATATCGTTGCTCCTCCTCCGTCCTTCCGATGCCATGGCGGCCTTGGAGAAGGTCACCCTGGTCGCGGAGCAAGCGCTGACCCGATGCTACGGCGTGCGCGTGCTGGAACCCGGCGACGCCACCCAAGTCCCTGCAGGTCGTGGTCCATACCCCCCTTCGAGCCATCTGGAAGGGGCCGTCCTTTGGATGAAGGGTCCTGGGAGATTCGCGCTGAGGCAGCAACTGCCCAACGGCGAGACGCGCATGTTCGGCGGGGACCAGAAAGGCAGCTGGACGATGCGCGGAACGGGGCCGGTGCGGGTCAGTCCGGATCCGACCCGCTTCGGCCGCGCGACTTTTTCCGCCGGGGGAGAATTCGCCTTCCTCGACGTGCGCTCACAGCTCGGTCAGATACGCAGCGACTATGCCCTCTCCTGGTTGCCGGACGCCGCTGATGGCACGCGCCGGCTGCTTGCGTCGCGTCAGCGACCCGCATCCGGCGGGCCTAAGGAGATCGAACTGTGGTTCGACCCCTCCGACGCCTTGCTGAGAAAGGTGATCCTACGCCAGCTGCCCAAAGATCAAGGGGGACCCCGGAGCCTTGAATTGAACCTGCTGTCCGTGGACCCGCTTCCGGATGATTACTTCCGTCACGAATACCACCACGCTCCCGACCGCCCCGTGATCCTCGAACCATGAACCTAAGCAACCTGATTCTTGCCCTGCTACCCGCCTTGGCGGTCATCTCCGCCGTCGGCGCCGAGCCAGGCTCTCCGCGTCCCAACATCATCCTGCTCATCTCGGACGACCAGGATTGGAACGGGTTGTCCGTCCGCATGCACCCGGAGATGGTGGGTTCTCAAAGCGATTACTTCGAGACGCCCAACCTGGAGAAATTCGCCGCCCAAGGCATGCGCTTCAGCAACGGCTACGCGCCCGCGCCTGTCTGCTCGCCGACGCGGATCAGCCTGCAGACCGGCATGACGCCTGCCCGGCTAGGCTGGACCAAGGCCGCTCCGGCCGAAACCGGCCATCGGCTCGTCGAAGGAGACAACCGCAAGGCGATTCGCGATGATGAGGTCACCTTCGCCGAGCTGCTGCGCAAGGCGGGCTATGCGACCGGTCGCGTCGGAAAATGGCAGCTCGGCGGTGGCGGTCCGGAGAAGCATGGCTACGACGTGAGCGACGGTGACACTGGAAACCGCGAGGCTGAAGCCTTCAAGGACCCTAATCCGGTGGACATCTTCGGCATGACCGACCGGGCCAGGGCTTTCATGGAGAAGCACCGTCAGGCCGGAAAGCCTTTCTACCTGCAGATGTCTTACAACGCCTTACATGTGCCCGAGAACGCGAACCGCTCCAGCCTGGCCAAGTTCACCGCCAAGTCACCCGGACAGCTTCATCGCGACCCAGCCCGTGCGGCCATCGCTTACGACCTGGACGCTGGCGTCGGTCGCCTGCTGGCCGCGATCTCCGCCATGGGCCTGGACAAGAACACCTACGTCATCTTCATGTCCGATAACGGCGGCGGTGGTGGGGGTGGCAAGGGCAAGGGAGCCACGCAGGGCCTGCGTGGCGGTAAAGGCGGCCTCTGGGAAGGCGGTATCCGCGTGCCATTCATCGTCCGAGGCCCCGGCGTGGCCCCTGGGTCTTGGTGTCACCAACCGGTGGTCGGCTACGATTTCTTCCCTACGTTCTGCCGCTGGGCAGGGGTCAAGGAGAAGCTTCCCGCGAATCTGGACGGCGGCGACATCACCCCCTTGCTGTCCGGACAGAACCAGCCCGTCGTCCGTCGTGACCCCGCCTTGCTCTTTCATTTCCCACATTATCAAGGCGACACGCCCGTTTCCAGCCTCAGGGAGGGAGACCTCAAGTTCGTGCTATATTACGAAGACAACACCCGCCTCCTCTTCGACCTCTCCAAAGATCCTTCCGAACGGAACAACCTGATCGACTCGCGCAAAGAAGACGCCACCCGGCTCGAGGCCAGATTGCGCGCACGCCTGAGCGAAGCCGGCGCCAAGCTGCCGGTCGCTTCTTCGAGCTACAAGCCTGGCGAGGAACCAGCCCGCAAGGGAGGCGGCAAGGGAGGCAAAGGCGGCAAGAAAGGCGCCTGAGCTCCCACCGATACCGACATGCGCAACCTCCTCTTTCTCATCGCCCTGGCCGCAGTGGCTCCGGCCGCCCAGCCGAACATCGTCTTCATCCTCGCCGATGACATGGGTTGGAACGATCCGGCTTTCGCCGGTAATCGTCACGTCGACACGCCTCACCTCGACAAGCTCGCCCGGGAAGGCGTGGTGTTCACCGAAGCCTGCGCGAGCGCGCCCAATTGCGCCCCGACGCGGGCTTGCCTCCTGACGGGACAATACACGCCTCGTCACGGGGTCTTCACCGTGGTCGATGACCGACACACGCCCGGCTCACCCCACCACAAGCTCTTGTCGGCCGATAGTCGCGAGGCCATGCCGACGGAAAGTCTCACCCTCGCCGAAGCCCTGAAGCCCCATGGATACGCGACGGCGATCTTCGGGATGTGGAACCTGGGGCGCGGACGCACGGGACCGGCGACGCCGACCGGCCAGGGTTTCGACGTCTTCGTCGAACCCAAGCAGCTGGGCTTCGAGAAAGACGCCTACCGTGATGAGAAAGGGTCCTACTCGCCCGACGCCCTCACCGACGCCGCGTTGAAGTGGGTCGGTTCGGTCAAAGACAAACCTTTCTTCCTCTACCTGCCCTTCCATGACGTGCATGCGCCGTTCGACCCGAAACCGGAGCTGCTGAAGAAGTATCAAGGGCGTAAAGGCGTCCCGGACGCCGCGCTCGCGGCGACCGTCGAAGCCATGGACGCGAACATCGGGCGCGTCCTCGCGGCGATCGAAAAGATGGGCCTCAAGGAACGCACCATCGTGGTCTTTACGTCGGACAACGGAGGCACCCGCCAATACGTCGCACCGCTGAAGGGGGGCAAAGGCACCCTTTATCAGGGTGGACTTCGCGTGCCCGCGGTCATCCGCGCTCCCGGCATCACGCCCGGAGTCTCTTCCGCCACCATGCTGAGCATGGATTGGTTCCCGACCCTGCTGGAACTGGCGGGCAGAACCTCTGCCAACCCCGTGGACGGACGTAGCCTCGTGCCGATCCTGCGCGACAACAAGGCCAAGCTGGAACGCGACGTTTTCTGGCACTTCCCCTGTTATATCGGCGGCGGCGGCCCCTCCAGCGCCATCCGATCCGGACAGTGGAAGCTGATCGAGTTCTTCGAAGGTGAAAAAACCGAGCTCTACGATCTCGCCGCAGACCCCGGTGAGACCCGCGATCTTTCGTCCTCCGAACCAAAACGCACCGCCGAACTGCTTGGCAAGTTGCGTGCGTGGCAGTCCGCCACCGGCGCTCCACGGGTAGACAAACCCAACCCGGCCTACGATCCCAAGACGGCGCCGAACCGCGGCCGCGAAGCTCGCAAGGGCGGCAAGAATTCCAAATAATCCGATGCGCGTCATTCCTCTGCTGGCCACCCTCTGTCTGACGACCGCGCTGGTGCGCGCGCATGACCCTTCGGAGCATGACCACGCCCGCTCCTCCGCGCCCTTCCTTGCGCAGATCCCGCCTTTGCTGGCGCAAGTTCCTTCCACCGCCACCGGCACGCCATCCGGCCCGCCGCAGGCCAGACCCTTCGCGGTCTTCGCGCCCAAGGTCAGGGTCCGGAACGACGATAAGTTCCTCTACGTCGAAGGCGACGGCCTGCCGGCCCACGGGATGATGACCGGCATCACCGCCTGGCAGCAGCAAGTTCCTCTCCCCCAGGACTACACCGGTAACAACGCCTGGCGGATACCCCTCAAGCCCGTCCCGTCCAAGACGCCCGCCAGCATCAAGGATCGGTTCCTCCGTGGAGCCATCGCGATCGCCGCCAACGGCATCCCGATCTTCAACCCTCAGAACAACCGAGGCGAGATTTCGGCCGATATCGGCGAACTGGACCGCTGGGGCGGCCATTGCGGACGCGCCGACGATTATCACTACCATGCCGCGCCCCTTCACCTTCAAGCCTTGCTGGGAAAGAACCTGCCGATCGCGTTCGCTTTGGACGGGTATGCCATCTTCGGATTGAATGAACCAGATGGCTCCGCGCCGAAGGGACTCGACACCTTCAACGGTCACACGACGTCGACCCTCGGATACCATTACCATGCCTCCACGCGCTACCCGTTCATCAACGGCGGCTTCCACGGCGAAGTCACCGAGGTGGAAGGCCAGGTCGACCCCCAGCCGCGCGCCCAGTCCGTCAGGCCGGCGCTCCAGGCCTTGAGAGGTGCCGAGATCACGGGCTTCACCAACAGCGCCACCGGCCAAGGGGGCAGTCTTACCTACGCCGTCGGAGGCAAATCGGGCTCGGTTGGTTTTACGCCCGCCCTGGGGGGAGGATGGAAGTTCACCTTCGTCGCACCCGACGGTTCCAAAAAAGAGGAGACCTACCGCGCAGACTCCCGGGAGGGTAAGCGTCCCGGAGGCGAAGGCAAGGGGGGTGAAAAAGGCGGGCGTGGCGCCAAGGGCAAGCGTCCTGAAGATGGCAAGAAATCCGCTGGCGACAAGAAGCCAGAGTCACTGGAACCCCCTTCCCTCTTCGGCATGGATACGCTGAAGAAGCCGCAGCCCGGCTTCACGCTCAACAGCGCCGATATCCCTGATCCGACTCACTATCCGGCCGAATTCACCGGGGATGGCGCCGGTACGACGCCCTCTTTGCAGTGGAAAGGGGCGCCAGCGGGCACCCGTGGCTACGCCCTCGTCATGGACCACCTGACACCCGATGAGACGATCAAGACATGCTGGCTGCTCTGGGATCTGCCTGCCACGACGAACGGTCTGATCAAAGGCGCGAAGCCTCCGGGAAAGATCGGCGTGAGCTCCCGTGGCGCCATCGGCTACGAGCCCCCGCATTCACAAGGGCCAGGCGACAAACATTACGTCCTCACCGTCTACGCGCTCTCGGCTCCTGTTGTCGTTGGCGGTTCTGATGCGAAAGTCACCCGCGACATGCTCTTGGCAGCCATGAAGGGAAAGGTCCTCGGCTCCGCGTCCCTCGCCGTCACCTACGCCCGCGCTTCCTCCCAAACCCCGGCCTCGGCACCGACCGAAACAACGGGCAGGCAAGATGCCGCCAAACGCCGCAAGCCGGCCGGCAAAGACAGCGGGTTGATCAAGCCCTCGTTGACCGATACGATCAAGCTGAACGTCTACGCCGACAACTGGTTCATGCTCTATGTCATCGGCCGTCTGGTCGCGGTCGACCCGATCGAATTCACCCCGCATAACGTCGTCAGCGTCGACTTCCTGCCGGAGTACCCGATGACCATCGCCGTGCTGGCCAAGGACAACGCCGACCCCAAGACCGGCCTGGAATACGGTTCAAGCATCGGCGACGGAGGTTTCTGCCTTAAATTCGCCGACGGCACGGTGACGAACGGTTCCTGGAAGGCCCGGAGTTTCTTCCATGGGCCGGAGAAAGGCGATGTCGCCGCCTCGAAAGTGAGGCACGAACCGTTGCCGACGAACTGGTGGGCCGTTGACTTCGATGATAGCAAGTGGGTGCAGGCCAAGGAATACACGGTCGAACAAGTCGACCCTAAGCAGCCTTACTTCGATCATGACTTCGCCGGCGCCAAGTTCATCTGGAGCGACGACCTGGCCTTGGATAACACCGTTATCTTCCGGACAAAGGTAGATAAGCCAGGCTGGAAACCCCGCTGGAATACCAAGCCGGACTTGAACGTCAAAGGGTCGGACCCCGGCGCCCGTTAAGGAGGACTAAACCTCAGACGGTGAAGTCGAAGACCATCACGCGTTCGAGGTTCGGGACGACGACCTCCTTCACGCGCTCGTGCTCAGGGTGCGGGAGATAACGGTCGCGGCTCTGCGGGGTGGCGAAGGTCATGACGAACCCGTGCGTGAAGCCGTCGTTGAGGCCTTCGTCGCTTTGGTAGACGCCGTGCTGCATCGAGAGAAGGCCGGGGGGATTTCCGACCATGCCGTGCATCTCAGCGAAGCAGGTGTCGATCTGGGCCG